>Ga0194127_10002013_pt1 | contig 28521 bp, 14 predicted proteins | sample TA2KigC100mmetaG_FD_148624 | JGI IMG/M metagenome (GOLD analysis project Ga0194127, IMG submission 148624) | Freshwater microbial communities from Lake Tanganyika, Tanzania - TA2015036 Kigoma Deep Cast 100m | ecosystem: Environmental > Aquatic > Freshwater > Lake | place: Tanzania: Lake...
TTTTTTCAGTTCGGCAAAGCAGGCGAGGAAGGCCGCCTCGGCGGCCGCGGGCGCGAGCGGCGCGATGCGCTCGGCGAGCGGCGCCGCGTCCAGCCGCCAGTCGGCGGGCGGCTCGCCCATCAGGTCGCGCGCTTCGGTGGCGAGAAGCACCTCGTCGGCCGCGCGCACCGCGGCGGGCAGCGGCCAAGGCAGCGCGAAGCGCTCGGCCGCCGCGCGCAGCAGGCGCTCCTCCATCGCGGCGATGGCCGGGAACTGCTCCTTCACCGGGCGGGGGATGTCGCCGAAGTAGGCCTCGGCCGCGTCGTGCAGGAGTCCCCAGAGACCCTGCTCGGGCGGGCAGATCCGCGAGACGCGCAGCGAGTGCTCGGCCACCGAGTAGAACTCGCGGCAGTGGCCGTTGAAACGGCAGAGCAAGCTGAGCGAGTGCGCGATATCCGCGATGGCGATGTCATCGGCGCGCGGCGCCAGCGGCCAGAACTGGCGCCCGCCGTGGGTCTGGATCCAGCCGTCCGCCACTGGCTGCTAGCCGGCGGCGTCCGCGACGACGGCCGGCTTGCCCTTGAACATCGCCTTGATGAACTCGCGCCGGATTATCCCTATGTGTGCGATTGAGATCTGCTTGGGGCAGACCGCCTCGCACTCGCCGTGGTTCGAGCAGGCGCCGAAGCCCTCGGCGTCCATCTGCTCGACCATGGCCAGGGCGCGCCGAGCGCGCTCGGCCTGGCCCTGCGGCAGGTAGGCGAACTGGGCGACCTTCGCGCTGACGAAGAGCGAGGCGCTGGCGTTCGGGCAGGCCGCGACGCAGGCGCCGCAGCCGATGCAGATGGCCGCGTCCATCGCCTTGTCGGCGGCGGTCTTCGGGATCAGGATCGCGTTGCCGTCCGGCGCCGAGCCGACGTTGCTGCTCGTGTAGCCGCCGGCGGCCATGATGCGGTCGAAGGCGCTGCGGTCGACGATGAGGTCGCGGATCACCGGGAAGCCGCGCGCGCGGAAGGGCTCGATCGTCACCGTTTCGCCGTCGGCGAAGTGGCGCATGCGCAGCTCGCAGGTGGTGGTGGCGCCTCTGGGCCCGTGCGCCACGCCCTGGACGTTCAGACCGCACATGCCGCAGATGCCCTCGCGGCAGTCGCTGTCGAACTCGAGCGGGCGACCGCCCTCGGCGATGATCTGCTCGTTGAGCAGGTCGAGCATCTCCAGGAGCGACATCTCGGGCAGCACGCCCCCGAGCGTGTAGTCCACCAGGCCCCCGCGGGCGCTCGGGCCTTCCTGCCGCCAGATTCTCAGGTGCAGCGTCTTCGCCTCGTTCATCGGTGCGCCTCCGTCTACTTGTAGCTCCGGGTCTTGACCTCGAGCTCCTCGTACACCAGGGGCTCCTTGATCATCGTGTGCGCCTTGCCCTCGCCCTGCCACTGCCAGGCGGCGACGAACATGAAGTTCTCGTCGTCGCGCCTGGCCTCGCCCTCGGGCGTGACGTGCTCGTCGCGCAGGTGGCCGCCGCAGCTCTCCTCGCGCATCAAGGCGTCGCGGGCCATCAGCTCGCCCAGCTCGAGGAAGTCGGCCAGGCGATTGGCCTGCTCGAGGTTCTTGTTCAGCTCGAGCGCGTCGCCCGGCACGCGCAGGTCGTTCCAGAAGGCCTGCTTCAGCTTGCCGATCTCGGCGATCGCCTGCTCGAGGCCGGCCGCGTTGCGGCTCATGCCGACCTCCTTCATCATCACCTTGCCGAGACTCGTGTGCAGTTCGCGCACGCTCTGCTTGCCCTTGATCGCGAGCAGCCTCTTGAAGCGCCCCTCGACCTCGGCCTCGACGGCGCCGAAGGCGTCGGCCTCGGTCTTCACCTCACCCGGCTTCACGCCGGCGAGGAAGTTGGCCACCGTGCGCGGCAGGATGAAGTAGCCGTCGGCCAGGCCCTGCATCAGCGCGCTGGCGCCCAGGCGATTCGCGCCGTGGTCGCTGAAGTTCGCCTCGCCGCCCACGAAGAGGCCGGGGATCGTGCTCTCGAGGTTGTAGTCCACCCAGAGCCCGCCCATCGTGTAGTGCGGCGCGGGGTAGATGCGCATCGGCACGTGGTAGGGGTCCTCGGCCGTGATCTCCTCGTACATCGCGAAGAGGTTGCCGTAGCGGTCGGTCACGACGCCCTTGCCCAGGCGCTGGATCGCCTCGGCGAAGTCGAGGTAGACGCCGTAGCCGCTGGGGCCAACGCCCTGGCCCGCATCGCAGACCGTCTTCGCCGCGCGGCTCGCGATGTCCCGCGGCACTAGGTTGCCGAAGGCGGGATAGCGGCGCTCGAGGAAGTAGTCGCGCTCGGCCTCAGGAATCTCATTCGGCCCTCGCGGATCTCCTGGTTTGAGCGGCACCCAGACCCGGCCGTCGTTGCGCAGGCTCTCGCTCATCAGGGTCAGCTTGCTCTGGTACTCGCCGGCCTGCGGGATCGCCGTCGGGTGGATCTGCGTGAAGCAGGGGTTCGCGAAGACCGCGCCCCGCTTGTGGCAGGCCCAGATCGCCGTGCCGTTGCAGTTCACGGCGTTGGTGCTCAGGTAGTAGACCGGCGAGTAGCCGCCCGTGGCGACGACCACCGCGTCCGCGGCGAAGCGCTTGAGCGCGCCGGTCACCAGGTCGCGGGCGATGATGCCGCGCGCCCGGCCGCCCGCGACAACAAGGTCGACCATCTCGTAGCGATGGATCAGCTTCACCGTGCCGGCCGCGACCTGGCGCATCAGCGCGCTGTAGACGCCGAGCAGGAGCTGCTGGCCGGTCACGCCGCGCGCGTAGAAGGTGCGGCTCACCTGCACGCCACCGAAGCTGCGGTTGGCGAGCGTGCCGCCGTATTCGCGCGCGAAGGGCACGCCGGCGGCCACGCACTGGTCGATGATCGCCGTCGACAGCTCGGCCAGGCGATACACGTTCGCCTCGCGCGAGCGGTAGTCGCCGCCCTTGATCGTGTCGTAGAAGAGGCGGTAGATGCTGTCGCCGTCGCCCTGGTAGTTCTTCGCGGCGTTGATGCCGCCCTGGGCGGCCACGCTGTGCGCGCGGCGCGGCGTGTCCTGGATGCAGAAGTTCAGCACGTTGTAGCCCAGCTCGCCCAGCGTCGCTGCGGCGCCGCCGCCGGCCAGGCCGGTGCCGACCACGATCACCGAGTACTTGCGCCGATTCGCGGGCGCGACGAGCGGGTTGTCTTGCTTGTGCCGCTCCCACTTCGCCGCCAGAGGGCCGGTCGGGATCTTTGCGTTCAGCCCCGTGCTCATCGCCCACCTCCCGCGTGCAGGCCGCCCGTGTCGCCACCGCCGAAGAACATGACGATCGGGATGACGAGGTAGCCGAAGGCCATCACCACCGCGAAGACCGTGGCCAGGGTGTCGAGCGCGGGCAGCGTGGACTTGCGCGTCCAGCCCAGGCTCTGGAAGGCGCTCCAGAAGCCGTGGCGCAGGTGCAGGCCGAGCAGCACCATCATCGCCACGTAGATGCCCACGATGAGCGGCTGCGCGAAGGCGGCGGCGACGACGCTGTAGAGGTCCTTGATCTCGCCGCCGTGCCCGTCGGGGATGTGCTGGGCGCCGCCGAACTTGAAGCTCTTCACGTGCCAAATGATGAAGACCGCGAGCAGCACGCCCGTGTAGATCATCGACTTCGAGGAAAGCGTCATGCGGCTGGTGAAGCCCGCGTCCTCGCGCTTTTGGTAGGGCACCGGGCGCGCCTTCGTCTTGTCGGCGACCGCAACCGTCACCGTGGCCGCGATGTGCACGAAGAGCACGATCAGCAGCCCCACCTCGAACACGTAGACGAACTTGCCGAAGGCCAGGCCCTCGAGGAAGTGCGCGTAGGCGTTGAAGGCCTGGGGCCCGATCAGGAGGGTCAGGTTCCCCAGCAGATGGAGGACGATATAGCCTATGAGCAGGAAGCCCGTGATCCCCGTCAGCAGCTTCTTGCCGACCGAGGACCAGAGCTGGTCGCGCAGTCCACTCATCGCATGCCTCGCAGGTTGGCGTTTGCCGCGGAACCCCGACAAACTAGCACGACTCGTCTTGTTTCGGTAGGCCCTGTTGCGCTCCCGCTCCCGCCGCTTCACAGGCGGTCGCAGAAGCGCAGCAGGGCCTCCCGCAGCAGGGCGGCCATTCTCGCTTGTCGGGAACAGGCGAAGGGCCTACAACCCAGGCATGGCTCGCCGTCTCGCCTGGTTGCTGCTCGCCCTCGCCACCGCGCTCATCCTGCCCCACCTGGACGCCGACCCCTCGCGCCTGGTGTGGCGCGACTTCATCACCGACGAGGGCTGGTGGACCGCCGAGGCCCGCGACCGCACGCTCTTCGGCCAGTGGGTGACGGATGCCTACAACCAGGGTCTCGCCGTGCCGGCCTCGAGCTGGGCCTGGCGGGCGGCCTTCGCCCTCGGCGGCGTCTCGCTCTGGACTGCCCGCGCGCCCGTGGCCATCGCCTCGCTGCTCACCCTGCTGCTCGTGGCGCTGATCGCCCGGCGCGAGCGCGCCCGCGACGAGCTGCTCGCCCCGCTGCTCCTCGCGAGCAGCCTGCCCTTCGTGTTCCACGCGCGGCTGGCGATGCCCGAGGCGCTGGCCACGCTCGGGATCACCGCCGCATGGTGGCTGCTCGGCGGCATCCAGCGCAGCGGCTTCTGGCGGCCCGCGCTGGCCGGCCTCTGCGCCGGGATCGGCCTCTCGGCCAAGCTGAGCGTCGCCGTCGTGCTGCCGCCCCTGGCCTGGATCGCCTTCCGCCAGGCCCAGCCGCTGATCGCCTTCCCGGCGGGCGGGGGGACGCTCCTCGCGCCCACGCCCTGGGCGCGCTGGCGCACGGCGTTGCACTTCGTCTTCGCCGCGTTTCTGGCCTGGGGACTCCTGCGCCTCAGCCTCGGGCTGCGCTACCCGGCCGAGCTGGCGGCGCTCGAGCGGCTCTACCGCGGCGAGAACCTGCCGGCGACGCCCGTGGACCTGCTCGCGAACCTGGCCTACTTCCCCTTCCCGGCGCCCTTCCTCTATCAGGTGGCGCCGCTGCTGGTGCTGGCCGGCGTGGGGGCATGGGTGCTTGGCCTGAACTGGCTGGGCCGCGGCCCGGCCAGCCAGGCCCTGCTGATCCTGAGCTTCGGCGGTCTGCTGCAGGCGCTGCTCGGCAACCCGGCCGACCGGCGCTTCCTCGTCTTCCTGCCCGCGCTGGCCCTGCTGGGCGCCCGCGGCTGGCGCGCCCTGGCGACGGGCGAGGCGCTCCCGCGGCGCTTCGTCGGCCGCATCGACCTCTCGGGCCTGCTCGCGGCGGCCTTCGTCATCGCCTTCGTGCTGCCCGGGCGGCTCGCCCTCTGGTTCGGGCGCCTGCGCAACCTCCAGGGCGCGCCCATCCCGGACGAGCGCCTGCGCGCCCTCGCCGCGCTGCTCTTCATCGTGACGCTCGGGCTCTCGCTGCTTTGGCTCGCGCGGCGGCCGCTCCGGGCGCCGATGGCGCTGGTCGTCGGGCTGCTCGTCGGCTGGTTGATCGTCTGCCTCGAGCACTTCGACTTCCTCGTCTGGGCGGGCCTGGCCCAGGCCTTCGGCCGCTACAGCGCCCGGCCGCTCTGGGACTCGATGGGGGGCGCCTGGGCCATCGCCTGGGGGCTGGCGTCGCTCGCGCTGCTCTGGCTGGCCCTCGCCCGGGTGGGCCTTCTGCCCGCGCTGCGCCTCGAGCGCTGGCGGGCGGGCCTGCCTTGGCTGGTCCCCGTGCTCGCGCTCGCGCTGCTCGCGGCCGGCGCCCTGCGGCCGAGCTTCACCCTTCGCGATGCCCCCGCCCGCCTGGCCGCGCCGCTCGCGGACGGCAGTCCCTGCCTGGGGCTGATCGGCCCCGAAGCCGCCACCCTGGGCCTGGGCACCCGGCTTCCCATCTGGGTGCCGAGGGACGGCTTCAACCGGGAGCTGGCCGACTCGCCACCGGCCGGCTTGCGAATCCTGACAATGATGGAGGACTCTGGGCTGAGCCTGCGGGAGTCCTGGCCACTCGGGGCCGATAAACTGACAATCGGAGGCTCACTTGCCGGGGATTCCCGCTTCATCTTTGCCGTTCAGGAAGCCACACCGGCAATTCCTGACAATTGACTTGACCGGGCGGGCAGGTGCGCTTACAAAGCGGCCATGCCACGCGCGCGCAGCGAGCGAATCCGCCAGTTCGTCCTCGAACAGGCGGAGCGGGATCCGGCAGGTCTTTGCCGACAGGTGCAGGAGCACTTCGGGATCACCCGGCAGAGCGCTCACGCCCATCTGCAGGCCCTGGAGGCCGAGGGTCTGCTAGAGGCAGCCGGCCGCACGCGGGCCCGGCGCTATGGCGCGCGGCCTAGCCAGCAACGCCGCTTCAACTTGCCGCTCGCGATGCAACCGGATCCTGAGCAGGTCTGGAGCGAGCTGCTGGCGCCGCGCCTGGGCCCCCTGCCCGAGCCCTGCCTCGCGACCCTGCGCTACACCGTGCTCGCCCTGATCGCCAATGCGGCGCAGCACTCGGGCGGCCAGGCCCTGCTCCTCTCCGTCGCCCGCCGGAGCGCGCAGCTCGAGCTGCTCCTGCGCGACGACGGCCGCGGCCTCTTCCGCAAGCTCGCCGAAGACCTGGGCATGGACGACCCCGATCAGGCGCCGCTGGAGCTGGCGAAGGGCGGCGCCGGCACGAGTCTCTTGCTTGCCGCGCGGGCGGCGGGGGCCTTCGCGCTCACCGCCAACGGCCTGCGCCTGGAGCGGCGGCCCGCCCGCGAGGGCTGGGCACTCAGCGAGGCGCCGGCGCGCCCGGGCACTTCGCTGGAGCTTGCGCTGCCCCTGCTCGCGGGCCGCGCGCTGGAAGCCGTGCGCGCCGAGCACCGCGCCCCCGGGGGCGGGGACTTCTCGCGCACTCGCGTCCCGGTGGAACTGCTCCCCGGCGCGACGGCCGGCATCGCCGGGCGCGCGCAGGCCGAGCGGCTGCTTGCGCACCTCGAGCGCTATCGCGAGATCTGGCTGGATTTCCGGGGCGTGCCCGCCCTCGATCCCGAAGCCGCCCGCAGCCTCTTCGTCGAGTGGCCGGCCGCGCACGCGGGATGCCGGGTGCGCTGGCTCAAGGCCTCAGCGGCGGTGAGCGCAGCCATCGCGGGCATCAGCGGAGGCGCCGCGCAGCCCCGCGTCGGCCAGGGAGCCTGAGGGTCCCCTCGCCCAGTAACTCGCGCGTAACGGCCTCCTGCCATGCTCTCTGCCAGCGACCCAGCACCCGCTGTCGTTGGCCAATGACCACTCATTTTGGGAGGCAGTGATGTCTAGAAGAGGAATGACCTGCCTGTCCTGCGCACTGGCGCTTGCCGGCTTGCTGCTGACTGCCGGCTCGCTGCCGGCCTTCGTCGTCTACCAAAGCGACTTCGATGGCCTGGCGCTCGGGCCGACGCTGCCCGAGCCCGGGGACCCGGGTCAGGACGGCTGGTTCGCGGTCGAGCATCCGGGAGCCGGCGTCGGCGAACTTCAAAGCGGCATCGGCAATGGCGGGGCCGCGCTGCGCCAGTACTCGCCGCACTCGAATCCAGCCGGGAGCCGCGTAGTCGACCAGCGGCGGCTCGTCCCGCCGGATCTCGCGGCGGAACCCCTGGTCACGCTCGAGTTGGACGCCTACTTCGCGAGCAGCGCGCTCGCGACGACCAACCCCTTCACCGCGTCGCTGAGCGTGCGCGGCGGCCCGCACCCCGGCTTCGTGATCCTCGAGGCGATCTTCGCCGGCGGCAACGGCCTGCCCAAGTCCGAGACCGGTGTCAACTTGGTGCTCTACAGCTTCAACGGCAGTGACAACAACGTGGACATCCCACTCGCCGTGGGTGGCCAGCTCGCCTGGAATGCTTGGCACCATCTCCGCCTGAGCATCGATCAGGGGGCTGATACCTACGTCTCGGTCACAGTGGACGGCGAAACCCAGGATCTCAGCGCCTGGGCCCTGCCGCGCAGCGACGACGGCGGCATCTGGCTGCGCGGCCAGCTGGCCGAGCTGATCGAGGCCGGCATCGCCTGCACGCCTTGGGACGAGATCAACGCTTCCGACGACACGGCGGTCTTCGATAACGTGTCGCTGCGGGCCACGCACGCCGGCGCGGCGCTCCTGCCCGCGGCCGACGCCCTCACCGAAAACGCCGCGCCGCTCTGGGGCGCGAGCGCGGACGATGGCACGGCCACTGTCGCCAACGATGGCGAGGAAGTCCTCGTCGGCGCCAGCTCCCTGCGCTTCGATACCGACGGCTGCTTCGATACTCAGCTGTGGACGCCCCTCGCGCGCAACGCCGATTGGGATCTCTCCGGCCTGGAGGAAATCGCGCTGGCGGTGCGGGCCGACAACCCCAACTCGGGCTTTCAGCACCTGTCCCCCTGGCTGCGCCTCCACACGGCGGACGCCGACTACATCGAGCTCCATGCGACGGACGAGATCCTGGGTGGCGCCCAGGCGAGCTGGCTGCCTCTGGCGATCCCGCTGGCCGGCAGCGCCGCCTGGACGCGCACGGAGAGCGGCAACCCCGATCTCACCCACATCGCCTGGCTCGAACTCCATGCCGACACCTGGGAGTGTGGCTTCACCCTCTGGCTTGACGAGCTCCGCTTCGTGGCGGGTGCGCCCGCCTTCTCCGGCTGGCAGATGCTCCAACGCGACATGTGGCACACGGGCCGGGCCGACTACGCCGTGCCGGCCGAGCGTTTGAACAGCTCCTTCTTCGACGTCTTCGCCTGGCAGACGCCGACGCCCGGCTCCCCGGGCGAGGGCGGCCTCAGCAGCGCGTCCATGGTCTTTGCCGACGCCGCGGGCCCGGGGGGCGCCGACCTGGTAGTGGGCGGCTACCACTGGCCGAAGGGTGTCCAGGGCATGGATCGGCGCACGGGGGCCACCTTCTGGGCGGGCAATCCGGATGGCGGCGAGAGCATCGGCGAGCGGAGCCCGGCCTTCTCGCCGGACGGCGCGACGGTCTACGTCACGAACGACGCCACCGACCACCCGCTGATGGGCTTCGCGGCCGCCACGGGCCCCGCGCTCTACCGGCACAACGGCGCCGATCCCTGGCCGGAACATCTGGGCATGGACTCGCCGACGCTGGCGCCGGATGGGCGAATCTTTCTCCACAGCTGGGTGGACCGGCCCTACGCGGGGATCGATGACGGCGTCGCCATCGCCGAAGCCTGGGCCGCCGCGACGCCGGCCGAGACCGGCCACGCCGATGCGGCGCTCTACCGCGACGGTGCCGTGCTCAAGGTCATCGTCGGCTGCCGCAGTGGCGAGGTTGTCTGCTTCAACGGCGACACGGGCGCCGAGCTGTGGCGGGTGAGCACTGCCCCGATCGATGCCACGGCGACCATCGACCCCGCGACGGGACACATCTACGTCGGCGGCGGCTTCGACAGCGTCTGGATCATCGGCCTGGACAAGGACGGTGCGCCTCTGTGGGGCGACGCCGGCCTGCTCTGCTACGACCACCTCACCGGCGCGGACGAGCGCGCCCAGTCGGCCGGTTGCCTCAGCCAGGATGCTGCCAGCTACTACTTCCAGACCATCGGCCTGGCGGGCAACGGGAAGCTCTACGCCATCGACACCGCCAGCGGCGCGCTCAAGTGGACCTACGCCACCGGCAGTGCCGGCGCGGAGCGCTTGTCGGCCTCGCCGATCGTGACGGCCAACGGCGTCGTCATCGTGGGCAACAACGAGGGCGATGCCTACTTCGCCCTGCTGGACGAGGGCGACCACGCCACGCTGCTCGACATCCTGGCCGTGGACCCGAGCGGCAATGCCTTCGCCAGCGCTACGATGGACGACGAAGGCCGGCTCTACTTGCCCTTGCGCACGGTCTGGTCGCGACCCAACGGCAGCGGCGGCCAGCCGAGCGGCGAGGTGGAGAACCTCTTCTGCGCCATGGATCTCAGCGCCGGCGCGCAGGCCGTGCTCCCGCCCCCCGCGGATCAGGCCGCCTTCGCGCTGAACCAGAGCGTGCAGGTCTGTTGGGAGCCGATCGCGGATCCGGCAGGCGTCTTCTCCCACTACGCGATCTACCGCGCGGAAGCGCCCTTCGGCTCGGTGGCCGGCCTGACGCCCATCGCCACCTTGCTCACGCTCTCACAGAGCGAATACCTCGACGACACGGCGCTCAACGGCGTCTCCTACTACTTCGCGGTGACTACGGTGAGCAACTCCGGCGGTGAGGAGACGGGCGTGGCCGCGGTCGGCCCCCGCACGCCGCGCAATGAGACCGACCTCCAGGTGGTCTGTCTTGCGCGCACGCCGCGCTTCCCGCGCTACGATGCGCTCTACACGGGCTATGAGATCACCGAGCCCAACGGTTTCGGTCCCTACGTCTTCTCCGCCGCCACCGGCCTGGGCAACGGGCAGACCGCCGAGACGCCGCGCTGGCCCGAGTGGGGCGACCCGCTCGAAATGACGGCGACCGTCCGCAACCGGGGCACCAACCCCGTGACCGGCACGCTCACCGCCATCTGGACCACCAACGGCGCCTACGCGCAGACCGACGTGCGCACGGTGGCGATGGCCCCCGGCGACACGATCCAGATCGTGCTCGGCCTCTTCGCCAACGATCAGAGCGACGAGGTCGCCATTCACCTGGACATCGCGGACGACCGGCCGGAGAACAACGACCTCACGGCCTGGCTGCGCAGTGTACCCCTTCTGACCTTCATCGACCGCACACGGATGGAGGAGTTCCGCGAGGAGACGGTTGCCTACCCGGAGGCCGCTACCGACGACTTCATCGACTGGCTGAACCGCCACGCCGCCCGCATGAACGCGATGTTCGCCGAGCAGAACTCGCCCAAGCGCGTCCACTACGACGTGCTGGCGGTGCTGGACGACGCGGCGCCCGATCCCGGGATCGATCGGCTCCCCTTCGGGATCTTCCCCTTCCGCTGCCGCGCCGGCGAGGGCAGTTTCCGGCTCTCGGGCTACTACGATGCGACCCAGGATATCGACTTCGGCCTCATCCACGAGCTGAGCCACCAGCTCGGCCTGATCGATCTCTATCAGCTCGACGTCCCGGGCGAGGCGAATCAGGTGAGCGGCACCGGCTACACGGCCGTGCCCTGCATGATGCACGGCTGCTCGCCCTTCTATTCGGATCACAGCGCACTGGCGATGGCGCACTGGCAGGACGCGGCCCACGGCTACTACGGCCAGTACCTCTACGCACTGCCCGCCTTCGTCCGCCTGCACCTGCGCGGCGTGGACGGCGCGCCCTTGGCCGGCGCCGAGGTGACCGTCTACCAGATGGTAGAGCGGCCCGGCCTGGGCAAGGTCATCACCAACCAGGTGAAGGCGCAGGGCACGACCGATGCGGGGGGCTACTGGACCTTGCCCAACGTGGACATCGACGAGGGTCTCGTGCCGCCCATCGGCACGGGCGACGCCCTCCATGACAATCCCTTTGGCTACGTGGCCGTGGTCGGCACGAACGGCGTGCTCCTGATCAAGGTGACCCACGCGGGCTACTCGGACTACTGCTGGCTCGACATCACGGAGGTGAACGTCGCCTACTGGCAGGGCCAGACCGAGACGGCCACCTTCGAGCGCCAGCTCTATCTCGGCGGCGAGATCGAGACGATCTGGCCCATGGACATGGCTGAGTTGAACGCCGGGTCCTGGGCCGCCTGGGCCGATGGCGCCACGGCATTCGCCTACGATGACACGGAGCTGAAGCAGGTGGGGGCGGCGTCGATCCGTATGGAGACCACCGGCGGCTTCGACACCTACCTGCGCTACCCCGGCGATCATCTGGCGCAGTGGGACCTGTCCAGCGCCGAGGAACTGCGCCTGCACCTCTACGCGCAGAACCCGCACGGCTTCCAGGGCGAGAACCCGCGGATCCGCCTGGTCGGTGCCGACGGATCCATCACCTACACGCCGGCGGCCGACCTGCTGAACGGAGCGATCGGGCAGTGGATCGAGTGCCACGTGCCGCTGGCGGGCAGCGCCGAGTGGCTGCGCACGGATGCGGGCTCGGTGTCTCTCGCCGACATCCACGCCGTCGAGTTGCACGCCGACACCTGGGACTTCGGCTTCACGCTCTGGGTGGACGGCGCCATCTTCTGGCCCCATCCGTTGACCAGCCTGCCCGGCGATGAGCCGGCCCTGCCGGCGCGGCTCACGCTGGCCGGGGCGGTGCCGAATCCCTTCAACCCGACGACGGCGCTGGCCTTCGCCCTGCCACAGGCGGGTCGGGTTCGGCTGCGGGTCTACGACGTGCGGGGCGAGCTCGTGGCGACGCTGCTCGACGCGAGCCTGCCGGCCGGCTGGCATAGTGCCAAATGGGACGGCCGAGACTGCCAGGGTCGCTCGGCCGCCAGCGGCATCTACTTCGCGCGCCTGGAGCAGGCCGAGGAGGTGGTGACCCGCAAGCTGTCGCTGGTCAAATAGGGTCGCGGCCCCTCAGCGAATCAACACGACGCGCCGGCTCTGCGTGAAGCCGGCCGTCTTCAGCACGGCGAGGTAGACCCCGCTGGCGAGCGGGCGGCCGGCCTCGTCCCGGCCATCCCAGACGAAGTCCTGCGGCCCGGCCGGCAGCACGGCGTCGGTGAGCGCGCGCAGGCGCCGGCCCTGCGGATCGCAGATCGTGAGACTGACCCGCCCCGGCGCGGTGAGCAGGAAGGTGACCCGCGCCTCGGGCGAGGCCGGATTCGGCCAGGGCGGCAGCAGCGTGGAGAGCGTGGGGGGCAGCTCGACCGCGAGACTGCGCAGCTCGCGCCAATCTTCGCCCGGATCGCGACCGAAGAGCCGGTAGATGAAGCGGCCACCGGCGAGCAGCGCCGGGCTCTCGTCGAGCGCGCGCCAGCGGCCGCCGCTGACCTCTTCACCCTCGAGGCTGCGCGTGAGGCCGCCGCCGGCCGGCGCCACCTCCACGCGGAAGGCGGGCTCCGCGCCGCTCTCGACCAGCCAGCGCAGGGCAACTTGCGCGGAGCCGGGCTCGGCGGCGAAGTCGGCCACCGCCACGGGCGTGACGAAGGTGCTGTTCGTCAGGCGGGCGAGCTGGTTCGTCCAGTAGCTCGAGACCGCGAGGTCGAGGTCGCCGTCGTTGTCGAAGTCTGCCGCGGCCGGGGCATAGGCGCCGCTGCCGCCCGCCTCGAAGAAGGGCGGCGCCCAGACGCCGTCATTGGGCCGGAGCAACACGCCGACGCTCCCCGCGCCCGAGCAGGTGACGAGCAGGTCCTGGTCGCGGTCGGCGTCGAGGTCGGCGAGCAGGAGCTGATCCATGTCGCGGTCCGCGTTCCAGACGAGCGGCGTGCCGAAGAGCCCGCCGCCCAGGCCGGGCAGCGCCCAGATCTGGCGCTGGGCATCCTTGTGGATGAGCAGGAGGTCGGGCCGGCCGTTGCCGTCCAGGTCGCTGGCCGCGATGTCGTAGGGCTTGTCGGCCGTCGCGTGGGCCACGGCCGGGCCGAAGTGGCCGCTGCCGTCGCCGAAGTGCAGGGCGAGCTGGTCCATGGCATAGACCGCGAGCGCGAGATCGAGATCGCCGTCGCCCTCGAAGTCGCCGACGGCCAGGCCGCGCTGGCCGGAGAGCGTCGGCACTTGCTCCACGCTGAAGGCGCCGCCGCCCTGGTTGATGTAGACGCTCACCTGCCCCGGCGCGCCGCCCAGGTTCGAGCAGGCGAGGTCGGCCAGGCCGTCGCCGTTGAAGTCCGCCGCGACGAGCTTCCAGGGGTTGTCGCCCGTGGGGTAGTCGGCGCCGGGCGCGAAGAGGCCGGCGCCCTGGCCGAGGAAGAGGCGGAGGCGGTCGTCCCAGCCCACGACAGCGAGGTCGAGGAGGCCGTCGCCGCTGAGATCGGCGCAGGTGAGGCTCGTAGGCCCGATGCCGGTCGCGTAGCTCGCGGGCGCGCCGAGGACGCCGAGGCCGTTGTTCAGGAGCACGGTGAGGCTGTCCGCCTGGTAGCTGACGAGCGCGAGATCGGGCCCGTTCGCGCCATCGAAGTCCGCGGCGACCATGGCGAGCACCTGCTCGCCGGGCACGCTGAGGTACTCGGGCGGGAAGAAGAGCGCGGCCGCGGCGGGCGCGGTCCCCCCACAAAGGAGAAGGGCGAGGGCGGCCGGCGAGAGGACCGGCACCCGCGGGCGCTGCCGATCCATGACGGACCTCCGCGCTCGGAGTGGGTCCGCTAGGCGCCTTTGAGCGTGAAGGGCTGGTCGAAGAGCAGCTCGCGGTTGAAGTAGACGCGATAGCGGTACTCGCCCGGCTCGCGCTGCTTGTCCAGGCTGGTGTCCAGGGTGCCCGAGAGCATGAAGCTCGGGGTCTCGCTCTCCTGCACCTCCTCGCGCAGCCAGAAGCGGTCCTCGAACTTCTTCCACTGGATCACCGCGCGGTAGCCCTGCTCCGCGGGCTCGACCTTCACCTCGGCGTAGCGGCGGAAGATCTCCTTCTCGCCCGGCTTGATCCAGACGAGATGGAACATGTTCACCTCGCCAGGCTCGACGCCGGACACTTCCAGCACAGCGCCGACCTGGCTCTCCTCCCGCATTTCAAATTCAGTGCCGGCGCCGATGGGGCGGCCCGTCTTGCGGCCGATGCTGCGGCACAGGGTGAGCTGGGCGTTGAACCTGCCGTCCAGCGCCTGGGGGTTCTCGGTCAGGAGCGCTTGTGCGGCCTTGAATTCCTTCACGCGCTGCTGTTCGCAGCCGGTGCCGCCGAGGGTGAGCATGACGAGGAGCGCGAGGGCGATGAGGCCGCGAGACATGGGGAGTCCTCCCGCAGGGTCCGGTCGAGAAGCATCCGGGTGGCAAAGAAGAAGCCGGACGGCGGGGCCGTCCGGCTGAGGATGCTAGCACGCCGGCAGAGCGCAGGGAAGTCTACTTGAGAAGCAGCATCTTGTTGCTGCTGCGCTCGGCGCCCGCCTCGAGCACGTAGAAGTAGACGCCCGCGCTGGCCGCCTTGCCGTGCTCGTCCGTGCCATCCCAGCTCACGCGATGGTAGCCCGCGCCGAGGCTCTCGCCCCTCAGCAGCGTGCGCACGAGGCGTCCCGTCGCGTCGTACACCTTCAGGTCGGCGGTGGCCGCCGCCGGCAGGCCGAAGCGGATCTCCGTCTTCGGGTTGAAGGGGTTCGGCACGTTCTGCAGCAGGGTCAGGCGGCCGGGCACCGCGCTCTCGTCCACCGCGGTCGGGTCCGGCATCAAGTAGCCACTGAGGCTGAACTCGTCGACGCCCGCCTCCACGACGGAGCCGCCGCCGAAGTCCGAAGCGATGAAGCGCAGGCGCACGGTGCTCGTGAGGTCCACGTGGTCGGCGATATTGAAGCTGCGCTGCACCCAGGCATGCGTGCTGACGTTCGTGTACTCGAGCTGCACCCAGTTGACGCCGTCGTCCGTTATCTCGACCAGCCAGTGATCCTCGTCCGGGTTGCTCCCGGTGTCGTTCGTGTACCAGCACCAGTAGCTCACCGTCGCGCTCAGCATGTCGCTGAGATCGAACCAGGGCGTGAGCAGCGTGGTCTGGCCGCCGTCGACGTCGTCCGCGCCCTGGCTGCCCGTCTCCGCGTTGCCGGTGATGTAGCACTGGGTGCCTGGATCGCTGACGTCGTACTCCGGCTGCACCGGCGTGCCGCCCGCGGAGACGCCGATCGGGTCGACCCGCGTCCAGATGCCCGTCGCCGCGTTGTCGCCGCCCTGGCCGACGGTCCAGCCCTCGTTCGTCTCCATCGTGTGGTGGGCGACGACCGTGCTCTCCACGATGTAGAAGTTGTAGTAGGTGCCGGGAGTGGCCGGATTGCGGCTGAGGTTGTTGACGACGTCCCGCGCCTCGAGCCAGTAGCTGATCTGCGTGCTCAGCGGCAGGCCCGGGATCTCCGCGCGGTAGAGGCGGGTGCCGGCGTCGATCAGCGTCAGCGGCACCTCGAAGAGGCCGCCGCCGTTGATCTTGTAGTAGAAGTGCATCTCGGCGATCGCCGAGAAGTCCCAGATGTTCGCGTCGACGACGTAGGGCCCGACGGTGTCCTCGGTGTGCTCGTGGACGGTGACGTTCTCGATGTAGGGCCCGCGAATGTCGGTGAGCTGGAAGTCGAGGTTCGTCACCTGATCGTCGACGATGTTCACGTTGCCGACGGTGACCGTCTGGAAGCTCTCGTGCTCGACGCGCGCAGTGTAGACGCCCTCCGGCACGCTGCCGGCGTAGTGGCCGTCTGCGGCCGAGATCAGCGTCTGGCTCGTCTCGAGCAGCCGCACGCCGACCGCGCCTACCGGGCTGCCGCCGTTGCTGCTGTTCGTGAGGTTGCCCTGCAGGGTGCCGAGCGCGAGGCTGCCGATCGGCTGGAAGAGGATGGCCCGGCCGCTGGCCAGCGCCGCCGCGGTCGGCGCGTAGTTGGCGGCGTAGGTGTAGAGCAGGCCGTCCGTGCCGTCGAGGTTCGTGATCCCCACGGTCGCATAGCCGTCGCGGGCGTCGGTGTTGTTCACCGTCATGTACTGCATGAGGATGGCGCCGTCGCCCGTCGCCGTCGGGTGTGCGGCCGGGTCGTAGAGGATGATCTCGAACTTCTGCAGTGAGTTCGAGTAGTCGTTGTAGAGGTTGTTGTACTCGATGACGAAGCGCCCGTTGTCCGCGTCGTACCAGGTGAGGACGTAGTTCGTCGTCGTCTCGTAGAGGTTGTCGAAGAAGCCCGCGATCATGGCGTCCGGGTTGCCCGCCGCCGGGATCGTCCAGTTGCGGTAGGTCACCATGTCCGTGTTGCCCATGGCGATCCAGCCGTTGGAGCAGATCGAGACCTGCGTGAATTCCTGGCCATAGTACCGGAAGGTGAAGGGCAGGGTGACGAGGTTGGTGTCGTCCTCCTCCCAGCCTTCGTCGGTGAGGTTGACGCTGGTGCCGACGGCCGAGATCTCCACCCAGGCGTAGGCGGGCGCCCAGGGATAGCCGGTGTCCGTGTTGTCGAAGGCGTAGTAACCGTAGACATCGGGACCGAGGGGATCGTCGCTGGTGCCGGTGCCGACAGGCAGGTTGAACTCGACGGTGTCCTGGCGCCCGCCGTCGAAGGTCAGGCGCAGCGTGAAGGTCGCCAGGTGGCCCTGGAAGCAATTGGGCGAGACGCTGAGCGCGAAGGGGTTGCCCGTGTTCGTCGCCGTGGCGCCGATGCCCACCGTGCCGTAGCTGCCGCTGGCGTCCGTGATCGTGATCCAGGGACTCGCGCAGTCGAGGGTCGCGGTCACCGAACCGGCGGCAACGCCGCCCCCGTTCTGCAGCGTCACGCTGAAGCTGCCCGTCTCGCCCGGGCTCAGGGTGCCGCCGCCGCCGCTCCAGGTGTAGCTCTGGTAGTTGAAGGCCGCGCTGGTCACCGAGAGGCGCAGGAGGCTGGTCCAGCTGCTCGCCCCGCTGGTCGCGGTCAGGTCGAAGTCGATCGTCTCGCCGTCGGGCGCGCCGGCGGCGATCGTCACGTCGAAGTCCTCGGCGCTCCAGACCGTCGCGTTGCCGGCGATGTTGCCGTAGGTCTCCGTGCCGTCGAGCACGGTCGCGTAGGCGCTGGTCGTGCTGATCGTCGCCGTGACGCTGCTCGCGGCCGTGCTGCCCAGGTTGCGCAGGGCCACCGGCAGCTCGATCGACTCGTTCGGATTGACGATGTGGTCGCCGTTGCCGCTGCTGCTGCCGCTCGCGTCGTCGTCGATGGTGACGGCATTGAAGGCCAGATACGTGCCGACCGTGCCCAGGGTCAGGGTGCCCCGGTAGGGCACGTAATTGTGCTTCGTCGCGGTGACGTTGACGGTGCCGGTGGTGACGCCCGCGATGAAGAGGTTGGCGTCGCCGGTGCCGTCCGTGTAGCCCACCGAGCGCAGCTCGCCGGACTTGTAGAGCGCCACCAGGGCGCCCGCCACCGGGCTGCCGCCGCTGGTCACGTGCACCGCGATCGAGTTCGCGCCCGTCGGCACGGTCGCCGGATGGGTCGCCGCCAGGGTGCCGGGATAGGCCGTCCACATGTCGGTGGCCGGGTCGCCCATCAGGCTGTTCCAGGTCGACCAGATGTAGATCGGGTTGTTCTCGTAGTTGATGAAGCTGTTGTACAGCTCGACCTTGCCCCGCGTGTGGCCGCTGCCGAGGCGGTGGTCGGAGCCGTTGATCATGCCCTCCCAGGTGCCCAGGTAGTAGCAGTTGTTGTAGCGGGTGTGGGTGCCGAGCGTGGCCGTGCCCACGGCGCCGATGCCGCCGCCGTTGGAGTCCTTGAGGAAGGCCTCGGAGCGGCAGGTGCCGTCCGACTCGAAGGAGCCCGTGTCGCAGGTGGGAATCACCGCAAAGGGCAGCTTCCCGCTGTTCGCCGTGCCGAGGATGGCGCTCTCGGTGAGGCCGCTCATGTTCCAGTAGCCGCGGTACCCGAACACCGTGGCGCCGGCGTTGATGGCGGCGGTCATCAGCGAGGCGAAGTTGCCGCCGTAGATCTCGTTGACGCTGGTGTAGCCGTTCGCCCACAGCTGGTCGGCCAGCCACTGGCTCGCCCAGACGCAGGTGATGCCCGAGGAGCTGGCGTCGCCCACGCAGACGCCGCGGGTGAACCAGCCGGCGTCCGCCGTCGGCGGCGCCTGTTCGTAGCCGAGGATCTTCGTCACGATCTGCGTCAGGTTGGCCGGGCTGTCGCAGGAAAGGCGCCCGATGTGCACGTCCGGCAGCCAGTCGCCGCCATCGAGCAGCGAGTAATCGTGGTCGCCCTCGCCGTCGTAGCCGGAGTAGGGCTCATGGTTGGTCGCAACGCCGTAGATGCCGGTGGCATCGCCCACGATCGTCACGAATTCGAGCGGCGGGTCGTCGTTGTTGTAGTGGGTCTGGATGCTCGCCTTGATGACCGCGTTGCTGCTCGCGCCGTTCGTCTCGACGACGACACGGTAGCCCTGCTGCCGGCGCCAGGCGAGCAGCGGCTCGATCGCGGTCAGCATGCTGGCGTCATTGCGGATGATCACGAGATAGGTGCCGGGGCCGACCTGGGCGTCGCCCGCGCGGTAGCCGAGCAGCGTGTCGCGGAAGAGCGCATCGAAGGAGGCCGCAATCGCAGTGCGCGGTCGGGGTATGGCCCGCTCGTCGCTGCCGCTGAAGTCGAGCTCGACCTGGACGCGGCTGGTCACGCTGAGCGTTCCGGTCGCCGGGCTCCAGTGCACCGGGTTCAGCGAGACGGCCACTACGCGCTGGCCGTGCAGGATCGCCGGCTCGCTCACCTCGACCAAGGGCCGCCGGGCGACCTCGGCGCCGGCGTACCAGGCGCGATCGACGACGGGCGACGTGGCGTCGGCCGGCTGCATCGGCAGCGGGCGGTAGCCCGCGAAGGCCGCCTCCTCGCTCGCGATCACCCGCGCGCTGACGCCCAAGCCGGCGGGGACGGCAACCAGGCGGCTGAAGGTGGGAAGGGCGGCCTGTCCCTCCTCGCCAGCGAGGCCGCCACCGGGGATCGCCAGCGCCTGGTAGGCCTGGCCATCGATGGTGACGTCGGCGAACTCGAGGGCCGGCAGCGCGAATTCCAGCTCGAGGCGCTCGGTTGCCTGATCGAGGATGCGAAGCGTGGGGACCTGCTCGTCCGCGCCCGGCAGCAACTGAAGCTGCTGCGGCGGCGTGAGGGCCAGGGATTCGGTGCTGAGGAGCAGGGCAGCGAGCGCGAACAAGGCGAGTTGCCTGCGCATGTGAGCCTCCGGTATGGGCAAGGCCAGGGGTGGCAAGCTTCCGGTCGCCCCGCCACAGGGAAGCGGATGCGGCGAGCCGGAATGTCCGCTCAATTATACACGAACGAGACGACGGCTGTCGACATCTGGCAGCGCGTGAAAGAAACACGAAATGGTTCATCGCAAGGAACCGAGGAATTCCTGGCCAGCCGGGGGCGCGCCGGGCCGGCCTCGGGAAGCGCAAGGTTGGCCTGACCCCTCGGCCAAAAGCTAGAATTACTGTAGCTTGCCCCAGATTTCATCCCCATCTTGCTCCCGGGAGGGCCTCCACGATGAGAACGAAGCTCGGGCTGCTGCTGGCGCTGCTCGCCCTGACGGCGGGCGCTGCCCAGGGCGGCGTCATTCATGTCCCCGGCAATTACGCCACCATCCACGCCGGCGTGCAGGCCTGCCCGCCGGGTGACACGGTGCTCGTCGCTGCCGGCACCTACAACGATTGCACGCACGAGACGGAAGGCCCGGGCTCGACGCCCGCCTGCGTGATCATGAAGTCGGGGGTCACCCTGCGCGGGGCGGGCAAGGAGGCCACGATCATCGACGCCCAGTCGCTGGGCCGCGGCATCTTCGCCGAGCTGGTCAGCAACGTGCGCATCGAGAACCTGCAGGTGCGCGGGGCCTTCGCGGCCGTCTACGGCGCGGGCATCCTGATCCGCCAGGTGAACGCAACGGTCGAGGTCAACGACGTCAAGATCGCGGCGAACACGGACGGCGGCGTGATCTGCATCAACAACGCGGCGCCGATCCTGCGCCGCGTGGATTTCGTCGGCAACACGGGCAAGCAGGGCGGCGGCCTCGCGATCGAGGAGAACAGCGACGCCCAGGTCTACGACTGCGTCTTCCTGAACAACACCTCGCCCGCGGGCGGCGCCCTGATCATCCGCGCCAACTGCGAGGCCATCCTCGACGGCTGCTCGTTCACGGGGAACTCGACGAACGCGACCTTCGGCAGCGGCGGCGCCATCCTCTGCCTCGAAGCCGCGCCGACGATCACCGACTGCACCCTGATCAACAACAGCACCCAGGGTTACGGCGGCGGCATCGCCTTCATGAACGGCGCCGCCGGCACGATGAGCCGCTGTCTCATCCAGGGCAACACGGCCACGTACACCTATGGCCTGGGCGCCGGCATCCACGTGGACGGCTCCTCGCCCCTGCTCGAGTACCTGGTGATCACGGGCAACGCGGCCACCGGCTTCTGGGCCGAGGGTGGCGGCATCAACGTGAGCTTCGGCCCGGCGCCCACGCTCCGCCACTGCACGATCTACGACAACACGCTGAGCGCCAATCCGGAGGTCTACGGGGGCAACATCGCCTGCCAGTTCGGCGGCGACGCCATCATCGACAAGTGCATCATCGCGAGCAGCCAGCGGGGCCTGGGCCTCTACTGCTTCTTCGCCACGCCCGTCGTCACCTGCAGCGACATCTGGGGCAATGCCGGCGGCGATGCCATCTGCGGCACGGACGGCGGCGGCAACTTCTCTCGCGATCCCCTGTTCTGTGACTTCGCCCCGGGCGCGGTGTCCGCCGGCAGCCCCTGCATGCCGGGCAACCACCCGAACGGCCCCGGGGCCTGCGACGGCGATCTGATCGGCGCCGTGGACAGCGGCTGCTCGACGGGCGCCGGCGAGCTTCCGCTGGCCGCCCGCCTGCTCGGCAATGCGCCGAATCCCTTCAACCCGAAAACGACCATATTCTTCGTGCTTGATTCGCCGGGAGTTGCTAGCATCCGGATCCACGACCTCGCGGGCCGCCGGATCGCCACGCTCTCCCAGGGCGCGCTGCCGGCCGGCAGTCACCAGGTCGTCTGGGACGGCCGCGACGACCGGGGCGAGCCCGCGGCGAGCGGCGTCTACTTCTACTCCCTGGACGCCCTGGGCGAAACCCGATCGAGCAGGATGACACTGGTCAAGTAGATGAAGCGCGCCACCCTGGCGCTTGCTCTCGGAAGCGGTCTGACTGTCGCGGCGGCCTTCGGGGTCGCCGCGGCGGCGTCCGCCCAGCAAGCCCCCGTCAGCCACGTCGAGATCCTCTCCGATCGCAGCCTCCTCGGCCTCGCGCCGGCGCCCGCCGATCGCGGCGGCGAAGCGACTGGCGCGCTGACTCGGCTCGTCGCCCTGCCGCCCGACGCCACCTGGGCCGAGGCCCGCGTGACGGCCGGGCCCGCGGCGGCGCGGGCCAGCGCGCGGCTGCTGGGTCGCCTGCGCGGCACGCCGGTCGCGCTGCTCACGGTGAGCGCCGCCGATCCGGCAGCGCTCGGCGCCGCGCCGATCGCGGTCGAGCTCCGCCACGACGGCGACTGGCGCGCGCGCGCGACCGGCGCCCTCGGTCGGCACAGCCGCGGCTTCGAGAGCCTTCTGGCCGAGACCCTGCCCGCGCGCGCGGAGGCGCCGGCGACGAACGGCGCCTACCTCATCGTGACGACCACCGAGTATGTCGACGCGCTCGCGCCGCTCGTCGACTGGAAGCGCCGCAAGGGCTTCGACGTGCAACTCGTCACCACGGCCCAGACCGGCGCGAGTGCCGCGGCGATCCAGGCCTGGATCCGCGCGGCCTACGCGAGCTGGGCGAACCCGCCCGAGTACCTGCTCATCGTCGGCGACGTGGAGGATGTGCCCACCTGGGATTTCAGCGACAACCCGACCGACCTGCCCTACGCCCTCATGGACACGGGCGACTGGCTGCCCGACCTCCTCCTCGGCCGCATTCCCGTCAAGACCAGCTTCGAACTGGCGACGGTCGTCGCCAAGACCATCGCCTACGAGCGCGCGCCGGGGGGCAGCAATCCCGACTGGATGCAGCGCTACCTCATGGTGGCCGGCAACTTCGGCTCGGAGACGCCGGTGAGCACCGTCAAGTTCTTCGGCGAGCAGCTCGCGCGCATCGGCTTCGAGAACGCCTTCACACTGCTGCCGCCCTACGACGGCGTCTACTTCCCGCCCATCTTCGGCGCGGCGCAGGCCGTCCCGCTCATCCGCAACACCATCAACAGCGGCGTCGGGATCGTCGCCTACCGCGGCTGGGCCTACGGCACGGCGGGCTGGGAGCCGCCGCACTTCATCGACGAGGACATCCCCTCGCTCGCCAACGGCGCGATGACGCCGGTGGTGATGAGCTTCGTCTGCCTCAACGGCAACTTCAAGGCAAACGAGGATTGCTTCGGCGAGGCCTGGCTGAAGGCCGGCACGCCCAGCGAGCCCAAGGGGGCCGTGGCCTTCATCGGCAACGGCGAGCACTGGAGTCACACGCGCTACAACGACGCGATGGCGATCGCCTTCGCCGAGCGCATCGTCGACCCGACGCTGCGCGACCTCGGCGCCATCGCCCTCGCTGGCAAGCTGCGCTTCATGGACTACTTCCCGCACCAGCTCGACGACACGGGCAACGAAGAGTCGGTGGAGTTCTACGTCCACATCTACAATCTGCTCGGCGATCCCGAGCTGAACCTCTGGCGCGCGGCGCCGGCCGCGCTCGCGGTGACGCACCCGGCGTCCCTGCCTGTCGGCGCGAACAACCTCGAGCTCACGGTGACCAGCGGCGGCCTGCCTCTGGCCGGCGCGCGCGTCGGCCTCGTGCAGGGCGAGACGCTGCTCGGCGCGGCTTTCAGCGACGCGGCGGGGCTGGCGCACCTGACGCTCTCGCCGGTGGCCGCGAGCGGCGAGCTGGCCCTCACCGTGACCGCGCCCGATCACCGGGCCTACGAGGCGGCGCTGGATTTGACGACCAGCGGCGCCTTCCTCGGCCTGGCGAGCTACACCTTGGACGATGCGGCCGGCAACGCCGACGGCAATGCCAACCCCGGGGAGACCCTGAACCTCACGGTCACCCTGCGCAACGCGGGCGCCGCGGCGGCGAGCGCGGTGAGCGCGACGCTCGGCGCGCCGGCCGGCGCCGTCATCGTGCAGGGCACGACGAGCTTCGCGGACATTGCGGCCGGCGCCAGCGCCGAGGCCGCGAGCCCCTTCACCGTCGCCCTCGGCGGCGCTCTCGAGGACGGCCAGCGCCTGCGCTTCACACTGACGGCCAGCCACGACGGCGGGACGGCGGACGTCTCCGACCTCATCGTGCCCGTGGTCGCGCCGGCGCTCGCGGTGAGCGCGACGGCCTTCGGCGATCCGGGCTACGCCGCGCCGGGCCAGAGCGTGTCCCTCGCGCTGACCCTCGCGAACACTGGCCACCTCGCCACGGGCGCGCTCACGGGCAGCCTCGCCCTGCTCGACCCCGAGCTCGGCAGCGTGACCGACGCAGCCGGCGCCTGGCCCGCCCTTGGGGTCGGCGCGAGTGGCGACAACGCGGGGGACACCTTCACGCTCGCCGTCGACGCCGACGTGCCGCACGGCAAGAGCCTGCCGCTCCTGCTCACGTTGACGGACGCGAACGGCTACAGCGTTGCCCTGCCGCTGGCCCTGCCCGCCGGCCTCGTCAACCCCGCGGCGCCCGTCGGGCCGGACGCCTACGGCTACTACGCCTACGACAGCGCGGACCTCTTCTACACCGAGCGGCCGGCCTACACCTGGCAGGAGCTGAGCCCGCTCTTTGGCGGCAGCGGCACGGAGCTGGTCTTCAACTTCGACAACGAGGTGAAGCCCATGCTGCCCCTGCCCTTCGACTTCGTCTACTACGGCCGTACAGTGAGCAGCCTGCGTATCTTCGACAACGGCTGGATCACCTTCGACAACGCCGGCGGGCTCGACTTCTACAACTGGAACCTGCCCAACCAGCACGGCAACCACTCGGTGATCGCGCCCTTCTACGACAACCTGACGACGCAGACCGCCGACAGCCTGGTGGGCAGCGAGTACATCGACGGCATCTACCACCAGCACGACGCGCTCGCGGGCACCTTCACCGTCGAGTGGAGCCGCGTGCGCCACTTCCGGCCGGAGATCACCGACCTGCAGAGTTTCCAGGTCGTGCTCTACGACCCGGCCGTGCATCCCACGGCCTCGGGCGACGGCGAGATCGCCTTCTTCTACCGGCAGGTGAACAACTCCGACTACGCGCGCGGCTATGCGACGGTCGGCATGGAGGACGACAGCGAGACGATGGGCCTGCAGCTCAGCTACTCGGGCCTCGACGCGCCGGGCATGCTGCCGCTCTCGCCCGGCCTCGCCGTCAAGCTGACCACGGAGCCGCCGGTCTACGACGCCTTCCGCCTGGACGCTTTCACGGCGACGCCGGCAGCGACGGGCCTGGCTCTCGCCTGGTCGACGCGCGACGCGCGCCCCGTCACCGGCTGGCGCCTCTGGCGCGCCACGCCGAGCGGCGAGACCCTCGTTGCCGAGTTGCCGGCCGGCCAGCCGCACTGCCTGGACGCCGGCGCCGATCCCGCGCGCGACGAGCTCTACCGCCTCGAGGCGCTGCACCCCTACGACCTCGTCTCCTCGCTCGGGCCCTTCCACAGCCTCGCCGAAGAGGAGAGCCCCGGCGCGCTGCGCCTCAGCCTCGGGCAGAGCCTCCCGAACCCCATGCGGGAGAGAGCGCGCATCGACTTCGCGCTGCCGGCGGCGGGGCCGATCAGTCTGAAGATCTACGATGCCGGCGGCCGGCTGCTGCGCGCCCTTGCCGAGGGCGAGCTGCCGGCCGGACCCGCGAGCCCCCTCTGGGACGGCCGCGACGATGCCGGGCGCCAGGTGCCGGCGGGGATCTACTTCTACCGGCTGCGCGCGGGGGGCGAGGTTCTCACGCGTAAGCTGCTGGTGATCCGCTAGGCGGATCGCCGGGAGGTCCAGGCGCGGCGCCACCGGATCGCCGCGCCTGGCTCGCCGGCCCACGGGAATCGGGCGATGACGCTGATCTTGCTGCTCTTCCTGCTGCTGGCCGGGCTCGGCATCACCGAGACCCTCCGCCACTGGCGCATCCGGCGGCAGATCCCGATCCGCATCCACGTCAACGGCAGCCGCGGCAAGAGCTCGGTGACGCGCCTCATCGCCGCCGGGCTGCGCGCCGGGGGCCTGCGCACCTTCGCCAAGACCACGGGCTCGGGCCCCGTCCTCGAGTGCATGGCCGTGCGCCCGGACCTGCAGTGGATCTGCGAGCATCGGATCGTGAGCGCGACGGTGGGGGTGATCACGAACGTGCGGCCCGACCACCTCGAGGTGATGGGACCGCGTCTGCTCGACGTCGCGCAGAGCCTGGCCGGCACCGTGCCGCGCGGGGCGCTGGTCGTGACGGCCGAAGACGAGTACGCCGAGGTCATCGCCGCCAAGGCGAGCGCGCTCGGCTCGCGTTTCTTGAGAAGCGATCCGGCCTCGGTGAGCGAGGAAGACCTGCGCGGCTTCCAGTACGTGGAGTTCGCGGAGAACCTGGCGCTCGCGCTGGCCGCCTGCGAGGCGGTCGGCGTCGATCGCCGCCGGGCGCTGGCCGGCATGTGGGCGGTCAAGCCCGACATCGGCGCGCTGATCCCCTACCGCTGGCAGGAGGCGGGCAAGGACATCGAGTTCGTGAACCTCTTCGCCGCAAACGACCCCGAGTCCACGGCCTTCGTCTGGGAGCACCTCGGCCTGCCCGCGCACGAGTCCGAGGCGATCGCGATGGTGAACATCCGGGCCGATCGCATGCGCCGCAGCAAGGACCTGGCGCCGCTCTTCGGCGGGCGCATCCGGGCGGCGCACTACCTGATCATCGGCGAGGAGACGGACGTCTTCGCCGAGATCCTGCGCCGGCAGGGCCTGCCCGCCGAGCGCCTGGTCACCGTCGGCGGCCGTGACGCCGCGGCGGTACTCGCCAAGGTGATGCAGATCGGCGGTCCGCGCGTGCGGCTGGTCGGGATCGGCAACATCGGCGGCGTCGGCGTCGACCTGCTCGCCATGGTCGAGGAGCGCTGCGCGGCGGCGCGGGAGGGGAGCGCGTGATCTACCAGTCGATCGGCCTCGGGCTCGTCGTCAGCCTGGTCTTCTCGGAGGTGCTCGGCCTCGCCGCTGGCGGCCTCATCGTGCCGGGCTACATCGCGCTGTATCTCGACCAGCCCTTGCGGGTTCTCGGCACGGTGCTCGCGGCGCTGGTCACCTACCTCAGCCTGCGCCTGCTCAGCCGCTTCGTCCTCCTCTACGGCCGGCGCACCCTGGTCTTCTGCGTGCTGGCCGGCTTCCTCTTCGGCTACGCCACGCGCTTCCTGCTCGTGGCGGGCGACTGGGTCGGCATGGAGGTCGACCTGACGATCATCCAGTCCATCGGCTACATCATCCCGGGCCTGATCGCCTACTGGATGCTGCGGCAGGGCATCCTCGAGACGCTCTGCACGATGCTGATGGCCGCCTTCATCGTGCGTCTGGCGCTGGTGGTGGCGCAGGGAGGAGGGCTCATTGAGTTCGCGCTCCGATAGGCGCCGCAAGCTGATCCTGGTCGGCCTCGCCCTGCTCGCGCTCGCCTTCCAGGCCGCGCTCGAGCTGACCCGCAAGCCCGTGCGCCAGCGCGACTACGAGCTGAAGCTCGAGGCCGCCCGGCGAGCGAACCTCGCCTTCGACGCCGTGCGCCGCCACCGCCTGATGGAGGGCGCCGTCCTCGACCTCGTCAACGACCCGGCCGGCACGGGGCTCATCGGCCCCGAGTTCAGCCTGATCACCAACGCCCAGGGCGTGCTCGGCGCCAAGCTGACGACACTGAACCCGAACTGGGCCGGCGTCCTCGTCGGCTACCTGCGCCGCGCCGGTCTGGGGCCCGGCGACCCGGTGGCGGTGGCGCTCTCTGGCTCCTTCCCGGGCCTGAACATCGCCGTCTTCGCCGCCCTGGAGACGCTCGAGCTGTCGCCGGTGGTCGTCACCTCGGTGGGCGCCTCCATGTGGGGCGCCACCGATCCCGACTTCACCTGGCTGGACATGGAGCGCCTCTTCGCCGAGGAGAACATCTTCCACATCCGCTCGGCGGCGGCCAGCTACGGCGGCGGCGACGACATGGGCCAGGGCCTCAGCCCGGAGGGCCGCGAGCGCCTGCGCGCCGCCATTGCGCGCAACGAGGTGCAGCTCCTCGAATCCGAGAACATCGAGGAGGCGATCACCAGGCGCATGAGCTACTACGTGGAGGCCCTGCGCGGCCGGCGGGCGAAGGCCTTCATCAACGTGGGCGGCGGCGTCGCCAGCCTGGGCACCAGCCGCAACAAGGTGCTGCTGCCCGAGGGCCTCAGCTTCGACGTCGCGGAGCACAACTACCCGCGCAAGGGCGTCATGGTCCTCATGGCCGAGCGCGGCATCCCGGTCATCCACATGCTGAACATGCAGAAGCTGGCCCGCGAGGTCGGCCTGCCCGTCTCCCCCGACTACCGGCCCCAGCCGGGCGAGGGCGAGATCTTCGTGCGCGAGAGCTACCGCTTGGCGCTGGCGGCGCCCCTGCTCGTGCTATACTGCGCCATTTGCGTCCTGGTGCTGGCCCCTGAACTGCGCCGCGGTCTCTTCGATCGCTGGAGCGGCCGCATGGATGGTGACTCGGTATGAAGCGTCTCGGGATCGGACCGCTCGCCGCCGCGCTGCTCGCCGCCGCGTTCGCCCTCGCGCCGCGCGAGGCGGCCGCCGCCTGGCGCGGCCTCAAGCCGGCCGACAGCGCCGGCGAGGTCTGCCTCGCCGTCAAGGGCGAGACCTTCGACTACGCCCTCCTCGATCGCGCGAAACCCGCGGTGCTCGAAGTCCGGGGGCCGCGCAAGATCAAGATCGTCAGCCGCTACCTCTTCGGCCCCGGCGACGCGGGCACGGGCGTCTACACGCTGCGCGTGCTGATGGACGGGGAAGAGGTGCTGCGCCGCAGTTACAGCAGTCCATTGCTGGCCGGGGCCGCGCGCTGCACGGGCGGCGGCGAGGCGGCGGCCCTGCGCAGCACGACCCTGCGCGTGCCGACGGGCAGGCACCAGATCCAGGTCTACGCCGAGGTCGAGGGGGAGGGCCGCGCCGCCGCGCGCTTCTTCCGCGAGGTCAAGCGCGCGAA
>Ga0194127_10002016_pt1 | contig 28515 bp, 25 predicted proteins | sample TA2KigC100mmetaG_FD_148624 | JGI IMG/M metagenome (GOLD analysis project Ga0194127, IMG submission 148624) | Freshwater microbial communities from Lake Tanganyika, Tanzania - TA2015036 Kigoma Deep Cast 100m | ecosystem: Environmental > Aquatic > Freshwater > Lake | place: Tanzania: Lake...
GGGCAGCAGGGTGGACGCGACGAGATCGCGCAGCTCGTGGCGGGCTTCAATCGGATGGCGACGGATCTGTCGCTGAACCGCGAGGATCTCGAGCGCCGCCGCGCGCAGATGGAGATCATCCTGCGCGCCGTCGGCGCGGGCGTGATCTCGCTCGACCCCGACTTCGTGGTGCGAACCATCAACCCGCCGGCGCTGCGGCTGCTCGGCATTCCCGCGGGCGAATGGTCGGGTCGCAAGCTCGGCGAGATGCTCGGCGGCCAGGCCGCGCAGACGCTGCCCCCGCTTCTGCACCGGCTCGCATCGGGACCCCACGAGACGCTGCGGCGCCAGATGCCGATCGCGGTCGAGGGGGAGGTGCGCACGCTCAACTGGACGCTCTCGCGAATGCACGACCCGGGCGGCTCCGCAGCCGGATTCGTGGTCGTCGTCGACGACGTGACCGAGATCATGCGCGTGCAGCGCATGGCGGCCTGGCGCGAGATGGCGCGCCGGATCGCGCACGAGATCAAGAACCCGCTCACGCCGATCCAGCTCTCGGCGCAGCGTCTGCGGCGCAAGCTCGAGCCGAAGCTCGCCGACCCCGAATCCGCGCAGCTGCTGCGCGAGAGCACCGACGCGATCACCTCCGAGGTCGACGCGATGAAGCACCTGCTCGCGGAGTTCTCGAGCTTCGCGCGGCTGCCGGCGACCGATCCGGTGCCGACCGACCTGAACAAGCTCGTGACCGAAGTGGTCGGGCTCTACCGCGGCAATTCGACGATCGAGTTTTCGACCGAGCTCGATCCGGCGGTGCCGACGCTCGACCTCGACCGGCTGCAGATCCGGCGCGTGATCCTGAACCTGATCGAGAACGCGGTGGCGGCGATCGAGGCGGCGGAGCCCGGCCCGCGCGCGGTGCGCGTCTCGACGCGCCTGGACGCCTCGGTCGGGACCATCCATCTGCAGGTCGCGGACACCGGCGCCGGGATCCGACCCGAGGACCGCGCCCGGCTGTTCGAGCCCGGCTTCTCGACCAAGCGAGCCGGCTCGGGGCTCGGGCTCGCGATCGTCTCCAGGATCGTCTCCGACCATTCGGGCTACATCCGGGTGGCGGCGAATCGACCCCGTGGCAGCCGATTCCTGGTCGAACTACCGGTCCGGCAGGAGGCGCCGTGGCCACGATCCTGATCGTCGACGACGAGGAGAGCGTGCGGCGCGCGATCGCGAACGTGCTCTCCGACGAAGGACACCGTCCGGTGTTGGCGCCCGGAGCCGACGAGGCCGAGAAGGAGATCGCAGCCGTGCTGCCGGACCTGGTGCTGCTCGACGTCGCGATGCCGGGCCGGGACGGGCTCGATCTGCTCGAGCGGCTGCGCACGAGCCACCCGGAGCTGCCGGTCGTGATGATGTCCGGCCACAGCACGATCGAGACCGCGGTGCGCGCGACCAAGCTCGGCGCCTACGACTTCCTCGAGAAGCCGCTCACCTACGACAAGCTCCTGCTGCGGATCGAGCACGGTCTCGAGCGCGCGCGGCTCGCCCAGGAGAACCAGGAGCTGCGCCAGGAGCTGCTCGGCGAGAGCGAGATCATCGGCGACTCGCCCGTGATGGCGAAGCTGAAGGCGCAGATCGAGATCGCGGCGCCCACCGACGGCTGGGTTCTGATCACCGGCGAGAACGGCACGGGCAAGGAGCTCGTCGCGCGCTGGGTGCACGTGCGCTCGAAGCGCGCGAACGGCCCGTTCGTCGCGGTGAACTGCGCGGCGATTCCCGAGGAGCTGATCGAGAGCGAGCTCTTCGGTCACGAGAAGGGCGCGTTCACCGGGGCGATCCAGCGCAAACGCGGCCGCTTCGAGATGGCCGACGGCGGCACGATCTTCCTGGACGAGATCGGCGACATGAGCCTGATGACGCAAGCCAAGATCCTGCGCATCCTGCAGGAGCACCGCTTCGAGCGCGTGGGCGGAAACGAGACGATCGAAGTGAACGTGCGCGTGATCGCCGCGACCAACAAGGATCTGCAGGTGGAGATGTCGAGCGGCCGGTTCCGCGAGGATCTGTTCTACCGGCTGAACGTGATCCCGTTCCACGTCCCCGCGCTGCGCGAGCGCCGCGACGACATCCCTCGGCTCGTGGAGCGATTTCTCGCCCGCTTCGCGGCCGAGTCCGGCCGGCCGACGCGGCAGATCACGCCCAAGGCGATGGCGAAGCTGCGCGACTACGCCTGGCCCGGGAACGTGCGCGAGCTGCAGAACCTGATCGAGCGGCTGGTGCTGATGACGCCCGGCGAGACGATCGACGTCGCCGATCTGCCGGCGCAGATCGGCTCGTCGGAACGGGACCGCCTCGCGCGCGCGAGCTCCGTCGACACCCTGGCGCAGGCGCGCGGGATCTTCGAGCGCGATTGGCTGCTGGAGCGCCTCGCGCAGCACGGCTGGAACATCTCGCGCACCGCGGACGCCGTCGGCCTCGCGCGCGAGAGCCTGTCGCGGAAGCTGAAGAGCCTGAAGATCGACGTCGACGCCGAGCGGGCGCGCCATGCGAGCTGATCTGCGCCTGGCGTCGAGCAGCGACGCCGCGGCGCTCGCGCGGATCTCGCGCGAGGCGCTCGCCGAGGGCTGGTCGGAAGCCGCGATCCGCGCATCGCTCGAGCGCGACGGGGTCTGCGCGCTGGTGAGCGAGCCCCTGCACGGATTCGCGCTCGGCTCGCTCGCCGGGGACGAGGCGGAGATCCTCACGCTCGCGGTGGAGCAGGACGCGCGCGGGCGGGGCCTCGGGCGCGCCCTCGTCGTCGCGCTGCTCGAGCTCCTGCGGGGCCGTGGAGCGCGCTGCGTCTCGCTCGAAGTGCGAAGCCGGAACGTCCCCGCGATCGCCCTGTACCGCTCGCTCGGTTTCGAGGACGCAGGCGTGCGCCCGAACTACTACCGCGACGGAGAGGACGCGCTCGTGCTCGGGGCTGCGCTTTGATCCGCGCGATCGCGACCGTGCGCGAGGCCGGGGCGAGCCGGCTCGTGCTCGAGGTGCCGGGCTGGCCGGGCCAGAGGCCCGGTCAGTTCGCGATGCTCGGGCTCGAGCCCGAGCGACTGCGCCGCGATCCGCTCCTGCCCAGACCGATGGCGATCTATCGCGGCGATGCGAGCGCGCTCGAGTTCCGCTTCAAGGTCGTGGGCCGCGGAACCCGGATCATGGCCGAGCTCGTTCCAGGGGCGAAGCTCTCGCTGCTCGGGCCGCTCGGAAACGGTTTCGAGCTGCCGAGCGGCCCGGCGACGCTGGTCGGCGGCGGCAGCGGGATCGCGTCGCTGTACGAGCTCGCGCGGGTCGCGCGACCCGCGCCGCGCGTGCTGCTCGGCGGGCGCACCGGAGCGGACATCCTCGGCCTCGCCGACTTCGATGCGCTGGGCCTCGAACTCTCGATCGCCACCGACGACGGATCGCTGGGTCGGCGCGGGCTGGTGACCGATCTGCTCGCGCCGCGCGCGGGTGAGACCGTCTACGCGTGCGGGCCGCTCGCGATGATGCAGCGGGCCCATGAGCTCGCAGCTGCCGCCGGCGCGCGCTGTCGGGTCTCGCTCGAGAACCCCATGGCGTGCGGCTTCGGCGCCTGCCTCGGCTGCGCGATCAAGACGCCCGCGGGCTTCCGCTACGTCTGCACGCACGGCCCGGTCTTCGACTCGGCCTCGCTCGGATGGGAGGCGGGCTCGTGAGCGGGGACGTGGATCTCTCGACCGGGCTCGGCGGCGTCGCGCTCCGGAATCCGGTGCTCCTCGCCAGCGGTACCTGCGGCTACGGAACCGAGCTCTCGCCGTTCATCGCGCTCGAGCAGCTCGGCGGGATCGTCGCGAAGTCGCTCACGCTCGCGCCGCGCGCGGGCAACCTGCCGCCGCGAATCACCGAGACCCCGGCGGGAATGCTGAACGCGATCAGCCTAGAGAACGTCGGCGTCGATGCCTTCGTCCGCGAGAAGCTTCCCGCGCTGCCCGCGGCGGTGACGGTTCTCGCGAGCGTCTTCGAGACCGAGCTCGAGCGCTACGCCGAGGTGTGCAAGCGGCTCGATGGCGTCGAGCGCGTCGCCGCGCTCGAGCTGAACGCGAGCTGTCCGCACGTGAAGGCCGGCGGGATCGAGTTCGGCCAGGATCCGCGCGTGCTCGCCGAGCTGGTGCGGACCTGTCGCCGCGCGACCACGCGGCCGCTGCTCGTGAAGCTCTCGCCGAACGTGACCTCGATCGCGGAGATGGCGCGCGTCTGCGAGGGAGAGGGCGCGGACGGCCTGTCGCTGATCAACGCGGTGCAGGGGCTTTTGGTCGACGTGCACCGGCGTCGGACCGTGCTCCGCAACGGCCTCGGCGGTCTCTCCGGGCCGGCGATCCTGCCGATCGCCCTGCGCATGGTGTTCCAGGCCGCGCGCGCGGTGAAGCTGCCGATCTGCGGGATCGGCGGCATCGCGTCGGGCGAGGACGCGGTGGCGTTCCTGCTCTGCGGCGCGAGCGCCGTCCAGGTCGGCACGATCACCTACACCCAGCCGGGCGCCGGGATCGAGATCCGCGACGGGATCGAGGCGTACTGCCGCCAGCACGGCGTCGCCCGGGTGCGGGATCTGATCGGCGCGCTCGAGCCGTGGCCCGCCGGCTAGCCGTCTCCGCCGGAAACGGACCGGAATTCAAGCGCATGGAAGTTGCCGGCCGGGGGGGCTTTTGATATCTCTCCGACGCTCTTCGGCACCGGGATTTCCGGAGAAGGTGGGCGGTGCGTCCGCCTTTTTTTGTCGCTGCAGATCGAGCGACGGGTCTTTTCCAGCACTCGAGTGAAGGCTTGGTGATTTCGCAGAACTTCGCGATGTACAAAGACATTCCCGCAGATCTTCGACGAGTCGTCGAGCCCGTCGTGCAGGCGCATGGGCTGGAGCTCGTCGACGCGGGAATCGGACGCGGGCCGACGCGGTCGCTCGTCCGCATCGTGGTCGATACGCCCGTCGGAGACGGGCGGGTCCTGGTCGACGAGTGCGCCGCGATCTCGCGCGAGGTAGGGCACGGCCTCGACGTCTCCGAGCTGATCCCCGCCGCGTACACGCTCGAGGTCTGCTCGCCCGGAGTCGACCGCACGCTCGGCCGCGAGATCGATTTCACGCGCGCGGTCGGTCGCCGCGTGGCGATCGAGACGCGCGCAGCGCTCGCCGGCCGGCGCCGCTTCAAAGGCGAGCTGGTGGATTTCGACGGTGCGCTCGCCACCGTGCGCAGCGAGGGCCGGGATTTCGAGATTCCGTTCGAGGTCATCGATCGCGCGAAGGCGTTCTTTCCCTTCGGCGCGCCGCAAAAGCCCAAGAGGTGAATCGTGGAGCTCGATCTCAATCGCATCATCGATCAAGTGGTCAAGGACAAGGGCATCCGACGCGAGGTCGTGATCGACACGCTCGAGAAGGCGTTGCTCGCCGCGGCCCGACGCAAATACGGCGCCGAGCGCGAGATCGAGGCGCAGTTCAACGCCGAGACCGGTGAGGTCGAGCTCTTCGAGTTCAAGACCGTGGTGGCCGGCGAGCCGGCGAGCGACGCGGAGATCGGTCTGCAGGACGCGCTGCAACACGACCCCGACGCCGAGGCCGACGACCAGATCGGCATCAAGATTCCGACCGCGGAGTTCGGGCGGATCGCCGCGCAGACCGCCAAGCAGGTCATCATCCAGGAGGTTCGCGGCGCCGAGCGGCAGAACGTCTTCGACGAGTACAAGGATCGAAAGGGCGAGATCGTGCACGGCACCGTGCGCCGGATCGAGAAGGGCAACCTGATCGTCGATCTCGGCCGAGCGGAGGCGATCCTTCCCCGCAAGGAGCAGGTGCCGCGCGAGATGTTCCGCGTGAACGAGCGCATCCGCGCCTACGTCCAGGACGTGCTGAAGGAATCCAAGGGTCCGCAGATCGTCCTCTCGCGCGCGTGCACCGAGTTCCTGACCAAGCTCTTCGAGCAGGAGGTGCCCGAGATCTACGAGGGCATCGTGCGCATCGAGGCGGCCGCTCGCGAGCCCGGTGCGCGCTCGAAGATCGCCGTGGTCTCCAAGGACAGCGACGTCGATCCGGTCGGCGCTTGCGTGGGCATGCGCGGCAGTCGCGTGCAGGCCGTGGTCCAGGAGCTGCGCGGCGAGAAGGTCGACATCGTGCCCTGGAGCGCGGATCCGGTGCGCTACGTGGTCGCGGCGCTCGCGCCCGCGCAGGTCGTGCGCATCATGGTCGACGACGAGAAGCGCTCGATGGACGTGATCGTGCCCGACGACCAGCTCTCGCTCGCGATCGGTCGCAAGGGACAGAACGTGCGGCTCGCGGTGCAGCTCACGCGCTGGAAGATCGACATCAAGAGCGAGACCTACATGCGCGAGGTCCAGGCCGATCTGGCCGCGGCGCTCTCGGTCGTCCCGACCGCGGGAGAGTACGAGGCGAAGCTCCTGCTCGACGACGGCGTGGCGAGCCTGGACGAGCTCGCCGCGGCCGAGACGACGCAGCTGACGTCGGTGCTCGGGATCTCGGAAACCGACGCGACGGCCGTGCGCCAGCACGCGCGCGAGCTGTCGGTCGAGAAGCAGAAGCGGGCGGCCGAGGCGGCTGCGCTTGCGGCCGCGAGCGCAGCGGAGGCGGGTGGCTCCGGCGGCAGCGGTTCGGCAGGCGCGTGACCGGCGTCCGCGCCGGGAAAGGCTGAATGAGGATGGCCAAGGGGATGAGAGCGTACAAACTCGCGGAGGAGCTCGGGCTCACCCGCGAGGACCTCATCAAGAAGGCGGCGGAGATCGGAATCGAGATCCGCAACCCGATGGCCACGATCGACGACGATCAGGCCAGCACCATCCGGCGCAAGTTCGCGGCGGGCTCCGAGACGGAGACGGTGCAGAAGCGCGTGGGCTCCGGCGTGATCCGCCGGCGCAAGCGCAAGACCGAGTCCGAAGCCGACGAGGTGCAGGGCTCGGGCGTCGAGACGGAGGCCGGCTCGGTCGAGCCGGAGCCGCTCGCCGCCAGCGACGCGGTCGCGCCGGAGGCGCCCCCCGAGGTCGAGCTGCCCGGCGCCCTGCCGCCGCAGATCGAAGAGGCTCCTACGATCGCGGCGTCGGCCGCACCCGAGCCGCGACCCGCGGACCGATCGATCGCGCGGGTGACGACGCCGGTGGTCGTGGTCGAGGACCCGCTGCTCGCGGCGGGAGCGCCTGCAGCGCCGGCCGCGGAGCCGACCTCGCCAAGGCGCGGCGTGGCGATTCCGCCGCCGCGCGAGATCGAGCCCGAGCCTGAGAGCGCGCCTTTCGGAGCCGGGCCCGGCCGCGGCAAGCCGGCGCGGCCGGCGCGCCCCGCGCGCGCGGACCTGACGCTTCGGGAGCAGGAGACGATCGCGCGAATGATGCGCGGCGGGAACGTGCAGGCGCAGCTCGAGCGACGGCGAATGCTCGTCGAGCAGCAGTCGAGGGCGCAGCCGCAGCGAAGGCGGACCGCGACGCCGGTGCGCAAGGGGCCCCAGCCCGCGCCGGGCGACGTGAGGCGGGTCGTGAAGGTCGGCGCGCGAATCGCCATTGTCGAGCTCTCGCGCCAGACCGGGCTGAAGCTTCGAGATCTGCATCGCCGAGCCCGCGCGCTCGAGCCGTCGCACGCCGAGGACGACTTCCTCGAGGGCGATCTGGCAGCGCTGATCGCCGAGGACCTCGGCTGCGAGGTCCAGCGCATCACGTCGGAGGTCGAGCGCGCGCTCGCCGCGACGCGCGCGCCCGGAGCGCCCGGCGAGGGTGAGCTGCGACCGCCGGTCGTCACCGTCATGGGGCACGTCGATCACGGAAAGACGTCGCTGCTCGACACGATCCGCAAGACCAAGGTCGCGGCGGGCGAGGCCGGCGGAATCACCCAGCACATCGGCGCGTATCAGGCGCGCAGCAGCGACGGCAGCGTGGTGACGTTCATCGACACGCCCGGCCACGCCGCGTTCTCGCAGATGCGCGCGCGCGGAGCACAGGTGACGGACGTCGTCGTGCTCGTCGTCGCGGCGGACGATGGAGTGATGCCGCAGACGATCGAGGCGATCGCGCACGCCAAGGCCGCGGGCGTTCCGATCCTGGTCGCCGTGAACAAGGTCGACAAGGCGGACGCGAATCCGCAGCGGGTGCGTCAGGCGCTGCTCGAGCATGGTCTGGTCTCCGAGGATTTCGGCGGCGAGACGATCTGTGTCGACGTCTCCGCGACCAAGGGCACCGGCGTCGACAAGCTGCTCGAGATGATCGCGCTCCAGGCGGAGGTGCTCGAGCTGCGCGCGAATCCGAAGGCTCCGGCGCGCGGCGTCGTCGTCGAGGCGGAGCTCGATCGCGGCCGGGGGGCGCTCGCGACGGTGCTGGTGCGCGAGGGAACGCTCCGGCCCGGGGACTCGATCGTGGCCGGGGGCGTCTACGGGCGGGTCCGCTCGCTGATCGACGCCGACGGCAGCACGCTGAAGGAGGCCGGCCCATCCGCGCCGGTGCGGATCGTCGGGCTCTCGGGCGTGCCGCTCGCCGGTGACGAGCTTCTCGTCGTGAAGAACGAGCGCGAAGCCAAGCAGATCGCCGACCACCGGCTCGAGCTCGAGCAGAAGAAGGCCGCGCAGGCGGCCGAGGAGACCCGGCCGAGCGCGCTCAGCGCCGAGCTGCTCTTCGCGCGAATGGAGGGCACCGGAGAGCGGGAGCTCTTCGCGGTCGTGAAGGCCGACGTTCAGGGCACCGTCGAGGCGATCCGCGAGGCGCTGGCGAAGCTCTCGACCGAGAAGGTGAAGCTCTCCGTGATCCACCACGGTGTCGGCGGGGTCAAGGAGAGCGACGTCATGCTCGCGGCCGCGTCGAAGGCGGTGATCTTCGCCTTCCACGTCCGGCCCGAGCCCGCGGCGCGCAAGCTCGCCGAGCGCGAAGGCGTCACGATTCGCAGCTTCGACATCGTCTACGAGCTGCTCGACGACGCGATCCTGCTCATGCGCGGCCTGCTGCCGCCCAAGGAGTCCGAGAAGCGGCTCGGCACCGCTCTGGTGAAGGAGCTGTTCCACATTCCGAAGCTCGGCACGATCGCCGGCTGCGCGATCGAGGACGGCAAGATCTCGCGCTCGGCGCGCGCGCGAATCCTGCGCGACGGCGTCGTGATCTACGCCGGCAAGCTCTCGTCGCTGCGGCGCTTCAAGGACGACGTGCGCGAGGTGGTGGCGCCGCTGGAGTGTGGAATCGGGATCGAGAACTACAACGACGTGAAGGTCGGGGACCGGATCGAGGCCTTCGAGATCGAGCAGACGCCCGACTCGCTCTAGCGATGCTGATCGCGGCGGCGCTGATCGAGCTCGAGCTCCTGGAATCGGAGACCATCAAGGACCGCCGGCGCGTCGCGAACTCGATCAAGGACCGCGTGCGACAGCGCTTCAACGTCTCGGTCGCGGAGGTCGCCGATCAGGACGAGCGCCACTCGGTCTGCATCGGCTGCGTGATGGTCGGGATCGATCCCCGGCACCTGCGCGAGGGAATGGAGAAGGTGATCCACTACGTCGAGAGCCTGGGTCTGGGCGAGGTCGTCTCCGACGACGTCACGGTCGTGCGCCTCGACGAGGTCGAGGAGCTCGAGGACGACGACGGCGGAGCCAACGCGTGAAGCACACCCAGGCCCGACTCGGGCACGAGATCCGCGAGCGGATCGCGACCATCCTGCGCCAGCGCGTCGGCGATCCCCGGCTCGCCGAGGTGAGCGTGAACGAGGTGCGCGTCGCCCCCGACGGCAGCTATGCGCGGGTCTACTGGGGGACGCTGGGCCCGGTGGCCGCCGCGAAAGAGGCGATCGAGAAGGCGAAGCCGTACCTTCGCCGCTGTCTGGCTGCGGAGCTCCAGATTCGCCGCGTTCCGGAGCTCGACTTCCGGCTCGACGAGACGCTCGCGCGCGCGGAGCGCGTCGAGGGCGTGTTGCGGGAGCTCGAGCAGGAGCGAGTCGCGAAGCAGAAGAAGGAGGAGCCCGCGTGATCGACGGCTTCCTGGTGATCGACAAGCCGGCCGGCGTCACCTCGCACGACGTCGTGCAGGAGGTGCGGCGCTGGGCCAAGCAGCGCCGCGTCGGGCATCTGGGCACGCTCGATCCGCTGGCGACGGGCGTGCTGCCGATCGCGCTCGGCGAGGCGACCAAGCTCTCGCAGCTGCTCACGCACGGCGAGAAGAGCTATCGGGGCAAGCTCAGGCTCGGCATCGAGACCACCACCTACGATCGCGAGGGCGAGATCACGCGCGAGACCTCGGGGCCGTGGCCGGACGCCGAAGCGCTCGAGCGCGCGCTCGAGGCGTTCCGCGGCGAGATCGAGCAGGTCCCGCCGCCGTACTCCGCGGTGAAGACCGGGGGCGAAGCCGCATATCGACGGGCGCGTCGCGGCGAGGAGGTGGTGCTCGAGCCTCGCCGGGTGACCATCCGCCGGCTCGAGCTGGTCGCCTACGAGCCGCCCTTCGTCACGATCGAGGTCGACTGCAGCTCGGGAACCTACCTGCGCTCGATGGCGCACGACCTCGGGCGCGCGCTCGGGGTGGGCGCGCACCTCTGGGAGCTGTGCCGGACGCGCAGCGGACCGTTCACCTCGGCCCAGGCGGTCCCGCTCGCCGAGCTTGAGGCGCTGGGCCACGAGCGGGTGATCCCGATGATCGCAGCGACGGGCCTCCCCACCTTCGAGGTCGATGCGCGGACCTCCCGGCGGGTGGCGAACGGCGTGCAGCTGGGCCGCAGCGAGGTCAAGGGCGCGCCGACCGAGGGCGTGATGCAGCTGGTCCACGCCGGAGGCCTGGTCGCCCTGGTCGAGGCCCAGCGCGGCATCCCCGAGCTCCGCACGATTCGGGTCTTCCTCGAGGGCAGCGAAGGCTAGAGTCGCATTTGTGCATTGCGGGCCTCCGGCCGGCTCTGCTATACACCGTCGCAATTCCAGAAGGTAGAAACTTGCTGAACGCCGAACGCCGGCACGAGATCGTTGCCCAGCACCAGCGCAAGCCCGGGGACACCGGGTCCTGCGAGGTGCAGATCGCGCTCCTCTCCGAGCGCGTCACTCAGCTCACTGACCATCTCCAGGTCCACGTGAAGGACCACCACTCGCGCCGCGGGCTGCTGATGCTCGTGAGCCAGAGGCGAAGCCTGCTCGACTACCTTCGACGGAACGATGAGGGTCGCTACCAGTCCTTGATCGACAAGCTGGGACTGCGTCGATAATTGGTTTTCGCCCGGGGTTGGAGCCGCGACGCGAGTCCGGCTGGATCGGGTCATTGGATGCGAGATGTGGGATGAGCCATGAGCGCTGCCCCTGAATCCTCAGGGCATGGCGGCGCTCGTCGCTCATTCCGCAATTCCCCCCTTTGCCAACCCCGCCCGCATCTCGTGCCGCAAACAGCAGAGAAAGCGCGGTGGACGCAGGTGCGTCCAGCCGCCGGAAGCAGGTAAAGGAAAGAATGGAAACGGTTCAAGCAACGGTAGACGGCAAGGTCATCTCGATCGAGACCGGCAGACTTGCCAAGCAGTCGAACGGGTCGGTGCTGGTCACACAGGGAAAGTCCGCGGTGTTGGTCACCGTGAACTCCGCAAAGCCCAGAGACGGGATCGACTTCTTCCCGCTCACGGTCGACTACCTGGAGAAGATCTACGCGGCCGGGAAGATCCCGGGCGGCTTCTTCAAGCGCGAGCGCGGCATGACGGAGCGCGAGGTCCTGACCTCCCGCTTCATCGATCGCGCGCTGCGCCCGCTCTTCCCGGACGGCTATCGCGACGAGACCCAGGTCACGGCGCAGGTGCTCTCCGCGGATCGCGACTACGACACGGACGTGCTGGCCTTCGTCGGCGCGTCGGCCGCGGTGATGATCAGCGACGTGCCGTTCCCGGCGCCGATCGCGGCGGTGCGCGTCTCGCGCGTCGACGGCAAGCTGATCGCGAACGGGACGCTGGCCGAGATCGAGGCCGCCGACCTGAACATCATCGTCGCGGGCTCGCGCGACGCGCTGGTCATGGTCGAGGGCGGCGCGAAGCAGGTCTCCGAGGCGGCGGTGCTCGAGGCGCTGCGCTTCGGTCACCGCGAGATCACCAAGCTGATCGAGGCGCAGGAGCAGCTGGTCGCGAAGGCGGGCAAGGCCAAGCGGGTTCCGCCCGCGTCGAAGCGCGACGCGGAGCTCGAGCGCAAGATCGAGGCGATGGCGCTCGATCGCATCCGCGCGGCCTCGCAGAAGACCGAGAAGAAGGAGCGCTACAAGGCCTTCGACGCGATCGACGCCGAGGTCATCGCCGCCTTCGTCACCCCGTTCCGCGAGGCGAAGCGCGAGCTCGGGACGCTCGCGCAGGTCGAAGCGGCGCAGTCGGCGGGCCGCAAGCTCGCCAGCGACGTGAAGGACATCCTGCACGACCTGCGCGGCCGCGCGATGCGCGAGGACATCCTCGACGGAAAGCCGCGCATCGACGGGCGCTCGACCACCGACATCCGGAAGATCACGTGCAGCGTCTCGGAGCTCTCCGGCGCGCACGGCTCGGCGCTCTTCACGCGCGGCGAGACGCAGGCGCTGGTGACGGCGACGCTGGGCGGGAAGCGCGACGAGCAGATGATCGAGGGCCTGAAGGACACGCTCTATCGCAAGTTCTTCATGCACTACAACTTCCTGCCGTTCTCGACCGGTGAGGTCCGCCCGCTGCGCGCGCCGAACCGGCGCGAGCAGGGTCACGGAGCGCTGGCCGAGCGCGCGGTGAAGATGGTCCTGCCCGAGGGCGAGGACACGCCGTTCACGATTCGCGTGGTCTCGGAGATCCTCGAGTCCAACGGCAGCTCGTCGATGGCCTCGGTCTGCGGCGGGGCGCTGGCGCTGATGGACGCGGGCATCCAGATCCAGGCACCGGTCGCGGGCATCGCGATGGGCCTGATCACCGACGGCAAGCGCCATGCGGTGCTCTCCGACATCCTCGGCGACGAGGACCACCTCGGCGACATGGACTTCAAGGTGGCCGGCTCCGCGCAGGGCATCACCGCGATCCAGATGGACCTCAAGATCGAGGGCCTCGACTGGGCCGTGATGGAGAAGGCGCTCGAGCAGGCGCGCCAGGGACGCCTGCACATCCTGAAGCGCATGGCCGAGGAGACCGCGGACGCGCTGCCCGGCTTCTTGCCGCGCGCGGATCTGTCCGAGAACGCGCCGCGGATCGCGGTGGTCTGGATCAAGCCCGACCGCATCCGCGACCTGATCGGTCCCGGCGGCAAGGTGATCCGCGGCATCCAGGAGACGACCGGCGCCAAGGTCGACGTCGACGACTCCGGACGCTGCATGATCTTCGCGCCCAACCGCGAGACGCTTCTCAAGTGCCAGGGCATGGTCGAAGAGGTCACGCAGGAGGCCGAGATCGGCCGGCTCTACGTCGGCAAGGTCAAGAAGATCACCGACTTCGGCGCCTTCGTGGAGATCTTCCCCGGCACCGACGGCCTGCTGCACATCTCGGAGCTGGCCGAGCGGCGCATCGCCAAGGTCGAGGACGTCTGCGTCGAGGGCGACGAGGTGCTGGTCAAGTGCCTCGATGTCGATCCGAGCGGCAAGATCCGACTCTCGCGGCGCGCGGCGCTGGCGGAGCAGATCGAGCTCTCGCGCGCGTAGCGGATGGACCGGATCGAGGTCCGGATCCTTCGCGTCCGCGGCGCACGTGACGCCGACCTCCCGCTTCCCGCCCGAGCCACGGCGGGAAGCGCGGGGCTCGACCTGCGCGCCGCGGTCGAGGGCGAACTCGTGCTCGCTCCCGGCGAGCGGGCGCTGGTGCCGACGGGCTTCGCGCTGGCGATCCCGGCGGGCTACGAGGGGCAGGTGCGCCCGCGAAGCGGGCTCGCGCTTCGCCACGGAATCACCCTGCCCAACGCGCCAGGCACGATCGACTCCGACTATCGCGGAGAGGTCTGCGTGATCCTGCAGAACGGCGGAGCCGAGCCCTTCGCCGTGCGCCGCGGCGAGCGGATCGCCCAGCTCGTGATCGCGCCGGTGCTGCAGCCGGTGCTCCGCGAGGTCGATACGGAGGCGGCGCTCGGCGCGACCGAGCGCGGCGGCCAGGGCTTCGGCCACAGCGGTCGCTGACCCTCGGTCGCGAGCTGTTTCGCGCTAAGCTCCCGGGCGCCGCCCTGAAGGAGAGGCTTGGAACCCGCGGATCGCGACCGTAGTCCCGCCGTAGAGCCGCGCGGCGCACCCGCGGCCGACGCGGCGCACCCGCAGCGGCCGACGCCGCGCGCGGACGACGCCGTACAGCGCCGTTCTCTCGGGAATCTGACGCTGCGGCTGATCACGGCGGCGGTGCTGATCCCGCCCGTGATCTGGGTCTGCTACGCGGGCGGCTGGCCGTTCGTCGTGGTGATCATCGCCTTCAGCCTGCTCGGCTTGAACGAGTTCTACGACCTGATCACGGCCAAGGGCGCGACCCCGCACCGACTGCTCGGCTACGCGGCCGCCGGACTGCTGCCGGTGATCGCGTACATCGGCAACGCGTCGCTGGCGACCAGCGCGTTGACCGTCACGCTGCTGACGCTGATGATCCTGCAGCTCGGCAAGCAGGAGATCCGCCAGGCGATCGCGAGCGTCTCCGAGACCTTCTTCGGAGTGATCTACGTCGGCTGGCTGCTCTCGTACGCCGTCTCGGTACGCTTCATCTCGGGCGAGCTCGAGCGCCGCTTCGGCTACGACTTCGACCCGCAGATCGGCTTCTTCTTCATGATCTTCTGCCTGGTGGCGGTGGTCGGCTCGGACGTGGGCGCGTACTTCGTGGGCCGGCGCTACGGCCGGCGCAAGCTCGCGCCGCTGATCAGCCCCAACAAGTCCGTCGAGGGCGCGTTCGGCGGCGTGCTGACCGGGGGCGGTCTGGCGCTGGCCACCAAGCTCGTCTTCACCTGGTTCATACCGGGGGATCTGGCGAAGGACCTCGGCTGGGGCGCCGCGATGGCCTTCGGCTTCGTGCTGGCGTCGTTCGGGATCCTCGGCGACCTGATCGAATCGCTGCTGAAGCGCGACGCCGCGATCAAGGACGCCGGCACGATCCTGCCCGGCGTCGGCGGCGTGCTGGATCGGATCGACTCCGCCTTGCTCGGCATCCCCGTGATGTATTACCTCCTGCTCGCGTACTACTGGACCCTGCACGCGGCCTAACCGAGGAGGCCCCCTTGATCGCCCGCTACACGCGCCCCGAGATGGAGGCGATCTGGTCCGAGGAGCAGCGCTACGCGCACTGGGTCCGGATCGAGGTCGAGGTCTGTCGCGCGCTGGAGCGGCGCGGCGAGATCCCGCGCGAGGCCTTCGCCGCGATCTCGGCGCGCGCGAAGGTCGACCCGAAGCGCGTCGCCGAGATCGAGGCGCGCGTGCATCACGACGTGAACGCGTTCCTGGACGCGCTCGCGGAGCAGATCGGTCCCGCCGCGCGCTACGTGCACCTGGGCCTGACCTCGTCGGACGTGCTCGACACCTGCCTCGCGCTGCAGATGCGCGACGCGCTCGACTTGTGCCTGGTCGAATGCGATCGCGCGCTCGCGGCGCTCGAGCTCCGGGCGCTCGAGCACAAGCGCACGGTCTGCGTCGGGCGCACGCACGGGATCTTCGCCGAGCCGACCACGTTCGGGCTGAAGCTCCTGAAGGCCTGGGACGAGCTGCGCCGCAACCGCGATCGGCTCGCGCGCGCACGCGACGAGGCGGCCGTGGGCAAGCTCTCCGGCGCGGTCGGCACGTTCGCGCACCTCGACCCGTCGATCGAAGAGGAGGTGCTCGCCGGCCTCGGCCTGCGACCGGCCGCGATCTCGACCCAGGTCACGCCGCGGGATCGGCACGCCGAGGTCATGTGCACGCTCGCGCTCGTCGCTGCTTCGATCGAGGCGTTCTCGGTCGAGGTGCGCCACCTCGCGCGCAGCGAGGTCGGCGAGGTGATGGAGTTCTTCGGCAGCGAGCAGAAGGGCAGCTCGGCGATGCCCCACAAGCGAAATCCCTGGCGCTTCGAGACCCTCACGGGTCTGGCGCGGGTGATCCGCGGCTACGCGGTGTCGTCGCTCGAGAACTCGGTTCTCTGGCACGAGCGCGACATCTCGAACAGCTCCGTGGAGCGCATCGTCTGCCCGGACGCGACCACGGCGGTCCACTTCATGCTCCACCGGCTTTCGGCGCTGGTCACGAGCCTCGAGGTCCGTCCCGAGCGGATGCGCGCGAACCTCGACTCGGCGCGCGGGCTGGTCTACTCGCAGACGGTGCTGCTGGCACTCGCGCGCCACGGCATCTCGCGCCAGGAGGCCTACCGGCTGGTGCAGCGCCACGCGATGGCGACCTGGGACGAGGGCGGGCATCTCCACGATCGGCTCGCGGCGGACGCCGAGCTCGGCAAGGTTCTCGACCCCGACGAGCTCGCCGAGTGCTTCGATCTGGAGCGGCACCTGCGCAGCGTCGATCGAATCTTCGAGCGCGTGCTCGGTGCGCGGGTGCAGGAGGCGTGATGAAGGTGCGCGTGCTGGTGAGCCTGAAGCCGGGCGTTCTCGACGCGCAGGGCCGCGCGATCGAGCACGCGCTCCGCGATCTCGGCTACGCGCAGGTCTCGGGCGTGCGCACCGGAAAGCAGGTCGTGCTCGACATCGATAGCCGAGATCCCGAGGCGGCCCGCGCGCTCGCGCGCGAGCTCTGCGAGAAGCTGCTCGCGAATCCCGTGATCGAGCAGTACGAGATCCTGATTTGAGTCGGCCCGCCCGCGTCGGCGTGTTGGTCTTTCCCGGGTCGCTCGACGACCGGGATCTGGCGCGCGGCCTGTCGCTCTGCGGCGCCGACGTGCAGATGATCTGGCACAAGGACGCGCGGCTGCCCGAGCTCGACGGGATCGGCGTGCCCGGCGGGTTCTCCTACGGCGACTACCTGCGCTGCGGAGCGATGGCCCGCTTCTCGCCGGTGATGCGCGCGCTGCTCGAGTTCGCGAGCGGCGGGCGGCCCGTGCTCGGCATCTGCAACGGCTTCCAGATCCTGTGCGAGGCGCGGCTGCTGCCCGGAGCGCTGGTGCGAAACGCGGAGCTCCGGTACGTCTGCCAGGACGTGCGCATCGCCGTCGACGACCCGGGGCAGATGCGCTCCGAGCTCGCGCCCGGCCGCGAGCTTGTGATGCCGGTGAAGCACGGGGAGGGCGCGTACGTCCCCGATCCCGAGCACAAGCCGCGCGTCGCGTTCCGCTACGTCGGCGGAAATCCCAACGGCTCGACCGACGACATCGCGGGCGTCGTGAACGACGCCGGAAACGTGCTCGGCCTGATGCCGCACCCCGAGCACGCCGTCGATCCGCTGCTCGGCTCGACCGACGGCGCGCGGCTGCTGCGCTCGTTCCTCTCCGCCTGCACCGCGACGCGAGACGCGCGATGAAGGATCCCGAGGTCACCGAGCAGCTCGCGCGCGATCACGGCCTCTCGGATCACGAGGCGAAGCTCATGATCGAGATCCTCGGCCGCGTGCCGACCTACCCGGAGCTCGGGATCTTCTCGGTGATGTGGTCCGAGCACTGCTCGTACAAGTCGAGCAAGAAGCTGCTCCAGACGCTGCCGACGACGGGCGCGTGCGTGATCCAGGGGCCGGGCGAGAACGCCGGGGTCGTGGACATAGGCTTCGGGAACGTCTGCGTGTTCAAGATCGAGAGCCACAACCACCCCTCCTACGTCGAGCCGCACGCGGGAGCGGCGACGGGCGTCGGCGGAATCCTGCGCGACATCTTCACCATGGGCGCGCGGCCGCTCGCCTCGCTCGACTCGCTCCGCTTCGGGCCGCTCGACGATCCGCAGCAGCGCTACCTGGTGCGCGGCGTGGTCGCGGGCGTGGGCTCGTACGGAAACTGCTTCGGCTGCGCGACCGTCGGCGGCGAGGTCACCTTCCATCCGCGCTACCGCCGGAACATCCTGGTGAACGCGATGAACATCGGCATCGCGCGCGCCGACGCGATCTTCCTGGCCAAGGCCGCGGGCGTGGGAAACCCGGTGATCTACGTCGGCTCGAAGACCGGCCGGGACGGAATCCACGGTGCGAGCCTGCTCGCCTCGTCGGAGTTCGACGAGCACACCGAAGAGATGCGGCCGACCGTGCAGATGGGCGACCCGTTCACCGAGAAGCTCCTGCTCGAGGCGTGCCTCGAGGCGATGCAGACCGGCGCGATCGTCGGCATCCAGGACATGGGCGCGGCGGGGCTCACCTGCTCTTCGTTCGAGATGGCCTCGCGGTCCGGAACCGGAATCGAGATGGACCTCGACCGCGTGCCGCAGCGCGAGTCGGAGATGACGCCCTACGAGCTCCTGCTCTCGGAGTCGCAGGAGCGGATGCTGCTGGTCGCCGAGGCCGGTCGCGAGCGCGAGATCCTCGACGTCTTCGCGAAGTGGGATCTCGACGCCGCGCTCGTCGGCCGCGTGACGGACGACGGCCGCATGCGGGTGCGCTGGCACGGTCGGACCGTGGTCGACATCCCGGTCGATCCGATCGCGGCGAGCTCGCCCGTCTACGAGCGCCCACGGTCGCGGCCGGCGGACTTCGAGGCGCGCCAGCGTCTCGACCTCGCCGCGCTTCCGGTCGAGCGCGATCCATCGGGAGCGCTGCTCGCGCTTCTCGCCTCGCCCAATCTCTGTTCGCGCGAGTGGGTGTACCGGCAGTACGACCAGCTCGTGCAGTCGTCGACGGTACTCCGGCCCGGCGGAGACGCTGCGGTCGTGCGCGTGCCCGAGACCGAGCGCGGGCTCGCCGCGAAGACCGACTGCAATCCGCGCTACTGCGCACAGGATCCGTATCTCGGCGCGATGCACGCGGTGGCCGAGGCGTCGCGAAACGTGGCGGTGACGGGCGCGCGACCGCTCGCGGCCACCAACTGCCTGAACTTCGGCAGCCCCGAGCGCCCGGAGTGCATGTGGGAGTTCGCCGAGGCCGTGCGCGGGATGGGCGAGGCGTGCCGCGCGCTCGGCGTGCCGATCGTCTCGGGCAACGTGAGCTTCTACAACGAGACGGCGGGCGAGGGCGCGATTCCGCCCACGCCCACGGTCGGCGTGATCGGGCTGCTCGACGACGTCGCGCGCGCGGTGCCCGCGGCGTTCCGCGCGGAGGGCGACGTCGTGCTGCTCTTCGGCGAGACGCGCGCCGAGCTCGGCGCGAGCGAGTACCTGGCCGTGCGCCACGGTCTGGAGTGCGGCGCGCCGCCTGCGCTCGATCTCGCGGCCGAGAAGCGCCTGCACGAGCTTCTGGTCGAGGCCGCGGCCGCAGGCCTGCTTCGCTCCGCGCACGACTGCGCCGAGGGCGGGGCCGCGATCGCGCTGGCCGAGTGCGCGATCCGCTCGGGCCTGGGCGTGGTGGCCGAGCTGGCCGAGCAGGGCGGCCGTCCGGAGCTCGTGCTCTTCAGCGAGTCGGCCAGCCGAGCGATCGCGTCCTGCGCTCCGGCCGACGCGGAAGCGCTGCTCGCGCTCGCGCGCGCGCGTGAGGTTGCTGCGGCTCGAATCGGCCGCGTCGGCGGCGACCGGATCCGGATCGCCCCCGGGGTCGACGTCTCCCTCGCCGAGGCGCACGATGTGTGGAGCCGCACGCTCCCGGAGGCCCTGGGATGAGCGAGATCCGCCGCGACGCTCTCGACCGCTTCCGGGAGGAGTGCGGCGTGATGGGGATCGCGGGCCATCCCGAGGCGGCGAACCTGGCGTATCTCGGCCTCTACGCGCTCCAGCACCGCGGCCAGGAGTCGGCCGGCATCGTCACTCGCGACGGCGGCGAGAGCCACCTGCACAAGGGCATGGGCCTGGTCGCGGAGATCTTCTCGCAGGACGAGCTCTCGAAGCTTCCGGGCCGGATCGCGATCGGCCACGTGCGCTACTCGACCGCCGGCTCGAGCAACCTGCGCGACGCGCAGCCGTTCCTGGCCAACATGGGCCGCTCGGTCGTGGCGATCGCGCACAACGGTAATCTCACCAACGCCCGCGCGATCCGCAGCGAGCTCGAAGGCCACGGCTCGATCTTCCAGAGCACGATGGACTCGGAGGTCTTCGTGCACCTGTTCGCGCGCGCGCGCGGAACGCTCGAGGAGCGGCTCGGCGACATGTGCTCGCGCGTTCGCGGCGCGTGGTCGGCGGTGTTCCTGATCGACGACGTGCTGGTCGCGGCGCGCGATCCGCACGGCTTCCGGCCGCTCTCGCTCGGCCGGCTCGGTGCGGCCTGGGTGGTGGCGAGCGAGACCTGCGCCTTCGACCTGATCGGCGCGGTGTACGAGCGCGACGTCGAGCCGGGCGAGATCGTGATCATCCGGCGCGGGCGGCTGCGCTCGGTCCAGACGCTTCCGCGGGCTCCGGAGAAGCTCTGCGTCTTCGAGCACATCTACTTCGCGCGGCCCGACTCGCTGGTCTTCGGCGCGAACGTCTACCAGACGCGCAAGCAGCTCGGCCGCGAGCTCGCGCGCGAGAGCCCGGTGCCCGCGGACATGGTCGTTCCCGTGCTCGACTCGGGTACCTCGGCCGCGCTCGGCTTCGCGGAGGCTTCGGGAATTCCCTACGAGAACGCGCTGATCCGGAACCACTACGTGCGCCGCACGTTCATCGAGCCGGAGCAGTCGATCCGGCTCTTCGGCGTGCGCGTGAAGCACAACCCGATCCGCGAGATGGTCGCCGGAAAGCGCCTGGTCGTGGTCGAGGATTCGATCGTGCGCGGCACGACGCTCTCGAAGCTGGTCACGCTGTTCCGCGCGGCCGGCGCGCGCGAGGTACACGTCCGCGTGTCGTCCCCTCCGACGACCGGCCCCTGCTACTACGGCATCGACACGCCCGATCGCGCGGAGCTGATCGCGGCGAACCACAGCGTCGAGCAGATCCGCGCCATGATCGGCGCAGACAGCCTCGCGTATCTCTCGCTCGAGGCGCTGCGCCGGATCGAGGCGTCGATGAAGCACGGCTTCTGTGACGCGTGCTTCTCGGGCGAGTACGCGATCCCGGTCGAGGAGACCAGTTCCTCCGATACGCAGCTCGCGCTCTTCGAGCCCACCGCGGCCGCGGCGACCGACGCCGATCCGGAGCCGAGCTAGACGAACAGCTCCGGCACGCCCACGCTCCAGAGCGAGGCGATCACCCAGCCGACGCCCACCAGGATCAGCCGTGGCGAGCGGAGCAGAAGCTCGATCGGCGACTCGCCCTCGTCGTGGACCTGAGCGAGCCGCAGGTACTCGAGCACGCCGAAGACGACGAACGGCAGCGATGCGAACTCGCGCCCGCTCACGAGCAGCGGCGCCTCCACCGAGTAGAGCGCGTAGCTGAAGAGCGTGATGCCGGCGACGATCGCCATCGCCTGATCGAGGTAGCTGCGGTTGTAGCCCGCGAGCGAGCGGCGCTGCGACTCACCCGGTGCCTGGAGCAGTTCGCCGCGCCGCTTGCCGAGCGCGAGCAGGAGCGCGAGCGCGGAGGAGCAGAGCAGCAGCCAGTTCGACGGCGCGACGCCGACGAGCACGCAGCCGAGCACGACGCGGAGCACGAACCCGGCCGAGAGCAGGAACGCGTCGACCAGCGGCACGTGCTTGGCGCCCAGCGAGTAGACGGCATTCTGGGCGACGTAGAGTCCGAAGATCGCAAGCGTCCAGGGCTGGTCCGAGAGCCCGCCGAGCACGAGTCCCGCCGCGAGCCAGACGAACGCGGCGCTGGTCGCCCACGGCGCCGGAAGGCGGCCCGACGCGACGGGACGGGTTCGCTTGCGAGGGTTCGCGCGGTCGACCTCGGCGTCGATCACGTCGTTGACCGCGTAGACCGCGGAGCTCACCAGGCACATTCCCGCGATCCCGAGCAGAAGCCGGCCGATCCCGAGCGACGCGCCGCCGGCGAGCGCGAACGGCAGAGGCATGAGCACGAACACGTTCTTCAGCCAGTCCTTCGGCCGGGCCAGGCGGAGCAGATCGAGCGCCCGACTCACGGCTCGTCTCCGAGCAGCCGCACCGAGAGTGCGCTGCGCAGCCGCGCGTCGGGATCCCACTTCCGCCGTGTCTCGTTCCAGGCGGGCAGCCGGCGCTCCATGCTGCGGAAGTGCTCGGGCCGGGAGAGGGAGTCCTTGGCCAGATAGATGCGCCCGCCGTTTGCCGCGACCTCGTCGTTCAGCCGGTCCACGAGCGCTTGCGTGGCAGCGCCGCGCATCGGCAGGTCGAGGGCGATCGTGACACCGGGAAGCGGGAACGAGAGCAGGCCGCTTGCCTCGGCCCCGAAGTCCTTCACGACCGGGACCGGCGATGCTCCGTCCATCCGCCCGAGGATCTCGAACAGGCGCCGCACGATCTGCGCGTCCGCCGCCGCGGGAACCACACACTGGTACTGCGCGAAGCCGCGTCGCCCGTAGGCGCGGTTCCAGCGGCCGATCACGTCGAGCGGGTGGAAGAACGCTCGCGGGTGCGCGATTCCGCTCCGCGCGCGCTGGTAGAGCCGGTAGTAGGCCGAATTGAACAGGCGGATGCTCCAGGGCGCGATCAGCCCGGAGGGCAGGTCGAACGGCAGCTCGAACGGCGCGCGAAAGACCGGAGCGCGCGCGGGCGCGGCGCCCGGCTCGGCCCAGTCGCCCGTGATCAGGATGCCGCGGCCGAGCGCGCGGCCGCGTGCGGTCGTGTCGCTCCACGCAAGTGTGTAGGGCGAGTGCCGGCCCGCCTCGCGCAGGCCCGAGACGAGCGCGTCGATGTCCGCAAACGCGCGCGTCTCGACGCGCAGCCAGGGCGAGGGAATGCGCCGCAGCGCGACCTCGACCTCGAGGATCGCGCCCGTGAGCCCCATTCCGCCCTGGGTCGCGCGGAACAGCTCGGGCTCGCGGGTCGCGGAGATCTCGAGCACCCGACCATCGGGCACGCGCATGCGAAGCCCGCGCACGTGGCGCCCGAACGTGCCCTCGGCGTGGTGGTTCTTGCCGTGCACGTCGCAGGCGACCATTCCGCCCAGCGTGACGTACTGCGTGCCCGGCACGACCGGCGGCGCGAAGCCGCGCGGCAGAAAGATCCGGTTCAGCTCCGCGAGCGAGAAGCCTGCCTCGGCGCGCAGGACGCCGGTCACCGCATCGAACGAGATCAGCCGATCCGCGCGCGACGTAGAGACCACGTGCGCGCCGCTCCGCGCCGGAAGCGACGCGTCGCCGTAGGAGCGGCCGAGCCCGCGAAACAGAACGCCCTCGCGGCTCGCGCGCTCGAGATCCTCGTCGCGCGTCTCGCGCGCTTCGATTCGCGGGTGGCCCCCCCATCCGGAGATCTCGCTCACGAGCCCTCCTTCCCCGTGCGCGCGAGCGGGGTTCGGTTCGTGGACCATCAGAACGACACGCGCCGCAGCACCGGGCGGGGCAGGGCCCGCACGGCGGCCATCACGCCGCGCCAGATCGGCGGCGCGTAGACCACGCGCCGACCGCGCTCGATCCCGCGCAGCGCCGCGGTCGCGACCCGCTCCGGCGTGGCGGCGAAGGGCGGTGCCCGGAGCCCCTCCGTCATCGCGGTGTGCACGAAGCCGGGCTTCACGGTGACGACGCGCAACCCGCTGGAGCCAAAGCGCAGCTCGAGACCGTCCAGATAGTGAGAGAGGCCCGCCTTCGCCGCGCCGTACAGGGCGACCGGCTTTCGCGCGCGATCGCCGGCGACCGACGAGAACACGCAGAGCGTGCCGCCTCCGCGCGCGAGCAGTCGGACCCGGGCCTGCTCGCAGAACAGGATCGTCTTGGTGAAGTCGAGGTCCAAGACGAGCCGACACAGATCCGGGTCGGCCTCGAGCTGCTCCTGCGTGCCGAACGCCCCTGCGGTCACGACCACGAGATCGAGGCCGCCGAGCGCCAGCTCGGCCGCTTCGAGCGCCGGGCCGAACTCCGCGGGCGAGTCCAGATCGCAGCGCACGATCGAGACCGCCGCCGCGCGGCCGCGCGCTTGCAGGTCCGCGGCGCTCCTCGCGAGCTCGGCTTCGTCGCGTCCCAGCAGGCAGAGCCGCGCGCCGCGCTCTGCGAGCGCCCGCGCGAGCGCCCGGCCGATCCCTCGCGTGCCGCCGAGAATCGCCGCGTTCACGGCGTTCGCGTCGCGCCGCAGCGCGGATCTGCGGATCTGCGGCTCGGTTCACGCATCGGTTCGGCTACCTTCGACGCCATGAGCAGCGGCGATATTCCTGCCCTCGAATCGGCCACCGGCTCGCCCCGGGTCGGTACCACATGACCCGTCCTGCGCCAACCCGCGTGCTCAAGGGGCTTCTGGCGGCGGGGCTCGTCTTCGTGCTTCTCGAGGGGGTCGCGAGCCTGGCCTTCTTCGTCTGGTCGGTCCGGATGAGCTACTGGCGGCCGCTGCCCGAGCGCAGCCACACCGTCTACGATCCCGAGCTCGGCTGGGCGAGTCGCAAGGGAAGCGTCGCCCGGGACGTGTTCGGACCCGGGCTCGACGTGAGCACGAACGCGCGCGGCTTCCGCAACGCGTCCGAGTTCCAGGCTTCGGTTGCGCCCGACAAGACGCGCGTGGTCGCGCTCGGCGATTCGTTCACGCTCGGCTACGGCGTAGGGGACGCGGACTCGTGGCCGGCCTCTCTCGAGCGGCTCTGCCCGCGGCTCGAGGTGCCCAACATGGGTCAATCGGGCTACGGGATCGACCAGAGCTACCTGTGGTATCTGCGCGACGGCCGCGTGATCGATCAGGACGTGCTCGTGCTCGCGTTCATCGACGACGATCTGCTGCGCGTGCGGCACGACGACATGTTGGGCTACGGAAAGCCCGTGCTCCGCCTGATCGACGGCGAGCTGGTCGCGACGAACGTGCCGGTTCCGCGCGCGCCGTATCTGCTGCCGGTGCTGACCCAGAATCTCGCGCTGCTCGAACGGCTGCGGCTGGTCGAGCTCCCGCGCGCGCTGGTCGCGCGCTTCGCGCCCCGCCCGGTGCCCGGCGAGACGATGAGTGAAGCGGAGGCGCAGCAGGTCGACGAGGCGATCTTCCGCGCGCTCGCGCGCGACGCCGCCGAACGCGACGCGCGGCTCCTGCTGGTGCATCTGCCGCATCTGGCCCAGGGCCGTCCCGACCGGATCGCCGAGCTCCCTGCGCTCGGGGTCGCCGCGCTCGAGCGCGTGCGGCAGCAGGCGGTCGTCGGCGTCATGGAACACGAGCAGCTCGCCGGTCGCCCGCGCGAGCCCGGCGTTTCGCGCCAGGCACGCGCCGAGGTTCGCCTGTCGGATCAGCTCCACGCCGGGCGTGCTCGCGGCGATCTCCGCCGAGTCGTCCGTCGATCCGTCGTCGACGACGATCACCTGCTCGGGCGGACGCGTCTGAGCGCGAACGCTCTCGAGCGACTCGCGCAGGAAGCGAGCGCCGTTGTAGCAGGGTATGACGACGGAGACCCTCACGAGCTCCCGCGGCCTCCTCTCTCGGAGCCCGGCTCCCGCCACAGCTCCCAGGGAGCTTCGCCGGAGGCGAACAGGTCCTCGAGCCTCTGCTGGTCCTTGAAGGTGTCCATGCAGGTCCAGAAGCCCGGGTGCTTGCAGGCGACCAGCTGCTCCGCGTCGATCAGGCGCTGGAACGGCTCGTGGACCAGCTCCTCACCGGGACGGATGTAGTCGAAGACGTCGCGGCGGAACATGAAGTAGCCGCCGTTGATCCGGATCCCCGAGGAGCCGAGGTCGGTGATGCTCGAGACCAGGTCGTTCTCGCGCGTCGAGACCACGTGGGAGGCGTGTGTCGGCCGCACCAGCGCGAACGCACCGGTCTTGCCGCTCTCGAGGAAGCGCTGGCTGAACCGGTCCAGCGGCAGATCGGACAGGCCGTCCGAGTAGTTGGCGAAGAAGAACTCCTCGCCCTCCAGGTGCTTGCGAACGGCGCGCAGCCTCTGCCCGATCGACGCGGTGAGTCCGGTGTCGCAGAACGTGATGCGCCAGTTCTCGATGTCGCGGTGCAGGAGCTCGATCCGGGTCTCGCCCCCTGACAAGACGAAGTCGTTCGAGATGCACTCGTCGTACTCGAGGAAGAACTGCTTGATCGCATCCGCCTTGTAGCCGAGGCAGAGGATGAAGTCGGTGTGGCCGTAGTGGGCGTAGTACTTCATCACGTGCCAGAGCACCGGCCGATAGCCGATCGAGACCAGCGGCTTGGGCACGTTCTCGGCCAGGCCCCGGAGCCGCAAACCCAGTCCACCGCAGAAGAGAACCACCTTCATTCGAGTTCACCCGTCGACTGGCCGGAGCAAGTCGGTTGTGCACAGCGCGCTCGCGGCCTCGTGGATCGTCGCGAACGGAAGTCGCGAGCGCTCCGCGATGTCGAGCAGGCTGTGCTGTCCATCCGAGAGATTCAGCACCCAGGCCATCGCGCGGCCGAGGCTGCTCGCGAGCGGGCCCGAGCCGAGCAGGCCCCGCCGGCCGAGCTGTGGCTCGCCCTTTGCCGCGAGATTTCGGTAGCACCGATCGCGCTCGAGCACGCCGAGCGCCGCGAGCACAGCCGCGAGCGAATCCTCGAGCGCACGAGGCGTGACGAATTCGAGGTCGTCGGCAGACGTGTGGTACTCGGGGAACTCGCCGTGCGGCGTGCGCATCAGGCAGCCCACCGGCAGGTCGAACCCGGGCGAGCAGAACTGGCGCTCGTCGTAGCCGAGCGGCTCGAAGTCGCGAATCTCGTGCGGTCCGCGCTGCGCGAGAACGTGGGCGAAGGCGCGGTCGATCGGCGCATTGCCGCGCCGGCTCCGCTTGTAGGTGATCGGGCCGGAATCCCCGACCAGCGTCACCACGAGCCCGTGGCGGATCCGCCCGAGGTCGCTCTCGTTCCGCGCGAGCCAGCAGATCGCGCCGATCGTCACGGGCGCGAAGAGCAGGCGATAGGTGAATCGGTGCGTGACTCCGGCCAGATGGCGTCCGAGCAGGGAGAGAAGGGCGAGGCCGGAGAGATTGTCGTTGCAGAGCGACGGGTGACAGACATGACTCGAGAGCAGAACCTCGTCCGTGGACTCACCTGGAAGGATCACCTCGCCATAGCTCAGGCTTCCGTCCGAAAGCGTCGAGTCGATCACGACCTCGTACTCGCCCGGGAGGAGTGTCGAGAGCAGCCGGTGCGGCAGACAGAAGCCCCAGTCCGGCCGATACACGGAGCTCCGGTAGGGGATCCAGTCCGGATGCTCCGGAAGCGAGTGGAGGTGCGGGTGCAGCTCCTCGAGCGACATCCGCGTGCGAATCGGCTGGCTGTGGCCGACCAGGTGCAGGTTGGACCAGCGCAGGTCGGCGATCGTCCGGCCGGCCGGATCCTTCAGCCAGGCCGCGCGCACGTTCCACTCCTGCGGGACCACCCAGTCGAGCGCTCGCGTCCCGCTCGGCACCTCGACGATCCGCAGCGGCAGGCCGCGCCCGAGGATGCGCAGCGTCTCGCGGACGCCGTCTCCCGTCGTGCTCCGACAGATCGGGTAGAGCTCGCGAATCTGCTCGTGCATCGCCTTTCCCGCGGCGTCGATGCGCAGGCGCTGGACCAGATCGTCGAGCTCGAAGCGACTCACAGGCCGATTCCCTCGTAGCGCGCGATCCGGTCCTTCGGGAGCATGCGGCGGCCGTCGACGAGAAGCAGCCCCGGATTGAGCCGTGAGATCAGCTCCGGCACCGCCTCGAACTCGCTCCAGCGCGTCACCAGCACCGCGGCGTCGCAGTCGATCAGCGCCTGCTCGAGCGATGCGCAGATCTCCAGCTCGTCGCCGAAGAGCGTGCGCGCGTTCGCTGCGGCGGCGGGGTCGTAGCCGCGAAGCCGCGCGCCGCGGGACGTGAGCTCGCGCACGATCGGAATCGCGGGCGACTCGCGCAGGTCGTCGGTGTCGGGGCGGAACGAGAGGCCGAGCACGGAGATGCGCTTGCCGGAGAGACTCGGGAAATGCCGCTCGAGCCTGCGGATCACCTCGAACGGCTGCGCCGCGTTCACGCGCAGCACGGCGTCGAGGAGAGCCATCGGCAGGCCGCGCCGGCGTCCGTCCGCGTGCAGCGCGGCGACGTCCTTGGGCAGACAGCTGCCGCCGAAGCCGCAGCCGGCGAGCAGGAAGGAGAAGATCGGCGCGACGCTGCGGCTTCCGTCGGCGAGCGTGCAGGCGAGGTAGCGGCTCGTGCGCAGGCCGCGGCTCACGTCGACGGTGTCGATCTCGCCGATCGCAGCGCCCAGGTTCGCAAGCTCGTTCGAGAACGAGATCAGCGTCGCGAGCAGCGCGTTCGACGCGTACTTGATCATCTCGGCGGTCGGATCGTTGGTGTGCACCAGCTCCGCGTTCGGGAAGCCCGAGTACAGCTCCGCGAGCGCGGCGCGCGCGTGTTCGTCGAAGGCGCCGATCACGATCCGGTCCGGCTCCATGAAGTCCGAGACGGCTTCTCCCTCGGTCAGGAACTCCGGGTTCATGCCGAGCCCGAAGTCCCGTCCGGCGCGCTTGCCGGACGCGGACTCGAGCGCTGCGCGGATCGCGCCGTCGGTCGTGCCCGGCACCACCGTGCTCTTCACCACGACGGTGTGGCGGCGGGTCTTCTCGCGGAGTGCTGCGCCGAGCTCGAGCGCGGCACGCTCGACCAGGCGCAGGTCGATCTGGCTGCCGTCGAACGGGGTTCCGACCGCGATCAGCGAGAGAT
>Ga0194127_10002020_pt1 | contig 28481 bp, 24 predicted proteins | sample TA2KigC100mmetaG_FD_148624 | JGI IMG/M metagenome (GOLD analysis project Ga0194127, IMG submission 148624) | Freshwater microbial communities from Lake Tanganyika, Tanzania - TA2015036 Kigoma Deep Cast 100m | ecosystem: Environmental > Aquatic > Freshwater > Lake | place: Tanzania: Lake...
TTTTTTCTGGGTGAATCTTAATGGTTTTCCATTCCTCATGATTTAACGGCCCCGGTTTAAACAAGATTTGATCAGGGATGCCCACCTTGCCTAAGTCGTGAACCTTAGATAGCAGGGCCAGGTCGGAAAGTTGACGCGGGCTTAGGCCGGCTTTAACGCCCATCTTACGGCTCAGGTCATAAACCCGGTCGGCATGGCCTTCTGCAATAAAGTCGCGTTCAGCCAGAGCCATCATCAGGGATTGCACAATCTGATTGCGCATGCTGCTGCCGTGATAAAGCTTTTCGCGGTACATGTAATCATCGGCTTTCTTCAGCAATTCGTGTAAATCTGCTTCTTCCGCGCTGTCGGCGGTTGCCAGACCGACCGACAGGCTTAAGGGCAATTCAGTATGACCCAGGTTGAACATTTTGATGTTGTCGAGGATCCGGTTGTAGATTGTTTCGCCGCTTGCCGTATCAGTGTTTGGCAAAATGGCGCCAAATTCATCGCCGCCGATCCGGGCCAGGATATCACTTTGACGCAGTGAATTTCTTAAGGCATTGGCACTGGCGATCAGCATCTCGTCGCCTTTACTATGGCCTAAGGTGTCATTAATCAGTTTGAGCCCGTCTAAGTCGGCTGAAATAATGGTTATCGGGTATTCACGGCTTTTTTCCAGGCGGTGCAGTTCTGCATCAAAAAAATTACGGTTGTAAAGGTCAGTTAGCTGATCATGGAGGCTGATATATTCTAACTTCTGCTCATAGAGTTTTGGTTCGGTAATGTCCTGAACCATGCCTACAGAGCGGATTATTTTACCGGTGGAGTCTTTTAAGTGCTCGCACCTTTCGTGAACGTAGCGCACCTCTCCATTGTCCATGCGTATCAGCCGGTGTTGTATTTCATAGCTGCCTTTAGCTTCACTAACCGATTCGCTATAAGCGTTGTTAACAGTGGATCTGTCTTCGGGGTGGACCAGATCAAGGAAGAGGTTGTAATTTGGTTTAATCCGCCCGATATTCATACCGAAAATGGAAAAAACCTCAGGTGACCAGGTAAGGTTTCCCGTGGACAAGTCGTGTTCCCAGCTGCCGATATTGGCAATTTCCTGCGTTTTTCTTAAACGTTGTTCATTGTCACTTAGTTTCTTTTCTGTTTCAATTCGCGCTTCCTGATCAATAATAAGGTAAGCAATAATTACTGTTGTCGGGGGGTAGAGCATCAGGATGGGCAGGGCAAGCTGATTCAAAACAGTTTCTGTGCTTAGACCCGGGATGAAGGTAAAGAGAAAAAGCATGATTAGATGCAAAACCAGGCTGAAAAAAATCATGTTTAGCGCTGTCAGCAGATTTTTGTAGCGCCGATTGAGATAATAATAAGCTGTGCCAAAAAGGGATGCAACAACAATCGTTGCTAACCCGACTGTCATTCCGGCTCCGCCAAGATAGATCCGGTAGAGAGCACTGATTACAGCGGCAATAATGGCGGTCAGGGGGCCGCAGAACAAAGCACCGATACTAAGGATAATTGAGCGTCCATCGAAAATAATACCGGGCTCCAAGATCAGGGGCATGCGCATCCCCAAAACGGCTACGATGCCAAAGAGCAGGCCTGAGAAGATAGAATAGAAGATACTTCCCTTTTGCCAGCGCCTGATGATCATGGTATAAACAACAATAGCTGACACCAGCAGAGTTATATTTTGCACAAAAATTATGAACATCCTAGATGATTCCTTTGTTTAAAGAATTTGCCGGTGCGTATAGTCAAGCATTTTTGGGTTGCCGTAATCGGTGCTAATGTTTCGATAATCATAACACTTATATAATGGTAAAGTAAATATTTACTACGGCAAGAATGTCTTGTGCGGTATTGACTGCCGTGGCGTAAGACTGGGTTTTGACAAAAAACCTCCTTTTCGGGTAATCTTAGAGGGTAATTTACTATTTGTAAAGTTTAATGAAAAAGGCTTGTTTAGTGGAAAAGACTTCGGCAGAGGAGGGACTACTTCAGTTCCTTCTCGATTTATGTTTTTATCCTTTTATGGCGGTTGAAAGATGAATCTGAAAAAAATTAATTTCTTACGTAAAAACTCTGCCGAAAAGGCTGAATCGGTTGCCAGAGAACTTGTGCCTTTCCGGCCGGTTAAAAGTATTTTGATCCTGGCCTGGCCGGTTGTGATTGAAATGGGGCTTCATACCTTTGTCTGGATTTTTGATACGGCAATGGTCATGCGCCTGGGAGCCCGAGAAGCTACGGCAGTTGAGTTCGGAGCGATTATTTTATTCAATGCTCTCTTTATCCTGGGCGCTCTCGGTATCGGGGCCAACTCGCTGGTAGCCCGTTATACTGGAGCCAACGATCTGAAAACAGCAGCAAAAACCGGTGGTCAGGCATTGTCGATTAGTTTTTTGATTACACTGGCTTTTACCGTAATCAGCATAGCCGGTTATAGATACTTCTTCAGCGCGATTATTAATGATGCAATCACGGTGGCTCTGGCAGAGGAATATTTCTATTATGCCCTGGTCAGCGGCGGCTTTGCTCTGCTGCCACTGGTGGTGGCCAGCGGGATTATTCGCGGAGTGGGTAACACCAGGGTGCCGATGATTATTGCTCTCATTGCCAATGTCTATAATGTGATCGGTGATTATCTGTTAATCTTTGGGCACTATGGCTTTCCGGCGCTCGGGGTAAAAGGGGCGGCTTTGGCGACCGGTTCGGCCCAGTTGATTGCCCTTATTCTTTCGATTGGTTACTTGTTCTTGCATCGCGGCATCTTGCCCTTTAACTGGCAATCGCTTTTTCCCCTGGATAAGGTAGTGATTCGCAAGGTGCTTAAGCTGAGCATTCCGGCCGGGGCGGAAGAGTTGACTAATAGCGGCAGCCGAATGATTACCGCCGGTTGGATTACCTATCTGGGGCCGGTTGCTTTTGCTGCCAATGCGGCAGCTATAGCTGCTGAAGCCTTCTCCTTTATGCCGGGGCAGGCTTTTGCCATCGCTGCTACCACTCTGGTCGGGCAGCGCTTGGGGGCCGGGTTTGTCAAACAGGCCCGGGATAGCGGTTACTGGGCGGTGGTATTGTCAACGTTCTTAATGAGCCTTTTTGGGCTGGTTTTTTTCTTTATGCCGTACCTGGTGATGAGCCTTTTCGACCCGCCAGATCCCGAGGTGCTGCGCTTAGGCATTCTCTGCCTGCAGATTGCCGCTTTTGAGCAGCCGTTTATCGCCATATCAATGGGCTTTTCAGGCGCGCTAAAGGGTCTTGGTGATACCAAAGGGCCTTTCAGAATTGGTCTCTACACCAACCTACTGATTCGCTTGCCCCTGATTTATGCCGCCATCTATATCTGGGAGCTTGAGATTTACCATATCTGGTGGATTACGGCGCTGCAGTATGCAGTTAGCTCGGTTTTCCTGTATCTGCGCTACCGCAAGAAAGACTGGTCTAAACTTGAGCCGATCCCGACTCTGAAAAGTGTAGGTTAACAGAAAGGTGGCCGCTATTGATGATTGCTGATAACAGAAAGATGGATGGCGTGGAAGATTGGTGGAAGAGAGCGGTTTTCTACCAGATTTATCCACGCAGCTACAAGGATAGTAACCATGATGGCATCGGTGATTTACCGGGGATTATCGCCCAACTCGACTACTTAAATGACGGCACTGATCAGTCACTGGGTATTGATGCGATCTGGTTTAGCCCCTTTTTTACCAGCCCTGACCACGATTTTGGCTACGATGTTGCCGATTACTGTGACATTGACCCCCGCTACGGCACTTTAGAGGATTTTGATCGTCTGTTGGAAGAGGCGCATAAGAGAGAAATCCGGGTGATGCTCGACCTGGTTGTTAACCATACATCAGATCAGCATCCCTGGTTTATGGAGTCACGCTCGTCGCGCGATAATCCGAAGCGCGACTGGTACATCTGGAAAGAAGGGCGGGGCAAAGGCAAGCGGCCACCGAATAATTGGCGTAATAATTTTTTCGGCCGGGCTTGGAATTTTGATCAGCGAACAGGCCAGTATTACCTCCATTCTTTCTTGAAAGAACAGCCCGATTTGAACTGGGAAAACCAGGCGGTAAGGGAGGCAGTGGGTAATGTGATCCGTTTCTGGCTGGACCGGGGCGTTGATGGTTTTCGACTTGATGTTGCCCATATTTATTGTAAAGATCAGCAGTTTCGCGATAATCCTTCACTGCTCAGAGGCCTGAACCGGGTAGGCGGCTTGGCGCCTGCTGATCGGTTGCCACTGGCCAATATAATGAAAAAGCTTTCACTGCCGGAACTGCAAGTGCGAAAATATAATCAACACATGCCGGAGACACACAATGTGTTGAAGGAGTTTCGCCGGATCTACGATTCCTACCCGGCGGTGACCAGCGTTGGTGAAATTGTGGCTGATGATCCGGAGCTAATTGCTTCCTATTACGGCAGTAATAATGATGAACTGCACATGAACTTTTATTTTGAGCTGCTCCAATGCCGCTGGAAGGCAGGCGCTTTCAGGCGCTGTATCGAGCTGTGGGAAAAGACTTTGCCGGCAGGGGCGTGGCCGGCCTATACTTTAAGCAACCACGATGTGGTGCGGGCATTGAGCCGCTATGGGCATGACCGAGATGCTGACAAGCGGGCAAGGCTTCTGGCGCTTATGCTGCTTACCCTGCGGGGCACTCCCTTTGTTTATTATGGCGAAGAAATAGGCATGAAAGAAGCGCTGTTGCCGAAAGAAAAATTAAAAGATCCGATCGGGGTTAAATGGTATCCTCTGCACCGTGGGCGTGATGGTTGCCGCACCCCGATGCAGTGGAAGGCTGGCTGCGGTGCCGGTTTTTCGACGGCTGAAACCTGGTTGCCTTTAGGCCCGGAGCTTGAGCAGCGCAATGTTCAAAAGCAGCAGAGTGATTCGCACTCACTGTTAAATCTATATAAACAACTGATCTGGTTGCGCAAAACGCTGCCGGCTCTCTATGAGGGAAGTTACCGGTCGATAACTGACGGCATAGCGGAAGACTGCTACTGTTACCTGCGCCAGGCGGAAGACCAGGCCCTGGTAATCTGCCTTAACTTCAGCTCGCAGCAGCGACAGATTATTTTAAGTGATTTAGGTCAACCGCAGTTGTTATTTTCGACCAGCCCGGCAACAGCTAAGGGAGGCATCGGTCAATCGCTGACTCTGCAACCTTATGAAGGCTGTCTTTATGCATTAAAATAAGGAATGATTTAAAAGGAGAGCAGGTGAGTGTAGTGCAGCTTAATCATTTGAGCCGCGAACAGCTGGAACTGCTGCTGGAGGACTTTGCAAAAAGGTGGCTGGCTCATGATGGTCTCTGGTTCCAGCAGGTGGAAAAAGAACATGGCCTGGAAGAGGCGATCAAACTTGATGCCGGGGCCTGGGAGCAGTTTACGGAGATCGAGGCGAAGCGGATTATGGCTTTTCTATCTCTCGAACCAGGAGGCGGGCTGCCGGCCCTGAAGCAGGCACTGCAGTACCGTCTTTATGCTTTCATCAACGTGCAGCAGTTTGAAGAGCCCGATCCTCAAACCCTGATTTTTAAAATGGTGGATTGCCGGGTGCAATCGGCTCGTCGCCGGAAAAAGATGACTGAGTTTCCCTGTAAGCCGGTTGGCCTGGTTGAGTACAGCGGTTTTGCTAAGACGATCGATCCCCGGATCAAGACCAGTTGCCTGCACTGTCCACCTGATGAACATCCTGAAGATAGTTACTGTGCCTGGGAATTTACGCTTGCCTAAAAAAAGAGAATATCCCTTGCATAATTGCTATATTATGATATAATAATATTTTGAGAGGGGGTTCTGTTATGGATATCGCCGGCGAGCTTATGTTAATCAACAAAAAGGCTTTATTGCTTAAAGCTTTATCAAACCCGATCAGGCTTTGTATCGTTCGCGAGCTGATGCAGCGTAATGCCTGTAATGTATCATCAATGCAAAATTGCTTGCAGATGTCACAATCAACGGTTTCACAACATCTGGGGCGTTTACGTGACTTAGGGATTATCAGCGGTGAACGCAAAGGTACGGAAGTTTTTTACCGTGTCATTAGCGACGAGGCGGCTGAAGTAATCAGAGTTCTTTTCAAAGCATAAACAGATTGTAACAAAAAAATAGCAAAAAAGCTGAGGAGGTTTTTTACAATGATTGCTGTTAGCGAAAAGGCCAAAGAAAAGTTTATTGAATTTCTGAACAGCGAAGAAAAAAAAGATGCCTATGTGCGCATCTATGTCAGCGGTGTAGGCTGAGGCGGGCCCCGTTACGGGCTGACTCTGGAAGAGTCTATTCAGGAAGAAAAAGATGTGGTTGAGGATTTAGGCACTTTAAAGTTGGTTTTTGACAAAGGCATAACCCATTTTATGGAAGGAAAGTCGATCGATTATCATGATGGCCCGAGCGGCGGTTTTGCTATTAATGATGGCAGCCCCGGCAAAAGCTGTGGTGATTGTAGTTGTTAAAAATAATTGGGTGAAAGGAGCCTTTAAAAATGGCGACAAAAAAAGATCAGGTTTACAAGTGTCAGGTGTGCACTAACGAGGTAAAAGTGACAGGTGAAGGAGCAGGCATTCTCGTTTGCTGCGCCAAGCCGATGGAGCTTCAGACCAGTAAATAGTTGCTTTTGATCAGTTGAAACAACAAGCCGGTACCACTAAAACTCAGGCGGTACCGGCTTATTTTTATATTTTCAGTGATCTGGATTATTAAACAGTGCCTAAAAGGCGTTCCCGATTTAGCATCTCGCAGTATTCCGAGTCTTTTTCCTGCATGCCACCCGGAAACTCGTACTTAGCCATCCGCGCGATGAACGGATCGGGGTCGAATGATTCGGGGCCGTGCACTCCCTTGAGATTCCAGATGCTCTTGGCGATCAGCTCCAGCATGATTACCGGACCGACCGCGGTCTGGGCCACAACCGAGTTGGTGCCATACTTTGCATAGCACTTCTGGTTATCGGCGACCTGATAGAGATAGACGGATCTTTTAAGGCCGTCTTTGGTACCGGTGACCCAGGCTCCGGCACAGCCTTTACCGACCATTTTCGAGGCCAGTTTGAGGGGGTCGGGCACTACCTTCACCAGAAAATCACGCGGTGTAATTTCACTGGCCCCGACCTTTATTTTACGCTCGGCATTATCCATACCGCACTGCTGCAGATTCAGGAGCAGTGCTCTCATTTCACGGGGTACGCCAAATTTAAAAGTTACCCGGTTGCAATCAATCACCCGGGGTACAAGCAGTACTTCTTCGTGTTCAACGTTGATAACCTCGACATCACCAATCCCACCGGGAAAAGAAAAAATTTCCGGCTCTGAGAACGGTTCAGTACAATACCAGCCGCGTTCTTTCTCCCAGATCACCGGTGGGTTCAGGCACTCTTCGATCGTCGTCCAGATCGAAAAGCCAAAAGCTACACCTTCATGGCCGGGGATATCGTAGCTATCACCATCGCGGATGTTAACCTCATCAATAGTATCGAAAAGGTGCTTCGCTGCAAAACGGGCAAAAACATCGGCCATTCCCGGTTCTACTCCGGAGCCGACCAGGGCAATGCATCCTGCTTTTTCCCACTGTTCGTGTTTGGCAAACTGGTAGTCGCCAAGTTTTATATGAGCCAGTTCAAAGGGCTTATCCGGGTGTCGTTTTGAGAGAGTCATGGCGCAGTCCATGTAGCCTACGCCGCATTCTAAACAGGTATCGAAAATATTCTTATTAAAAACAGGCTCTACTGCGTTCATCACCTGGGTAATGCCATGTTTGTTAACCAGCGCTTTAATCTGGTCGGGGTCTCGGGCATCAATATTTTCGGCCACAAAACGGGGGTCACCACACATGGCCGCTACCTCATTGGCCCGATCCAAGTTGTAGTCGGCTAAGACAATTTTTTCAGCCCACGCTCCTTCCTGGCCGGCCCGCTTGATGATCATGGCCACAGATTGGCCCACACCTCCGGCGCCGATTATTAGTAGTTTCATTGTTATTACCTCCGCAATCGATATGGTAGTTTCGCTAAAACCGCCGCCACTAAGATGTGGCGGCGGCTGTTACTGATAACTAAGTTTTCTTTCTAAGCACCCTTGGACCAGAAGAATTTGGGCATGGCGGTCATGTCTTCGCCGTCCAAAGTCCGCATCGGTTTAGGCGGGTTTGACTTCTGGGTTGCCAGAGAAACAAAGATCAGGGTCAGCAGGCTGATTACAGCTGCCGGAACCATGGCGATAAAGATGGCGTCTTCCTCAAAGAAGTCAGTGGCCGGCATGGCCCAGAACCAGAAGAGAAGAGCCCAGGATAAAAGGCCGGTAACAAAGGAGCTGATCGCTCCATTGCTGTTTGCTTTCTTCCAGAAGAAGCCGAGGATGTAAGCGGCGCTAATAGTGGCCAGCTGGATACCTCCTGATAATACAATTAGTTTATAGACTGTTTCAAAATAGAGGGCAATTATCATTGCCAATAGGGCGGTAATCGGAACAAAAATCCTGACTACCTTGAGGATTTCCACATTATCCGCACTCGGTTTGAAATGTCTGTAGATATTATGCCCGATCAGGGTGGATACAATCAGCACGTTATCTCCTGCAGTGCTGACAATTGCCGCTGCCAGGGAAATGATAAAGAGGATGCTGGCCCAGGGTGGCAGGAAGTTATAAGCGGCCCAGGGCAGGGCGTTTTCCATCTGTGTATCGATATTTGGTACATTGTCCCACAGACCACTGGTAAATACGGCAATCCCGATTAAAACGGGCATCATGCCGATGGTCAGGTAAAGCACTCCGCTGACTAAAAAGCCGGCTACGGCAGTTTTTTCATCTTTGGCTGCCAGGGCGCGTTGCATTAAAACCTGGCTCGGCACGTCACCTAAAGAGAGGGTGACCCAGGCCGAGATGTAGAGTAGAACAGCCAGCAGACCGACGTAGCCAAGATAGCCGCCATCGGCTTCGCTTTCGATTTTCATCGACCAGGTGGGCAGTTCAGCCCAGTTTACCCCATTTTCAATCAGGGCACCCAGACCGCCGACCTGGTCCAGTGCAGCGGGCAGAAGGATAACCAGGCCGACAATAATCAAAATAAAGCCGATCATGTCAATCCGGGAAAGGGCCCACAAGCCGCCGAAGGCGGTGACGATGATAATCGCTATGGTGGCGATGATCACGGCGGTGCTCATACTGAAGCCGGTGGTAAGATAGACGATAATACCTAAGGCAACCAGCTGGCCGCCCAGCCAGGCTATCGCCGATAGAATTTGGATGACGGTATAAAGCATGGCGCTTAACTTACCATAACGGTGCGTAAAGAAGTCGGCAACAGTGGTGTACTTGGCTTTGCGCATCCGGAAGGCAAAAAAGATTCCGATAATGACCATGCAGAGAGCCGGAGCCCAGGGATCGAAAATAATCCCCTGCATACCATAAAGGAGCGCATAACCGGCGGCGCCCATCATCGCCCCGGCGCAAATCCAGGTAGCGATAATTGACGGGACCATAAAGATAAAACTCAACTGGCGTCCGCAGACCACCAGGTCGTCACATTCATGGACCTTACGGCTATAAAAAACCCCGAGACCGATGATGACGACCATGTAGATACCGAGAAAAAGTAGAATCCATGGTGCTGTTGAAAATACTTGCAGAACGCTGTCTTCCATCCAGTTCATCCCTTCCTTTTTTTAATATAGAATGCTTAACTACTTTGTGCTTAGCCTCCGGCTACCCGGGGGTTAACGGTGATTTTGTCGCCTCCTTTAATGGGATGGTCAAGCTCTATTTTTATGCCGTTAACCTGAACAAACGAAACCGATGAGGCAGGAACCTCGAACCGCTGCAGCAGCTCAGTGACTGTTAGCTCATTTCCATCAAGCTCGAGCCTAAATAGTTCTGTTTCGTCAGCGTATTTTTTTAGCGGTCCTTTAAGCTGCAGGGTGATCTCCAAGTTCCTACCTCCGTTTTTCTTTAAAGGTTAAGCGCCCTTTTCTTTTCGGCAGTGACTTTGCCGTTTTCATCCCAGCCGCGCAGTTGGTAATAATCGGACAGCATTTTCTCGTATTCTTCTTTGGGCAGCGATTTTCCTGATGTAAAGCCGGTTGTCAGCTTCTCATTGTGGAACCGGGCTGGCAGATAGTCGTCTTTACGATCAAAGCCTTCACGCTCGTTAAAAAGGTGGGCCAGGTTGTAAGTCCGCTCGCCGATAATGGTCAGTTCGGCTGCGGTAAATTCGCGGCCGAGCAACAGGGTGAGAATTTCGGCCATCCGCTCAGTGCTGATGGCCCAGAAGTCGCACCAGATCGCCGAGAACTTAACCGAGTTGCTATCCTGCATACCGATTACCAGCTCCGCTTTGCCTTCGCTGGTAAAGGGATCAATGTCCCCAAAAGCTTCAACAGCAGCCGGCCAGGCTCTCATATGGCAAGCGCCGCGGTCGGCTGTACCGTAAGCCAGACCCATCGCCCAGGAACCGCGTGGCTCATAGCCCGGAATTTCCAAGCCCTTAACCTCCATAGCAAAATCGCCGCCACCGAACTTTTCGGCCATCTTTTTGACACCGAGGGCCAGGTCAGCACCCACTCCCTTCCTGGTAGAAATGAGGGTTGGCATGGTGAGATACTTTTCCACATCGCCGAAACGGATACCGAAGTCGTGGATTCCTTTTTCGGTCATCTCCATGGCGAAAGCTACCGTATTGCCGGCCGATATTGTATCAAGACAATGATCATCACAGAGCCGGTTAAATTCTATAACGGCTTCCATGTCGCCGATGCCGCAGTTTGAGCCGCACAGGGCGAGGGTTTCATATTCCGGCCCTTCGACTTCGGTTTTACCCATTTTAACGTAATTGCTGCAGGCCAGCGGGCAGGCAAAACAGGCTTTCTTCGCTTTTAAAACCCTTTTAACCGCATCAGAGTTGATCGCCTTATATCCGTCGAATGTTCCTTCCTGGAAGTTGCGGGTCGGCAATATTCCGGTAGATTGTGAAAGGTCTACGATCATTGGTGTGCCATCGGTGTAAGCCCACATGTTATCATCAGTCATTGTGTCCTCGCGTTTGATCTTGTTCATAGCTGCAGAGAACTTGCGGATGTCGGGTATTTTAATACCACCGCTGCCCCTGACAGAGATTGCTTTTAAGTTTTTACTGCCCATCACAGCACCAATCCCGCCGCGACCGGCCTGGCGATACAGCTCAGAGCTGATACAGGCCATGCTTAGTAGGTTTTCGCCGGCCTGGCCAATCGCCAGGGTGATGACATCACCCAGTTCGTCGTAAAGCAGGTGTTCTGTTTCGTGAGCGCCCTTGCCCCAGAGCGCGGCTGCGCTGCGTAACTCGATTTTATCGTCTTCAATATACAAATAGACCGGCTTGTCGGCTTTGCCTTCGATAATAACTGCATCATAACCGGCAAATTTGAGTTCGGGGGCAAAATGGCCGCCGATTGAGCAGTCCAGGATTGTTCCGGTGGCTGGCGATTTAGCTGCGATGGCCAGCTTGCCACTGTTGGGGACTAAAGTGCCTGTGATTGGGCCGGTCATTAAAACTAACTTGTTGTCTGCCGAAAGAGGATCGACTCCCGGTTTGAGTTCTTCATAAAGATATTTGATGCTTAAGCCTTTTCCACCTAAATATTCGCGAGCCCACTCTTTATTTAAAGGCTCGGTTGTAGAATTGCCGGTTGTCAGGTTAACACGCAAAATTTTATCCATGTAGGCCATTATTTATTTACCTCCTCGAAGGTAAGCGCTGCAGTCGGACACCAGTTAGCGCAGCTCTGGCACTGAACGCAAACCCCGACTCCTTTTGGCTTATCTATGATCACCTGGGGCGGGCAGGTCTCCACGCAGATGCCACAATCGGTGCAGAGATCAGGTAAAAATGAGAGGCGTCCGTTTTTTTCAATGATGGCGTCCTCCGGGCAGGCCTCAACGCAGGCCAGGCAGAGGTCACAGGTTTGTCCCCTGACCAGTAAGCCATCACGGTTGTGAATTGAAGTAATCTTTAAGCGGGCAAGCCGGGGATTGAATTCACCTTCATTCTGGGCGCTGCAGGCCAGGTGACAGAGCTTGCAGCCGATACACTTTTCAGCATGAAAAGCCAGTGCTTTCAAACAAAATCATCTCCTTTCTTTGATTTCTTCGCTTAGGGTTAGTTACTTCTCTTTACCGGGTTTGCGTAAACATTATTCGGCAACCTGCTTTAATAATCCTGCAACGGCCTTAAATTCTGAGCTAACGGCAACGTCTCCCGATATTAAACCGCAAAAAGTATGCCAATTGATCATGAGGCCCCCCGAAACTAGACTTACAGCAGTCAATTGGCTTACCGAAGCGTTATCAGCCAACCAGCGAACTTTAACTAGCACAGCTAGTGGACCTTTTTCTTCTCGATTATGAGAAAAAAATTGGAAACAGGCTCATTAGGGCAGGTGAATGACAATCTGCGCCGAATTGATCAAGGCACAATGTTGTGAATTTGCTAAATGAGGTAAATAATATGGCGGGGTTAATGTCTATTCAACCGATGGTTCAGGATCTGTCCGAAGCGATCGCCGCAGCGCTAGCCATTGAGGTGGAAATTGTTGATCACGAGCTGACAGTAGTGGCCGGCAGTGGTTTTTACAAAAATATAATTGGGCAAAAGGAAGAACTGGGCTTATTGGAAAGTGACTACCTTTATGCCAGAACCCTGCGCAGTGGACAGTCATTTGTAGTTCAGGATCCGATTAGTGATCCGGAATACGATCCTTCCTCAATAAAAGGTACAACCCCAGAGTTGGCTGAGATATGCTCTCCGATTGTATTAAATAATCGGGTGATCGGGGTAATTGGCCTGGTTGCTTTTGACCCTGGACAAAAAGATAACCTGATGTCAAAACCTGAAGCAGTGCTTTCGTTTTTGCAACACCTCAGCCGTTTTTTAGCGGCTAAAGTTGCTGAAAGCGATGCTGTTGAAAGGCTGACCCGCTTATCCAACGAATTAACCACCATTCTGGAAACGATTCACGAAGGAGCTTTGGCCATCGATGCCGCTGGCGTTGTCACTCACTGTAATACTACAGCGGAAAAACTGTTGAAATTGCAGCGGGAAAAAATAATCGGTAGAAAGTTATCAGATTTTTGGGCCAATACTCCCGCGATGGAAGTGCTTAAGACCGGATCGGAATATATCGAAAAAGAAGAGATTTATCTGGGCAAAAGCAAGAACAGAATGCATTTTATCGTATCGGTACGTCCGATCCCGGGGCATGGTCAGCCTGATGGGGCGGTGGTTTCTTTTCGGGATATTGCCGAAGCGCGGCGTCTGATCTATGATTTGAGCGCTACGGCGATGGATTATACCTTTGATGATATTATTGGCGGGAGTAAAGCCATCAGACAGGTTAAAGTGCAGGCTTTACGTGTAGCCGGCGGTAATTCGACCATTCTGATTACCGGGGAAAGCGGTACCGGTAAGGAAATTTTTGCCCGTGCCATTCACCAGGCCAGTGCCAGGGTCGAAGGTCCGTTTATCAGTATCAACTGCGGGGCGATCCCCGAAACACTATTGGAAAGTGAACTCTTCGGTTACGAAGGAGGAGCCTTCACCGGGGCCAGGAAGGAAGGCAAAGCCGGAAAGTTTGAGCTGGCCAACGAAGGAACCATTTTTTTGGATGAAATCGGGGAGATGCCGCTTCACCTGCAGGTCAAGCTGCTGCATGTTTTGCAGGGCCGTGAAGTGGAAAGAGTCGGCGGTAACAACAAGATTCCAGTGGATGTCCGCATTATAGCCGCTTCAAACCGCGACCTGGAAAAGATGATGTATGAAGGCAATTTCCGTAAAGATTTATATTTTCGCCTTAGCGTAATTCCATTGCATATTCCGCCGTTGAAGGAACGTCGGGAAGATATACCAGCACTGGTTCAGTGTTGTCTCGATAAATACGGGCCAATGTTAAACAAGAGATTCAGCATGGTTGAGCCGGAAGCGATGGACTGCTTGCTTCAGTACAACTGGCCAGGTAATGTGCGGGAGCTTGAGAATACGGTTGAATATGCTGTAAACATGGCCTCAGGTAATTCTATTACTTTTTTTAGTTTGCCTCCGCGAATCAGGGAATTACAGACTGAAAACGGCCAAAAATTTGTGATGCCCTTAAAAGAACAGGTTCGCGATTACGAGCGTATTATTTTGCAGGAATACCTTGAGCTGTACGGAAGCTCCTATAAAGGTAAAAGCACCATTGCCGGGAAACTTGAAATAAGCCGAGCTACCCTTTATCGTAAGCTGTCGGAGCTGGGTTTATCCTGAACAATCAGGGAGGAGCTTACTTAAATGAAGCCGTTAGAATGGAATTGGTACATTGAATACACCAGCGCTCACCACGGATATCTCTATGCAATCAAAAAAACACTATTTAGCGACGAAACTCCTTTTCAAAGGGTAGATATAGTTGATACTTTTACTTACGGCCGCCTGTTGGTTTTAGATGGTAAAACCCAGTCAGCAGAGTTTGATGAGCATATTTATCATGAAGCTCTGGTTCATCCCGCAGCCATGTTGCATAACGGGCCGAAAGAGGTAATGATTATGGGCGGCGGTGAAGGCGCAGTTTTGCGTGAGCTGTGTCGCTATCCGCAGCTTGAGCAGATCGTCATGGTTGATATTGATAGTAAAGTGGTTCAAATGTGCCGTGAGCACCTTCCAGAATGGCACCAGGGCGCTTTTGAGGACAGCCGGGTTGAGCTGCTACACCAGGATGCCCGGGCTTACCTGGAAGGGACTAACCGCAAGTTTGATATTATCTACAGTGATTTAACCGAACCGGCGGAAGAAGGCCCCTCCAAGCTTTTGTTTACGAAGGAATTTTATAAGATGGTTAAAACAAAACTTAATCCAGGCGGCATTCTGGCTGTTCAAGCCGGTGGTTTTAGCCTCGATTACCTGACAATTCACGCGGCGATTAGGAATACAATGGAGCTGGCTTTTGATTCGGTGCGCTCGTACCATACTTTTATTCCTTCATTTGACTGTTCATGGGGTTATATTATTGCCGGAGTTAAACCGGATCAACTGGCAGTCGGACGGGCGGAGATCGATCGCCGGCTGGGAGCTATTGCCGGGCAGCTAAAGTTTTATGACGGTGAAACCCACGAGGGAATGTTTTGCCTGCCCAAAGATGTCCGCCGCGCCCTACAGGAAGATCAGACCATTATTGAGGATGACAAACCAGTCGACTTCTAAGAGAGCATATAAATTCCCTCCCCCTTGAGGGGACAGGGTAGGGTGGGGGTGAAAAACTCAGCTCCGGCCTTCGATCTCTACGCTCATACCATACTCCGGAAGCCTTTCAACGAAAGGTTACGGATTCAGCACTTCTTCTTCTTTAGTTTAGGACGGAGCAATCTATAACCTGTCTCATAATTGCGAATAAAGTTGAGCTGTTTCTTATTATTTGGATTGTCAACAGCAAATCGTTGCGGGAGCTAAGCGAAGTGTTGCTTAACTGAGAGAAAAATAAATATTCCCCATTTAGGCCTTTTCAATGCCCCCCCAAAAAGGCACTCCATTAGTTAGCCGTAAGAAGTGTGCCAAGATTGATTTATTGATAAGAGAAAAAGAGTTGGCATAAAAGTTGCGTTATATAATAATTGATGAGGCGCGAGCAGAATATAGTTAAAATAGAGGGAGGCCGCAACAGAAAACAAATCTGCATTAAGTATGGATTGTCATGCTATTTAACTTAAACCAATTATTTAAGGGGGGTTTTGTTGATGAAGAAAGTTTTACTGTTTTTAGTACTGTTACTGGTTATGGGTATGGTAGTTGGCTGCGGCCAGCCGGCGGCAGATCCGGTAGCGGAAGAGGTCCCGGAAGAAACGCCTGAAGAGAGCGATGTTGATGTTCATGATTTCCCGGAAAATAACGAAGCGATGGCTAAACTACTTGCTTTGGTTACCGCTTACGGTGAGGAACTTAATGCTAAAGATGGTTACTATGGTGATCTGCACGATGTGGTTGTCGCTAACGGCAACAGGCTGGGGCCTGAGCACGATGAGCTCTACGAAATTTTCCACAACTGGATACTTGAGTCGGGTGCAACCTATCTTTACAGCTTTATAGATGGTGGGGGAGATTACAACCTGATCATTGTTGACGGGGCATTTCCTGAGGATATGGATGAATATGGAAATGAATATGGAAAAGAACCATGGACAATCGATGCTTTTGCTACTGGTGAGCCACAGGTAAGCAAGAGAACCTGGATGGATGACGGCTACGGTCTACAGAAGTCTGCTTTTGCCCCGGTGTTTAACAGCGCCGGCGAAATTTCCTTCCTGCTCGGTATCGACTTCCCGGTGCCTGAGCTGGAACCTTTCGAAGCTATAATGGATTAAGGACGCTAGATTGTCAATCTGACGGGGGTTTGACACATATTTGTGGCCAACCCCCGTCTTATAATTTACCAACCGTGAAAAAAGAACTGGGACTTTGACACATTTTTTTGAGCTAAAAGCCTCAAATAAAAAATGAAAAGCGTGTCAAACCCCCGTCCCCCTGACTATGTCTATGCTAAGAGGGCGGCGGCGACCATGGTCAGCCCGGTTAGTTGGTAGATTTGAATTGTTTTGGCATTGGCCTCGACCAGCAGGCCGATGTTATCGTACTGGGTGCGGGCGACCTTAACAGCCCTGAAAGCAAGGGGCAGGCTGATTAAGGGCAGCAACCAGAAAAAGTTTTTGCTGACAAGCGCCAGCACCGGCATGGTGAGATAGGCCAGGGTAAAAAGTAAGGCAAAAACAATACCTGCTTTTTTCTTGCCCAGGCGGACAACACCGTTTCGTTTGCCTCCCCGCAAGTCAGCCTCGTAATCGGGGTACTGGTTAATCCAGAGCACGTTAGCAATCAGAAAGCCCAGCGGTAGCGAGGCCAGGATTATCAGTGGTATAAGAGTGCCGGTTTGCACCAGAAAAGTACCGCCCGTGATCAGCGGGCCAAAAGTGAAGCCGACAGCGATCTCGCCTAAGCCGCGATAAGCTAACTTAAGGGGCGGCAGGCTGTAAAAAAGGGCGAAGAAAACCCCGGCCAAACCAAACCAGAAAATATTATAATCGCGGAAGAAGATAATCAGCAAACCTAACAGGCAGCCGGCAGCTACGGTTATAATACCGATAGCCAAATTTTCCTTCAGGGTCAGTTTGCCATCGATGATCGTTTTCTTACCCCCGCTGAACGGAGTGCGCTTGTCGGGGGTCACAAAGCGGTCAACGCCGCTTAAGTAGTCAACGTACTCATTTATTGCATTTTTGCCAATTTCGATCAGATAGATTGCCGCCATCCCAATTAAAAACCAGGGCCAGCTGAAGCTGCCACTGTAGGCGTAAGCTACTGCGCCACCCACGGCCATCGGGATAGTGGAGGCGATCCAAATTTTAGGATCAGCTATTTGCCAGAAGCCCTGCCAGAGGCGTGATTCCTTGAGCCTGCTCATCTTATTGCTCTCCTTCGACTGCTTGTGGCGAGCCTTCGAGCTCAAAAGCCTGATGAATAGCCCTTACGGCCAGCTCGCCGTATTTTTCCTCAATGACACAAGAGATACGGTATTCTGAGGTGCTGATCATTTCTATATTGATATTTTCTGTAGATAGCGATTTAAACATCTTTGCCGCCACCCCTGGATTGGTTTTAATACCGATGCCAACAGCAGAAACTTTAACGATATTGTTGGCGGCCAGAACTTTGGGGGCTCCGATTTCGGCGGCGACCTTTTCAACTAACTGGGTGGCTTTTTCACGGTCGGTTTTGGCGATTGTGAAGGTGAAGTCGGCAAAGCCATCGATGCTGGCATTCTGGATAATCATGTCTACATTAATAGCGGCATCGGCCAGGGGGGAGAGAATGCGGTGGGCGATACCCGGTCGGTCGGGGACGCGAATTAATGATATTTTTGATACATTGCGCTCGAGTGTAACCCCTTGAATAACAGAATCTTCCATAATGTCCTCCTCGTTAACGATCCAGGTTTGCTTATCGCTGCCGAATGATGATTTGACAACCAGTGGTACGGCATATTTCTGAGCCAACTCAACGGAGCGCGAATGAAGGACCTTGGCTCCCAAGCTGGCCAGCTCCAGCATTTCGGAATATGATATCTTTTCCAGGTGCCGGGCTTTGGGGCAAATGTTCGGGTCTGCCGTGTAGATTCCGTCAACGTCAGTATATATTTCACAGCAATCGGCTCCGAGCGCGGCAGCTATCGCTACGGCAGTGGTATCTGAACCACCGCGGCCCAGGGTGGTGATGTTGCCTTCTTCACTGATGCCCTGAAATCCGGCGACAACCGGCACAATTCCTTCACTGAACAGCTGCTTTAGTTTTCCGGTATGCAAGTCCAGGATCCTGGCCTTGGTATGAACAGAGTTGGTAATCAGCGGCAGTTGCAGGCCCATAAGGGAACTGGCCGGGCAGCCGATACTATTTAAGGTGATCGCCATCAGGGCGGCGCAGACCTGTTCGCCAGTGGAGACCAGGGCGTCTTGCTCACGGTCGGAAGGCTCGGCACTGATTTTTGCCGCCATTTCCAGCAACTGATCAGTCTGGCCGCTCATTGCCGACACTACAACAACAAGGTCATGACCATTCCGCTTTCGCGCGGCAACCGATTCTGCTACGCGACGGATGTGATCGAGGGAGGCTACTGACGTGCCGCCGTATTTCTGAACAATAATAGCCACCAGGTTCACGCACCTTTATGTAAAAATAATGGTCTTATTTTCTCACAAAGAATGCGATGATACAAGGTTTTTTTTCAGTTTGGCCGGTTTGGCCGGTTTAACCAAGCATTTCGATAAAGGCCTGCAATCTTGTTTCAATGGCCCCGGCTGGTTCAAAGCTGTAGTTGTCGTCGATCAGGAGCATCGGCAGGCCTTCTTTTTTCAGGTAATCCCGCAGATCAGGATAATCGAACTTGTGCGGATCACAAAAGGAGATTACGTAGCCGATTACGCCGTCTGCGCTGTATTCTTTAGCTCTTTCGACCAGGTAATCAAAGCGTTTAATGCCCGGGCCCCGGTCGGTGCGGGGGCACTGGAAGTTGATCAGGTAATGTTCAGTCAGGCCGTCGTAAGGGTCTGTGGTATGAGGCACATCTTTATCCCAGACCCGGAAGCCGATGCAGGTATCGTCGGCAACCACCTCAGCCCCGGCTTCTTCAATCATGCGGAAGAGGGCACTGTCATCCATAATGCTGCCCCAAACCAGGACTCTTGGTTTTAAAGGTTTCTCAGCTCCGGCTGTTTTAGCTTTACTTAAGGCCTCGTTGAGCTTTACCTGGAATGCTGGCGCCGGCAGGGTACCACCGGCCATCAGCAGGCTGAAGATCTCACTGCCGCTGATCCCCGGCTGCTTGTTCTTACGCAGCACATAGAGCTCGCGCACCAAAGCCCGATTTTGATTGAATAGACTAATCTCTGCGGTCAGCGCTTCAGGGGTGACCGCACACCCGGTAAAATTTTCGAGGCTTTCCCTGAAAAATCCGAGCTCCCGCTTATAAAAACGCTGAGCCTGGGAACTAACCTGATGGGGCACATTAAAAAGGTAGGAGTAGGCCAGCGGGTGGTAATAGGTCCAGATACCGTAGAGCCGTTGCACCATATCACAACTGTGGGAAATAACCAGCCCGTCGATAAAGTCATACTCTCCTCTGGTGGCCCGGGCCAGGATGTTGCGCACATAGGAGCATCCATAAGGTTCGGTGTAGGCGTCAGCAGCCGAGTTATCGTCGCCGGGCAGGCCGGTGAGGCGGTAAGGAATAGCTCCGGCGGCGCTGATGATCTCCGGCGGGGCAAAACAACAGAGATAACCGATCACCGGTTTTCCGGTTTCTGCCTTGATGCGGCGGATCTCTGTTTCATTTAGATCTGTTGCCCGGTGTTTGCTATTGTTAAGGGTTTTTTCCACGGCCATATTAAATTGCCCCTTTCAGCTTTTTCTCCATGGTTTCAATGAAGGCATGAAGTCTGGTTTTGATCTGCGCATCCGACCAGAGGCGCGGGTCGGCCATGTCACTTTCGAAGATTAGCGAAGGGAGGCCGATTTTGGCGAAGCGGTTTCGGGTGTGAACTTCACCGAACGATACAGCCCGGCAAGACCGGGTCAAATGCATCACCGCACCGGTCAGGCTGAAATCACGGGTCAGCTCTTCCAGCAGGCTGCTGCCGACGAAGCCGCCGAAAACAGCAGGATTACACAATTCGGGCATCGCTTCCGCCCCAAATTTGTGCATCTTCAGGGCGCGTTGCCAGGTGCGTCTGACCAGCGCTTCCAGTGGATCGCTTAAATCTACTTCAAAGTAGTCGCCTACATTGTAAGTGGATTCATAGGCAAAGACGGCGCCCAGCGATTCTAAATAATTGAAGATGCCCATATTGAACCAGGGTGGCAACCCGAACCAGATCAGACGGTACTTTTCTTCTTCCACTACGCCCATACCGCGCGCAACCCGGTCCTTAACCTCTTCGTACATTTCCCGGTAAAAGTCAACGGCTTCCTGATCACCAACCAGGTACATCTGAGGGATGATAGCATGGAAGTAATCGGTGGAGCCCATTGGGGAAGGAATTGCCTTGCGCAGGGCCAGGGTGTCGCGCCAGTAGGTGAGCGCTTGGTGTGAAAGGGCCATAATCTGGCGCAAAGCAGCGATGTCCAGTTTTTTACCGGTCTGTTTTTCCAGAAACTCGATCTGCCCGGCCAGATCCTCACGGAGCAGGGTCAAATAATGTTCTTCGATCCGCGGATCGGTGGGGTCAATATCCCAGGGAGGTGCCAGCGGATCGGAGCTGTAGACGGGAACATCAAAGAAACGGGTTGCGACCGACTGGAACCATTTCCAGCGGGGTTCACAGATGAAACCGGAGCCGAGAAGCATCGCCGGTGTGCCCATGCCGCCGGGCAGGGGCGATTCTTCTGGGGCTTCACCCTGCTCCTTGAACAGTTTGCAGTAACCCATGGTATTGGTGACGTAAGAGCAGAGTTCTGGTGAGTAGCCGTCGCCTTCAGCTACTTCGATAAAGCGGGGAGCAACCAGCCGGCTGGCGCACATGGTCCCGAAGTTTTCCGGCCACTCAAATAGCAGGTCGAAGGCTTTTAATAGTTCCGGCGGCACTCCGACCATACACCAGGCCAGCGGTTCATTGCTGAAGCGTCTTTCCATCATGCGCATAAAAAACCGCGGCAGCATCTCTTTCATCCTGGCAGTTGTTTCCAGGTGGCGTTTGGCCCGGCTCATTTCACTTTGGGTCATGGTGATGCCTCCTTCAGGTAGTACAGATATTAGGATTGGTTGATGTAACTTATTCTTTAAGACTTGTCCCAAGTCCTGCCACCTGATCTGAAGCTGAATAAAAAGCAATCAAGTTGTAAAATGATTAAGCAGCCCAATTCGGTGGTGCGTTGACAGCGCTCTTGCTAAATGCTAACTTAATACTATTGATCATAAAAGGGGCGAATTAAATGAATAAGCTTAAGCTGGGTCTGCCGGCCGGCAGTTTACAGAATACCACTCTCGATATGTTTAAAAAGGCCGGATATAATATTCATATCGGCGACCGTTCATACTATCCTTATATCGATGACGACGAAATCGAATGTGTGCTGATGAGGGCCCAGGAGATCCCCAAATATGTAGAGGACCAGGTGCTCGATGTGGGGCTGACCGGAAAAGACTGGATTACTGAAACTGAGGCAGATGTAGTGGAATTGGCCGATCTCAACTATTCAAAACGGGGTTTGAGACCGGTACGCCTGGTGCTGGCAGTGCCCCAGGATTCGCTTTTTCAGAAAGCCGAAGATCTTGAAGGCAAAAAAATTGCAACGGAGCTGGTTGAAACTACACGGCGCTACTTTGCAGAAAAAGGGATATCGGTAAACGTTTATTTTTCCTGGGGAGCGACAGAAGTTAAGCCGCCTCTTTTGGCCGATGCCATTGCCGAACTGACCGAGACCGGCCGATCGCTAAAGGCCAATAATCTAAAGGTAATCGAAACGCTGCTTGTCTCTACCCCACGAGTGATCATGAATCACGAAAGTGCAAAGGACCCATGGAAGCTGAAGAAAGTCGAAAACATGATCACTTTGCTGAAAGGGGCCTTACTGGCTGAGCAGAAAGTAATGCTCAAGATGAATGTACACAGCGATAATCTGCCAAAGGTGATTGACCTTTTACCGGCGCTCAGGCGGCCGACTATCTCGAATCTGTGTGCTGATAACTGGGTGGCTGTGGAAAGCGTCGTTGATGAAAAAGTTGTGCGCACCTTGATCTGTGAGTTAAAAGAAGCAGGGGCGGAAGGAATTCTCGAGTTTCCAATGAACAAAATTATACCGTAATCAATAGTAATAAGTAAATAATAAGAGGGGTGTAGATTTTGAGTAATGATAATGAGGTAACCAAATCAGGCTTAGATTGGCAGAAGCTGTACAATCCGAAAGTTCTGTGCCCGGCTGCAGCAGTTCTGCTTTTAGCTGTAATTGTCCTTGCTGTTTTACTAGCTCTGCAGATAAGCGGCGGAGGAGGGGTAACAGATGAAGTTGCTGCCGTGGTAAATGGTGAGCCCGTTTACAAGGCGGAACTCTTTGATGCCTTATACGCAACAGGTGGCAAGGATGCTCTTGATCAAATCATTGCCAGGAAGCTGATTGTTCAGGAAGGGGCCCGTTCAGGGCTGGAAATAGCTGAAGAAGAGATGGAGGAAGAGATTAATAATATCGTTGCTGAAAGTTTCGGTGGCTCGTACGAAGACTTTTTATCCACTCTAACCATGTACGGTTTGAGCGAAGAGGCTTTCAGGGAAGATGCCAGGCTTAACCTGCTAGTACGCAAACTGGCCATGGCTGAGATTGACCCGACTGAAGAAGAGGCGCAGCAATACTTTGAAAACAACCGGTCCCTCTTTGAACAGCCCGAAGAGGTTGAAGCCCGCCATATACTGGTGGAAGACCTGGAAACGGCTAACGAGGTTGTGGCTTTGCTTAATGCCGGCGGAGATTTCGTTGAGCTGGCAGCCGAGTATTCGGTCGACTTTTCGAACAAGGATAACGCAGGCAACCTGGGCTTTTTCAGCCGGGGAACAATGGTGCAGGAGTTTGAGGAAGCAGCCTTTGCGTTGGAAATAGGAGAGATTAGCACCCCGGTACAAACCGATTTCGGGTTTCATATTATCGAGCTGCTCGACTATAGGGAAGAGCAAAAGGTTGAATTTAACGCGATCAGTGATCAAGTGATGGAAAGTCTGATTGAGTCGAAGATACCCGAGGTTATTAATGCTCTCGTGGCCAGGCTTTTTGAAGCGGCAGAAATTGAATACCCGCTCGAGAAAGAGGAGTAATTATTATGCCCTGCTCGAGCGCATACGGTGTCGCCAGGAGCGGGCCAGGTAAACAGCTGCCCGGTGAGCTTCTGTCTCGGTAGAGTCGTCCAATTTCTCTAGTGTGCTGTCCTGACCACGGTACTCAAGCGCTTTGGTCAGCAGGTAGTCAGTCAGCCAGGGGTTTTTTGGTAGTAGTGAACCATGTAGATAGGTGCCGATCACATTTTTGTAAACGGCGCCTTCTTTTTTGTCCTGGCCATTGTTGCCGAAACCATATAATACCGTGCCCAGCGGTTTTAATCCCGGACCTAAGTAGGTTTTGCCGGCATGGTTTTCAAAGCCGACGAGGGTCTGGGCCGGCTGCCAGAGCGGACAGCTAATTACTGCATTACCGATTAATCTTTTATCGCCAGCCTCGGTATAGAGATCAAGTATTTCCAAACCGCTGATCTTTTCTCCCGACACAGCAGTATAGTGGTTGCCAAGCAGCTGAAATGATCCACAGACGGCGAAAACAGGCATCCCTATTTCAACTGCCTGTCGCATTTCTGCCTGGCGTTTTTTTAAATCTGCTGCCACCAGTAGTTGATCGCTATCCTGCCCCCCACCCATGAAGAGTAGATCACACCGGTCAAAGTTAATCTGATCTCCCGGTTCAATCGGGATAATTTGCAGCTCAATATTGCGCCATCGGGCCCGGCGGCTTATGGCCAGCATATTGCCCCGATCACCATAGAGGTTAAGCTGTGACGGGTATAGATGGTAAATATTGATTTGTCTGCTCATCAGCGATCCTCCCAATACGGACGACCATAGCCCATCCGGTTTAAGTGGCGGCGAATTTCGAGCATCGCTGTGTAGGTTGGCAAAATGTAAAGTTTTCCACCTGGTGGGGTAGCCTGCAAGGCGCGATGCAGAGCAGTACCGCTGTTTTCTTCAACCAAAATCTGCTGTTGATCAAGCCCGGCGTATTTAAATCGAACTGCCATATCCCAGGCCCGTAGTCCGGCTGCAAAGGTGGCGGTTAGTTGTTCAGATCTGGTTGCCAGCTGTTCAAAGTCGACATCCCATAGCCAGGAGACATCAGTACCGTCGGCTATTTTATCGTTGATTGCTACCAGGAGGGTTGCTTTTTCGGCTCTGTTTAAGATGGTGCGTAGCACCTCGTTGGCTCCAACCGGGTTTTTGATCAGGGCTATGACCAACTCTTTTTCTTTTACCGTAAAGCTTTCCATCCGGCCGAACGAGGGGTTGGCGATTTCCAGGGTCTTCACAACGGTAGCTTCCGGAATATTCAAGGCCACAGCACAGGTTAAGGCCGCCAGTAAATTGTAATAATTGTAAATTCCCGGCAACGGGCTGTTGATGTTGATCTGTTTGTCAACGGTTTTGATGGTTAAAAGGCTAGAACCGTCTGCTTTTATGGTCAGGCCGGTTAACCGGACATCGGGCCGGGGTCGTCTGAAATCGCAGGTGGGACAGTGATAGTGGCCGAGATGGGCGAAGTAAACCCGCTCATAGGTCAGCTCTTTTTTACAAAGGGGACAGGTTTTTAGATCACGACCGGTGTTCTGAAAACTGTCCTCGATCAGCTCGATTTCCAACCCATAAGTCAGCCGCTGTTTGCCCTGCAGACCGTCTAAACTGACCAATGAAGGATCATCGGCATTAACAACTTGAAATCCACCGGCTGCTTGGACTTGCAGACCGCGGCCAATCGCATCCTGGATGCGGTCAATTTCTCCATAACGGTCCAGTTGATCGCGAAAGATATTGGTAACCACTATGCCAAGGGGGCGAATATCCTGAACAATTTTGGGAAAAGCTCCTTCATCGGCTTCCATCAGGGCCCAGTCCGCCGTAATGGTTCCGCCCACTGAGGCTGCATCGACCAGGGCCGAAGCAACCCCCCAGGACATATTAGAACCAGATTGATTATGGATACAGCTATATCCGGCAGCTTTGAGGATGTTCTTTATCAGGGCGGAGGTAGTTGTTTTGCCATTTGTACCGGTTACTACCAGGACGCCTTTGAGAAGTTGGCCGGCGAGTAGTTCTGACAAATCTGGTTTAATCCTAATTGCCATTCTTCCAGGCAGGGTGGTGCCACCGCGGCCCAGTAGGCGGGTGAAGGCGATCAGCGCCTTCCCGATGACAATGGCACCGGTCTTTTTAATCTGAAACAGGCGGTTTGTAAAACCGCCTGTCTTCGCTGTGTCTTTTTGCATCGCGTTCAATGTTGAGGTTCCGTTCTTTAGAGATTGGCCATGCACTGGACCATGTCAGAGCGGGTGACGATACCTTTGAGCTTATTGTCAGTGTCAACAACCGGAACCCGGTTTATTTTATGGCGGTTCATTAGTTCGGCTACTTCTTTTGCCGGAGCATCTTCATGTACCGTATACACTTTTTTTGTCATAATCTGACTAACATCAGTTCGGTGCAAAAGGTCGAATCCTTTACGCATACTGGCCAGATCAGAAATTTCGGCATAAGGAGAGATCCAGCCTGATAAATTGGAAAGAGGCACTATACTGATCTGGTGAGCGTAACGAATAATATCCGTGTCGGAGATTACACCGAGCACTTTTTCATCTTCATCGACTACCGGAACACCGCTGATTCTTTTTTCAGCGAGCAGTTCAAGCACCGCTTTCACAGTATCGGTTTCGCGGGCGCTAAGGGCCGGTTTGGTCATTATCTCTTTGGCTGTTTGCATTATTAACCTCCTGCAGTGAGATTTATCGAATTCTGTAGCATTCTACAAGGTCCTCAAGTTTCCTGCATCACCATAAAAAAGAGCAGAATCACTAAAGCTTGTCACTGAACTCAAAAGAAAGAGCATTGATGAATATATCCTGAAAATCAGGACGGGTAGAAAGCTCCAGATGATCTACTTTTTCCGGCAGCTTTATTGCCCGCCGGCGCATAGTCTTTGAAGCAAGAGCCATGCATGAACCGTCACCGGCTGCGTTGCCAACGGCAATAATCTTCTCAGGCGGAATGGCGGGTAATAGGCCGATTGTCAGAGCGCTTTCTTTGCGGACATAGTTGCCGAAGGCACCGGCCAGCAAAACCTGATTAAGATCGCTGATCTTAAGATCAGCTTCTTTCAGGAGGATCATCAGCCCGGCATAGATCGCCCCTTTGGCCAATTGCAATTCGCGCAGATCACCCTGGGTCAAGACAATATCTTCACCGGTATCCGATTCAACAGCAGGAGTGAGGACAAATTCGTAGCCGACCTGGCTTGGTCTCAGCCTGCCCAGAAACTCTTTGGGAATGCGTTCCGGGTTTTCTTCCGGGTTAACAAAGCGGCCGGTTGGTTCGATTAATCCAGCCTGCAGCAGCGCTGCAGCGGCATCAATTAAACCGGAGCCGCAAATACCGCAGGCTGGCGCATCTTCTATTGTTATAACCTCCAGTTGACCATTACTGTAGTTCACTGCCTCGATGGCTCCGGCTGCTGCCCGCATCCCGTGCTTGATCTCTGCCCCCTCAAAAGCGGGCCCCGCCGCTGTCGAGCAGGCCATTAAGCGGCCCCCGGCTGCCAGGACCAGCTCTCCGTTGGTGCCGATGTCGATGGCTGCGCAGTTGTCTTTACGCTGGTCCATATTTGTAGCGAGGATCACCCCCACCGTGTCGGAACCAACATAACCGGCAATGTTTGGCAAGAAAAGAACCTTACCAGATGGATTAATGTTCAGACCCAGTTGTGAGGCTTCAACCTCGAGGGTTCTGCCATAGGCAGGTATAAAGGGTGCCGGCGCCAGGTAGGTTGGATCAATGCCCATGAAGAGGTGGCTCATCGTGGTATTGCCCACGGCGGTAATTTCGTAAATCCGGTCGCGGACAATTCCGGACTGCTTCAGCAATTGCCGGATGATCTGGTTTGCGGCATCAATTACTTTACCCTGCAGTTGCTTGAGGCCACCTTCAACCTGGGAGGCATGGGTGATGCGCGATATCACATCGGCGCCGTAAACATTCTGAGGGTTGGTGGCTGCCGCCATTGCTATCACAGTGGCGTTGTTCAAGTCGATTAGCGACCCAACGATCGTGGTCGTGCCGATATCGAAAGCAATCCCGAAAAGCTGGTCGCTGGTATCGCCTGGCTCCAGCGAAATAACTCTGTAGTCATCATGGACCATTGTTACTTTAAAACGGTTATTGCGCAGCAAGGCTGGTAAAGCAGTCAGTTCGCGGAGGTTTATCTGCAGGTGTTCCTGGTCTGCCGTCCTTAGCAGGCGCTCCAGGTCAGCCTTTTGATCTTTTACGGAAGGTCGCTCTAAAGATAAAGCCACTTTTTGAATCGCCGGTTCGGCTTCCAGCAGCTTCGCTCCGCTGGTCAGTGTTGTTTTTCTGCTGTGTGCATCCTTGTGCCGTGGAACTTCGACTGTTAAGTTGCTGTTAACCGGACGCTGGCAGGCTAAAACCCAGCCGGTATCGAGCTCAGACTGGGAAAGATGTTTTTTTTCAGATTCAGTGGGAGTAACTGTGTCTCCTTCAACGATACGCACCCGGCATTTGCCGCAGGTTCCTTTTCCGGCACAATCACCTTCTAAATAAATTCCACTCTGGCCCGTTGCCGCCAGCAGGTTGGTTCCAGCCTGAAGATCAATTAATTTGTTATAGGGAATATATTTTACAGTAGGCATGGATTGGAGATCCTCCAGACAAAGGAAATAGTAAAGATAAGAAAAGCAACCTCGAAGCAGGTTGCTCCTAAACATGGTGCGCCCGCAGGGATTCGAACCCCGACTTCAGGCTCCGGAGGCCTGCGTGATATCCCTTTCACCACGGGCGCCTGGCTATGATGATCCATTGCCATAATACCATCAGCCCAGGGGCAAGTCAAACAGTCCGGATTACTTTAAATAAAGGGGTAAGAAGACCAATTATCGGATCAGACCGGCGTGGATCGTGTATAATAAATATTTGTATAGGTTTAAGCCGAAGTTAGTTGATTACTAAAAAAACGGTATTCATGAACCATTAAGGTAGAATTGCATTATTGATGCAGCAGTAAAGCATTCCTGTAATGAGTGAAAACGTTCTTTGAAAAATAAATAACCTCCAGTTATGATTAATGTGTGCTAGGACACGCACAAAAATCATAAGACCGGAGGTTATCAACAATGATTAAAGCTAACT
>Ga0194127_10002022_pt1 | contig 28477 bp, 31 predicted proteins | sample TA2KigC100mmetaG_FD_148624 | JGI IMG/M metagenome (GOLD analysis project Ga0194127, IMG submission 148624) | Freshwater microbial communities from Lake Tanganyika, Tanzania - TA2015036 Kigoma Deep Cast 100m | ecosystem: Environmental > Aquatic > Freshwater > Lake | place: Tanzania: Lake...
GATCAAAATCGGGCTGGATCATTGCGATCCGCAATTGTTTGCCTGGCGGATCAACATCGTTAATTACAATCTTACCATAAATGAAAAGTATCAATAAAATAATTACAACAATAGCAATCTTGTTCAGTGCAAACCTCAAGCTCATGTATCGATAATTTTTATAAGCAATAAAAATTAATACGTTAAATACTACTATTAGAAATGATAGGCCATAAACACCGATGAACGATGTAATTTGAATTAGGGGAAGGTAATAAGACTGTGTATTTCCAAGTGTGAGCCAGGGAAAAGCAGTTTCTTCGACAGAACGGGAATACTCGATTGCGTTCCACAAAAATGGGAAGAAAAATAAAGCAGCTTTCCCACTAAAATATTTTTTTATGAAAAAATAAATCGAGATTGGCACCCAATAAAAAATTGGATGAATTAGTATGAGTGCAATTGAGCCGAGTTCCATAAATACGTCCGTCTTTGCAGACCAGCCGCCGATCCAATAAATTGTCAGCGCATGGAAAATCACTAATCCAAGATATGAGTATCGTAAAACTTGGTAATAATTTTTCAGTCTATCTAAAAGAATAAGGAGTGGAACAAGTGCAAAATAAGCAAAGAATCCCGTTCGGAATGGGGGAAATGCGAACCATAACAAAAGTCCGAACGAAATTGATAATACCAAGTTTTTAATCAACTCAGAATGTTTTTTCAAATATGTGCTCCAATTACCAAATAAAATTAGTTTGATTCATTTATTACGAAATTTTTTGTAAATATATCTTGCAATGAAAAGAATCACAACTCCGGCAAGAATACTTAATACAAATTTATTGTAAGCTGCGAGATACTCTCCGATGCGGTCGATGTTGTGCCCAACTGCGTATCCAAGATAGATTAAGATCATGTTCCATATTAAAGCACTCGCAGCAGAAAGAATTATAGTCTTCTTCAAGTCGAGCTCGCTCATGCCGGCAAAGAATGATATTATTGCTCTTGTTCCAGCGAGAAATCGATTTACAATAATTAACCGATATCCATACTTTTGGAACCACTTCTCAACAGTGAACACAGCTTTTACTGAAATGAATTTTATTTTCCCTGTTTCTAAAATTTTGTTCCCTGCGAATTTTCCAATATAGTACATCGTAATAAAACCAATAGTACTGCCGCCGACTGCCATGATCAACAACAACGGCAAGGATGCCGGACCAATTGCAGAAACAGAACCAGCAAATGCTACAATAACGTCACTTGGAAATGGTGGAAAAAGGTTTTCAATGTATGCGATGAAGAAAACTAGCAAATACAACCAAATTGGATTTATTGTCGATGCAAAAGCAACAATTTCGTCTATCATAGAGTGATTTCTTCTATTAGTGCAACAGCGAATGCAGCTCCACCTTCTTTACGTCCGATAAAGCCAAGCTTTTCGTTTGTCGTAGCTTTGATTGAAACACAAGATTTATTTATTCCAATTATAGATGAAATATTTTCTCTCATAGTTTCAATATGAGGAAGTAGTTTTGGTTCTTCAAAACAGACTGTGGAATCAATATTATTGATGCGGTAATTCTTGTTTTTTAATAGCTCGCATACATTTTTGAGCAATTTTGTACTTTCAATATTTTTAAACTTTGGATCGGTATTCGGAAAATGTTTACCAATATCTCCCAACGCCGCTGCTCCAAGCAATGCATCGCAAATTGCATGCAGAAGGACATCTGCATCTGAATGTCCCTCCAATCCCTTTGAAGATGGGATTTCAATTCCTCCCAAAAATAATTTTCTGCCAGAGACGAATTTATGGACATCATATCCAAAACCGATTTTAATCATTTACCAGCCTGTTATTTTAAATTCATGAAATTCATTTGTTGAATCTTCCCAAGAAATTTTCAAATCTTTAACGTGAGCTGAACGGGGTCCAACTTTTGCCTCCTGAATTAATGCATTAATGGAACCTTTCTCACCTTCAACAACAATTTCTACCGACCCATCGATAAGATTTTTTGTATATCCCACCAAACCAAGCTGCACAGCGTGTCTATAAATAAAATATCTATAACCGACACCTTGGACCAATCCCGAAACTATAATAACTGCTCTCATCTCGCTTGGGTTGATTCATGAAGGTTCAATAGTTTCCACTCCCCTCCAAACTTAAGAAGTAAAGCCGAAGAACGAATTGGTGCAAAATCCACAATGAATCCATTTTTAAATATAATTTTTTTCTTTGCCGAGAAAATAACTTGTGCCTCGCTCTTTGTTGGTGAGATCCAGATAATCGGTTCCCATATGTTATACTCAAGCGAATCGAATTCAGAAATTTTTTCTGAATAATAATTTAAAATGTTTTCATAAGAGGTGACGGCATTTTTCTGTTCCGGAACAATAAGTGAAGCTTCATTACTTTCAATCCAAAATTCGTCAAATTTTTCGAGTGAACGGGAATTTATAAAATTAGTCCAATACGATAAGAAATTACGCACCTCTTCTTTTTCTACTTCCACACTTGGCGGAGTTTCAGATTTGCAACTTGTCAGAATCAATGACGCAAGCGCTATAAATGTGAAAAATGTTTTCATAGAAATCCTAAACTATGTTTCAGCCTGATTTCATTTTTGCAATTAAATCGTCAAAAATCTCAGAGATTAGAACTCCGAAGATTATCAAAGCTCCTCCGATAATGCCAAAGATACCAATTGTTTCACTTAAAATTAAGTAGGCTAAAATCGAAGCTATCAATGGTTCACAGGTGAAGATTATAGCAGCGCGGGTTGGAGTAGTCAATCTCTGATAACGTGTCTGTAAAAATGTTGTAATGATGGTTGCAAAAATCGTTGTATACAAAATCGTCCAAATTACCTGAGAATTAAGATTAAAAACAACTGATTCAATTTTCGTCCAGTGAAAAATTGTCATGCTGATTACTGCACCAATTGCAGTAAATAAAATTTGAACCCAAACTAAATCACGGTATTCAGTTTTGTTTGAAATCATATCGAGATATACTATGTAACCCGCAAAGTAAAGTGCACAGATCAACGTAAGAAAATCACCAATATTGAAATCTCTTCCGATCGAAAGAAGAAATTTATAAAGAGATCCCTCTGTTGAAGAAAGTGATAGCAATCCAAGGAAAACTAGTACAACTCCAATCACACTTCCTATTTTGGGAGGTTTTCTTTCAACAAATAATTGAAGGATCGGGGTGAATACTACGAAAGTGCCAGTGATTAATGCCGATTTCGTCGCTGAAGTGTACTTGAGTCCGATAGTTTGTACTGTAAATCCCGCAAATAAAAAAAAACCAAGAACCGAGCCCATTTTTACTGTTGGCATGGGAATGTTAAATACTCTTTTTCTATAAATAAAAAATAAAATAATTGCAGCGAGAATGAACCTAATGGAGACAAAAACCATTGGTGAAATTAATTCAAGAACCGGTTTGATAATAACAAATGTTCCTGCCCAAATAACAGTAATTATAAATAAGATAAACTCAGCTTTATATTTCATATATGGTCAGTAAGTTGATATAAAGTCCCATCAATAACCGAAATCTTTCATCATGCGTGGATCGTTCCTCCAATCTTCGCGGACTTTTACTCTTAGTTCTAGAAAGACCTCTCTACCAAGAAACTTTTCAATATCTTTTCTCGCACGCAGCCCAACTTTTTTAAGTGCTTCCCCGCCTTTCCCGATTATAATTTTCTTCTGCGATTCCCTCTCGATGATTATCTCGGCACTGATGTAATCTTTCGAATTTTCTCTCTCTTTATATTCCGCGATAATAACTTCTGTTGAATATGGTATTTCATCACGGTAAAATTCAAATACTTTTTCGCGGATAATTTCGCTTATAAAAAACCGCTCCGGCTCTTGGCTCAAGATATCTGTTGGATAGAACGGTTCATGTACTGGAAGATATTTTTTAATCGTTGCGGTTAATTCACTAACGTTAAATCCTGTAAGAGCAGAAACGGGAATGATCTCATCAAATTGAAATTTTTTGTTTAGCATATCAATTATTTGAAGAAGCTCTTCTTTTTTAATAAGGTCGATTTTGTTGATAACAAGAAATTTAACTTGAGATTTATTAGCAGACTTTAGTAATGGAATTATCGTCTCATCAAAATTTGAAAGGGTTTTTTTATTGGTATCAACTACTGAAATGATGATATCGGCTTCTTTAAGTGCTGAGTCAATTGACTCAACCATTTTTTTTTGAAGAAGGTATTTCGGTTCGACTATGCCTGGAGTGTCGAGAAAGATAATCTGCGAGTCTTCATCGGAATAAATTCCAAGGATTTTTTTCCTTGTCGTTTGCGGTTTTGATGTAGTTATTGAGAGTTTAGTTTTTAAAATGGAGTTCATCAATGTCGATTTACCGACATTTGGGATGCCAAGAATAGATGCGTATCCGCATTTGAAATCTAATGTTTTTATTTCATTACTATACATTTCGTCATCTACAATTTAAGCTAATTAGAAGATTTAAGGAAATTTTTTGAAATGATATTTGGTTCACAGAATTGTGGAGCTTGCCTCAAACAATCCATTGACACTCTGAGGCTTAATGATTTCACTAGTCTTGAATTCTAATTTTTCATTCCCTATTTTAATTACTAGAAAAGGAACAATATTATGGATACAATCCAATTACCATATTCTGAATACGAAGAGATGAAAGAGAAGCTTAAATTGCTTAAAGATTCTCAGTTAGTCGAAAAGGTAAATAAATTAGTTGATCTACTTTATCAGGAAAAATATGGATTATATTTAGGAGATTATACCGAAGATCTCAAAGAAGCATCTATAAATCGAAGTTGGGCGGAAAATAAAAGCAGCTGGGATGAAGTATAATCAGCGAGAAATTGTTCTTGTTCCATTCCCTTATTCTGATTTAAGCAGTACCAAGAAAAGACCAGTTCTCATAATCTCTAACAATCAATACAATCAACAATTCGACGATGCTGTTGTCTGCGTAATAACATCGAATATTTTTAAAGATGAATATTCTATCCCTTTGTTAAACGAAAACTTGGAAGTTGGAGTCCTTCCAGAAAGTTCAATAGTAAAAGTGCATAAACTTTTACAATTGATAAAAAGCAAATTCTAAAGAAATTTAGTGTAGTGAATCCCGATTATTTTAATAAAATAAAAGAAGTTCTCGATAAACTTTTTTCTGATTCAATTTCATAGTCTTTCCAAGTAAACATAATTACTATTATTTAATTGCTGTCACCGACCGGTCGGTGACAGCAGTAAATGATCAAAGGTATTCTTTAAGTGGAGAATAAATTTCACATAAAAAAAATGCCGCTTTGTGAAGCGGCATTGAACAGATTCCAAGACTTTGAAAATTATTTCTTGTTAATTCACTTGAATCTTTTCTCTAAATCATTCAACTCGTCATTGAGTTCTTTGGGAAGTGTTTCGCCAAATATTTTGTAATATTCGCGAACACGTTCAACTTCTTTTGAACCAGCATCTTTATCTATCTTAAAGAGTTCTTCAAGTGTATTTTCAGTTATATCAAGACCAGTAACATCAATCGCACCTTTAGCTGGAATATTTCCGAGCGGAGATTCCACATAGTTCTTCTTCCCCTCAATTCTCTCGAAAATCCATTTTAGGACGCGCATGTTTTCACCGTAACCTGGCCAGAGGAATTTACCTTCGGGGCTTTTTCTGAACCAATTGACATTATAAATTTTCGGAAGTTTATCTGCGGATGCACTCTTTCCAATTTTCAACCAATGTGCAAAGTAATCTCCCATATTATAACCGCAGAATGGAAGCATTGCAAATGGATCGTTACGCAATTGTCCAACCTGATGCGCGGCGGCTGCAGTCGTCTCGCTTGAAACAGTAGAACCCATAAATGTTCCGTGCTGCCAATTGAATGCTTCGTAAACGAGCGGAATGAACGAAGCTCTTCGTCCACCAAAGATTATTGCTGAAATCGGAACCCCTATTGGATTTTCCCAGTCAGCATCCATAACCGGACATTGCATTGCAGGCGCAGTAAATCTTGAATTTGGGTGGGACGATGGATAATCTTTATCCGGTGACCAATCTTTTCCTTTCCAATCGATTAGATGAGCAGGTTTATCTTCCGTCATTCCTTCCCACCAAATATCTCCATCATCGGTTAAAGCAGTATTAGTGAAAAGTGAATTTGAATTTAAAGACAAGAGCGCGTTGGGATTAGAATCCATAGAAGTTCCTGGTGCTACTCCGAAGAAACCAAATTCCGGATTGATTGCATAAAGTCTTCCATCAGGTCCAAATTTCATCCAAGAAATATCATCGCCGACACATTCAACTTTCCAACCAGGCAGAGAAGGTTTTAACATCGCAAGATTCGTCTTACCGCAAGCAGATGGAAACGCTGCTGCAAAGTACATCTTCTTTCCTTCGGGTGAAGTGATCCCAACGATAAGCATGTGTTCAGCAAGCCATCCTTCTTCTCTCGCCATTACGGAAGCAATTCTCAATGAGAAACATTTTTTTCCGAGGAGTGCATTTCCGCCATAGCCGCTTCCGTAAGACCAAATAGATCTTTCTTCCGGGAAATGGACAATATATTTTGTCTCGTTGCACGGCCAGGAAACATCACTTTTTCCGCCATCAAGTGGATAACCCACAGAATGTAAGCATGGCACAAAAGCACCATCTTTGAGCACATCAAGAACTGCTTTTCCCATTCGGGTCATGATCTTCATATTGATCACAACATAAGGTGAATCGGTCAGCTGAATTCCAATCTGCGAAATTTTTGAACCAAGCGGGCCCATCGAAAATGGAATAACGTACATGGTTCGACCGACCATTGAACCAGAAAAGAGACCATTTAAAGTTTTTTTCATTTCGTCGGGAGCCATCCAATTGTTGGTCGGTCCTGCATCTTCTTTTCTTTTTGAACAGATATATGTGCGATCTTCAACTCTTGCAACATCTTTTGGATCGGAACGGAAAAGATAGCTGTTTGGCCGTTTGGCATCGTTTAACTTAATTCCTGTACCTGCCTTGATAAGCAGTTGAATCATTTGATTAAATTCTTCATCAGAGCCATCGCACCAATGAATTTTTTCTGGCTTGCATAGTGCCGCCATTTCATCTACCCACTGCACGAGTTTTTTGTTTTGAGCCATAATACTCCTCTTAATTGAATTTTTGGATGCTTCAGTTCATTAATTTGTTATAAAGTAAGAAATTTTTATGAGGGGTTCAAATTCTCTTAAAATGTTTTTTGAATTTTCTCAATTAAATCTTAAAATATTTCCAATAGAATAAAGATTGCTATATGTACAGTAAAACTGCTCGACAAATTAAAGTTGGACTTTCGATACTTGTATCGACAATCCTATTTGGTTCGATTGGATATATGATCATCGAAAATTGGAGTTTCTTTGATTCATTATTTATGACAATCATCACGATTACGACAACTGGTTTTAGAGAAGTAAATCCACTATCCGATTTCGGTCGAGCTTTTACGATATTGATTATCGTACTGGGATTCGGTTCGCTTGCTTATATTGGCGGCAAGATGGGAAGATATATCTGCGATGAACTTGTTGAAGAGAATGCCAAATTCGTTGTGATCGAAAATGATCAAGAAAAAATTGACAAGCTGATTGAATTGGGATATTTATTCGTAAACGGAGATGCAACACACGATCAAGATCTTCAAACGGCAGGTGTGCAGAGAGCGAAAGGACTCGTCGCGGTTTTAGTTAACGACGCTGAAAATGTTCTCGCAACTCTTTCAGCAAAAGTTTTAAATCCAAATATTTATGTAGTTGCACGCGCGGTTGAGGAAGAAACTGAATCAAAGTTAATAAAAGCAGGTGCTAATCGTGTTGTAAAGCCATACGAAATAGGCGGAACGAGAATGGCAGAATTGCTATTACGACCAGGTGTAGTTGAATTTATGATATAGTATCGAGAGAGCGGGAGATCGATTTAAAAATCGAAGAGATGCAAGTATCTGAAAAATCTTCCTTAGTCGGAAAGTCGCTCGCCGAACTTCCCATTAGAAAAGAATTGAACATAATTATCGTGTCAATCTACAAGAAAGATGGAAAAATAATTTTTAATCCAATTTCTTCGACAGTTATAGAAAGTAAAGATAAATTATTTGCACTCGGTGAAAAAGGAAGCTTACAAAAACTTCTTACACTTAGTTCCGGTTTATAAATTTTTTAAGGCATCAATCTCTTTTATAACTGATTCTTGAAAGAATAAACTCAAGAATTCCAAGTAGAATTATACTCCCAAACAAGTATAGATAGGTAGGATCACTCAAAAACTTAACGATAACCATTGAGTTTTTAACGCTGGTTTCCCATGTATTTATAATTTCTTTGAGGAAGACATCAAAAGAATATGTCCCGCTTAAATTTTGTGGTGACTGAAGGTAATAAATTATTATTGTCGACAAAGTAAAAATCGAAAATACTGTAAAAAGTATAAAAGGAAAATTAACAAAACTGAAAACTCTTCTTTTCTTATGCAGGAGATTTAATTCTGCTAAAACTCTGTGGGTAAAATTAGAAGTCAATTGAGGCGATTTACTTTCCATCATTTCTCGCAGAACCGCACCATTTAATTTCAACATGTGAGTGCATGCTTCACAATCGCTCAAATGCTGACGAATATTTTCAAGTTCTTCATTCGAGAGTTTATCTTCCAAATAATTCCATAATTCATATTCGTTTAAGTGTTTCATATCAACTCCTTAACATAATTATTTTTTAGTACAATATCCCTCAAGAGCTTCCTTGCTCTAAATAGATCGACTTTAACTGATGAAAGTGAATTCCCTGTTAAATCGCTTATCTCCTCATAGCTGAGTTCATTTATATAAAACAGTGTGATTATAGTGGAATATTTTTCTGGCAGCTTAAGAATAATTTTACCAAGAAAAACATTCAAGTCACGTGATTCTATGTTTTTATATTCAGAAACATTACTCTCCATTTCTTCAATTATTGTGCTATCATCGTTAAGATTTTGGCGTTTGCTTCGGATGAATGTTAAAGCCGTGTTATAAACAATTCTATAGAACCAAGTGGAAAACTTTGATTCAAACTTAAATTGCCCAAGAGAATTATACGTTTTAATAAATGCTTCTTGAAGAATATCCTCTGCCTCGAATTGATCTTTAATGATTCTGTAGGCAAGCGTAAATCCTTTATCTTTATAACGGTCAATCAAAATGCTGTACTCGGAATCATTCCCTTGCAAAATTCTTCTGACTATATCTTCATCTTTCTTTATATAGTTTTGCATCGATCTTTTGACTCAAACAGACTCGAAAATGTTACAATCCAATTTAATTTTTTTCTAAAAATTATGTAACCCTATTTAGCAATTAGGAGTCTAAATAACAAAAAGAAAGGAACAAGAAAATGGAAGGAATTTTAGCTTTACTTATCCCATTCGCAGTTATTCTCATGGTCGGAATAGTCGTATTGTATCCACTCTACACAAAACATAGAATTCAACAGTCATTGATAGAAAAAGATATGCTCAACGAAGGTTTAAAATTCCTTTTCGAAGAATCGAGCAAACCGCCAACCGTCAGGCAAAAATTACGCTACTTGAGATGGGGAATTGTTACATTATCTGTTGGAATTGGAATATTCTTCGGTTCAATATTTGAACAGACTTATCAAAGAGATGAATTTATGGCAATTCCAATTATTGTTTGTGTAGGACTTGGATTGATAATTTACTTCGGCATTGAAAAGAAAGAAGAAGAAAAAGCAGAATCAAAAAAACAAGTGTGATCTGTTAAAAATATTTAATTTCGTTTTAGTTGGTGTCTTTGTGTCTTAGCGGCAATAGTCTGAAATTCGTTGATAACGATTTCGAAACTGCCACAAAGACACTATGGCACTAAGAATTCACAGTCTTAAAAATAAATTCAAGTATTTAAGTTAGCTCTGAAAAAATAGTTTGCTATTCCCCGCCTTCGTACTGTTTGAAAAGTTTTCCCCATTCGGTCGTTTTTAGCCAATTTTGAAACACTCTTTTGTCCTTTATGGGCCAGCGGTAATAATCGTGATAAGCTTCAGAACCAAATATGAATAGATTTACGAGCGGTGTTCGAAAGAAAAAGTTTTGAATAACTTTCAATGGACTGAACCACAACAAATCGCCGGCACGGCTAGCGAGATTATCGCCGACCTGAAATTTCCAGTTCTCATTTGAAATATCTTCACCGACAATTTCGATATCTCGTGGATCACCCACTCCGAGCTTTCTGTCATGAGCAATTTTTATATACTCGATTGTTAAAGGATCGAATCCCATCATTTTTGCAGCGACTGAATCAATTGCGACCTGATCTGCACTCGCAAGTATGATATTTTTTATAACAGGAAACATTGTTCGCGGTCCAGGTCCATTGCCCGCAGTTGTCCCGTCCATCACGGCAAATATTCCCGAATGAATTTCTTTTTGAATTTGCAGAAGATCGACCAAAGTTTTATGAATCCATGAGTGAGTGTAATGTCTTTTCGTATTTAATAAACCGCCAAAAGCATTTTTCATTGCACCGGTGGTTGTTGTGTAAATGTGACATTTCACTGTCGGAAGATGAACTATATTTTTCCCCAGAAAATAATCCGGGATAGTAATGCCTTCCGGATAAATATGATTTAGTACAAGCATTTCTCCTTTAGGTTTATAAGGGATCCATTTCATATCCTCATCTTTGAAATTGAAGAGAACTGGAATATTATATTTCTTAAAAATTGGAACGTACTTGTTTAAATCTTCACCCTTAAAAGCATCAGTAACTACGGTTTTATTTTGAACACAAACTTGATCGTTGAATCCAAATTTCTTTAATGCGAGAATTGTTCCTTCCAGCTGCCATGGAGTTGTATTTGCACCCGGAAATGGAAAATGCCAGGATATATTATCTTTTAAGATTGTAGACGAAGATTTTGAGAGATGATTTTCTATCCCGGCTAATTCTAATAATCGCTCATAATCATGAAGTATTGTTTCAGGTTTTGTCTTAAGCACTGCAACTTTTGATTTGGTCATTCTTTCTTTCTGATATCAATTACACATTTAATTTTCAATTCAAATCTAAAAAAAGCACTGACTTGCTGCAAGCCAATATTATAATAGACAATTATTAACCTAAGTTGACCGCTTGAGATAAAAAGTTAAAAATTATTTAATTTTGGTAGACAAAATAACAAGTTTTTTGGAAACAAAAATGTTTAAGCTTCAAAGGATTCCCTTGCAATTCGAGTTTTTGCTAATAGAATTCCAATTGCTGAACCTAATAATAAATAAGCTCCCCACGGAAAAAGCGGAAACAAAGAACCTGTTTTAGTAGAAATCCATGATGAAATTAATAGAGGAAAGAATGATTCCCAGCTAATCATAGAAACAATCGGATTCAACACAGTAAATGATAGTGCAGTTAAAACTAATACCTCAGTATTATTAATATTAAATCTGCGAGCAATCGATTCAATTATTAAAAGGATAAAAAGACATATTCCAATTAATTGTAAAATATCTATTGCAAGAAATAACTGAAGCAATGCATCGTTTATATGTCCTAAATGAAATGGACTGAAGTTGGCGACTTCATCAAGTAACCGATGAAAATTAAAAGTATTGCCCGCTTTATTGTCTTAATTGAAATTTGTTTGAATTTATCATCAGTCTCGGCGCGTGAAAATCTCAATCCGTAAATAAAACCTGAACAAAATAAAAAGAATGGTGCAGTTAACCCGCGAAAGAAGAGCCACGAACCAAATCCTACTGAATGAGGCATTTTCAAATGGAAATCAAGAAAGACATCAACAGAGTGACCTTGAATCATACTGAAGATTGCAACGAATCTCATAAGATCAATAAATATTACTCTGTTGCTTTTACTCTGAATTTGATTTAACAAGCAATCTTAGAACTAATGGTGACTTGAATTGACTAATGAATCATAAAAATGAAAAATTCCATAATCCAATTAAATTAAATGGTCTGTTTGCTTACAGCGAATTGAAAGGTATAAAATGGAAAGAGCTGAAGTTAATCAGCTCTTATTAATTTCAATATTATTTTACAAGAAGCATTTTCTTTATGAGACGGACTCCATCTGACTGCAATACTGTAAAGTATAATCCGCTTGGAAGATTCTTTCCGCTAAACGTTTCTTGATATATTCCTTCTTCCTTTAACTCATCCACGAGTGTTGCAACTTTTTCTCCAAGTAAATTATATACCGATAGATTTACTCTTGAAAGATTTGGCAGTTCATACCTTATGTTTGTTTCCGGATTAAACGGATTTGGGAAATTCTTTACTGATAATACTTCCGGTTTTCTTCCTATCGATATTTTTACAGCATCGCTGTAATCGTAGCTTCCATCCAAATCGATTTGTTTTAGTCTGTATGAATATTCTCCATACAATACAGTCTTATCTATGTATGAATATTCTTTTGGTGAATTACTGTTTCCACTTCCACTTACAAATCCTATCTTCTCCCATCCTCTATCTACTGGCTTCTGACTTCTCACTTCTGATTTGCTTCTTTCAACTTCCCACCCATAATTCTGTATTTCTGTTGCCGTTTGCCATTTTAGCTGAACATTATCCTTAATAAAGATAGCTTTAAAATTTACCAACTCTACCGGCAGGGCCCTTGTTGTAAAAAGAGCAAAGTATGGCTGCAAATTACCTCCAATTGTTGTAAAATTTCCTCCAGCATAAATATCACTCCCGCTGATAGCGATTGTATAGACTGTATTATCTGCATTAGGATTCCAGGTTCCATCTGCATTTCCATTTGTGTCGTTTAATTTGGCAATGCTGTTTCTAGTTTGTCCTCCAATTGTTGTAAAAAATCCCCCTACATAAATATCACTACCGCCGATTGCGATTGTCCTGACTGCATAGACTACAAAACTATTCGCATTAGGATTCCATGTGCCATCTGCATTTCCATTTGCGTTGTTTAATTTGGCAATTTTATTTCTCGACTGTCCTCCAATTGTTATAAACAATCCCCCCGCATAGATATCACTACCACTTATAGCGATTGTATAGACTATACTATTTGCATTTGGATTCCATGTTCCATCTGCATTTCCATTTGTGTTGTTTAATTTGGCAATGTGGTTTCTCGTATCTATTCCAATTGTTGTAAACTGTCCTCCAGTATAAATATCACTGCCGCTGATAGCGATTGTAAAGACCCAATCATTTGCATTTGGATTCCAGGTTTCATCTGCATTTCCATTTGTGTTGTTTAATTTGGCAATGTAGTTTCTTGGCTGTCCTCCAATTGTTGTAAAAGTACCCCCCGCATAAATATCACTGCCGCTGATTGCTATTGCATAGACTGAATTATTCGCATTAGGATTCCATGTCCCATCTGCATTTCCATTTGTGTTGTTTAATTTAGCAAGGTAGTTTCTCGTCTGTCCTCCAATTGTTGTAAAATCCCCCCCCGCATAGATATCACTGCCGCTGATCGCGATTGTCCAGACTGAATTATTCGCATTAGGGTTCCATGTTCCATCTGCATTTCCATTTGTGTTGTTTAATTTGGCAATGTAGTTTCTCGTCTGTCCTCCAATTGTTGTAAAATATCCCCCCGCATAGATATCACTGCCGCTGATAGCGATTGTCCAGACTGCACTATTCGCATTAGGATTCCATGTGACATTTGCAGTTCCAGTTGTGTTGTTTAATTTGGCAATGTTGTTTCTAGTTTGTCCTCCAATTGATGTAAAATATCCCCCCGCATAAATATCACTGCCGCTGATAGCGATTGTCCAGACTGCACTATTCGCATTAGGATTCCATGTGCCATCTGCATTTCCATTTGTGTTGTTTAATTTTGCAATTCTATTTCTCGACTCTCCTCCAATTGTTGTAAATTCCCCCCCCGCATAAATCTCACTGCCGCTGATTGCGATTGTCCAGACTGCACTATTCGTATTAGGATTCCATGTGCCATCTGCACTTCCATTTGTGTTGTTTAATTTTGCAATTCTAATTCTCGTTTGTCCTCCAATTGATGTAAAATATCCCCCCGCATAGATATCACTGCCGCTGATAGCGATTGTCCAGACTGTACTATTTGCATTAGGATTCCATGTTGCATCTGCATTTCCATTTGTGTTGTTTAATTTTGCAATGTAGTTTCTCGACTGTCCTCCAATTGTTGTAAACTGTCCTCCAGTATAAATATCACTGCCGCTGATAGCGATTGTATTGACTGCACTATTTGCATTAGGATTCCATGTTCCATCTGCATTTCCATTTGTGTTGTTTAATTTTGCAATATAGTTTCTCGACTCTCCTCCAATTGATGTAAAATATCCCCCCGCATAAATATCACTGCCGCTGATAGCGATTGTCCAGACTGTACTATTTGCATTAGGATTCCATGTTGCATCCACACTTCCATCTGAATTTATATGGGCAAGTCTATTTCTTGTGTAAGAACCAACTTTTGTAAAATTTCCGCCAATATACCATCCACCACTGCCATCCGGAATTGAAGTATAAATTATATTATCTACCTTTGGGAAATTTAGATTTGGTGAATGGTCTGTTGTTGTTAGTTTTGCTCCATAGCCAGTGTTAGGTACGACATAAGTAAAATTTCCTCCTATATAAGTGTAATCTCCGTCTACTGCAATAGCATAAACAGCTCCATTAGTTACCCACATATAAGGATCGGGTGTAGATGTTTGGGCGTATAATGAAACCTGTAAAGATAAAATTGAGATGAAAAATACTATACAATTTTTCATAGCGCGTTCTTTTAATTAATTTTGAAAATAAGACGTTAAGATTTCAATCAATTAAAATATTTTATCCGCAGCAGTATAATTAAACCCGCTGCGCCTCTTATTTATGTTCAGCCGGGCAATCCAATAATGTAAATAATAAAAACGAATAGAACGATCAGATAGATAATCAATAAAGCATTTTCTAAAGTTGAATATTCTCTGATATTTTCGGCAGAGAAGAGGCTCTTTATTTTATTGATGATAGCGTTCATTCAGTTTAATTACTATTTTCAAAACAATTATAATTGTTCTGTTGTCTAGATTTGTACTTTTGTTGAGTGGATTTATACTTTTAATCAACATTTTCCGTTTTAGCCGGGAGGTTCTTTATATGAGACAAAAAACAAGGAATATGAGCGAAAAACGAAACTTCGCAAGTCTCAAAACGCTACACAAATTTGTACTGAATTATATATTCGTACATCGCCTCTATTCAGGATGAATAATTGATAGGCGCATTAGTGATTCATACAGACGCCGGGCGATCATCTGGTTATTTGGCGCATAAATGGGGGGATTTTTATCTGCCATAGCTTAAGGGAAAAACCCTGATCTTAAAGAAACCATATTGATTTCGACACCAGAATATTCCTAATTTTGTAATGAATGTAAGTACATTAATGAAAACATCCCGCATGATATTGTTAAGAGAAATAATTTTATTTTTTCCTCTATTTTTTCTGATAACTTCCGCATCTTTTTGCCAATCTCAATATGAAAACCTCCTTAAAAAATTCCAGGCAGCCCCGGTTTCGGAACAGAAGGAGATTTTCGAAAAAATAATTCTTGGCTTATTTGACAGCGACACTACGATATCCAGAGGGGAGACCGAAAGATTGCTGAAAGTTACCAAAAAAATGAACGACCAATATTACTACATCCGCACGTTTCTCTTTTATGCGGGATTTGCGCGAAGCATATCACAGAGGAACAATTATATCACCGGGTATAAGCTTGCATCCGATTTTGGCGATAAGATGCTGATGGCAGACGCCATGAGCGGTCTTAGTAATTATTACTATCAAAATATGCAGTATGATTCGGCAGCCATCTGCATTCTTCAAGCCAGAGAACTTTATAAAGAAAATAATACTTCGGAAAGGGAGGCGGCGGTAATTCATCAGATTGGAAACCTGTTTTTTTCGGCGGAATTGTACGACAGAGCGGAAATATACTTTAAGGAGGTTATGCGAATAAAAGGACATCCGTTCCAATGGTTTAACTGGCGTAAGTTTGTGATGACGAATAATCTCGGATTAATTGAAAAGGCAAGAAAAAATTACGACAAGGCAATCTTTTATTTCGATGATGCATTACAAGAACTTATCGCCTCCAACAAAGATGCTTTTAATGTTTCAGACACCATAAGAATGGTCTACTCTTATGTAAGCCTTGCTTCTTTATATATTTTAAAACGCGACTATAAAAACGCAGAAGCATGTTTGAATAGAGGATTTACTTTAGAATCGAGGCGCCTACGCCCCCAAAACATGACTCCATTATTCTTTACCAAAGGGGAGTTTCATTATTATCAATCTGAGTTTGATTCTTCCTTGTACTATTTTAAAAAGGCAGAAGAGACGAATGAACTTTTCGGCAGTATCGAGCTTGCGGAAAAAATCAGCGGGCACACCGCTTTAGCGTACAGTAAAAAAGATGACTACAGAAACGCATGGAAAGCGGAAGTTATTCATAAGCAGATACAGGATTCTCTTCAATCGAAAAAGAAATTATATGCGGGTCTGCAGTTTATTTCTGATGACCTGCTTAATAAAAATAAAAATATGTTATCCGAAATAGAAGCGCGGCAAAAGTTTATGTTAGCGGCAATCTTACTGCTGGCTATTTCGGCATTAACTATTTTCATATTCTATATTAGATTAAAAAAAGTGCAGCGAAGTTTGGACGGCAAAAATATAGAGTTAAAAGAAGTTCAGAAGGAGGCAGAAAACAGCGCACAGCCTGCAGAAGCCGATGAAAATAATAAACCGGAGCAGAGCCCAGAATTATCTAATTCCGCCGTCAGTGAATCAGAATTATTGAAGATAAAATGGTTTATCGCATTTCTGGAAGAGGAGATGAATTTAAGACATTATTACACGGAAAAGGATATCACATTGGATATTCTTGCCGATCGGCTTAATGTAAATAGATCTTTTTTGTCTAAAGCGATCAACCAAACCTATAATCTCCACTTCAACGCATACATAAATAATTTAAGGATCAAGCGCGCGATATTAATGCTGTCGAATCCCGAAGAGAAAAAAAAATACACCCTCGAAGGAATTGCCGCTAAAGTCGGCTTTCATAATCGCGGAACTTTTAACCTCGCATTTAAACAATATACCGGGACAACCGCTACTGCTTCTGTAAGGGAATTGCAAGCTAAGACGACAGTGTAAGCGAGATAAGACTCGCACCCTCATTTCGATACGTCCGAATGGCTTCGGACTACTCAATGACTCTCGAGTCGTCATCACGAGCGGAGCGAAGTGATCTGCGTCCATTGCCCGCAGTTGTCCCGTCCATCACGGCAAATATTCCCGAATGAATTTCTTTTTGAATTTGCAGAAGATCGACCAAAGTTTTATGAATCCATGAGTGAGTGTAATGTCTTTTCGTATTTAATAAACCGCCAAAAGCATTTTTCATTGCACCGGTAGTAGTTGTGTAAATGTGACATTTTACAGTTGGGAGATGAATGATGTTTTTGCCAAGAAAATAATCCGGTATCGTAATTCCCTCAGGATAAATATGATTCAAAACGAGCATCTTGCCTTCTGGCTCAAAACGAATCCATTTCATATCCTCATCTTTGAAATTGAAGAGGACGGGAATGTTATACCTCTTGAAAATCGGGACGTACTTGTTTAAGTCCTCACCCTTGAAAGCATCCGTAACGACGGTCTTGTTTTGAATACAAACTTGCTCGTTGAATCCAAATTTCTTTAATGCGAGAATTGTTCCTTCCAGCTGCCATGGAGTTGTATTTGCACCCGGAAATGGAAAATGCCAGGATATATTATTCTTTAGAATTGTTGTTGCCGATTTATCTTAAAAATTTTCGAACTCTGCTAATTTCAGCAATCGTTCATAATTTTGTTAAACGGATTCCGGTTTAGTTCTTAATACTGAGACTTTTGATTTTTGCATTGCTACTTTTTCTTTTTATTTAAATATAAAAATAATTTATCAGTCGAAAAAATCACATTTACGATCCGTCAGCTTACGTACGATTGACGAATTACGATTTACGATAGAAGATTTACGATTTATATACAATTTAATCGTACTTCGTAATTCGTACTTCGTACTTCTTAAATACGATTTATGATTGACAATTTACGATATTCCGAGTTCCGCACTCCACATTTTATCTCCTTGGACATTCCGAATTCTACATTCCGCACTCCGAACTCCGCATTCCGCATTTGATTTTCACTTTCCATTCCGTCCCGCAAGAGACGTGGACAAAAAGTCTCCTTTCATATTTCTTCTCCTTGAATTTGATTCAATTTCTGTGCATGGATTCTTGGTACCAGGGCTCTCGTCAACGTCTCAAGCGGGATTTCGCTCCGCTCAACATTCCGCACACTTCGACAAGCTCAGTGCATCGCTCCGCAGTCCGCATTAAATATACTTTCTCATAATCGGTCTTGTTGGTGAATGGCGTGCAATTTCGTTGAATCCTGCTTTTCGAAATGCAGAAGCAATACCTGTCCAAGCGAAAACATCAGCAGTTTTTCCATTTATCGGTTCGATGGGATAACCTTCAAGAATTTTACCCCCGGATTTTCTTACATAATCAATCGTAGCTTTCAATAATTCGATAGTGATTCCTTTTTTTCGAAATGGTTTTTCAACGAAAAAGCAAACTACCGACCAGACTTTTTGTTCATCAATTCTTTTGAGAACACGTGAACTTTCGAGAAAAGGATATTTCTCACGTGGAGATATTGCACACCATCCAACAGGCTCGTCATTGAAATACGCAAGAATTCCAGGCTTTTCATTATTAAGAACAATTTTCTTAAATGCGTTTTTGTTTTTGATACCTTTCTGCTTTTCAAAATCTTTTCTTGAAAGTTTCCACCACATACACCAGCATCCTCCGCAAGCACCTCGTTTGCCGAATAATTTTTCGAGATCTTTCCACCGTGAAGGTGTGAGTACTTTGAATTTTAGTCTCAGTGATTCCACCGGCATTTTCTTATTTCCGTTTCCAATGATTCTCAGAGTAAAGCATCAATTCCTTTCCGGGTGGCGATAATTCAAAATACTCCTTGAATTCATTTTCGTTAATTATTTCGTAAGTTAATTTTGCTATAAAGCCAGATGGAACATTCTCGATTGCTTCAGAAAAGAAAATCAATTTTTTCTTATCACTCGAAAGACTATCTAGAATGTATTGATTAACAAAGCCTTCAACATGGAATTGTCTCATAACAAATTTTTTTCTGAACTTATCATAACTGATGAATGCCCAATCCTCGTGAATTTCTCCTTTCGGATTTTTTTCTTGCGGTTCAAAAGTAGATTTATTCTTCCAATGTAAATATTTTCCTTGCATTATAAACTCGATTGTTCTCTCGCCCTTACCGATACCGGCTTTGCCTGTTTCATATCCCTCCCATTCGCCAACGAAGAAATCGAAATTACTCCAAAGACTTAAATCTTTTTGTGCATAAACATTTTGAAGAAAGAAAATGGAAATTGTCAAACAAATTGAAATAAAGTTTTTCTTTAATTTCATACAAATCCTCTTACTATCAACAATACAAATTAAGTCATTTTCCTATATTTCTATAAACAAATTTCTTTTGAAAGAATTCAGTTTTGTATAAATTTAATAAGTTTTTTGATAATTAAGATTGTGTAAAATTGATGTCGATAAAAATAAGGGAATCTGAGACTAGATATTCGCTGATTGATCCGCAGCTTGGACAAGCTGACTGGAATCTTGCAGACCATACTGCAGGTTGGTTTTGAAATCCTCATTAAAATTATATTAAGTCATTTATAACGTTATTTATTGATTACTGTTTAAAAGGAATAATGTAGAAATTTTTGCTATATTTTTATTTATTATTCAATTATGTCTAATGATACTGCTAAGGTATCAATTGTAAGTCGAATCTCTGATTCGACAAAATCTCAAAACGAAGTTTCACGAATAAAGGAAATATAAATGCACATAAACATTACTATGCTCAAACAAAAAATAGACTCCCTTTGAGACAAATTCTGATTGATCAAAAATGTAACTAAAAATTTTTTTTCGAGAAATTATAATCATTGAAAAGATATAAAACATATTACAAACGCAATCTTCCACATTATCAACCGCCGGGACATACTTTTTTCGTTACGTACAGATTAGATGGGTCTTTGCCAATTGAAGTAATAAAGAAATTAAAAGCAGAAAGAGAGAAAGCCTTAAAAGAGATTTCCTGTTATATTAATATTAAAGTACGTAAAGAAAAATATAAAGCTTACCAATCGCAATATTTTAGTAAATTCGACAAACTTTTAGATAATTCAAGTTATGGACCCAAATGGTTAAAAGAAGATCCTGTTGGACAAATAGTTAAAGATGCACTCCACTATTATGATGTTAATACTTACAACTTGATTTGCTATACAATTATGCCAAATCATGTCCACCAGGTCTTCACCCCCATTGTAGGTCGAATCTCCGATTCGACAAATGACGGAAAAGCAGAATCTCGAAACGGGGTAGATGTAGATCGAATCTCTGATTCGACAATACCAGAAGTTGAAGAAGTTGATTTCCAAATAGAGTTTCGGATTATATAGTGACTAAAATATTACAGGATTTGAAAAAGTACACTGCAGGTAAATGCAATAAAGCTCTCAATCGTTCAGGCCTATTCTGGCAACACGAGAGTTATGATCACGTTGTGAGAGACCAAAATGAATTAAGAAGGATTATAAAATATGTACTCAACAATCCTGTAAAAGCCGGCTTATGTGAAAAATGGGAGGATTGGAAATGGAGTTATTGCAATTTTGAATTATTAGTATAATACAGTAGGTCGAATCTCCGATTCGACGTCTAAAAGAAACGAAAAACATCGAAACGGGGATTCGATTTACAAATTTGTAGGTCGAATCTCCGATTCGACAATAAAAGTAAATATGAATCTCGAAACGGAGTTTCGACTTACATAGCCTGTGCTTCCAGCCATCGTTCAGCGTCAATTGCCGCCATACAGCCCATTCCTGCCGCAGTTACTGCTTGACGGTACGTTTTATCTGCAACATCACCAGCCGCAAAGATGCCATCAATATTTGTATATGTTGAGCCGGTTTTGACTTTTAAATAACCCGATTCCTCCATATCTAGAATACCTTTGAAAATTTCTGTATTTGGTTTATGTCCGATTGCCATAAAAATTCCATCGATTTTCATTTCAGTAATATTGTTAGTTTTCACGTTTCGTAATCTGACACCTGTAACCATTTTTCTTCCATTCTCATTCCCGCCTGCCCCTTCAGCCCAACTTTGGCGGGCAGGTTTTCCAAGAATCTCTTCGACAACTTCGTTTAATCGAAATTCAATCTTTGGATTTTTCTTTGCACGATCCAACATAATTTGAGATGCACGGAATCCCTCACGTCGATGTACGATTGTTACTTTCGATGCAAATTTTGTGAGATAATTCGCTTCTTCCATTGCCGAATCCCCGCCGCCAACGACAATTACTTCTTGTTCTTTAAAAAAGAATCCATCACACGTTGCACATGCCGAAACTCCAAATCCCATATATTCCTGTTCCGATGGAATTCCCAAAAGTTTCGCTGAGGCACCGGTTGCAACGATTACTGCATCGGCAGTATAAGTTTCTTTTCCTGAAATTAGTTTGAAAGGTCTGCTGCTGAGATCAACTTTATCGATGTACTTGTATTCAAACTCAGCCCCGAAACGCTTTGCTTGCTTTCGCATTACATCCATTAATTCCGGTCCCATAATGCCATGCTCGAAGCCAGGATAGTTTTCGACTTCGGTCGTTATGGTTAGTTGACCACCAGGTTGATTTCCTTCAAATACGAAAGGATTCAAATTTGCACGTGCTGCATATATTGCTGCGGTAAATCCAGCAGGGCCTGATCCAATGATTATAACTTTTTTATGATTATCTGACATAAACACTCCATATTTTTATTTACAATTCAATTCAGTATAATTTCATCAATATCACCAGTGCAATAGGAACACAGATTATTATGATGATTATGATTCATTATGATTTTAGAAATTTAAAATTTCGTTTTAAAGCTTTTAGTCCTGCTCGCCTAATCGGACTATGCTTAAATTTTGTTTTAAAACTCGATTCATCAAGTTCATCAAAAGATAATTCTTTAATGGTATTAGATGCAAATTCTGTTTCACAGGTTTCAGTCTGAAGTTTAATATTCCACGGACAAACATCTTGACAAATATCACAACCGAAAATAAAGTTTTCAAACTTTCCTGCAAGTTCTACGGGAATAACTTTTTGGTTCTCAATGGTTTGATAAGAAATGCATCTATTTGAATCGAGGACATACGGTTTAATGATTGCTTCAGTCGGACAGTGTAACATGCAAAGATCACACTCCCCACAGAGGTCAAGAATAGGAGAATCATGATTTAATTCAATTGAAGTCAGAACCGTCCCAATGAAAAACCAAGAGCCAATCGAAGTGCTGATCACGTTGGTGTGTTTTCCCATCCAACCGAGTCCGCTTCTCACAGCCCAGACTTTATCCATCGTTGGTCCGTAGTCTACGTAAAATTTATTTTTAGATCGTGCATCAATCTCAAATAGTATTTTATTGACTGATTTAAATTTTTTCTCAAAAACTTTATGATAATCTTTTCCCCAAGCGTAACGGGAAACTTTACCATAGTTTTTCAACTTACTAGGTTCACCGACTTGATAATAATTTAATCCCAGAGAAATAATTGATTCAGCTTCAGGCAGCACCTTTTTTGGATTGATCCTACCCTCAAATCTTTTTTCTATCCATTTCATTTCAGCATCAAATTTATTGTCAAGCCAAGTACGGAGATTTGACGCCTCAAAAGTTAGTGCTGCAGCTTTAGTGAATCCAACTAAATCAAAACCGAGACCAAACAGCTTTTGCCGGAGTTCACTGGTGCGTATACTTTTTTCGTCTGACATGTTACCACAATCGTTTTGGAATCTTTATAAAAACTTCATTCCCGCTCATTTTAACTTCATACGATTTTATGCTGCTCATATTGCAGGTTGATTCTCCAGTTGCAAGATCAAATGTCCAGCCGTGGATTGGACATGCAACCGAGCCATCCTTTATTTCACCTTCAAATATTTTTCCGACATGATTATGAGGACAAATATTACTCAGAACATACACCTTTGAATCAACTCGGAACACAGCAAATTCATTATCCTCAATAACTATTCTCACTCCTCGATTTTGAGGAAGACTTTCCAGGGAACAGAGTTTTTTGAATTCATCAGCTGGCATTAGAAGATTTCATATTCTCTATTTAATTTTTGTCGAGAGATAAAAAATTTAATCATTGATGAGATTTTTTTCTTTAATCGCGAATCCTTTTTCAGTTGAAGTGATCGTAACAGAATTCACAAATGGATCATGCTCAAAAAACAGAATCCAATTTTCTTCATAAGCTTGCGGAAGAATTTTTTTCTTTTCTTCAATAGTTGTTACGGGATAAAGATCATATCCCATCACATATGGGAACGGAATATGACTCGCAGTCGGGATCATATCCCCAGAATAAAAAATCGTTCTTTCTTCCGAAGTGAGTTTTACATGCTGCTGTTTTGGGGTATGGCCGTTAGACGCTAAAATCTCCACGCCTTCAAATAGTTTGAATTCACCTTCTGTCAGGATAAGTTGATCATGATCTTTTAACGGTAAAAAATCATCGATTAAAAAACTCGCACGGTCTTTATCTGAAGCATTCATTGCCCACTCGAAATGTTCACGTTGGATGTAATACTTAGCATTTGCAAATGTCGGAATGATCTCATTATTCACTTTTTTTGTTGAACCACCGCAATGATCGAAGTGAAGGTGAGTAAGAATTACATCTGTGATGTCATCTGTATTTAGATTGCACTGATTCAATGCTTCATCGAACCAGCCGTTTGAATTTTGAATACCATAGATCGCATTAAATTTATCGTTGTTCTTATTTCCCGCACCAGTATCAACAAGGATTTTACGGTCGTCGGATATTATGAGTAATGATCGCATTGATAAAGCTATACGATTTCTCTCGTCTGCTGGATTTGTTTTTTCCCAAAAAACTTTTGGAACAACTCCAAACATAGCACCACCATCGAGAGCAAATTGTCCAGTTACAATAGAGTGAACTTCAAATTTTCCAAATTTCATAATTAAATAAATACTGATAATGGTTTAAAAAAAGAAAGTCGACATTTGTGTATCGACTTTCACATAAAATATTTTTAGATAGCTTATGCTCTTCCGAGAGAATCGAGATAGTCTTTTTTCTTTAGAAGCGCAGCTTCATCTTCGACATGATTCGGATCTGGTACGCAGCAATCAACCGGACATACTGCAGCACATTGCGGCTCATCATGGAATCCTTTGCACTCAGTACATTTATCCGGAACGATATAGAAAAATTCCTCCGAGAAAAATCCACTTGCACCTGAGGGTGAATTGTCTCCGGCACCATAAGTGTTTCCGGCTAGACTCCATTCAGCGGCTCCAGCATAGATAGCTGTATTCGGACATTCGGGTTCACAAGCACCACAGTTAATACATTCGGTTGTGATCATAATTGCCATAAAAAAATCCTCCAGTTTGTTATAATTTCAAGAAATAAATTTTAAGAATTGTTATTAAATAGATTTCAACACTAAATTCTAATTAAAACTGCTGCAAGCTAAAGAAAAGAGATTATTATTTCAATTGAGAAAAAAATTATCAGTACTATAATGTCAATTTTTACCGAAATTTTAAGGCTTCAAAAACTTTAAAAACCTAATAAACTTTACAAACTTCGATACTTTATACTGAGTTCACCAGCTCCCGCTTGCTCCGCCCCCGCCGAAGGACCCGCCGCCGCCTGAAAATCCTCCGCCGCCGAATCCACCTCCACCCCCGAAACCTCCAAAGCCACCGAATCCACCCCAGCCTCCTTTGCTTCCTGAATTCCATCCACTGTTATTATATTTCCAACCTTTTCTGCCCGCTCTCCTTAGCAAAGGAAGAAAGAATAAAATAATAAGAAAAAAAATAATGAATGGCAGAATTTTTAATTCTGGTGATTTCAATTCATCTTCAGCTTGATACTCACCTGCAATTGCATCCTGTAAAGTTTTAATTCCGGCTAGGATACCTTCGTAATAATTTCCACTTTTAAAATATGGAATGATAATATTTCTAATAATTGAACTTGAAAGTGCATCAGTAACAACTCCCTCCAACCCATAACCGACCTCGATCCGCAAATCCCTATCATCTTTTACGATTAGAAGAAGTAATCCATTATTTTTTTCTTTCTGGCCGATTTTATTTTTTTCAACCACTTGAATGGAATAATCCTCTAAAGGATGATCATCCAAAGTACTTATGATAAGAATCACAATTTGATTTGAAGTTGTGTCCTCGTAGGTTTTAAGACGGGATTCTAAATCAGTAGTTTGAGTAGAAGTTAATGTTCCAGTATAGTCTGTAATCCTATTTTTTAGAATAGGAATTTCCGACTCGGCAATCGCAAAACACAGGAACAAACCGAGCCAGAAAATTAAAACTCTCATTAATTAAAATTGAACTTTAGGTGCTTGTTCAGCTCCTGCTGCTGCTTTGAAATATTGTTTTTCTCTGAATCCTGCTATACTAGCGATTAAATTTTTTGGGAATCGTTTAATATCTGTGTTGTATGCTTGAACAGCGTCATTGAATCGCTTCCGCTCTACTGAAATTCTATTTTCAGTCCCTTCCAATTGCGATTGAAGTTGCAAGAAGTTTTCATTCGCTTTTAGCTGAGGATAATTTTCGACTGCAACAAGCAAACGTGAAAGTGCACTGCTCAAACCATCCTGTGCCTGTTGGAAACGTTGAAAGGCATTTGGGTCGCTAAGCATCTCTGGTGTTAGATTTATCTGCCCAACTTTTGCTCTTGCCTCAGTTACAGCAGTGTAAGTTTCTTTTTCAAAGTTCGCTACACCTTTAACTGTCTCGACAAGATTGGGTATCAGATCAAATCTTCTTTGATACTGATTTTCCACTTGCGACCAAGCGTTGTTCACTCCTTCATCCAAAACTATAATTGAATTGTATTGTGATACTCCCCACGAGATCACAAAGAACAGGACTACGAGAATTGCGCCTACGATTCCGCAGCCGATTAGTAAACCTTTTTTCTGCATTCACTCTCCCTTATTTTTTTTCTCTCTATTTTAATATAGTGATTAATTAGTTAAACTTCGAACTGGTGCAGGTATCCTGCCGCCGCGTGAGACGAAATCATTTGCTCTTAAGTTCCGCACCTCCATTATTGGTGCTGAGCCAAGCAATCCACCGTAATCGACAATTTCACCAATCTTTTTTCCATAAGCTGGAATTATCCGAACTGCGGTCGTTTTATCGTTAATAATCCCAATCGCACATTCGTCTGCAATGATTGCTGCGATCGTCTCAGCCGAAGTATCGCCAGGAACTGCGATCATATCAAGTCCGACAGAACAGACGCTCGTCATTGCTTCGAGTTTTTCTAGAGAGAGATGACCTTTTTGAACTGCTTTGATCATTCCTGCATCTTCGGAAACTGGAATAAATGCACCACTCATTCCACCTATATATGAGCTTGCCATCAATCCACCCTTTTTTACTGCATCATTTAGCATGGCAAGTGCGGCAGTTGTACCAGGCGCACCGACCGATTCCAAACCCATAGCTTCAAGAATAGATGCAATGCTATCACCTTCAGCAGGAGTTGGTGCAAGAGAGATATCTACAATTCCGAAGTTCACTTTCAAAGATTCAGCAACTTTTCGTCCAATCAATTCACCGGCACGAGTAATCTTAAACGCAACCTTCTTAATTGTTTCAGCTAATTGTCCAAGGTCAACTGCTCCGGCTTCTTTGATTGCCTGTAAAACAACTCCTGGTCCGCTAATTCCCACATTCAGCGAAGTCTCAGGCTCACTAACACCATGAAATGCGCCTGCGACGAAAGGATTATCTTCCGGGACATTGCAGAATACTACAAGCTTTGCACAACCAACAGAACCTGCATTGGCACTGAGCCTTGCAGTTTCTTTAATCTGTTTGCTCATCAAATTGACAGCGTCCATATTAATGCCAGCTTTTGTCGAAGCTACGTTTACAGACGAACAGACTCTATTTGTTTCGGCAAGTGCTTGAGGAATTGCTTCTAATAATTCCCGTTCACCATTAGTGTACCCTTTTTGAACAAGAGCACCAAAGCCGCCGAGAAAATCAACACCGACCTTTTCCGCAGCACGATCGAGTGTTTTAGCAATTTTTATGAAATCACCTCTTTTGAAATTATCGAATGCAATTGAAATTGGAGTAACAGAAATTCTTTTATTCGCTATGGAGATTCCAAAACGTGTTTCAATTTCCTTTGCAGTTGATACATGATTTTCTGCAACACGTGTGATTTTCTCGTAAATTTTTTGACATGCGACATCTATATCACGATCTGCACAATCTTTTAAATTAATTCCAAGTGTGACAGTGCGAATATCGAAATGTTCAACTGCTGTCATCCGGATTGTTTCTAATATTTCTTCAAACTCGTAAGGCATGGTAATTAATGGAAAATGTAAATTGTAAAATGTAAAATGGAGAATTATCAATTGAGAATTGAGAATGGAGAATGGAGAATTGAGAATCCTTTATGCTATACTTTATGAACATTTAACTTTATAAACTTTATAACTTTAAAAACCTTTTACTTTATGAACTTTTAATTTTATAAACCTTAAGCTTTATGAACTTTACGAACTTTCAAACTTACAACCGATGCATGTACCTAAAAACATCTTCATGCTGAATGAAAATTTTAATATTCAATTCTGCCGCGACTTCCTCCAAAAGACCGGAAATTTCTTTAAATGATTTTTTAGTATTCGAGATATCGACAATCATGATCATTGTGAAAAATTCTTGTAATATCTTCTGCGTAATATCCTGAATATCGCAATCGTTCGCAGAAAGTACAGATGAAATTTTACTAACTACGCCAGGCTGATTGATCCCATATGATGTAATTATCACTCGCCCGGAATCCATTGGTTCTTGACTAAAATTGCCATTACTCATAAGAGTTTCAACCTTGCGGTAAACATTCTCTCGAATTTTTTCAGGAGGAGCTTCTTCGCCGAGTTCTTTTATTACATCGATGGTTATTTCTCTGATCTTCGCTTCAGATAAGTTCAAGGTTTTGGTCCTTTATATTCAAACTGTAAATAATTTAACCAATTATTAAGAACTTTTGAATTAAAATTTTCTGCAAATTTTTCTGTGTTTTCAATATTACCAGAATAAAATCTATACCAAATCAGAGACATTATCATTACACCATCAAAATCTCGCTTGGAAGAAAATGCATCTGC
>Ga0194127_10002027_pt1 | contig 28426 bp, 43 predicted proteins | sample TA2KigC100mmetaG_FD_148624 | JGI IMG/M metagenome (GOLD analysis project Ga0194127, IMG submission 148624) | Freshwater microbial communities from Lake Tanganyika, Tanzania - TA2015036 Kigoma Deep Cast 100m | ecosystem: Environmental > Aquatic > Freshwater > Lake | place: Tanzania: Lake...
CAAAGCATCCAAAAGACTTGCCAAAACTTGTCGAAGCACTGCGTCGAATTACAATTGAGGATCCTAACCTTGTTGTAAAAATTAACGAAGAAAGTGGCGAGACAATAATTGCCGGAATGGGTGTTTTGCATTTAGAGATTGCAACTACTCTGATAGGTGATGCTGGAGTACAAATCATTACATCACAACCCCTCATCAACTATAGGGAAACAATAAGAAAAAGAACAGACGCTGTAATGTCAAAATCACCAAACCGACACAACAAACTCTTCATGGCAGTTGAACCACTAGAGCCAGAAATTGCAGAGATGATAAGAACTGGCCAACTCTCAGAAATGAAAGACAAAAAAGAGGTTGCAAAAACTTTGCGAGAAAAGGGATGGGATCCTGATATGGCAAAAAGCATCATGAAGTTTGATCCCCGCGGAAATGTACTAATCAACGCAACAAAAGGTGTGCAGTTTATCCAAGAATCCACTGATTCAATTTTGACTGGATTTGAAGAGGTAATGAAAGAAGGTCCTTTAGCAAAAGAGCAGATGCGAAACTGCAAGTTTATCTTTACTCACTTTGTTCCACACGAAGACCCCGCACACAGGGGACTATCGCAGCTTGGTCCTGCATCAAGGCGTGCATGTCTTGGGGCCTCACTAAAGGCAGACCCTGTCTTGCTTGAGCCAATACTTGGAATCGAGGTTCGTGTACCACAAGACCTGATTGGAAACGTAGCTGGTGTTTTGGCTGGAAAACGTGGCAAAGTAATTGACATGCAACAAAAAGGCGTTGTAAATATTGTAACAGGTGAAATACCTGCATCTGAGACATTTGATCTATCTGAAGTTATGAGAGGACAAACTGCTGGCAAAGCAATGTGGAATAGTCACTTTAAGGCCTGGGCTCCACTTCCAACATCCATCCAAACGCAGGTAATTGCAGATGTTAGAAAGAGAAAGGGGCTTTCACCAGATCCGCCAACTGCTTCTGAGTTTATCGATACAGAGTAAAAATGATTTCCCCCCGATTTTAGCGTAAAAAGATGCTGTGATGACGTAATCTTTAAGATCAATAATTAGATCATTGACTTTGATTGAAATCGAAAATAAATGATCTTTTAAGACACTACAAAAAAGCTTATGATTTTGTGTCACGGAATTTTCCTGATGATACAAGCTGGCAAAATAGCGTAAAATTTTCAAAAATAACAGCGAGATATTTCTTCAAGCAGTATGTGTGGGTCGTTCTTGCTTCTGGATTCAAAGTAAGCATAGTAGAGAAAATATATGAACGCTGGAGCAAAAATCCGACGAATTTCTCTGTGATCAGACACCCTTTGAAGAGAAAAGCGATAGAGAAGACATCTAAAAATTATGTACAGCGATTCAATGAATTAAAATCTAAAAAAACAGAAAGCGAGAAGCTGGAATATCTTTCCACATTGCCTCATATTGGCGATATAACAAAATATCATCTAGCTAAGAATCTCGGAATTGAAGTTGCAAAGCCAGACGTCCATCTACAACGATTAATGAAAAAATTCGGATTTAAAGACGTACAAGAAATGTGTAAAGTGATTCAAAAGAAATTTCATCACAAGATATCTGTAATTGACATAGTTTTGTGGCGATATGCTGAACAAGGAAATTAAAATTTGACTCTCAAAGGTCACAAATCTCATTACAACATCAAACTATTACGAGGCTATGGAGTATGGTAATGTGAACATTTACTAGTAAACTGTTCAAAAATATTCATCATGAATCTTTAGTTCATACAAAATTAAGAAATTGGTATGAGTAAAACATCAAATAAAGCGAAACAAAGAACAAAAGCAGCAGATAACGCTAAATTGAAAAAGTAGATTGTTTACATAGACAATACTCAGCTAAATCTTGAATCCGTTATAACATAAAGAATGTTGGATTTTATAGAGATTGCAAATAATGTCAGTATTTATTTGATACATCAAAGAACTACTGTTCTAATTTGAAAAAAATTAATCCACTTGAGGTCTTTTTTTGGACTTTTCGTCGCAATGAGAAAGATGTCATCAATCTTTATGATTCTCTTTCCGACGTTATGAGGACTGCAACAGGCGGAGATATGTTAAATTTTGGGTTTTGGGATGAAAAAACAACTTCTCCTATTGAAGCTCAAAAAAATCTGTGTGAAATTTTCAGCAAAATGGCAGAATTAGCATCTAAACAAACTGTAGTTGACATTGGAAGTGGATTTGGTTCGCCTGCTTTTCAATGGTGCTTTAATTACGACCAAATTAAAATAACCTGTGCCAACATAAATTTTCACCAATTAAGAGACTCCATAAAGGAAATTACTAAAACAAATGACAGTGATCATAAAATTAAAAATAACAATCAATCTAGTCTCAATTTCATAAATACAACTTCCACGATGTTACCATTTGAAAATGCATCAGTAGACCGAGTTCTTGCTCTTGATTCCGTGCAGCATTTTAAACCTTTAAAGAATTTTCTTTCTGAATCTAAAAGAATTTTAAAAGAAGACGGAATACTGGCTCTGGCAATGCCAATAATGCTGGAAAAACCTTTAATACCTATTACAAAACTAGGAATACTCTCTGTGACTTGGTCTTCAGAGCATTATAATATTGATTTTATCACATCTCTTCTCAAACAAGAAGGATTTCATATTAGTGAACTAAGAAAAATTGGTTCAAACGTCTATGAACCCTTGGCAGATTACTATCTAAAAAATCGAGAGTCACTTAAAACCAGAATATTGCGTGAGTATCCTGGTTATGTTGAAAAAATTCTCCGAAAATCGCTAGTTAAATTGAATCAAGTTTCTCAAAGAGGAATTATCGATTATCTTCTAATAGTCTGCAAAAAATAGCTAATACCTCATCAGAGAAGATATAGTATATGAAGAACCAACAAAAGACTGTTTTAGATTTTCCAACTAGTTCTAACTTAGGTACAAAGTGGAACAACTATTTTTATTGATAAAAAACAAACAATAATCATGGAAAGATACGAACGCAAACGTAGCTGGGTTTGGTTTTTGCTTCCGGTCTTTGTTCAGGTAATTGGCGGATTAATTGCATATTATGCATTAAGACCTGATGAGCCAAGAATGGCAAAAGACTGCCTATACATTGGAATAACACTTACCGCACTCAATTTTGGAGTCTTTGTCATCTTGTTTGCAATAGGCTTTACATTTGATCAAATGTTTCAATCAGAATTTAGAAATGACATGATGTGGGGAGTTTAGATACAATTCTTTTGTGTGCAAAAACAAACGGATGACTAGCTAGAATTTCACACCATTTGTTATATCATAATCATAAAACTCCAATAAAGCCATGTCAAATGAAGACGAAAAGCCAAAAGGCGTAATTGAAGAGATTTTAGATAAGCTAGGCTCACTTGTAGCTGCGGCATTTGGACTTGTTGCAGCCTTGGCATGGAACGAGGCAATTCAGACCATATTCAGAGAGGTATTTGGAACCCAGCAGGCAATACCCCTGATGATAGGTTATGCAGTAGCTGTAACGATTATAGCTGTAATTCTAACTTTGATCATAGCAAGGGCTGTTACAAAGGCAAAAGAAGCGTCATCAAAGTTAGGCCATCGCCCAAACTAAGTCAATAATGAAAAAATCAGAACTACGAAAACTAATTGAGGAATACAAGCGCCTAAAATCACAATCTAATAAAAAACAAATATCATACAATCAGAAAACCTCAGATAAACTAAAGGAATTGAAGCATCGTTACTTTCATGAGACAGGACAAGATATAGAATCTGATTTAAAACTACAAGAGTAAAAATAATGATTTTTTAAAATGCAAGTATGGGTCTAGAATTCAAAAAACTAGCTGAAGACGTACGTGGTAAAATCCTGTTTATGTCATATGATGGTAAAAAGTCACTTAACATTGCAGAAATCAAAAAGGGATTTGCCCGAGGTGGACATTACCACCCATACGAGCAATATCATGTAATTTTATCAGGTAAGATAGAATACAGAGAAGAAAACCTAGACACAAAAGAAGAACAAATCCAGATCGTTAATGGATATAAGATAATCAAGGTTCCACCAAACACAGCTCATCTTTTGATTGCATTGGAAGACACATTATTCTTTGAATCATTTGACAAAGATTATGTTGCTACTGATTATCAAAAGTACCGTAAAATTGTCGAAGAACGAATGAAAGTAAACTAGATTAAAGCAATTTTTGTCAAGTTTGATAATTTTTCGATAGTCTCAACATCAACTTGATCTGATTTTTCGCGATTAACAAGAATTGCCCTACATCCAACCTTTCTTGCAGAAACAATATCATGTATTCTATCTCCCACAACTATTGCCTCGTCTTGTAAAATCTGGAGTTTTGCAAGTATTTTTTCAATCTGTTCTTTTCTATCATAGCTATCATCACGACTCACAACACCTGAAAAAACATTTAGCTGATCAGCTCTTGCAAAGATCTTCTCAACAGCTTTTCTACACTGCAATGTGACTAGACCCAATTTTAGCTGCTTTGATTTAAAAAACTGTAACACGTCAAAAGCATTTTCGATTATCTCAAGATTCTCAACTGCCTTGTTTTCTTCTTCACAAATTGATTCAAACGCTTCTTTTATCTTTACAGAATCCCCATTTGCAAAATCAACTATGTGTGCAAAAAGTGGCTTGAACTCGTCTTGTGTGTTAAAGATTTTTTTTAAATTGTTTTGAATTAAATCATATCGTATAGGTAATCTGACGAGTGTCCCATCAAGGTCAAAAATGATACCCTTTATCATAGGATTTGTTCCTTGTATCCATCTTCGCGCCAAATCCAGTCTCCACAATCTATGTGTCGTAAAAGGTATGTTCCGTCTGGATAGATATCATTGCCCAAACTAGGTGCCTGTGTGATTTTTCCAAGGCCAAGCATTGTGTAAAGATATGGTAGATTCCTTTCTTTTTCTTGCTTTAGAACTTTTGTAGAGATATATCCCCAAAGTGGAGTTGTTGTATGAAATTTTCCAGAATCAACTTCTGTTACGTAAAACCTGTTATCTGAAACTCCTTTCAAATCTACTGCATAGTTTCCATGTGGTTTTTTATCGATTGCATGGATTGCTTTTTCACCAAGCCTGTTTGCTTCCTTGTCTACTACAATTTTTGACACGGTTGGCGTTCCTGTAATTCCAGATGGAGAAATATGCTTGAATGGATACTCGATTCGTTCTCGTGTAAAGGATGCAACAAGTTTTCCTTCATACCAAAAGCTATCCCAAGCTAGATTCTTTCCTGAAAGATACTGTTGTAACATAAAATCAGAATAGTCTACCTTTTTCTTTTCAACCCAGAGATTTATCCAGTGTTTTGCCTCTGCCGCCTTGTTGCAAAGCAGGCTAAGGTTTCCACCGGCTCCTTTTTTTGCTCTAATCCAAACTGGTCCTTTTCCAAACGAATCAAATGCTTCCTCAATATCACTTGATGAATCTACAGTCTTTGTTTTTGCAACTGAAATGTTATTTTCTGATAATTTTTTTTGAACTACTAGCTTGTCTTGTGCAATAATTTCAGGCTCTGGTAGAAGTGTTTTCGCATTTATCGATTTTTTATTTTGTGAAATAACTTGCGCTTCAGATGTTGGCGAAGGGTGAACAAAGCTTATTTTATTTTTTTCAACAGTTTCTTTTACAAGTTTTATAAAGTTAGGATCAGCGTGTCTTGGTGAGCTTATCCTGATATCAAGATCTGGAAATTGCAAATAATATTTGTTAAAATCAGTTCCTATGATGAAAAATTTTTCTTTACTTGCTCTTAATGCACGAACAAAGTTAACTCCGCCTATCCCACCTGCACCAGTAACAAGAATTCGCTCCATTAGTTAGACCTCAAGTATCATGATATTATGAATTACTCGAAAATCAAGTAATCATAAAAATAGTTCGAATCATTGCTTCTAAACCTACAAGACTAAATAATATGCAAAATTTTCTAATCTCGATGTACGTTTTTCTAAGCCATGATGTGGACTGGAAGCGCCAGGGGCCTCCAAAAGAGCATGTCATGGCACGAAAGGAACGCTTTGATAGTAGTATAATTGCAAATTTGGACAAACAAAACCCATACTATAACATACCCGAAATTATGGAAATTGAAGAAAAGTTTGGCGTCAAATCCACATTTTTCTTTAGGACTGTGTATGAAAATGGTAATTATGAAGACTATGAGGATGACATTAAATCACTAGTTGATGGCGGATGGGAGGTAGGACTACACTGTGATCCTTCCTCAATTGATAATATTGAAAAACTAGGAAAAGAAAAAGAAAAACTAGAAAGACTAACAAAAACAAAACTGCAAGGAAACCGCGTTCACTATCTCAAGTTTACAAAGAAATTGCCAAAGATGCTAAAGGATTTAGGATTCTCATATGACTCCTCGCTTCGAAACTCAAAGGACAAAATAGACAAATCTGAGATGGGATTCCAAAATTTAGATGGCATTATCGAGTTTCCTGTTACCTTGATGGATGCATATTTGTTTACATACATGAAACTAGATGAAAAACAAATCATCCAAACCTTCAATCACACTCTTGACTATGCAAGAAAAAATGATACTAAAGTAATCACGGTAATCTGGCATGATAATGTTCTAAAAATGATTGGTGGAAGAAAATACAAGGAGATAGTAGAATTTCTTGTATCACAAAAAGATGTCAAGATCTGCAGAGGCATTGATCTTGTATCTATTCTCAAATAGTGTCTTTTATTAAAAAACTAAACAAAAAGCTAACCATTGGTTTAAGCTACATCAATGCTACTATTATTATGAAAACAAAACCAAATACTTGCATGAAAGCAAAGTTTGCTACAACATGTCAAGCATGTGGAGAACAAATCAAGCCTGGAAAAGAAATTTTAAAAGATGACGGCGGAAGATGGGTTCACAACTATTGCACAGAGACAGAAATTCCCTAGTTTTTATAATAAATGAAAATGGCTTATATTTAGTACTAAAAAATTCTGCACACCCAATTGAATTATTATTCAGAAAGCGGCCTCATGGAGCTAGTCGAAGACATTATTGACCTAGACTCAAGAATGAGGTTTGCGGCGCTAATTGACCTTAAAGGAAATATCGTCGAGGCGATAATGAAGGCAGGAAAAACTTCGCTTAAAACACAAAAAGAAGAAGAACACTTTTGCAGACAAGTCGCTGAAAGAAGAAAGATGAGAAAAGAGTTTGATAAAAGTTTAGGAAAGGTCAGATACGTCCATGTAGAGCGAGAAAAGGTAACTCAAATGGTTATTTACACAAAGAAAATGACTGTATATTTTACAATGGAGCCTGAGCTTAGCATTACAAGAAAAGTACAGATAGTTAATAAGATCAAAAAAATGACGGCACACTTGTAAAATGAAACAAAAAATTCTTGTAGATGAGATGGATGATGGGATGGATGAAAAACTAAACGCACTTGGATATGAGGCTTTTAGCGTAAAAAAGCTACGAACTGAAGGCAAAAAACTAGCTACCGATTATTCCATTATCAATTATGCAAAAGAAAACAAGATGATTCTAGTAACACGAGATACAGAAAGTGGTCAGGCCTGCCAAGAAAATGATATTCCCTGTATTTTGCTTGATAATAACGAAATTTTTAAGATTGTAGTTGAAAAACTAAAACAACTATAGCTTGATGATCTTTTTATTATACAACAAGTGAAACAGAATATGGATAGCTGTGATGTACGTACTCGTGCCTACAAAAATGGCAAGACCTTTGATCAGTGCAGAGATATTGCAAAATCAATAACCACACAACTAAAAAAACAGATTGACGAACACGGAAAGATTGCATGGGATGAAATCATGTCAAAAGTAGATCATGACGAGCTTGTCTACAAACTAACGCTAAAGTATCTACGACAAGATGGATACGATATTGGAAACTGGCAGATTCCTGAAGTAAAAAAATTTTCTAGCTAGAATTTACAGCACAACTGCCATCTGGCCTTTGTAGTTTTCTTGCCATAATGACTGGTGTAAAAAACAAAACAGGTATGGTAATTGCAATAAGTAGTGTCTGAAGCTGTGTCAATACAACAGTAAATGCAAGCACGCTTGATGTACTAATAAAAACAGAAAGTAATGTTCCTACACATGTAGGACATGCAATGAATAGTCCTGTTGCAGCGCCAACACTGCTTAGACCTCCTTCCTTTTTGGCAATTGATATGGCATTTACTGCAAGTGAAGCATTTAGTCCAACAAGATATGACACTATAACCTGTAAAAGGAGGTTTATTGGAATGATTTGCAAGCCCACATGTTCAGTAAAATAGGCAATGAATTTTGGCATGTATCCAGGATCTCCACAGCACGGAGTTATGTGAGCTGATGGAACCACCGCACCGTAATGTTCAGAAAACACTACCTCTGGCTGATAGACAAGCGTTCCAGAGGTAAGTGAAAAAAATATTCCATATGCAACAAATGCTAGTGCAAATATTCTTCGTGACTTGGTGTTGTATGTAGCAATTGCAATCGTTGATAAAATCCCTCCATCTTTTTCTAGAGCCTTTTGTTTGTGATATCGATAAAGACCATAAGATATTGCTCCAAATGAAAGAAGAAGTACTATGTAAAATCCAAGTGCGAGTCTTTCTATTGAAGGGACAGCATCAGGTGTGACAACTGCATTTTGAAGTCTTGCATATAATAAAAACAAAATTGCTATGCTTGTAAACCCTAAAACAATTAGCTTTTTTCCTTTTTGACCATGTTTTGTGGTCTGTTTTTCCATTCCTTCACAAGATTATGCTACAAAATTAAATTTTATTGAATCTATCCTGGCCCAAATGCAACCATGCCTACAGGCTCTCTGAAATCCTTGACCAAAGTTATGCCCTCACTAGTAGTAACAGTAACTGTAGTTAGGATTGATGCCTTTGGAGATATCCAAATTGTTTTGCCAGCTTCTAGCTTATTAAAAACTTGAATGTCGCCTTCACCAAAATCTACTCTAAGATCAGTAAGAACAAGCTTGCCTGTGTTAGTAATTCGAACATTACTAATTTGGACTACATCTTGTACCTTTATTGCATCAACTTCAATGCGATAATCTGGGATTATTGCTATTGTGGGAATAATAATTGCAAGTGTGATTGCAACAATTGCAGAACAAACAGAAACGACTATTAGTTTTATTTTTGTTTGTTTCACAAATAATTCAAAGTTTTATTTTCATAAATACTCTCCATTTTGTAATTTGCACTTTTGATATCATAAAACAAAAATGCAAAAATTCTTTCATATCTTTATAAACATTGGAACGGTACCTCTGAGTAGAAAGTATTGAAAATAGATCAAGCTCAAGAGCCAGACTATGAGGTGGCAAAAATAAGCCACGTTGGATTTGTAGATCCATATGCCGTAGAAGGTCTTCTTATTTTGAAAGCAGAAAATGGAAAGGAATTCCACATGCGTGCTTTTTCAGGTGAGGTCGCACGCCATATCTCAAGCTTTATCCAAGAGCAGCGAAACACTGTGCCCACTATTTACAACATGATAGAACAGATTTGCGAAGAAAATGAAATTGTTCTTGTAAAGGTAAAGATTTACGAAAGTGGTGAAGTGTTAAGAGCAAACCTATACTTTACAGGAAAAAAAGACATTGTTCTTAGAAATTATCGCGCATCAGACGGAGTTGCGCTTGCATCATTTTATAACATTCCAATTTTAATTAGAAAAAATCTACTAAAAGAGCACATGGAAGCCTAGGTTACTATTTCGCCTAGCTTATTCTGCTGAAGTGCCTTTTTAATTTCCATAGCAATTCTCCTGCCCACACCAAATGTTGTCCCATATTGGTATTTTGTGTAAGGTGACGTCGTGGCAACTATTGGATTTCCAGGCACTCTTAATGATACATCATAGACTACCAAGTCCAAGTCTTTTGTTATGACGCTTTGAAGTGAAAACGGGCCAATGATTCCGGGTGGATACACTTTCTTTACAGCCTGCACAAACTTGTCGCCTGTTGTAATGACTTTTTCAAGTAGTGACTCTCGAATGCTTGCAGGCGTGTGACCTACCTCTATGTTTTGTAGCTCTACGTCTATGTCAAGCTGTTGTCTTGCAGGTAGTGCATTATAGTCATGCAGATTTGTTTGCAATCTCCTTTCTATTCCAATAAAGTCTACTTGATCTGAAATTGGTGTGTAAAAATAGTTAAAATTAAGATAAGTACCAATTACTAGCTCCTCGATGCTTGCCTTGGCAAGATCTTTTCGAGAAATTATTCCTTGCTTTATCTTTTCTTCTGATTTTTTCTTGTAATCGGAATATGATGATACAACAAAAAATGCTCGCTCTAGTTTTCTTGTTTTTTCTTGAACCTTTACAATTGATGGCTTGTTGATTTTTTTTGGATCTTTGAAGAGCTTTGGGTGTCTTATTCTGGCCTTTTCTAAAAGATAATATTGATTTTTTTTGTTTTGCCTTTCTTCTGCCTGAAACAGAGAACGATTTCCAAAAATTGGCACCATGAACGAATTCTCAATTGGTTTGTATCCAAGATATGCTGTCAGTGCTCTGTGGGGTACAATCACTACATTTTTTTCTAATAACTTTTTTTGAATTTTTGGCAAAAGCATGTCTTTGAATTTATCAACTATAATGATCTCATCTGCAATTCGTTTGAATCTCTGATAAGGAGTCGTTCTTCCTTTCTGACAAATTACTACAGTTTCAAATCCTTCATCTTTTGCACCATCCATGACTTCAAGTGCAGAGTGACTCCCCAAAACGCCAATTCGAACTTCAGAATAATCTTTTACTATGTTTTGAATTTGTGAGGCTTTGATCACGTGTTTAGCTTTACTGTGAGGAGCTAATATAGCTATCAAGAATCTTTATTGTATAGTATGAGGCTAAAATTTTAGATGTCATATTTTTACCAGTATGAGCTTGTTCTGGTTGGAATAATTTTGCTTTCTGCAATGGGATATGCAGGTGTAAGACTGTGGCTGAAAAGAAGACGTGAAGAATTATCACGACAAGAAGAAAATCAAACTCAAACTCCTAGCTAATAATAAATTAGCACAATCTCAATCCAATTTGAAAAGCTGTGAAACTAGTCATAGGCATTACTGGCAGCACTGGAACAATTTACGGTATTAGAATTTTAGAAGAGCTAAAAAAAGCAAAGGTTGAAACACATCTTATCATAAGTGAGTGGGCAAAAAAATGCCTTGCAATGGAGACTGATTATTCATTTGATAAGCTAAAGTCGCTTGCAACACACTATTCTGATGATTCGAATATGGCTTCAAGTGTCTCAAGTGGAACACACAAAACAGATGGTATGATTGTAATTCCGTGCAGTATGAAGACACTTTCTGCTATAGCAAACGGATACGATGAAAGCTTGGTTGCAAGAGCAGCAGGTGTCACATTAAAAGAGTCACGAAAACTAGTTCTAGTTGTCCGTGAAACACCATTTACAGCTATTCATCTTGAAAACATGTTAAAACTATCAAGACTTGGAGTCATAATTCTACCTCCAGTGCCAGGTTTTGTCACAAAGCCCACAACAATAGATGACATCATAAATCACACAGTTGGAAAATGCCTTGACCAGTTTGACATTGAGCATAATCTATACAAAAGATGGGGCTCAGCATAACTACAATTGCCAAAAATAAAGATTGAAAAAATAATTAAAGCAGACAGAAACAAAGTTTACAATATTATAACAAGTTATGAAAATTTTGAAAAAATTTTTACAAAATACTTTCCATCTATTAGGATAAGATCAGAACGTGATGAAGTATCTGTTATTGAAATGCATATAATGCTAGGAAAAAAAGAGTATACAATGATGACAAAACATGTAAAAAATCCTCCTAATCTTCACGAAATTTTTGTTATTGGTGGTGACTGTAAAGGAAGCCGTATAGTTGAAAAATATGATTTGGTATCTGAAGGAACAAAACTGACAGTAGAGGCAGACTTTAAGCTAGGATTATTTCGAAAACCAAATGTTTCTGATGGACTACAAGATATTATCGATGAATTTGCAAGGGTTGCAGAAAACTAGGACTCTTTTTTGTCTTTGAACTCTTTTAGTTCTTTATCGCCTTCAATCTTTCCTTTTTCATACTCACTTTTTGCTTTACCAAATGTTTTTGCAAGTTCAGGAATCTTTTTTGCACCAAAAATGACTATGGCGGCAATTATTATGATAAAGATCCATTCTTGGCCAGCTATAAAGTTAGGTATGATATCTAACATGTCGTTTTTTGCTCTTTTTGAGATTTAAGTGTTCATGTATGCGACACTTTGCCTTGGCGTTGTTTTCTCTCTACAACCGCCATTCCTGCAAGGTATAGTGCAATCATTGGTCCTGCAATAAACCACATGGTGACTCCGCTTCCGTCTGGTGTGATTATTGCACCAAAAATAACTATTGCGACAATTGCATATCTAATATTTTTTCGCCAAAATGATGCATCAGTTAGTCCTGATACTGTAGCTGTATACATTACCAAAGGTAATTGAAAAGAAATCCCAAATGCCAAAAGAAATTGTAAAACAAACGTCACAAAATCAACTATGTTAAGAAATGTAACAATGCCAGCAGACTCACCATATTGATAAAGAAAATCAAGAAGGTATGGAATTACCATAACGTATGAAAAAACACAACCAATAACAAAAAGACCTACAGCAGGAGCTGCAATTGATCGTCCAACCTTTATCTCATTTTCTTTTAGTGCAGGGGCAATAAATCCACTAAGCTCCCTTACAACAATTGGCATCGAAACAACTATTCCAACAAGTGCGGCTATGTATATCTGGGCAAAAAATGCCTGACCTGGAGCAGTTTGAATAAGTTGTACTTCATCTGGAATAAGTTGTGTTCTCATGTGGTTTGTAATCTGTGCAGCAATGTTGTTCAAGGGATTTGGTTCTGGATAGTAGAGAGTTAATCCAGAAAACTCGATTGGAGTAAAATGAAATGACAGAATAAAGGCAATAACTATTCCAACAGAAATAACAATTCTCAAAATACGTGTTCTAAGCTCATTTAGATGTCGACTGATTTCTTGTATCTCAGACATGGATTAATTTCCTTAAAGCACTATTTATTTTCAGTATTATTTTATTTTTAAACATAAAAGTGATCTAGAAAAATAATCTATTTGCTACCCGGTACTGGCAAAAGCTTTGCTGTGGGTAGCCCTGCTTGCTCTTTTTCCTCTTCTGTCAGGTTCTCAAACTCTATTGATATTGAGGCCTTTGCCATGAACCTTGATTCGAGCTCTCTTGCAAGCTGTCCGACCTCTTTTCCACTAAAGAATTCCTTTGAGCCTTCAAGAAAAACCCGTTCTCCCCTTTCTTTTTCTTCGCCTCCAACTTTTGACTTGAGAAATTTTGTAATCTCAGGCACTTCTTTTCTTTCAATATTGTTATGATAGTAAGTAACTCCTTTAATGGGATTATAATCAAACGGTGTTCCCTGTTTATAGAGAAATACTCCAATAAACTCTGCATTTTCTTCAGGTTCTCTAACACATTTTATTTCCCAATTGAGAACCTTTTGTATGTTATAGTTTAGCTTTTCAACTTCTTCTGAAGTTAATTTCCAGTATCGATCTCGTGCCATCTATAATCAAGCTAATGCAGCAATATGTAATTGTTATTGTTGTTTTAATGATTTGCATGCAAAGATAGGTTAATTATGTTTTGATTATGACACAAATTTATGTCAACATATACAGTTCATGTAACAATTGAAAATAAACCAGGAATCAATGATCCTGAAGGCGAAACAATTCTAAATGATCTTGTCCTGAAAGGAAACTATTCTTCTGTTACAAAAATTCGTTCGGCAAAAATGTTAAAGTTTACAATAAAAGAAAAAGACAAAAAGTCTGCAGAAAAAAAGGTTCGCAAGTTATGTGATGAGCTGCGAATCTACAATCCCATGGTGAGTCAGATTACTGTTGATGTTTTTTAGGCTGCGATCCTGACTATAATTAAAAACTGTTTTACAAGATTGAATTTAATAACGCCTTGAATAATGGATAGCTGTGAAGGTTGGGGTCATAGTTTTCCCTGGAAGCAATTGCGATCGAGATATGTATCATGTCTTGACAGATGTATTCAAAGTAGACGCACAATATTTCTGGCATGAAAAAAAACTACCATCAAATCTAGACGCCATAATACTTCCTGGCGGCTTTTCATATGGAGATAGACTAAGAGCAGGAGTAATTGCAGCTCACAGCCCAGTTATTTCAGATGTAAAAAGACTTGCAAGCAGAGGAATGCCGGTTTTAGGAGTCTGTAATGGCTTTCAAATTCTTGTTGAGGCAGGATTACTGCCAGGTGTTTTGCTAAAAAATACATCACTTGGTTTTATGTGCAAATGGACACATCTGATTGTTGAAAATAACAAGACTCTGTTTACAAACAGGCTAAAGATTGGGCAAAAAATCCCAATACCAATTGCAAACGGCGAGGGAAGATATTATGCAGATGAGCAAACGCTTGCCGAGCTAAAGAAAAACAATCAGATTGTCTTTAGATATGGCGAAGAAATTAACGGCTCTACTATGCGTATTGCAGGTGTTTGTAACAAGGAAGGAAATGTTGTTGGCATGATGCCTCATCCTGAGCGGGCAGTTGAGCCACAAATCAATCCAATTGACTGCAAGCCAGCTTCGCTGATTTTTGAATCACTGTTTAACACAATTGGTGTAACTCATTGAGTCTTGAAAAACAAGAATACGAGTATCTTGAAAAAAAGATTGGGCGAAAACCAACAAAGACTGAGCTAAACATAGTTGCAGCAGAATGGTCTGAGCATTGCTCATACAAGTCATCAAAAAAACACCTAAAAACACTACCAATGAAAGGACCGCGAGTAATATCTGAGAAAGGATTTGACTCTGGAGTTTTAGATGTTGGCGATGATTATATCGTTACAGTCCACATTGAGAGCCATAACCATCCATCAGCTGTTGAGCCATATGGCGGTGCCGCAACAGGAGTTGGCGGTGTAATTCGCGATATTATCTCTGCTGGAACAAGACCTATTGCAATTCTTGACGGGCTTCGATTCGGCAATATAGAAAAAGATCCTCACGCAAGATGGCTTTTTAAAAATGCGGTAACTGGCATTGCAGACTATGGTAACTGTATAGGAATTCCGACAGTTGGTGGCGAGGTAGAGTTTGATGATTGTTATTCAAATTATGCACTAGTTGATGTAGCATCAATTGGATTTGGGAAAAAGGATCGACTCATAAAAAATACTGCACAAAAAGGAGACTTGGTTGTACTGCTTGGAGGCTCTACAGGACGTGACGGAATAGGTGGCTCACAATTTGCATCTGACTCTTTAGAATCAGAAAACAGATCAGCAGTACAGATTCCTGACCCATTTATTGAAAAGCTAATCATTGAGGCAGTACTTGAGGCAAGAAATCAAAAATGCATCAAGGCAGTAAAGGATTTGGGAGGCGGTGGTCTTTCATGCGCAATTTCAGAAACTGCAGATTCACTTTCTATTGGAATTGAGCTTGATGTAGATAGTGTTCACACAAGAGAACCTGGCATGAGCCCAGATGAGATTATGATTTCAGAATCCCAAGAAAGAATGCTAATAATCACAGACAAGACAAAACTAGAAACACTGCAAGATATTTGCAAAAAATTTCACGTCCAGTGTTCTGTAATTGGAACAGTAAAGGACAATAAAATGATGCATGTAAAAAAGGAAAAAAACACACTAGCACTTCTTCCTGCAAACGTTGTTGCAAACGCGCCCTTACTTGATAGGCCAACAAAAAAGCCAGCATATCTAAAAGAGATTCAGAACGAAAAAAAACTCAAACAGTCTTCTAATCTTTCGCTTGTACTTTTAAAATTATTATCTAGCCCAAACCTGGCAAGCAAGAGATGGGTGTATGGCCAGTATGATCATGAGGTTGGAATAAGAACTGTAATCAAGCCAGGCTATGATGCTGCAGTTTTGCGGCTAGATAACGGCAAGTTCTTAGCAGTAAAAATAGACGGTAACCCAAAGCACTGCTATATTGACCCTCGTCATGGCGCAATAGGATGCTTTGAAGAAGCATGTCGCAATGTTGTATGTACTGGTGCAAAACCAATAGGAATGGTAGATCATCTCCAGTTTGGAAACCCAGAAGACCCCGAAATTTTTTGGACATTTATTGAGGCATTAAAGGGACTGGCAGATTTTGCAAAACACTTTGATATTCCATGTGTTGGAGGAAAAGTTAGCTTTTACAACGAAACTCCAAAAGGTCCTATCAAGCCAACTCCAGTAATCGGAGTCTTGGGCCTGATTGACAAAAAACCATTGCATACTAGTGCATCAAAAGGCGATGTGCTGATCCTTGTTGGCAAGACAAAAAATGAGCTTGGTGGCTCTGAATACTTTGAATATATTCATGGTTTTGTTGGAGGCACGTGTCCTAAAGTTGATTTTAAAGAATCAAAAGAAAACATGGATGCGGTGCTTGCGCTTTTCAAAAAAGACCTCATAAAGGGCGCTCATGACTGCTCAAAGGGCGGACTAGCGGTGGCAGTGTCTGAGCTTTGCATGCAGAATAATGTTGGCTGTAAAGTATCTTTAGAAAAAATTCCAAGAGAAAAGCTTTCTCATGACCTATTGCTTTTCTCAGAAAGTCACTCTAGATATTTACTTGTTGCACAAAAACAAAATCTAGTTCAAATCCAAAAGATCCTATCTCAAAGCAATGTATCATATGATGTAATTGGCAGCTTTGAAGGCGATCAAATTCAGTTCAAGACAGATTCAGCCAACATCATAGATCTAAGCGTTGATAAGGTACAAAAAAGATGGTTGAGATCACTAGAGGACTTGGTCTTGCATGGTTAAGGAAAACTGTGGTGTTGTAGGAATTTTCAGCGTTGATGGAGTAAATGTAATTCCAATGGTAGTTGATGCACTTCGTGCATTACAGCATCGAGGTCAAGAGGCTTGGGGAATTGCGGTGCCACAAAAACCACCGCTAAAACGGCTAGGTCTTGTTTCAAGTTCAGCGTCAGAGCTCAAAGAGGTTGCCGAGGAATATGCGTCGCCTGCAGCTATTGGCCATGTGCGATATTCTACTATTGGTAAGAGCAATCTTGAGAATGCACAGCCACTTAAGGTAAAGGATCTTTGTATTGCACATAATGGAACAATCTCAAATGTGCAAGAATTGGCAAACATGGTTGGCGGTTGCTCATTTACACCACAAAATGCAAGCGATACTCTAGTTGCAGCGCAGCGTTTAGTCTCTTTGATATCAGAAAATGGAAAACTGGGAAAGGCACTATCGATTTTAAAAAATGAAATGATTGGCTCCTACTGCTTTACATTTTTGTCAGATGACAACTCTGTCTATGCAGCACGTGATCCTCGTGGCTTTAGGCCAATGGTTCTAGGATACAAAGAAGAAAACAATACCCACATTGTAGCATCAGAATCCTCTGCTCTTATTGCAATTGGTGCTAGGCTAATTCGTGACGTAAAGCCAGGTGAATTAATCAAATTTAGTAGAAATGGATTTGAAACAGAAATGTTCTCAGAAGAAAAAATACACGCGCATTGTTCATTTGAATACACATACTTTGCCCACCCAACAAGCAGAATGGAAGGAACAAACATCTACTTGGCAAGAAAAAGAATCGGGCAATTCCTTGCAAAAAAGTTTCCAATAAAGGATGCAGATTTGGTAATCCCGGTACCAGATTCTGCAAGACCTGCTGCGCTAGGATATGCACAAGAGCTTGGCGTACAATTTGATGAGGGCCTTCTAAAGGATCGTTATAGCAAGAAAGGTCCACTGCGGAGCTTTATTGAGCCACACCAAAGTGATAGAATCGAGATAAATCGATGGATAATCCCAATAACAGAAATCATTGATGGAAAGCATATTGTTGTAATAGATGACAGCCTAGTGCGTGGTACAAGCTCAAAAGCTATAATCAAGGCATTAAGACGAGCTGGCGCAAAAAAAATTAGCATGCTTGTAACATATCCCCCAATCAAGTATCCATGTTATGCTGGAATTGACTTTCCATCACAAGAGGAGCTTGCAACATATGTTGATGGCAAGGATCTTTCAGAAAAAGAGATTGTTGAAAAGGTAAGGGCTGAGATAGGTGCTGACTTTCTTGGGTATAATGATTCAGAAAATCTTGCAAGGGCAGTAGGCATTCCACATGATTCATTGTGCTTTACCTGTTATACGGGAAACTATGAAACTCTAGGAATAAAGCCTGCCTTTAAGACAAGAATAGAAATGAAAGGAGAGTAAAAAATGGAAACCGCATATGTCTTGGTAAAAAGCCAGATTGCACATGAAATGGAAGTAATGAATGATATTTTAAAAATCAATTATGTAAAAGAGGCAAAGGGAACATTTGGCGTGTATGATATTTTTGTGAAAATCGAAGCGCCTACCCAAAGAGACATTGAAAATACCATAACAAAAAAAATTCGTAAAGTAAAAAACGTATTATCTACAACAACGCTTTCTGTTATTCCAGAACAAGACGGCAAATAATCTTAAAAGTAAGATTAGGCATTATTTTTCAGTTGGGCACATACAAGATAATTCTAGCTGTAATAGCGGCAGCAATTGTTACAATAGGTGTTGTTGTTGGCCTTTCTCTATCAAAAGGAACATTTGCATCACAGCAGTACGAGATTTCAGTAGATCCATTCAAGGACCCACAAAGCCTCTTTACTATGGCAAGGGTAACTATCCAAAACGTAGGAAGCGAACCACTTACAAATGTGAGAGCTAATTTTGGAGGAGGGCAAATCCAAGAGCTAGGTACTCTAAAGCCAGGACAAAAGATCATAGTTTCGCCTCCTTCAGACAACCCACTTGAATTTGTAATAGTTACAGCAGATGAGGGAATCTATGTGAATAAGGTCTATAGAATGCCAACTAAAATGCCTGGCATGATGGGTTCCTAGTATCAGTTAAATGATCTTGATAGTAACAAAATTTGCTTGAAGTTTGTGGGCTCAGGAAAGGTAAAGGATGTCTATGATCTTGAGGATGGTACCTTACTTTTCAAGTTTAGCGACCGCGTTTCTGCATATGATGTAAAGTTCAAAGACGAAATTCCAAAAAAAGGCGAGGTGCTATGCAAGTTTGCCGAGTTTTGGTTTAACGAATTGAAAGTGCCAAATCATTTTGTTAAAACGCAATCAAAGACAGAAATGATTGTCAAAAAAATGAAAATGCTTCCAATAGAGTGCGTTGTAAGAGGATATTTTTATGGAAGCCTTGTAAGCCGATGGAAAAGTGGTGAGATAAAGTTACCAAAAGATGCAGATACAAGACTAGCTGCAAAGCTGGTAGAGCCAATATTTGATCCTACAACAAAATCGACTCATGACATACCAGTTGACAAGACTGCGGCACTTGAGCGAGACCTTGTAACAGAAGGAGAGTTTGATTGGTTGTCAGACACATCGATTAAAATCTACAACAAAATGGTTGGCATCGCCGATGCCGCAGGATTTATCTTGGCTGATCTCAAGTTAGAGTTTGGCAGGCTTGATGGTAAAATAACACTGGGAGATTCAATAGGTCCTGATGAATACAGGCTGTGGCCAAAGAGCTCCTATGAAGTTGGCAAGATACAGGACGCATATGACAAGCAATTACTGCGTGACTGGCTTACAGAAAACGGATATCAAAAGCAGTTTGAGGATGCAAGGGCTCGAGGTGAAGAACCTGTTGCACCTAAAATCCCACAAAACCTGATAAGCAAAATGACAGAACGGTACGTTACTGCGTACGAAAAACTAACTGGCCACGCATTATAACTCGAATTATCCTAAATCGTCTAAAGTTACAATTGTTGATTTTTGCCATTATGGTGCTTGTTTACCAGATAATTTCCCACAATCTGCCTTTTTTGTTATTTTTTACTAATTTTTTGTATTGCTACAGCTTTGATAGTTTTGCTAGAATAATTATGATTATGCATCAATATTTCTTGTAGCATATGACATTTCAATTGTAGTATAATCATGATTAGAGTAGCGAAGAAAAATTAATGCGATTAGCCAAAAAAATATGATATGAGGATCTTTTAGCTTATTGCTTGACTCAATCCTAAACATGTCAACATTACTTGAAAAACCAATAAGGGTAAGCAGAATTGTTACAACAACAATTAACCAAGCTAAAGCAATCGAGGATCCTGCGCGTGCAAAGGTCCTTGAGATTTTGTACAAAAAAGAGCTTAGCGCAGAACAAATCCTAGATGAGCTAAAAAAATCAGGTTACAAAAAAGCGCTAACAACTATGCGACATCACTTGGATATTCTCAAAGAATCAGGTCTGATTGAAATTGTAAGAATTGAAGAAGCTAGAGGTGCGATTACAAAGTTTTATGGGACATCAACAAAGTTTTTGGGTTTTGATCTACCAAAAGATTTTGATGCAAAATATTCATCACTTGTAAAAACAACAAGTGACAAAATTGAAAAACTGCTAAAAAATATTTCGCAGAAAACTGCAAACAAAAACTCAAAATCAGAGCATGACAGCTACAATCACTATCTTACATTTGAAATCATAAATCGCGCAATTACTGAAATCCTAGAAAACTCACATCAGAACTCTAAGTAACTTCGATCACAAAAGTTCCCTTTGTTTGCGGGTTTTGCAAAACTTTGATCATTTTTTTTGGAATTGAGCTTGATGCCTTGTCACATCCAATGGCAATAGTCCTTGGGCAAACAAACTTGCTTTTTCTTAACACTATATCATGTGGATTGGTCAGTTTCAGATCCTTGCTTCCATGACCAGTTACTGTAAAGGATTGACCATCTACAATAATTGAAAATTTGATTTTAGAGTCAGGATCGCGGATTTTTTTCTTTATCACTACTGGTAGTCCGTGGCATCCACATGAAGCATTAATCCCAACTATACAATCACCGTTTATTGTTAGCTTGGATTCTGTTGTGATCTCAATTGTGTTTTGATGTAATGCTGTTATGTTTTTGTGTCCAGTAAATGGAATTTCAAATCGCACGTTTTGTGCATAACTAGACTTAAATTAAACTTTCAAAGCATTGAAAACAAAAATGATGCCACAACAACAAGGCTATGATAGAGCCATTACTGTTTTTTCACCAGATGGTAGATTGTATCAAGTCGAATATGCAATTGAAACTGTCAGACGTGGAACACTCGCGGTTGGCATAAAAAATAAAGCTGGTATTATCATCGCAGTTGAAGAAAAACCAAGAAAGCTTCAGATTTCAGAAACAGCTCAAAAAATTTTTCAAGTAGATGAACACATTGGCGTTGCAGCTGCAGGATACATTCCTGATGCACGAAGTCAAGTTGACAATGCAAGATTTTTCTCACAAAGTAGTAAAATGATTTACGATGAGCCAGTTGAGGTTGAGACTATAGCAAAACACCTCGCAGACCAATGTCAGCAATTTACCCAGTATGCTGGTGTGCGACCTTTTGGTGTTGCGTTGATAATTGGTGGCGTTGATGATCATGGAAGCTCGCTTTATCTTACTGACCCAAGTGGAACCTACATTGCATATGATGCAGTTTCAATTGGTTCTGGCTCTGATGTTGTAGCAGACTTTCTTGAAAAATCATACAATCCAAATATGTCACTTGATGATGCAGGTGCACTTGCAGTTGCCGCAATTTATCTTGTAAGTGAAGAAAAAGAAGGATCAAAACATATTAAAATGTCACAGATAAAATCTGACACAAAGAAATTTGAAATAATTCAAGAAGATCAGATTGCAAAGTATGCAAAGATTGCAAAACAGAAATACCCTTCTGAGAAAAAATAAACTATTGAATATTTCAATCGCAATCCCAAATTCGTCTCTAAGTGATGAATCAACACAGCTAGACAAGTCTCGAAAGATTTCCCTTATTGCTAGGGCTTGTGCAATTTTTGAAATAGATACAATCTATGTTTATCATGAGAGTGGAAGCAAATCTGACACTTCGCTTCTTGTAACTCTTTTAAAATACTTGGAAACCCCCCAATATTTGCGCAGGCGACTTTACCCAAAACTTGATGAGCTAAGATATGTTGGCGTGATGGCACCGCTTAAAATTCCAAGCCACGCGCCAATGATAGATCCTAAAAAAATTCAAAGTGGTGATATTCGTGAAGGCGTAGTATTTTTCCTGAAAGGAAAAAAGTTTGTTGATGTAGGAATTGATTTTGCAATCCCATATTTTGGAAAGATGCAAAGCGGTGACAGAGTTACAGTTCAATTCAAAAAAGGATATCCTGATTTTGAAATAAAGGAAGTAATAAAAGAAAATATCCCAAAATATTGGGGATACAAAGTAAAAGAAAGAAAAAATCTGTCCGAATTTTTGTCATCATGGGATGGAAACATAATTTTGACCTCAAGAAAAGGAAAATCAATAACAGAAACTTCACTGGATAATTTCTTTGCTCAAAAACCACTACTTGTTGTTTTTGGTTCTCCACAAAAGGGATTACACGATATCTTGGGTTCTGGCATAAAGAACATACAAAACTCTAAAGTGCTAAACTTTTTTCCACAGCAGGCAACTGAAACAGTCCGACTTGAAGAAGCACTTCTTGGAACTTTGTCCATACTTAACATCATGCGATTAAATCAAACATAATTTAAAAATATGAAAAAACAAAAAAATTTTCTAATTTTGGCAATTGCGCTTGGAATTACCGGTGTTGTGATCGGAGCCATCACAATATTTTTCTCAATTAATGATATTTTGCAGCCGTAAGATTTTTTATAAAAAAGCAATTTTTTGTTGCAAAATTTTAGTACGTATATAATGGGGTTTGCGACTTTTTTCGTTTATCTATGGGTCATAGAAAACATAGCCAACCACGTCGTGGTAGTCTTGCATACCTTCCTAGAGGACGTGCTAAAAGTATGGAAGCCCGTATTCGCACTTGGCCAAAAACGACTTTGCAAGAACCAAAGCTTTTAGCTTATGCAGGATTCAAGGCAGGTTGTATCCAAGTTGTTAGCATTGATGATCGTGAAAAAACTCCAAACTATGGAAAGCAGCTAGTATCCCTTGCAACAGTAATTGCGACACCGCCAATTGTTGTAATTGGAATGCGCGGATACTCAAAAGATACAGATGGCCTGCACGCAGAGTTTGATGTTTATGCAAAAGATTTACCAAAGTATGTTTCAAGACTTTTTACAGCAAAGCCAAGTGATGAAAGCATAACAAAGGCAGAAAAGTCAATGCATAGAATCGAAGAAATTTTTGCACTTGTTGCAATCTCACCACAAGCTGCAGGTCTTGAGCAAAAAAAACCATTTGTTTTTGAAGTTGCTGTACAGGGTGGAACAATTGAAAAACAATTTTCATATGTAAAAGATCTTTTTGGAAAAGAAGTAAAAATTGATCAAGTTTTTGAAACAGGTGTGATGGTTGATGTTGCTGCAATAACAAAGGGTAAAGGCTGGGAAGGCCCAATCACAAGATATGGAGTAAAAAGAAAGCAGCACAAGTCAAGAAAAAGTGTAAGGGCACTAGGCTCACTTGGTCCAATCTCTCCTTCCAACATAATGTATACAGTACCGCGTGGAGGCCAGCGAGGTTTTCATCAAAGAGTAGAGTACAACAAAAGAATTATGATAATGGGCAACACAGAAAAAAGCGAATTTAAAATTAATCCCTCTGGTGGGTTCAAACATTTTGGAGCAGTTAATGGCGACTATGTAATAGTAAAGGGCTCTGTTCCTGGAACCTACAATAGATTGATTAAATTTAGATCACAGATAAGAAAAATCCCATCAAAGATTCTCAAGCCAAACATTCTTGAGGTTGTTGTATGAAAGCAAACACTTTGTCACTTGAAGGCTCTAAAGAATCTGAAATAGAACTACCTCCAGTATTTTTCACACCGTTTAGAAAAGACCTAATTCACAAGGCTTACGTAAATCTTGATTCTCACAGATACCAAAGACAGGGACGACATCCTACTGCTGGCATGGATGTTGTTGCAATGTCAAATGATCCTCCAACAGGTCATGGACAAGCAAGAGTTGCAAGAATGCGAGGCGGAGGTGGCGGAAGACAAGGCCAAGCAGGAGGTGTTGCTTCAGTTCGGGGAGGAAGACAGGCACATCCACCAATTGCAGAAAGAGTGATTTACAAAAAACTAAACAAAAAAGAAAACACGCTAGCACTATGCTCTGCAATTGCAGCTACTGCATCAAAAGAACTAGTAGAGGAGCGTGGCCACAAAGTAAATGCTGTTGGTTCATTTCCAATTGTTGTCTCTGATGATATCGAGTCCGTATCTACTGCAAAAGATATGCAAAAAGTTCTCGATTCTCTAAAATTATCTCAAGATATTGAAAGACTAGGTACACGTAGGGCACGTACAGGAAAATCTGCACTACGTGGAAGAAAAACAAAGATTGGGAAAAGCATACTCTTTGTTGTAAAAAACCCTGAAAAGCTTGCAAGAGCATGCGGTTCTTTTTCAGGAGTCGATGTCATATCTGCAAACAACCTTAGTGTCTTAGACTTGGCACCAGGTGCTCATCCAATCAGGCTTACTGTATATTCAAAGAGTGCAATAGATGAGCTTGCAAAGATCAAGTCACCTCATTTGGAATTAATGGTGAAGATTAGATGAATACAGACGAGGCAACAAAAATAATACTGCGACCATATGTCACAGAAAAGACATTTGCACTAGTTGAAAACGAGCAAAAAATCTGCTTTATTGTAAACAGCTTTGCGTCAAAGTCAAAGATTGCAGAAGCAGTAACAACGTTATACAATGAAAAAGCAATAGATGTTAACACTGCAAAAACGGTTTACGGAAAAAAAGCATTTGTCAAATTTGAATCAACAGAAAAGGCGCGTGACTTGGCAACAAAAATAGGAATGCTATAATATGGTCAAGCGTGATTTTTCACAAATTGGTGATAAAAAATGGTAAAGCAGTTTGAGTATCGCGGAGTCCCATTAGAAGAGCTTCAAAGTATGTCACTTGAAAAGCTATTCCAGCTGTTCTCCTCAAGACAGCGAAGGTCACTTACACGAGGAATTACTGATGGGAAGCGAAAATTAATTGAAGAAATCAAGCTTGCAAAGGCAGGCAAACTAAAAACACCAATCAAAACACATCTCCGTGATCTAATTATTTTACCGTACATGGTTGGCGTAACTGTTAATACTTTTGCAGGAAAGGATTTTGTTCCTGTTACTATAATCCCAGAAATGATTGGTCATTATCTGGGCGAGTATGTTATGACAAACAAAAGAGTATCTCATGGTGCACCCGGCGTTGGCGCATCAAGATCCAGTCTGTATGTGCCACTAAAGTGATTGTATGGGCCAGTTTGATTACGCATTTGCAAAATTTGATAGCACAAAACATGTCCGTGCTTCCTTGAGAGAAAAAGGAATATCACACAAACATGCACGAGAAATCGCAGTTACAATAAAGGGCATGTCAATTGAAAGAGCACGTGATTTTCTAAATGGTGTTGTATCACTTCAAAACGCAGTCCCATTTAGACGATACAAAAAGCAGGTGGGTCACAAGTCAGATCCTGGTGTGATGGCAGGAAGATATCCACAAAAGGCAGCGACCGAATTTGTAAAGCTACTTGATAATCTAGAGTCAAACGCAGAGTACAAGGGAATGGATTTGGATAGACTAAAAATTATAAACGCCACAGTTCACAAGGGTGTGATAGTCAAGCGTTTTATCCCGAGAGCTATGGGAAGGGCAACTCCAAAAAACAACACCCTAACACATGTTGAGTTGGTTGCACAAGAGGTATAGACATGTCATCAACAAAAAACGTAATCAAAGACAACTATAACATGATGCTACTAAATGACTATTTGCGAGTGAAAATAAAAGAAGCAGGATATTCTGGAGTTGATATTTCAAAAACCCCAACAGGTACAAGAGTCGCTCTACATGTCACAAGACCTGGAATTGTCATTGGAAGAAAGGGAACTGGCATTCGCGATCTTACTGAAATTTTAGCAAAGAATTTTGGCCTAAAAAATCCACAACTATCAGTTGTTGAAATTGACAGACCTGAGCTTTCTGCAAGTGTAATGTGCAACAGATTGGCTTCACATATTGAACGAGGTACTGCGTTTAGACGTGCCACAATGTGGACACTAAAACAAATAATGGAAAACGGTGCAATGGGCGTTCAAATCACATGTTCAGGCAAGCTTCGAGGCGATAGGTCATCATTTGAAAAACACACGGCTGGAATTCTTCCACGTGCAGGCCATCATGCCGAAGTTATCGTAAATGAAGACATTGCACATGTGGAAACTCCAATGGGACTAATTGGTATACGCATCAGAATCGCAAGAAAAGACAAAGTTGTGCCAGAATTTGAATTAAGAGACAAGGCAACAATAAAACAAAAGAAGGCAGCGCCAAAAGTAGAAGAAAAAGAAGAGGAAGAAGAAAAAGAAATTGTCATAACAGAAGAAATTGCAGAAGAGATTGTAGCTAAAGAGCTTGAAAAGAAAAAGCCAAGAACAGAAACAGAACAAATTTTATTTGAAGCAGAACAAATGAAGGGTCTTGAAACACTAGAAGAAGTGGAGGAGAAGTTAAAGTAATGGCACACCTCAAAATGAAGACAATTCGTGAGCTAAATGAGACTGACCTAAAGGGGCGATTAGATCAGCTACGAACAGATCTAGTTAAGCTAGAGATAGAATCAGCAAAAGGTACGCTAAGAAAAGACAGTGGAAAAATAAAGCCACTAAAAAGAGACATTGCACGAGTTCTTACCAGATTAAATGAGATGAAAAAGAAATGATCACACAAGAAAACATTGCATTTCATGAGCTTATTGGTCTAGACACCGAAATTTTGACCTCATCAAACAAGCAGATTGTAGGATTGTCTGGCAAAATAGTTAATGAGACAAAATCTATGTTCACACTTGAGACAAAAAGTGGAGTTAAAACTATTCCAAAACAACATAGCAAGTGGCAATTCAAATTAGAGGATAAACAAGCTGTTCTAGATGGAAACATATTGAACAGAAGACCTCAAGATAGATTAGGAGCAAAATCATGAGTCGAAACGTCGGATTATCTGTCAGTGCACCAAAATCAGAATGTACTGATTCGCATTGCCCATTTCATGGAAATCTGCCAGTGCGTGGAAAGTTGTTTGAAGGAACAGTAGTTAGCTCAAAGGCAAGAAAAATGGTGGTTGTACAGCGAGAAACTCCAAAATACATTGACAAGTTCAAAAGATATGCAAGAAGCAAGAGTACAATTCATGCATTTGCCCCATCATGCCTTGCAATACAGGAAGGTGCAAAGGTAGTGGCAGCAGAATGCAGACCGCTATCAAAATCTGTTTCATTTGTAGTAGTGGAGGTTAAATCTTAATGTCAACAAAAAGTCGTGCAGTATCTGCAAAAGGCGTTGAAGAATTTAGACCATATGTAACACGTGCCCTTCCACTAGGTGCACAGATAAGATGTGCAGACAATACTGGTGCAAAAATTGTTGAAATTGTTATGGTACAAAAAACAAAAACCCGCGTTTCACGAATGCCTGCAGCTGCAGTTGGCGACTTTGTAAACGTTGTAGTAAAAAAAGGCCCTGCTGAGCTACGAAAGCAAGTCTACGGCGCTGTAATTATCAGACAAAAATATCCAATTCGAAGATTAAACGGAATTCGTGTATCCTTTGAAGACAATGCTGCAGTTCTTGTTACGCCAGAAGGCGAGATAAAAGGAACTGACATCAAGGGCCCTGTTGCAGCAGAAGCATCTGAAAAATGGCCAAGGATAGCAAATCTGGCATCAATGGTGGTATAAAATGAAGCCGACAAAAATTAGAAATCTACAGCTTTATCGCGCATCACATAATGTGTTAAGCAAGCAGCTTGGAAGCCATCTTTCAAAAGATCTTAGACAAAAGTATGGCACAAGAAGCATCCGTGTAACAGTAGGTGATACGGTTCGAGTTTTACGTGGAGAATACAAGGGCGTTGATGGAAAGGTAAAGGAGGTAGATACTCTAAAAAATGCAGTTACAATTGAGGGAATAAAAAAAGAAAAGCTAAAGGGAGGTCAATTTGATGTCTACATACATTCTTCTAATCTACTTGTAACTGAGCTAAACACAGGTGACAAGTGGCGTGTTCAAAAACTAGAAAGAAAGCCCAAGGCTTCAAAGGATAAAGAAGTAAAACCAAAAGAGACGCAAGAAACTAAGCCAAAAACAGAAGAAAAACACGAATCACCAAAAACTGAACCAATACCAAAGCAAGATCCAAAAGCCAAGCCTGCTGCAAAGGTGTCAAAAGCTAAATCAGTAACAAAAAAGCCAA
>Ga0194127_10002028_pt1 | contig 28423 bp, 23 predicted proteins | sample TA2KigC100mmetaG_FD_148624 | JGI IMG/M metagenome (GOLD analysis project Ga0194127, IMG submission 148624) | Freshwater microbial communities from Lake Tanganyika, Tanzania - TA2015036 Kigoma Deep Cast 100m | ecosystem: Environmental > Aquatic > Freshwater > Lake | place: Tanzania: Lake...
CGGTTGCCGGTTCGATATGCCATCAAGTAGCCTCCTTTGCCGGATATTTTATCACATCCAGCATAGCACTTGATGACGTATCTTCTATAACCTGTTATTTAATTGTCAAAGAACATGTGGCCTTAATTGCGACACAGTCTCCCTGCCGGGATGACAAAACAACCATTTTCTGACTTTTTGCAACTCCTTCAAGAGCTCAAGATTTTAAAACTCATCGGAGCCCAGGCGCAAAGGGCGTTTTCCCGCAGCCTAACGCTCCCAGCCGGTCACAATGAGCAGCTCTGGCGCTACCCTGCCCTGCGGGTTTCTCAGTGCGACCGCTCCGGACGGAAACAGTTCAGCGCATACATCGCAATGCCGGCGGCCACGGCCGCGTTGAGCGAATTAACAGAGCTGGTTTGGAAGGGGATGGTAACGATCTGATTAATCCAGGGGCTCAGGTCATCAGAGATGCCCCGGGCCTCATTGCCGATGGCAAGAATATAAGGGCTCTTAATCTTCACGGCTGCAATGTCGGGTCCTCCAAGATCAGCCGCTACAACATGGCGGCCCTGCAGGTGTGAGAGATCATTCAGCAGCACGATCTGGCACTGGAATATGGCGCCCATGGTCGAACGCACGACCTTGGGGGAAAACGGGTCAACGCAGCCGTGGGTGAAGATGACGCCGCCGTAGCCGAATGCGGCCGCAGTGCGTATAATGGTGCCGGCATTGCCGGGGTCCTGCAGGGCGTCAAGCAGTACATAGTTTTTATGAGCGCTGATAGTGCGCTCATACTCAAGCGCGCACACCGCAAGCACGCCCTGCGTGTTTTCGGTATCAGCCAGCCGGTTGAAGATTTTCTCCTCAACAATATGCAGGTTTCCAGGCAGCACATCGAGCAGCGGAACGCTCGCCGAACTTGACACGTAGACATCAAGCACAGCAGGAGCGCCTTCGAGCTGACGACAGCCTTCAACGACAAACTGTTTGTGCTGATAGCGGTACTTCCGGTCGCTGATCAGTTTATGGAGATGCTTGATTTTGGGGTTGGTCGCGGATGTGATCATGGGTTTTTTAAATAGCGAGCGCGTTTCCGGGCACTGCTGGCGGCAGTCCGGGGTGCTGTTCACGGGGTCTCAAAGGCCGGGCAGTCGGTTTCCGCCGCCATTGTTACATCTAACGTATTGTATTCGCATTATTTTGTCAATCGGATCATCTGCAGGGCGGATCATCTGCAGGCCCTTGCAGCCTGCGAGTCTTCCGACGATTGCGCAGGCTTTCTTATGTGCGTTCAGCCTCATTCTGTGGTATACAATGGCCTTGCAGGCGTGCTCGGCACGGCTTGTTAACCGGCAACACTATGATAAAGGAGTCGGAATATGCGTATTGCAGCGGTATGCGGTAGCCTTCGCGAAGAGAGCAACACCAATAAGCTTGTGCGCATCGTGGCTGAGGCTGCCGGGTGCGAGTGCGATTTTATCGAACTGGGCGGCCTGAACATTAAGCCGTGCACCGGCTGCGCCGCCTGCATGATGAACGAGGGCGCCTGCCCGATTGATGATGACATGCAGGCCGTATATGAAAAACTGCTTGCAGCCGACGGCTTTATTATCGGCGGGCCGACCTATTTCATGGATATTAACGGAGCGGTCAAGGATTTCATCGACCGTACCATGGCGGTGAAATACCGTGATATAGGGCCGGCCTATTCCGCGGATATGCCCTGGCTGGGCACGGTTCCTTTCAACGGCAAACCGGCCGTGCTGCTGGTCACGGTGGCCGGCGGCGGGCATGAGCGCGCGCTTGAGACGCTCAAGGTGGCCTTTGATGACTGCCACCGTATGCGCATTGTTGAGAAGCTGGCTGAAATAGTCGGCATGAACGATGTGAACGACTTACCACAGGCTCTGGAGCGCGCCCGCGCAGCCGGTAAAAAGCTGGCAGCGGCCCTGCAATCCTGAGCAGACAAACGCGCGGGGCGCCCGCACCTGCGGGCGCTGCAGCGCATTGGCAAACACGTTGCGGGCGGGGTACCCATGACTGAGATGCCGGCAGAATGCGCTGCGCTTGCGTCGCTGTTTCCGGATTGCGTGCGCGCCGCCTGCATGCGCGTGCAGGACGCTCCGCTTCATATCCATGACGCCGAGCTTGCTTTTGTGAAAAAGGCGGTTGAAAAACGCCGCCGCGAATTCAGCGCCGGCCGCTGCTGCGCGCGTGAAGCGCTCAGACAGCTGGGCTGCAACGCCGGGCCGATTGCACAGGACCACAACGGAGCGCCCCTGTGGCCGGAAGATATCGTGGGCGCAATCACTCACAGCAGCACCTACGCGGCAGCAGCGGCTGCCCGCACCTCGCACCTGCGCGGCATCGGCATTGACATTGAAACAGTATCGCGGGTATCCGCAGCGATTGCCGGCAAAATCCTGACCGAACCCGAAAAGGCCCGCCTGAAGCATGAAGCCGACCCGCATGCGCGCCAGCGCCTGCTCGCGCTGATTTTCAGCGCCAAGGAGGCCGTGTATAAATGCCTGCACCCGATCGCGCAAACCCGGATCGGCTTTGAGGACGCCTGCATTGAATGTGACCCATCGCAATCCGTGATACGCATACAGCTCAGTGCGCGCGTGCGGCCGGTTTTTCACGGCCTTCAAAGTCTGCCGGGCCGCTACTGTTTTTTTGATGACACCGTGTGCGCGGCGGTGTGGCTTGCGGCTTGAGCGGCTCAGGGAGGCTGCATATAGCGCCGCTCAACACGCGGACAATTCTGATAGAGCGTGCCTTGAAAAAAAACAGCATATGATTCGCAAACCCCTTTAAGGAGACAAACCATGACAGGACTGATTATCCTCTGTATTCTGATTGCATGCGCGCTTCTGGCTGTCGGCCTCTACAACAGCCTGGTCACCTGCCGGAACCGCTTTAAAAACGCATTCTCCCAGATTGATGTGCAGCTCAAGCGGCGCCACGACCTGATCCCCAATTTAGTGGAAACGGTCAAAGGCTACATGCAGCATGAGCGCGAAACGCTGGAAGCGGTCATTCAGGCCCGCACCGGCGCCATCAGCGCCGCGCAGAAGGCAGCCGGCGATCCCGCCGATGCGGCCGCGCTGCAGGGCCTGGCCTCGGCCGAATCCATGCTCAGCGGCGCGCTGGGCCGCCTGTTCGCGCTGGCTGAATCCTATCCGGATCTCAAGGCCAACCAGAACATGGCCCAGCTGCAGGAAGAACTGTCTTCAACTGAGAACCGGATCGCGTTTGCTCGCCAGGCATTCAATGACGCAGTCATGGCCTACAATATCGCCCGCGAGAAATTTCCCAACAGCATCATTGCCGGCATGTTCAACTTTCAGGAAGCCCAGCTCCTTGAATCCACGCAATCGCCCGAAGAGCGCACAGCTCCGCGGGTGGCATTCGGCTCATAATGCTGCTGTTGTGTGCCGCGGGATGCACGGCCGGGAGCGTGGATTGAGAATTTTCGTCTGCCGGAGGCTTTATGAATTTTTTTGAACACCAGGACCGCAGCCGCACCCGCACCCGCCGCCTGATTGTGCTGTTTGCGCTGGGCGTCGCGGCCATTATCGCAGCCGTGTACGCAGCCGTGGTGATCATTATGGGTTTCTCCAGCGCTGCCGAGCCCGGCAGTGCACGCATGGTGTGGTATAACCCCGGGCTTTTTGCATGGGTTGCGCTTGCCTGCCTGACGGTTATTTCGTGCGGCAGTCTGATTAAATGGATAGCCCTGCGGCAGGGCGGCCCGGCCGTGGCTGAAAGCCTGGGAGGACGCGAGATCATTCCGGGGGCTGCTGATGCCCGCGAGCGCGTTCTGGTCAATGTTGTCGAGGAAATGGCGCTGGCATCCGGTGTGCCTGTTCCCGCGATCTATGTGCTGGATCAGGAGGCCGGGATCAATGCGTTCGCGGCAGGCTACAGCTCAGAGGACGCGGTCGTGGCCGTAACCCGGGGCTGCCTTGAACAGCTCAGCCGCGATGAGCTGCAGGGCGTTGTGGCCCATGAATTCAGCCATATTCTAAACGGCGATATGCGCCTGAATATCCGCCTTATCGCCCTGATCGGCGGAATACTTGTGCTGGCGGTGATCGGGCGCATTATGCTGCGATCCGATCGCCGCGGAGCCCGCGACAAAAATTCCGGCCCTGTCGTCATGCTGGGGCTGGCCCTGTTTTTGATCGGCTACATCGGGGTGTTTGTCACCCGGATCATTCAAAGCGCCGTGTGCCGCCAGCGCGAATACCTCTCGGATGCCTCGGCCGTGCAGTTTACACGCAACCCGCGCGGGATTGCGGGCGCGCTGAAAAAAATCGGCGGTTGTGCCGCCGGCAGCTCGGTTGCCTCGCCGATGGCCTCAGAAACAGGGCATATGTTTTTCGGAAAGGCCTTCAGCTCTATTTTTGCAACGCATCCGCCCCTTGGGGAGCGTATCAGCCGCATTGAAACCGGATACAAAGCGGAGCCGGCCGCCCGGCAGGCAATCCCGTCACGCGATCTCAGGGGCGCTTCTTCACCCCCGGGCGCGGCCGTGTCCGGCTTTGCATCATATCCGGCCCCGGGCGCGTTTCTGCAAAACGCCGGGACACTGACGGAAGCGGCTGTTGCAATCAGCGTGCATATGCTGCAATCCGTTCCTGCGCAGATCCGTACCGAGCTGTATGACCCGTTCGGCGCCAGCTGTGTTATGTACGGCCTGCTGCTTGACCGCAATGATCACTTAAAAGACAAACAGCTGCAGGCCCTGGCCGCCGCACTGCCCGCGGAGGTGCTCCAGCGCGTTGCGCGCCTGCACGCCATCATCGCCGGCCTTGCGCCGGACATGATCCTGGCCCTGCTGGACCTTTCACTTCCGGCCCTGCGGAACCTGTCGCCCCGGCAGTACGCGCAGTTTAAACAGCATGTGCGCACTCTGGTTGAGGCCGACGGCACAATATCCCTGTTTGAATTTACCGTTCAGCAGATTCTTCTGCATCGGCTTGATGCGGCATTTAACCGCAGCGCGGGCAGGGAGGTATTTCGCAGCATCGGGCAGCTGCTTGACGATGCGGTCATAATCATCTCAAAAATTTCCGCCGAGGGCAACGCCGACCCGGCTCAGGCCCGGCAGGCCTTCAAGGCCGGGATGGGGCGGATTCCGGTCAGCGAAGCGCACGACGCGTGCCCGCTTGATGTGAGCCTGGAAGCTGTGGGAAGCGCGCTTTCAAAGTTTGCCGCCTCCCGGCCGGCTGTCAAGCGCGTGCTGCTTGAGGCCTGCGCGCATTGCGTGCTGCACGACCGGCAGGTCAGCCCGTCAGAAGCCGTCCTGCTCCGGGCTGTTGCCTATGCGCTTGATGTCCCGGTTCCGCCGATGGCTGCAGAGCCGTTTAACACCGGCACTGCAAAATCACGCTAAAGGCTTTACCATTGCCGTGTGCTGTGCTAATTATACAATAAAACGCGCCGGGCACAACGGCACTTCTTACCATCATATACGACATCATACAGGAAGAACAACGCGCGATTCGATACGCTCAGGGGGCGGAAACAGCAATGGCAGATATTGATCACGGGAACTATTCCGATAAAGTTTTTCAGAATCTGATAACCGGCCTGACCGTTTTAAAAAAGAATATCGGGATTTATCCCCCCGGCCATACAACCATCAACCGCACAAGCTCCCAGCTGCTCGAAATCCTCTGCGATGTTTTTGCAGACGACACAAGTCTTACGATCGCGGCTACCAAGAAGGCCCTTTCGATCAACAGCATCCCGCTTGAATCCAAAAGCCCGCACATTCAGGAACTCGCCCTGTTTCTCAACCAGCGGGGCATCGGCTCGCTGACCATTGCAAAGGGGCTCGACGCCGAAGAACTGCAGCAGTTCTTCCGCCTGGCGCTTGCCATCCCGCAGGGAGCCCTGCTCTATCAGGCCCTGGATATTCAGGAGCAGATGAGGGCGCTGCCCCACATGCAGGTTGCCGAACTTGATTTCAGCGGCGTACTGCTCACCGAGGACGGCACATCAGAGGACGCGGCTCACACAGGCAGGCAGACCACATTCTGGCAGGACTTTATGCTGAACTGCCTTCCGGATGAAGATCCGGAGCTTCGCGCGGCAGCACTGTCCGACACGAACGCAGGCTATGACCGTGAAGGCTTCAGGCAGTTCTGCATGAAATATAATGTTACCCCGGGACGCCTGCTGAAAAGCTATCAAGAGATGCTGAAAAAAATTTTTTCATCCGCCGACGAACACAGCAGAGCGCTGGTGGGCAAACAGGCCTTTCTCGAATCTCTTCAAAATGCCCTGGTTGATCTTGCTGAAGAGCTGAAAAATCAGCTGATGGAAATAACCGCCAGACACCTGAGCGAGGTCGAGGATGAGGCCCTGATTCAGGATATGCTCTTCAGCATGCCGGGCGAAATGCTTCTTGCCGCGCTGGAGCGCATCTCCGGGCAGGGGCAGCAGCTATCGCCGGCCCTGATAAAACTGATGGCAAACATAGCCCGGGCGCAGGATCAGGGGGGCGCGCCGGACACCTCGGGTAAATTTGATTCCGCCACCCGCGAGAAAATCCAAAAGCTGCTCAGCAAGGAGCGCTATGATGAATACGTGCCGGAGGACTATTCCAGTATTCTTCAAAAAATTTCAGCCGGACTTGTAAGCACCGACAAAACGGTCGACTTTGACGTGGAAAAGTACCTGCCGGCCCTGCAGGATGAACGCGTCAACCGGGACATCACCATTGCGCTGATGACCCTGATGAGCGGAGATCTCGACGAGCAGGTCTATGCCGATTTTTGCGCTCGGGTCGCCCGGGGGATCGCTGATCTGATACATGCCCGCGAATACGCCCTGCTTGTTAATATATATAAAGCGCTGGTTCACCATGTTTCCCACAAAGCAGGCCTTGTTACCCGCAACGCAGCCGCCGCGGCGGTAAAGGCCTTTTCGCAGGAGCGCTGCATAACGCTGCTGGCCGACGCATTCTCCGCCCAGCCTGCCGCAAAAGACACGGCGCTTGAAGAGCTTGTCATGCTTACCGGCGCACGCAATCTCGGCTGGCTGATAAAACAGTATCTGCAGCTCTACAGCAGCGAGCGCGGCCAGCAGCTGTTTGCCCTGCTGGGCCGCTTCGGGGCGCGCGCGGCAGAGGAAGCTGTTGATCTTCTGCCTGACTGCAATGACGCACAGGCCATGGCCCTGCTGAAACTGATACGCGCCACAGGTGACAATGCCTGCATACAGGCAGTGCGCCGACTGCTGGACAGCGACAACGCCGACCTGCGCCTTGAGGCCCTGCGCACGCTCTTAAAAATAAAGGATGCCTCGGTGCTGCCTGTTTTAAAGAAAATGCTCTGCGCCAGAGACAGACGAACGGTTGAAAAGGCCCTGCTTTTTATTCAGGAAAACGATGTGCGGGAGGTTGCTCCAGATCTGGCGGCCATGATTAAAATCCGGTTTGTCTCCCGGGACAGCCTGAGCCGCAACAAGGCGTTTTTGGCGGTGCTGAGCTCGCTCGGCAACCCGGCGGTGATTCCGGTGCTCAAGCACAAAGCCTCGGTACGGTTTTCATTAACACCCCTGGCATTGAGCCAGACGCAGGTCATGCTGTACAAAAGCCTTGCAGGCTATCCGCCTGATTCTATTGCCGCCATTATTCAGCAGGGCTTGAGCTCCGGCAATCCCGGGGTGCGCAGGGCGTGTCAGGAAATAATCAATGCGCGGCGGTAGCCGGCCGTGATGCACACGACGGGTTCCGTTAGCGCCACAGCGAACAGGTGCGCAGTATGACTGAAACAGACAGGCAGGATATTGTAAAAATCATTACAGAGATCGTATCCACGGTCACCAACATGCATCTCTATCCGCCCACACATCCCCAGGTGGCCCCGCTTGTCGATCGTCTCTACGAAAGTATTTCCATGCTGCTTGAAGCTGTGCCCGAGCTGACGCTGATCCTTGTCGACGAGGATATAGTTTTGCATGGCAAGCCGCTGCCTAATGTCGGTCCGGTGGGGAAATCGTTCGTAAAGCTCCTCACCAAGAAAGACCTTGAGCGCATCACGCTGCTGAAAGGGCTGCCCAGAGAGCAGCTGTTCGATTTTCTGAACGATCTTGCTTCCGTTGACGTAAAAACCGTGTCATCGAGGAGCTGCATCAAGGTCGGAAAAATTTCTTTTGACGGTGAGCTTGACGGCGAGTCGGATGATTTCGCAGAGTTCAGGAATACGATCATAGCGGATTTAAGGGCACTCTATTACGGCATTCGCAGCGGTAAAAAATTTGCAATCGACGAGGTCAAGCACATCGTTGCCCAGTTTATTGAAAATTTCACCCGGTCCATGAATCCCCTGAGTCTGCTGGCGTCCCTGAAGTCCGAGGATGAATATACGTACGTGCATGCGACCAATGTGTCCCTGCTCGCCATGAGCCTTGCCGAATATCTGGGATTCTCCGGCAAGCCTCTTGAAAACATCGGCGTGGCCGCGCTGCTGCACGATGTCGGCAAAATGGTCATTCCCGATGAAATCCTCAATAAGCCCGGACAGCTGGATACCGACGAGCGCACGGTCATGGAAACCCACCCGCTCATGGGACTTCAATATCTGACGAAGCAGGCCGATGTGCCGTCGCTGGCCCTGATCGCGGCCATGGAGCACCATTTAAAATACGACGGCAGCGGATATCCGCATATCAATGATAGCTGGCGGCCCAATATCGTCAGCCAGATGGTGAGCGTTGCCGATGTTTTCGACGCGCTGCGCAGCAAGCGCCCCTACCGCGACGCTGTGGCCCAGGATAAAATCATCAGCATCCTGCGCCATGAAAGCGGCAAGGCCCTGAACCCCGAACTGGTTGAACATTTTATAAACATGATCGAGCAGTAGCCCTGCAGGCGGGCGGCACGCACATCACGAAACACAAAAATAGTCGTCTGGATGCCTGCGATCCGGCAGCCCCCCAACCGGAGCGAAAATTTTTTCGCCTCTGCCCGGCTCCGACTCCGAACTCCATACTCCCGCCTTCATACTACCCGGCCTGCAGATGCTGCATGAAACGGTTTTTTATTTCTAACGGAGAAAGCTCAATGATAGTCACATCGGCATTGCCCGGCTCGGCGTGCGCCACGATCACGGTCAATCCGGCAGAAAAACCCTCAAGCGCTGTCTGCAACTGCTGCTCGTCTTCAGCTTCCAGCACACGCGCACACCCCGCAGCGCGCGCAAGGGCCGCAAGGTCGGTTGCGCCGGCGCGCGCGGTCGGGGGGTTGCCGGTGCTGCCGTACACGCGGTTGTCGACAATAACCAGGCATAAATTCGGCGGGGCCTCGCGGGCAATGGTGGCAAGGGAGCCAAGGTTCATCAAGAGTGCGCCGTCGCCCTCGATCACGTAGACGGGCCGGGCCTGGCTCAGGGCAAGGCCGAGGCCGATCGAACTCGCCAGCCCCATTGAGCCCAGCATGTAGAAATTGCCGGGCCGGTCCTGCACACTGAACAGCTCGCGCGCGGGAAACCCGATATTGGCGATGATAAGTCCGTCTCGTTCCGCAACGCGGCGGATAATGTCTATGCGCTGCATGACCACAGCTCCGGCTGCAGAAAGGCTGCCCGCATGCGGCTCTCGGCATAGGTTGCGCGCAGCGCTTCCTCGAGACGTATGCAATCGTTCAAAGTGGCGATTACATCATAGGGTATTCCCAGTGCGTCAAGCACCCGGGGCGCGGCCTGCCCCATGGGTTTCTGAGCAAGGATGCGTTCCCGCTCCCCTCCACGGTGGCTCATAAGCAGAAAAAGCGGCAGCTCGTAAAGGCCGGTGAGCGATGCCAGCGCATTCACGCAGTTGCCCAGCCCTGAGTTCTGCATGAGCAGCAGCGTCCGCCTGCCTGCCAGGGCCGCGCCTGCGGCAATACCGACGCCCTCCTCTTCGCGCGTTACCGGCACATGGCGCACCCTGCCCGCGTCAAGCAGCTGCATGACAGCGCCAAGCAGGTTGCAGGGCACCGAGCACACCAGGTCGACCCCTGCGCGCTCAATACTGTCGACAATCTGCCGGTCAATAGTCATTAACACTTCTCATGGATTGAGTTGTAAAAAAGATTCGGAAGCGCTCGTAAAAAGTTCGCAGACAAGGCACGCGATGCAGGGGCACGGCATGCCGTGCCCCTGCCGAATGCCGCAATCATTACGTAACATCAGGCACGCAACGCCGTATGCGCCTTTTTACGGGCGTAGCTCCGCGTTGCGTATTTCCCTGCCATCATACACCGGAACAACCGCGAATTGGCCGCACCCGGTTATATAGTCTATATCGTCCTGAAAGCCAAGGGACTGAAGGTGCCGGGCGGCCTCGCTCTCGCGCGCGAAGCAGGCGAGCACGGCCGGGTCATAAGAAGCGCCCCCGATGAGCGCGGCCAAAGCAAGCGCAACGCCCATATCCTCGGCCTGGCCGCGGCTGCCTCCGGCCGCGACAATGCAGATATCCCTGCCCGTGCAGTACGAGGCAACCGAGCGCACATTCATGCCTGAGCAGATAACAGCCCGCTCGCACTCAAGCAGGATGCGCGTAAGGTTTGAGGTCCGCATTGCAATTGTATTGCGCGGCTTGCGGGAAAGGATGTCGACAAGAAGTGCGGGAGAATTGCCGGCTTCAAAACCGGGCAGCTGCCGGCCTCCGGATTCACCGATGGTGAGGACCTCGGCTGCGTCAAAGTCCTGCGGGTTCTGGTCCGGCCGCAGCGGGATGATGCGGCTGACACCATGGCAGAGCGCAACAACGATCGTGCTTGCCGCACGCAGGTTATCGATCAGCACCGGCAGCTCGCCGGTCCGTATCTGCAGCGCCTCGTTCCCGGCGCTGATGATTCTACAGCCTGCCACAGGTATCGCCCCTGATGCCCCGGCGCAGGGTTTCAAGCGGGATAATATCCTCAGTGCGGATATTGCCCAGGTTCACGTCGGGTCCGAACAGCAGGATCAGTTCGGCCTGCTGGTTTTTCTCAGGGGCTTCGAACATCAGGTTTTCAAGCCCGATCTCCTCGGCCAGGTACCGTGCCATATCCTCCTTGAGCGTGCCGCGCTCATCATAGATGCCCAGGTTGCGCCCGCCTTCGCGCGCCTCAATGATCACGTAATGCGCGCCTGCCGCAAGGTCGCTTTTGGCCTCGCGCACGCGGTCCTTGAGGCTGAGCAGCCGGTCGGCTGCCGGGTCTTTCTTGCCGACTTCGGACATGACGAAAAACCCCATCGCGCTGGCCTGCCTGATAAGCGCGGCCTTGGCTTCGCCGGGGATATCGATAACCCCGTTTGAAACTTCGATATGGCTCAGTCCGATATCGCGGCAGTAGGTAAAAAAAACATCGGTTTTATGCTGCTGCCAGGCGATTTCAAGCAGGGTGCCGCCGTTGCCGACATTGATGCCGTGTTCGCGCAGCAGCGCAATTTTTTTGCGCAGGGCAGGCTCCGGAATCAGGCGCGGCGTGGCCCAGCCAAGCTTGATAATGTCAAGATAGGGAGCTGCCGGCAGCAGGTCCTCAACGCCGCACAGGCCGACCGCCTTGTCAAGCACCATGGTGAGGCCGCATGCGCGCGGCTTTTCCGAGCGCGTGAGAATATCGATAAATTCAAACGCCTTCCTGTCCGTATGCGTTGTGTTCATAAAGCGTCCCGGTGAGCGCGGCTGTAGCGGCAGCCGCAGTAATTCTGGCGATAAAGGTTATAGTGTCTGCTCAGCTCGCAGCTGCGCTTGAAACCGTCCTGCTTTTTAAAATCGCTTGCAATGTAGCATATATTCAGGGCCTCGGCAGCTGCAGCGCCGATCGCGTTGATCACAGAGGCGCTCTTGCGCGGGCTCACGGTCAGCGTTGTCGCGAACCAGGGGAATCCCAGCCGCGCGGCCATGGCCGCGCTGAACTCAAGCCGCCCTTTAAAACACTGCCGGCAGCGCTGTCCCTGCTCAGGCTCATCCTCAAAGCCCTGCACCCAGGCGTCCCAGACCGCAACGGGACTGGACTCCACCAGCAGCGGCGTTCCGGTCAGCCGGCACAGCCCGCGCATAGTCTCCAGGCGCTGCCCGTATTCCTCGTCAGGTTGAATATTGGGATTATAGAAAAGTGCGGTAACCCTGTATGCGCGCGAGAGCAGTTCGATTACATGCGTGGCGCAGGGAGCACAGCAGGCATGCAGCAGCAGCGGCTGTTTCGTATCCGGCACAGCCAATCCTATCGGCGTTTGCCCCGCCCGATGCGCTTCACTTTTCTTTTCTTTTTCTTCCTTTTGGATGACTGCTGACGGCTTATTTTTCCCATGATTTCTCCCTGCGTTCATGTCAATAATACTGTGATACTGTAATTAAAGATGATGACGATAGCCTATTTCATGCAATAATTCAATTGTTTTTCGAGGGGATCCTGCATGTCGCATATCTGCGCAGGCAGGCCCCGTCCGTTACACCCGCCGCCATTTTGCCGGCAGGGCCCTTTTATGCTATAGTTATGACCGGGTACAGAGCGTTGCGCAGCACTGAAAAACGCTCTCCTGCACCCTGGCAAAGGATATATATGCTCACAGCACCCCGCACCACTTCCGCTCCCCGGCTCGCGCGCCGCATCTTGTTATGGGCCTGCGCCATGGCCGTGCTGCCGGCTGCCGGCTGCATGGTAAACCCGGTAACCCTGCAGCAGCAGTTTAATGTCGTGAGCGAATCGCGCGAAATCAGCATCGGCCGAAACGCCCACACACAGATCGTAGAATATTTCGGGTACTATCACAACCCGCCCCTGCAGCGCTACGTTGACCGGGTCGGCCAGAAACTGGTCACGATATGTAAAAGAAATGATATCGACTATACGTTTACCGTGCTTGATACCGATATGGTCAACGCCTTCGCCCTGCCCGGCGGCTATATCTACATAACGCGCGGACTGCTGGCAATGCTCAACAATGAGGCCGAAATGGCAGGCGTGCTCGCCCATGAAATCGGGCACGTAGTGGGCCGCGACAGTGCTGCGCTGATGTCGCAGAACATGCTGGCGCAGGTTGCCGTGCTGGCCGGCGCGGTCGGCGCTGCCAGCTCCGGCGGCGGCGGAGACGTTGCCGCAGCCAGCATGCAGCTCTTCAATGCGCTCATGCTGGGATTCAGCCGTGAACGCGAGTATCTCGCTGATGAACAAAGTGTTGATTATCTGTTTGCAGCCGGCTATGACCCGGTGCGTGTCAGGGATTTCATGCTGAGCCTGGCGCAGATCGGCCAGGGTCCTTCAGGTCCGCAGCAGTACATGATGACCCACCCTTTTATTTTCGACCGGATTGCCCGCATTGAATCCCGGGCCAAGGTTGTGCGCGCCATGCAGGACACCATGGGACAGCTGAACAGTTTGCCCGCCGATACCGGCACCGGTTTTATCGGCTCCGATGTGTACCTTAACTATATTGACGGCATCGCCTACGGCCCGCGCGACGACATGCGCCGCCTGAAACTCTACGCCGTGCGCAGGGGCGATACCTTTGCGCAGATTGCGCGCCGCAACCTCGGCAGCGCGCAGTATGCCAAAGAGCTGGCCATCCTCAACGGCATGCCCGAAAACGCCCCGCTGGTGCCCGGCGCAACCATCAAAGTGATCCACTGACAGGCTGATCTAAAAAGAGGTATCAAACCCCCGGGGAATGCGCGGTGCGCACCCTGCTACAGGGTGTTCAGGTGCAGGATGCGCGCGCCGTCGAACCCGTTGAACTTTGTGGATGAGGCAATACTGTAGGCGCCGATATTGGCGGTGACGAGCAGATCACCAATGCGCAGGTTGCCCGGCAGCGACTCGGCGGTGGTGATCTTATCGAAGCTGTCGCAGGTCGGGCCCACTACTGCGCAGACTTCCTCTTTTCCTTTTCGCAGCGCCCGGAAATTCGGAATCCAGTGATCATACACTACGCCTGAGAAGGTGTGATACACGCCGTCGTTGATGTGATAGAAGAGCTTGCCCTCGCGGCGCGCTTTTCCGATAATCTCCGACACCAGAACCGCTGCAGTTGCCACGATAAAGCGGCCGGGCTCGGCGATCAGTTCGGTATCGGCCGGGAACAGGCGTTTGCATTCAGCCGCGATAATGTGCGCAAGTTTTTCAAAGCGCGGGGAGTCGCTGTCGTAGGGCACGGGAAATCCGCCGCCGATGTCAACGATTTTCAGGGGATAGCCCTGGCGGCGCGCCTCATTGAAAATCTCAGCCGTAAGCTGCAGGGCCGTGCTGTAATTTTCGAAATTGGTACACTGGCTGCCCACGTGAAAGCTCAATCCCTCAACAACCAGGCCGCTGTCAAAAGCCTGCCGGATGAGGGCCAGGGCGTCTGCGGGCTCGGCGCCGAACTTTGAGCTCATTTCAATCTGCGAGCCGATGTCGGGCACTTTCAGCCGCAGCACCAGGCCGGCGGTGTCGCAGTATTGGGCGATCTTGCGCACCTCGTCGGCATTGTCGAATGTCATGAGCGGCCGGTATTTTTTGATTTTGGCAAGTGTTTGATGGTCCTTGATGGTGTTGGAGAAAATGATCTTGTCCCAGATATAGAAGTTTTTCTCTTTAGGGTTGAAGTGGCGCAGATAGGTGTAGACCTGCATGAACTCGTTATAGGAGGCAACGTCAAAGCTCGCGCCTTCGTCAAACAGGGTGCGCACGATCTCAGGATTGGAATTGGCCTTGACCGCATAATAGGCCTGCACAGCCGGCAGGTGCTTTTTAAACAGCCGGTAATTGCGCCGGATGATGTCGTGGTCGATGATGAACAGCGGTGTGCCGTGCTGCGCTGCCAGTTCCTTGAGCCGGGTTGCGGATAGCTTCATATTTAGAGCGCCTTCATCAAAGCGCTGAGTTTTTTGATTTCGCTGTTGTTCTTCAGGTACGATTTAATCAGCTTCTGGCGCAGCTCAGGGCCGCGGTCATAGAGCCGCTTGAGCTTTTTCGGCTTCGTGGTCTGCAGGGTATAGGCCACCAGTATGGGCAGGGCCAGGGTAACATCCACATACGCGGTCACGGTTTCCTCGAGTTTTGTCGGATCGATCTTGCCCCAGCTGGCCGCCTCCGAAGGCGGCGCGCCGGACAGGCCGCCCGTGTCAGGCCGCGCATCCGTGATATTTATATCGTAGTCCTGGCCCACCTCGGGGATCATCAGCACTTCCTGAATCTGCGGCTCGGTCTGCAGCATGAAATTCTTGGGGCTGCCGCCGCCGATCAGAATGACACCGGTCTTGCCCTTTTCATAGCGCTTGGCATTGAGCACGATGGCGGTAGAGTCGTGCACATCGAGGCTGGGATTGATCTTGAGCTTGAACCTGTCCCCCAGTCCCTGAGCCTCTGCCAGCAGTTCCAGTCCGGCTACGTTCATGCCGATGGTCGAGTCGCCCGGCGACGAGGTGAAAACCGGAATACCGTTGCGATAGGCGGCCGCGAGCACGCTCACCTGCCCCAGTTTATTTTTCTTTTCAAGGTCGCTCAGGATACGGCCCAGCAGATAGTAGCAATCGCGCGTGCCCATCTCCTTCTGGAATTCGGGCCGCAGCAGCATCTCGCGCAGTCTGCGGTCGGTTTCCATGAGCACTTCTTCGTAGTCGAACAGGATGTCATAGATACGCGTTACGCCTTTTTTCCGCAAATCAGCGTCATCGACGCTGTGGCTGCCGCGGTACATGGGCAGGTTCAGGGCGTAGTGGATGTCGTGGTACATGTTGGCGCCGGTTGCCACGATCCAGTCGACAAACCCGTGGTTCATCAGCGGCACAATGGCCGAGGGTCCCAGGCCCGCGGGCGTCAGGGCGCCGGCAAGGCTCAGGCCGATGGTCACGTCGGCTCCTGCGTAGCGGTCGCGCATAAGCTGGCAGGCCGCGCGTATGCGCCCTCCATTGTAGGCATCGAGATTGTCGATCAGGTCAACAACAGAGCTTTTTTTATTCAGCGCTGACGGCAGAATCCGCCTGCCGGACAGATATTTGCGTTTGCCGGGGCATTGCATATGGGCGTGTTTCTTGTTCTGCATTACATGGTCCTTTCAGGGTCGAGTGCTTTGAGGGCCCTCATTTTTCAAACGGGCTGTATTCTTTTGGGGTTGCGCACGCGCTCATACTCCGTACGCACAGGCTGCAACACTACCATATTCTCAACCGGCAGTCCATACTTGATGCTGTGCACAGGCGGCCGCATGCAGTCGCCGCAGCGCGATCTTTAATACAGCCGAAGAACCGATAGCATGACTGGAGCAGCATGCGCTGCAGCCCTGATAAAAAAGGAAAAGTCCCGTAATTTTATACCGATACGATACTGTCAGGCACGCACAGGCGGATTGACAAGCGCTGAAGCCGGTGGTATTGTTGGCTGATTAAAAAAAAGATTTCTGCATGCATAGCGGGCAGCAGCCCGGTGCATCCGCTGATTCGCCCAGATGGTGCCAAAAAGCCTGCGAGCTGCCGCAGCGTGTTGTTCAAAGCAATTAAAAAATTTACGAAGCCGGTCCCATGATCATTTCGTGCCCGCATTGCAGGAAGCGCTATAACATTCCGGAAGATGTCCTGCAAAAAATCAGCGAAAAAGCTGTGTTTGCATGCCCGGCCTGCAAGGGCAGCATCCATCTCAGCATGACGGTTCAGGCTGCTGCGGCACCGCCTCCCGCCCCTGCGCCTGCGTCATCCGCAGCGCAATCCCCTTCTGAAGGCGCTACATTAAAAGACCGGCTCACGCAGGCGCTCAACAGCCTGCCGGCCATGCCGCAGGCACTTGAGCAGGCCCGTGGACTTATGGCCGACAACAGGATGCGCCCTGCTGACATGGTCAAAATTCTTGAGCAGGATCCATCCGTTGCAGCCCCCTTTCTCAGGCTCGCGAGCATGTCGCTGTACGGGGATACGCAATCGATCAGCTCGATTCAGCAGGCCGTCGGTACCCTGGGCATGAAAACCCTCAATGAGTTCATAACGCTGGCGTGCGCTGCCCAGGTGCTGGGCAGGGAGCTGAAGGGATACGGGCTGCAGGCGGGCGATCTCTTCAAGCATTCGCTCGCGGCCGCCTATTGCTCCCGGGCGCTGGCCGCGCGCAAATCACCCGATCTTGCTGAAGAGGCTTTTTCAGCCGGGCTGTTTCATGATTGCGGTAAATTGATTCTTGACAGCTTCGTGGAAGAACGACGGGAGGCTTTTTCCGCTTTTGTGTACGAGCAGAAAAAATCATTCCTGGATGCCGAACGCGAAATTCTCGGATTTGATCATCCGCAGGTCGCCGCCGACGTGTGCGTCAAATGGCGCATACCCAAGCGCCAGGTTGTTGCCATCGCGCTGCATCACACACCGTCGCGCTTCGTGCACAATGAGCTGGCCGCTGTCATTCATGCGGCTGACGCAACATCGATGATGAGCGGTATCGGCTCAGGCCTTGACGGGCTGCTCTATAGCGTCGACGAGAAGGCCATGGAATTTTTGAATCTTGAAGGCGACTGTATCGGCGTGCTGATGGCTGACGCGGCCGGCTATGTAAAACGCGTGATGGCATGCTTCTAACCCTCAAAGGTTGTGATGCCCCGCCTTGGTGGATATTTTCTGACCGTCTGAAAGGGTAGCGAACGACATATGGATTTTTCATTTACACGGGCACAGGTGCTGGCCCGCGACATGGCACGATCATTTGCGCGCACCGAGCTTGCACCGTTTGCGCAGGAACGGGATGAGCAGGCCCGCTTCCCTGCCGAGGTCATTGCCAAAATGGGCTCGCTCGGTTTCATGGGCATGTGTATTCCGCGCGAATACGGCGGCAGCGCTCTTGACGGCGTCAGCTACGTGCTCGTGATTGAAGAGCTTGCCAGCGCGTGCGCGTCCACGGCCATTATCGTGAGCGTGCATAATTCGGTCGGAGTCTACCCGATTTATTTGATGGGCAGCGAGGAACAGAAAAAAAAATATGTGCCGGACCTGGCGGCGGGCAGGAAGCTGGGGGCGTTCGCCCTGACCGAGCCCAATGTGGGTTCAGACCCGGCTTCAATCGAAACCAGCGCGCGCTCCGACGGCGACTTTTTCATCATCAACGGCACCAAGACATTCATCACCAGCGCCGGCACATCCGACACGGTCATCGTCATGGCCAGCACCGACCGCGCCAGGCGCGGCCGCGGCATATCGGCCTTTATTGTCGAGAAATCTTTTCCGGGCATTACGGTCGGAACCCATGAAAACAAGCTGGGCATCCGCGCCTCGGATACCTGCGAGCTGATTTTTGAAAACTGCCGCGTGCCCCGCGCCAACCTGCTCGGCCCTGAGGGCGCGGGCCTGCGGGCGGCACTGAACGCGCTCGGCTTCGGCCGGGTCGGCGTTGCCGCTCAGGCGATCGGGGTTGCGCGCTGCGCCATGGAAAAAGCCGTACACTACAGCCGTGAGCGCAACCAGTTCGGCAAGCCGATCGGCTCGTTTCAGGCCATTCAGTGGATGATCGCCGACATGGCGACTGAAATCGAGGCTGCGCGCCTTCTGACCCTGCGCGCGGCAAAGCTCAAGGATGACGGTCGTCCCTTTGCCACGGAAGGCTCCATGGCCAAGCTGTTCGCCTCGGAAACCGCCATGCGCACCGCGACAAAGGCGGTGCAGATTCACGGCGGCTACGGCTGCATGAAGGACTACGTGGTTGAGCGCTGCTTCCGCGATGCCAAGGTGATTGAAATTTACGAGGGAACCTCGGAAATACAACGCCTGATCATTTCCGGAAGCGTTATAAAAAAATAATACGGTCCTCCGAACGGAGAGCTATTCAGCGGAAGCATGCATGGCCCCACTTTCCATTATCGTTACCGTCAAACAGGTGCCCGACACCAACGAAGTGCGCATTGATCCGAAAACAAATTCACTCATGCGCGAAGGCATCCCCAGCATCCTCAACCCCGAAGACGCCAACGCGGTTGAAGCGGCCCTGCGCCTGCGCGATGAGCACGGCGGCACGGTGACCGCCATCACCATGGGCCCGCCACAGGCTGAAGCAGTGCTGGAGGAGGTTATGTGCCTCGGCGTTGACCGGGCCGTGCTGCTCAGCGACCGCGCCTTTGCCGGATCCGACACCCTGCTGACCGCGTTCACGCTTTCGCGCGCGGTGCTGAAGCTGAAAACCTTCGACCTGATCCTGTGCGGCCGCCAGGCCATTGACGGCGACACGGCCCAGGTCGGCCCGCAGCTGGCCGGTTTTCTGGATATACCGCAGGTGACCTATGCCGAGGAAATCGTCTTTGTTGAGGGGGTGTTTCGCATTCAGCGCGGCCTTGAACACACCCGGGAGCTGGTCGCTGCGCGGCCGCCCGTGCTGGTGACCGTCAATGCTTCGGGTCCGGTGCCGCGCTATGGGTCGCTGTATGCGCTTGCAGGTGCCTGCAGCGGTGAGCATATCAAGCTCTGGAGCGCAAAGGATTTGAACCTGCCGGCCTCCATGCTGGGACTTGGCGCCTCGCCGACAGCGGTCAAGAAAATTTTCGAGCCTGACCGCAGCGTAAAGGGGGAAGTATTCGAAGGCAGTGAAAAGGAAATGGCCGCGCAGCTGGTCGCGCGCCTGCGCGAGACCGGCTGCCTGTAGCCACAACGCAGGCCGGTTGGAGCATGTAATTTTTTTGTTGCTTATGCCAAGAAAAATGGACTCCCGTTCGTGGTGAGCTTGTCGAACCATAAACGGATAATTCTCTGTCCGTTCGGCCCTTCGGCAGGCTCAGGGCGAACGGACGATAAGTTATAGTATTGCGTTCAGGATTCTAACTACGGACTATCGATGATCACACTGCTGCCCGAAAAATGTATCGCCTGTTCGCTGTGCGTGAAGGCCTGCCTGTTCAGCGGCATCAGGCTTGACGGTAAAATCCCCGTTTTGACCGAATACTGCACCGGCTGCGGTGCCTGCGTCGAGGTCTGCCGTGTCGGCGCGATTGTCTCCGAAGGCAAGCCTGCTCCCCCGCCTGATCTCGGCTCCTATCGCGATATCTGGGTAATCGCCGAGCAGCAGGATACCATTGTACACCCGGTAACGTTTGAGCTGCTGGGCAAGGCCCGCGAACTGGCCCAGACCCGTGCGTGTCGGGTGGCAGCAGTGCTGGCCGGCAGCGGCATGGGCGCAATCAGCCAGGCCCTGATACAGGGCGGGGCCGATGTGGTCTACCTGGCCGACGCTCCGTTTCTATATCCATACCGCACCCGGCCGCATGAGCGGACTATCGCCGCGCTTATTGAACAGCACAAGCCCGAGATCGTGCTGATCGGCGCAACCTGCATGGGCCGCGACCTGGCACCCCGGCTGGCAAACCGGTTTAAAACCGGCCTGACCGCCGACTGCACCGGTCTTGTGATCGATTCGCAGGACGGCTGTCTGCTGCAGACCCGTCCTGCTTTCGGCGGCAATATCATGGCAACCATTGTCACCGCACATCACCGGCCCCAGATGGCGACCGTACGGCCCGGGGTTATGCAGGCTTTTCAGGACGAAGGGCGCACCGGCACGGTTGTAACGGTCGAGACTGTTGCGGATGCGGCTGATGACTGCGTGCAGGTGCTCAAAACAATTGCAAAACCCGGCAGCGGGGTGCAGCTCGAAAAGGCTCCGGTTATCGTTTCCGGCGGCCGGGGACTGCAGGGCCCGGATAATTTCAAGCTGCTCGGCGAGCTGGCCGAACTGCTCAGCGGGCAGGTCGGCGCATCGCGCGCAGCAGTTGAGCTGGGCTGGATCGAGCATCCCCATCAGGTCGGACAGACCGGCAAAACGGTCAAGCCGCGACTCTACATCGCCTGCGGCATCTCCGGTGCGATCCAGCACCTGGCAGGCATGCAGCAGGCCGACGTGATCGTGGCGATCAACCGCGATCCCTACGCGCCGATTCTGAAGATCGCGCATTTTGCCCTGATCGGCGATGTGCAAAAAATCGTGCCGGAACTGATCGCGCAGCTCAAAGCGCAGCACTGAAAACTCATGCGCTCCTGTGCTGCGTAAAACCGGTGAGGGCCATTCCAACGGACTCTGGTGCAGACAAAAGTTATGCATAGCTCATTTCCAGTTTTTAATCATTGCGGTACGCAGGCCTCACACGTGATCAGACATATCCTTTCACCATTTCAGTTTATTAGGCGCGCTGGTCTTTGCGCGGCCATGCTCGTTACCGCCGTTTTTTGTGCACAGACCGCGCGCGCCCAGAATGTGCAGTGGCTCTCCCGGCCGCTGCCCCCGCAGGCAGCGCAGGGCCGGATCACCTTTCTCGAGGTTGACCCGGGCGGGTATGTGTGGTTCGGCCTTGCAGCGCCCGGAGACGTTCGCAGCACCGCGCTCGGCGTGCTCGACCCCATGGGTGAATATATGTTTCCGCTTGCGGGAACCCGACCGGGATCAGGCACGGCAATCGCTTTTGAACCGGTAACCGGCGAGGCACCGGAGGCCGGCGCGCTGTGGATCGGCAGCACCGGCGGCTTACTGGTTGTTGAGCGCAGCGGCCGTACAACCGAGCTGACATCCACTAACAGCCCTCTTCCTGCGGGCAGTGTGCGGACGATTTACTGCGCCCGCGATGCCACCAGATGGATTGGCGTCAGCGGCAACGGAGTCGCCTGCGTTGACGCGGCCTTTAACTGGGCTTCCTACAACAGCGCCTCAGGCCTTGGCAGTGATAACATTGAAACGATCGCCGAAAACCATCAGGGCAATCTCTGGTTCGGCTCCAGCAATCAGGGCGCCAGCCGCCTTGACCGGCAGGGCGGCTGGCTGCAGTTCACCTCGTCCAATTCAGGCCTGATCGGCAACCGGGTTATGCGCATTGTGGAGGAATCACCGGGCCGGACCTGGTTTTTGACCCCGAGCGGCATCAGTGTTTTTGACGGCGCGAGCTGGATGTCCTATACCGGCCGCAACAGCCCGCTGGGGCGCTTTGCGGCAACCGCGCTCGTCATAGACGCGAGCGGCAGTAAATGGGTCGGCACGGACGGGGCCGGCCTGCTGAAGCTGGACGCCTTCAGCCGCTGGACCGTATACACTTCTGCCGACAGCCCCCTGCCTGATAATCGCATCGATGCTTTGACACTTGATGATCACGGAACACTGTGGATTGCAACACCGGCCGGCATAACAGGCCTGGGACCACGAAGTGGTACGTCTGCACCGGACGCCTGTCCGGGCGAGAATGTCGAGGGTCTGGGCCTTGCCTGTCCATTCGAGCAGGCCGTGCTGTGGCAGGCTGACAGCGGTTCGGGCCGGAGCCGGGAGCTCGGCTGGGCGCTGCCGTCACTGCCCTTCGGTGGCAGGGCCTGGTATTATGGCGCGCTGTGGGCCGGCGCTGATTTCAACTTTGACACGGCTGACTACAGCCTGCGCGCTGAGCGCACGGGTGCGCAGCGCCTGCTGCTCAGCGGCACTTTTTCACAGGCTTTGTTTTTGGTGCAGGGCGCGGTGATTGCACCTGAAAGCATTGATACCCAATGTGCGCGCATGAGTCCTTTTCCTGAGAGCCTGCCACAAAATGTTGCCGGCTATGTGCTGCCGGGCGAGCATATTCCTTCGGACGAACCTCTGATCGTGCAGCTGGCGGGCGAACTGGTGCGGCCTGAATCACGCACGGACATGTACGCTGCGCTGCGCGACATCGTGTACTCCAGCCCTGTTCAGAGCCTGCAGCTTGAGGCACCTGATACCAAAAGTGCCCCTGCCGGCGCTGTTGATGTGCTGCGCTCGGGCAGCGGCGACCGGCATGCCAGGGCGCGTCTGGTGTGCACGCTTGCGCGCGCCGCAGGCCTGCCCGCGCGGCTGGTGATGGACATGAACGATGGGGTGTGGTGCCAGGCATGGGTTGCAAACCGCGGCTGGATTTCAATCGAGATCACCTATCCGGTGTTCGATTATGTCAGGCCGGTTCGAACAGGCCTGCCGAAAAAGCTGTCCCCGGCCGAACATGCTGTCGCGACCCTCTCAGGCAGGGATGACACCCTGGATACGCTCTCCGGGGATGCGGGCCTGAGTGCTTCAAGGCGTACTGTGCCGGCCGCTGAGCTGAAGCAGCCCGACCGCCTGCGCGATGCGCGCATGCTGATCGCCCCGGTGTATGAAGACGCGCCAGCTCCTGCAGCGGGAAAGATCCCGCTTGCCGACGGCATTTCCATGCATGCCCGGCAGCGCGGCGCCGCTGTGCGGATGGTTTTCGAGGATGGGCAGGGCCGTGAGCTGCACGCGCTCACGCCCGCTCTTGACGGCTTGTCAAGCACGGTCAATGTGCGCGACCGGCTGTTGTGGCGCTTTGTCGCACGCAGGCTCGGCGCTCTGCTGGTTATTGAAAATATTGAATGCAAGGAGTATCGTCCGCCGGAATGAGGAGAAGAGATGTTCAAGGTTGATGGTTATGAAAAAAGTACGAATCAGTCACCATGAAGTCTTTGTCTTGTCATTCTGAGGAGCAAAGCGACGAAGAATCTCGCGCTCATTTGAAAAATAAGATTCTTCGCTTCGCTCAGAATGACAAAACATTCTGTTTGAAATTTCTTACGGACGTTTATTATTAATTCAAACAGGAGTATTTGCGAGGAGGGGCGCAATGCTGCGACGGCCGTCTGCCGTGCTCGCGATTGCCTACGGCGCGGGCATTTTCATTGAACGCTATTATCCCGTCTCCAGCCGGGTTCTCCTTGGAGCAGGCGCTTGCGCGCTTGTCTTAGCGCTTGGCTGCATATGCCTGCGCCGCGCAGCCGCAGGCACAGCCGCGGTTGTACTGCTTGCCGCTGTTCTGGGCGCGCTTGCCTACGCCCCTTTTCACGACCTCCCCGCGCATGTCCGGCAGCTTGCAGGCGTGCTGCACAGTCCCGTTTTTGTCGAGGCCGAAGTCAAGCGCACAGAGCCGCTTGCATCCGGCGCGCTCAGGCTCACGCTGGCCTGTGACTGCATTGAAACCCCAAACGAACAGCTTCCGTGCAGCGGCCTTGTCCAGGCTACCCTGCAAAAACCATCCCGCACGTATCACTACGGCCAGCGTCTGCGGCTTGGCTGCCGTTTGCGCCGGCCGCGCAATTTCAACAATCCGGGCGGATTTGATTATGAGCGTTTTCTGGCGCATCGCGGGATATATCTGACCACCTTCCTGAATAATGACCGCAGCATCATCGTTCTGCGGGAAAACGGGGGGCATCCATTCCTGCGGGCGCTTGAGCGCTATCGCTCCGGGCTTCGCAGCCTGATCTGCGACCGGCTCGCATCCCCTGAGCGCGATCTGGTTCTGGCGCTTCTGCTGGGTGAAAAGCAAACTCTTGATCCGCAGATTAAAGACCGGTTTGCGCGTCTGGGTGTCGCGCATCTGCTGGCAATTTCAGGCCTGCACATCGGCATCGTATCCGGCCTGGCATTTGCGCTGGCCTGCTTCGTGCTGCGGCGGTTCCCGCGCCTGTTTCTCTATGTCGTGCTGTGGAAGGCAGCTGCCGTGCTCGCGCTCGTTCCGGTAGCCGTGTACTGCTGCATCGCAGGATTGCAGATTCCGACCCTGCGCTCCGGAATCATGATCGCGGTCTGCATTGCCTGCCTGCTGATAAACCGGAGGCAGGATGCCCTCAACGCGCTCGGCCTGGCCTGCTGTATCATTCTCGTATGGATGCCGGCCTCGCTGTTTGAAATTTCATTCCAGCTCTCATTCGGGGCGGTGTTATTCCTGATCCTGTATGCTGCGCCGGTGCAGAAACTGATTGCCGCAATCGAGGGGCCTGCATCTGCTCAGCGCACCCGCCGCCCTGCGCTGTGGCTGTACCGCTTTCTTGGCGGCACTCTGGCTGCGTCCGTGATTGCTTCCGCTGCCACCGCCCCGCTCACGGCCTATTATTTTCAGCAGCTTTCCCTGGCAGGCATACTCTCGAACATTATTCTTATTCCCTCAATCGGTTTCGGGGCCGTGCCCTGCGCCCTTGCGGCAGCCGTGCTGCTTCCGCTGAGCGAGCCCGCAGCCGCCGCGCTTGTGCACGCGGCAGCGCTGATCCTGGAACAGTCCCTGCTGTGGATCGGCTACTGGTCGGATGCCCCTATGATATGCGCGCAGGTCGCTCCGCCTTCGGCTGCTGCAATCGCAGCCTGTTACGCAGCGCTGACACTTCTGCCGCTATGCCTGCGAAAGCGCTCTATGGTGGCGGCCTGCCTGCTGTGCACGGCTGCTGCGGTTGTGTGCCTGCATGCTCCGCCAAAGCATTCTGACGGGCAATTGCGTGTAACATTCCTGGATGTGGGCCATGGTGATGCAGCCGTCATTGAGTTTCCGCAGGGCCGTGCCATGCTGATCGACAGCGGCGGATTGCGCTCGGACCGGTTTGATGCGGGAGAGTCGATTGTGGTGCCGGCGCTGCGCGCCATGGGCATCAGGGATCTTGCCTGGCTGGTAATCAGCCATCCGCATCATGATCATATGGGAGGCATGCGCGCGGTCATGGAAGCATTTCAGCCCGAAGAGCTGTGGGTCCCGGCAGAGCAGTATCCTGAGGCGAACTTTGCCGCGATTATTGCAACAGCGCGCAAGCAGGGCCTTGCGGTGCGTGCGCCGGTGTTCGGCACACCCGCCTTGTCCATCGACGGCGCAACAATAGAATTCCTCAGCCCTGATGTGCGGCAGGCGGCAGCGGCGCGCGCATACCATGATCTCAATGACATCTCACTGGTTATAAAAATCAGCTACGGAGCGCATGCGTTTCTTTTTACCGGCGATATCGGCGCGCGCCAGGAGCACGCTCTGCTCGAGCGCTCGCGTGACCTGCGGGCCCGGGTGCTCAAGGTTCCGCATCACGGCAAGCGCGGCTCGAGCTCGCAGGCCTTTCTGGACGCGATCAAACCTGAGAGCGCGGTTTTCAGCTGCCGACCATACGCCGGGCGCGACCTGCCCGCAGACGTGCTCAGCCGCTACCGGCAACGCGCTGTTCAGGAGCTGCGCACCGATGTGCACGGCGCCATTCAGATTACCAGCGACGGAGCGCAGCTTGCAAAATACACGTTTTTACCGCAGCGCAGATTTACAGCCTTGCCCCTGCCGCAACCCGTGTGCAGGCTGCCGGGCAGCCCCTGATTAATCCATTTGACATTGCTTCAGTATTTTATCTACAATGAAAGCAGTGCAGTTAATTTTCCGGAAAGAAGCCATTGTATGAAAAGAAATGTACGGCACGCCGCGCGCGCTGTCCTTGTTGTGCTGATGCTGGCCTGCGGCCTGTTGAGCTGCCGCAGCATCCCGTTGCGTGAGCTCGCAATCACCGATATCGACAACGCGGAACAGGCCCTGCAGCAGGCACAAACCGCTGAAGCGCATGTGTACATGCCTGAAAAATATCTGGAAGCGCGCATGCTGCTTCGCCGGGCCCGCAGCAGCATGCGGACTGAAGAATACATGCAGTCGCGTGAGTTTGCCCGCCGGTCCCGGGAGGTCGTCCTGCAGGCCATGCAGCAGATACCGGGCGAGCAGCAGCGCGTAAAAGATCTTGCCATGCGATTGCTGTTCAGCGCCAATGAAGCCTGGGACAGCTATGCCCAGGGCATTGAAAAGGAGTATGCCAGCGACGAACTCATAGAGATCAGGCAGCTGCTGGACGGTGCCCAGGAAGATCTCAATACGCAGCGCTATATGGACGGCCTTAAAAAGGTCCAAAAGGCGCACGCAAAAATAACGTCTCTGCCGGAGGCGATTGAACGGGGCCGGATCGTCAGGCTGGAGCAGGAGAAAAAACGGCAGCAGGCCCAGAAAACCGGCGCGGAGATTATCGCGGAGGCCAACCGGACGGCCGAAATTATTATCAAGGCGGCCAACAGGCAGCGCGAACAGCTGCTGGCTGAGACCGCAGAGCTGGCCGCGTATGCCCGCCGCGTTGAATTCGAGCGCATGTTCCCCTCAACCTACAAGGTTAAAAGCGGCGAGACCCTGCTTGATATCGCGCGGCGCCACGAGATATTTAATGACAAATTCATGTGGCCGCTGCTGTACAAGGCCAACCGCGATCAGATCCGCGACCCCATGGTCGTATTCCCCGATCAGACCCTGACTGTCCCGCGCGATATTACCTATGAGGACATTATAGAGGCCCGCAAAATGGCAGAAGCGCCTCCGCCGTATGATCCTCCCGCAACCGCCTATACTCCCGCAGTGTATCAGCGCTACATGCAGATCCTGCCTCCTGATCCGCTTATGCCCGAAGAGGCAGAGCAGCCCGCGCAGGAGTCAGAACCCTGGCTTGAGCCCTGACGGCATTTGTCAGCTACCCTTTGATTGTCAGTGTGCGGCTTCACCGTCAAGCCGGCCGAGCTGGCCGCAGGCGGCCGCGATATCGGCGCCCTTGCTGCGCCTGATCGGGGCCGTGTAGTTGTGCTCGACGAGAATACTTTGAAAACTGAGCAGCCGCTGTTCGTCGGGAGCTCGAAATTCGCTGCCCGGGTGCTCGTTAAAGGGGATAAGGTTGATTTTGCAGCGGATGCCTTTTAACAGCCCGGCAAGAGTTCGCGCATGGCGGTCGCTATCATTGACATCCCGCATCAGGATATATTCAAACGTAATGCGCTTGCGGGGCGGCAGCGGATAGCTGCGGGCCGCTTCCAGCAATCGCGCAAGCGGATAGGTTTTGTTGACCGGCATCAGCTCGCTTCGCAAACGGTCATCGGGCGCGTTCAGCGAAATGGCGAGATTCACGTCCGTATCACGGCCCAGGGCTTGCATGCCGGGCACCAGCCCGCAGGTTGACACGGTTATCTTGCGATGCGAGTAATTCAGCCCGTTTTCATCCTGCAGAATGCGTATGCTTGTAATCAGGTTGTCGTAATTCGCAAGCGGCTCGCCCATGCCCATGTAGACGATATTGGGCAGGCGCTCTCCCAGATTGTTTTCCCGCACAATGCAGAGCACCTGGCCCACGATTTCACCGGGTCGCAGGTTGCGCACCAGCCCGCCCTGCCCGGTACAGCAGAAACGGCATCCCATGGCGCAGCCGATCTGCGTTGAAATGCACAGGGTCAGATGCCGGCGTTCCGGAATAAGAACACTTTCGATGCCGTGCCCGTCAGCGGTTTTGAAAACATATTTGCGCGATCCATCCTCTGAACTTTCGGTCCGGCAGGGCACAAAGCGGCTGATAATAAATTTTTCTTTGAGCTGTGCGCGCACATTTGACGGCAGGCTGGTCATCTGATCAAAATCAACTGCCTGTTTCTGATGCAGCCAGCTGAAAAGCTGACGGGCGCGAAAGGGCGGCAGCCCGAGCGGCTGCAGGGTCTCAATAAGTTCAGGCAGGCTAAGGTTTTTAAGGTCGTTCATAGTGTCCCTGACGGGCCGCTGAATGGTGCCGTTTGCCGCATTGAACGTGCCATTCGTCACCGCGGCGTTCTGTAGATACTATGAAAATGGATCATTTGTGCTAACGTCAAGTCTCACGTTGGGTACGTACCACCAGATACGTATTATCCTATTTACAAAAGGAGCGAGAGATGAAGCAC
>Ga0194127_10002029_pt1 | contig 28422 bp, 29 predicted proteins | sample TA2KigC100mmetaG_FD_148624 | JGI IMG/M metagenome (GOLD analysis project Ga0194127, IMG submission 148624) | Freshwater microbial communities from Lake Tanganyika, Tanzania - TA2015036 Kigoma Deep Cast 100m | ecosystem: Environmental > Aquatic > Freshwater > Lake | place: Tanzania: Lake...
GCATGGCGGGTGTGGCTTCGATGCGATGGCGTGAACGGATCGGCGTCAGCAACCAATCCATACACTAAATCAGTATCTTACACCACACTCGCCAGCCCAAAATCAGGCCCTCGGTGAATAAGACGGGCTAGTGCCGGCTGCGTCGTTCTTGACTGTCGTCGCAACATTGGTGGCTGCGAGCTGGCAGATTTGGTCAAGTAACGAAAGGAGCCTGAAAGAAGCGCAATTGGCTAGACAGGCCGCAAAGGAAGCGAGAGAAGAAGCGGATTGGGGCGCGTTCGAAGCTATCCTCGACAAGGACACAGCGGATCGGCTCTACGCAAGCCCAACTTTTACGGCAAGACTTCGTTCGTTTGCGATAGCCGGTCGGTATGACCGACAGCTTCTGGATATTACAAAGAAGTTCATGATCCAGCTGTCTTCGCCGTCGGCCTTCCAGGACATTTGGAAGATCGCCTTCAAGGAAGCTGACGACAATAATATCGACAGCGTCGTCGAGATGGCGAGGTTGAAATCCGATGTCGAAATCAAGGCCAAATGCAAGGCCGGGAGCAGCAGGCTGAATTTTAAGAATATGCCGACGGATCCTTGGTCAGAGTGGGGAATTTGTTCGAGCGTAGTTACGCACGATGAAGTCGTGAATCAAATCAGGGATCCTAAAGATCAGGATGAGGGGTGGAGATTACACCAAGCGTTAGCAAACGACGGAATCTTTAAATCTTTTCTCAGCGATCAAATTGCCGGTTACTTGCGTCGAAAGTCCAACAGAGCGACAGGTTCCAGGATGCTCGATCTGTCAAACGTCTACCTCTTGTGGGCCAATTTCGACAATGTGGATTTTTCCGGCGTGAATTTAACTGGTGCGACGTTCGATCGCGCGTCGCTAAAAGGCTCAATCTTGCGTCCAAAAGATACGGCGCCAGCTGCCGTCTATTTCTTGGGCGTTCCATGGTGGGAGGCGGAAGCGATTGACTTGCAGCTTCTTAACATCTTGATCGTCACTGCCCAGCCTGGAAAGGCCCTGCTTCCGCAAGGGTATGATATTACGTACGAAGAATATGTGAATAAGGTGCAGGCGCTTTGCCAGAACAAGCTACAAATTTGTGCGAAGAAATGCCTGCGATATAAAACTATGCCGTTCCAGAATAGTGCGGAATGTCAACCGACCATGCAGTGAAGGGCGTTGCTTCGCATCGGGACGCTTCGAAAAGCGAATCTCTCGCTCGCCATTTGTTGAGGAGACAGTCACGCTCACCCCCGCGCCAGCGCGATCATCACTGCGCCGGCGAGCATCACCGCCGCGCCGAAGAGCCGGCCGCTCGTTTCCTCCTTCAGCACATGGCCGCTGGCGAGCACGGTGAAAAGCGCCGACAGCCGCTTGATGGCGATGACGTAAGGGGTGAACAGCACGGTCAGCGCCCACATCTGTAATGTGTTGCCGAAGGCCATCGCCGAGCCCGCGCCGATCGCGTGGCGCAGCGCGATGAGACGCGGCGCGGCGCGCCGACCCGCGAACCAGTAGAGCAGGGCGCACAGCGCGATGACGATGGTCACCGCCGTTATCCAGACGAGCGGCGTCGACGCCCTGACGCCGAGCTTGTCGATATTGGCGGTGACGCTCCAGATCACCGCGGTGCCGATCATCATGCGCGCGCCCTTGTCGCGCGCGAAGACATGGAAGTTGAAGCGGCGTCCGCTTTCCTGGTCGGCGTCGAGCAGTCCGACGCCCAGCACGGTGAACAGCACGCCGAAAACGCCCATCGGCGGCGCATGTTCGCCGGTCATGACCGGCGAGGTGAACAGCATCAGCACCGGGGTGAGCAGCACGAGCGGCGCCACCAGGGAAGCGTCGGACAGTCGAAACGCGCGGATATAGAGCGCGTAGGCGACGACGTTGAGCGCGCCCGACCAGACGAGCAGCGTCCAGAATTCGGGCTTGGTCAGCGCGGCAAGCGTCTCGCGCGGCGCGGTCGACAGTCCCGGATAAAGGATGAGGCAAGCGACCGTCAGCAGCAGCGCGCCTGCGCACCATTGCGCCGCGAGAATGGCGCGATCGTCCGCCGTTCGCGTCGCGGCCTTGGTGCCGAGATCGGTGACGGACTGGCAGATGGCGGTGACGAGCGAGGCCAAAAGAGCGAGAAGCGCGAGGTCCATGGCGCGCTATAGCGCATGACTCGCAAGAGTGGGAACCAACTTTTACGTCGACGCAATGGCGGCAAGTGCAGTGGTCCTCGCCCTCATGCTGAGGAAGCGGCGCAGCCGCTGTCTCGAAGCACGAGGGCGAAGCAAAGAATGCGAACGAAGAGGTTTCCTCGTCCTTCGAGTCGCGCCCTTTGGGCGCTCCTCAGGATGAGGAAACCTTTATGTGATCGAGATGCGCTCTTTCTGATCTACACGCCCGGTTTCACCGCGGTCACCAGAGTGTCCACGCCGTCGCGAAACTCGACTGTGACCGGGGCGAAGCCCGCGGTGCGGAGCTGCTGGAGCGCCGGCTCGAAATACATGATGCGCCGAGGCGACTCGTCGCTCAGCAAATGCACGATCCAGTCTTCGAGAAGGTCGAGCCGCTTCATGTCCGCGAGAATCTTGAACCATCCCCGCACGAGGGCTTGCGTATCGGATAGATGCGCCGCCGGATCGTCCATGGCGTAGCGGTCGCCGTTGACGAACAGGCCGCCAGGTTTCAGCGCACGGAAAATCTCAGTGATCGCGGCCTTGCGATAGTCGTCGGGGAAGTTATGGATCGCATAATTCGAAATGACGACATCCTTGCTCGCATCGGGCAAGGCGCGCAATGCCGCGAGCGCATCGGCTTCGATGAATGCGACGCGGCCTGCAGAGACGTAATCGGCGAGATTGACGCGCGCCTGAGCGAGCATTTCGCCGGCGCTGTCGACCGCGGCGAGCCTGAGGTCGTCCCGCGCCATGAGCGCCGCCAGCGTGCTGATCCCGGTGCCGCAGCCGATCTCGAAGCCCTCGAGCGGCCCTGCGCCGGGCCGCCATTGCGCGACCCGCTCTCCGACCATTCGGGCGAGCATGGCGGCGTTCGGACACAACAGCCGCAGCACGTCATACTCGGCGCCGATCGGCCCAGCGAAAGGATTATCTTGTAGGGCGGACATGGCGGCTCTTTTTCCATATCGCGCAACGCTCGGCAAGGCGCGGCTTTCCTTGCCGGCCACGCCATGATAGCGAGACGCGAGCAATTGCCGAGAGATGGCTATGACGCAGGCGCTACGCAATGAGACGCGAGCGGGCGGCGCGGACGCGGCGCTTGCCGAGTCGCTCGTCGCGCTCGGACGCGCCGCGCGCGCTGCGTCGCGGGCGGTCGCGCTCGCCTCGAACGACGCCAAGAACAAGGCGCTGCGTAAAGCGGCCGAAGAGATGCGCCGCCAAAGCGGCGCGATACTCGCCGCCAATGCGCTCGATGTCGCCGACGCCAAGGCGCGTGGAACGGCGGCGTCTTTTGTCGATCGGCTGACGCTTGATCCCGAGCGCGTCGAGGCGATCGCTCGCGGACTGGAGGAGATCGCCGATCTGCCTGATCCTGTCGGCCGCGTTCTGGCCAGCTTCGAGCGGCCGAACGGCCTAAAAATCGAGCGCGTCTCGACGCCGCTCGGCGTCATCGGCGTGATTTACGAAAGCCGGCCGAACGTCACCGCCGACGCGGGCGGTCTGTGTCTCAAGGCCGGCAACGCCGCGATCCTGCGCGGCGGCTCTGAAAGCTTGCGGTCATCGTCGGCGATTCACGTCTGTCTTGTCGCCGGGCTAAAGGCCGCCGGGCTTCCCGAGGCGGCGATCTCGCTCGTCGCGACGGCGGACCGCGCCGCGGTCGGCGCGATGCTCGCGGGGCTCGACGGCAATATCGACGTGATCGTGCCACGCGGCGGCAAGAATCTCGTCGCCCGCGTGCAGCAGCAGGCGCGCGTGCCGGTTTTCGCGCATCTCGAAGGCATCGTGCATGTCTTCGTGCATAAGGACGCCGATCTCGACATGGCGAAGCGCGTGCTGCTCAACGCCAAGATGCGCCGCACCGGCATTTGCGGCGCGGCCGAGACGCTGCTCGTCGACAAGGCCTGCGCGGCGACGCATCTTGCGCCGCTCGTTGCGATGCTGATCGATTCAGGCTGCGAAGTGCGCGGCGACGCTGCGACTGAGGCCGCCGATGCGCGCGTGAAGCCGGCGAGCGAAGACGATTGGCGCGCCGAATATCTCGATGCGATCATCGCCGCGCGGGTCGTCGACGGACTGGAGGGCGCGATCGAACACATCGAGACCTATGGCTCGCATCACACCGATTGCATCATCACCCGAGACGCGGACGCGGCGGCGCGCTTCATGAACGAAGTCGATTCGGCGATCGTGCTGCATAACGCCTCGACCCAATTCGCCGACGGCGGCGAATTCGGCTTCGGCGCCGAGATCGGCATCGCGACGGGCCGCATGCACGCCCGCGGACCGGTCGGCGTCGAGCAGCTGACTTCGTTCAAATATCGCGTCTACGGCGACGGCCAGGTGCGGGGGTAGGGTCGATGTCAATGAGCGGCTCTGACGCTAGTTTAGGCAGCATCTGAAGACGTCCTGCCGAGGATTTGTCGACCAATGGCATTCCTGAATTTGCGCGTCCTGCCACACCGACAATTGAGTTGTATAACGGTATGCGTTATAGGCCTCCATGATCCGAGGTTTCGACGACCCAGAAACTGAATTGATCTGGTCGGGTTGCCGGAGCCGTAAGTTGCCGCCGGACATTCAGGCCGTGGCTCTGCGCAAGCTGCGCCTTCTCAATCAGGCGCGCGTCTTGAACGATTTGCGCGTTCCGCCGGGCAATCGTGTTGAAGCTCTGAGAGGCGACCGGTTGGGCCAGCATTCGATCAGGATCGATGACCAATGGCGCATCTGTTTTGTCTGGATCGAGGGAGGGCCGTCCGATGTCACGATCGTCGACTACCATGACTGAGCTTTTGCCCAACCCGAGCCCGGGCGAAATTCTTGCCGAGGAATTTTTAAGGCCCATGGGACTGAGCCAGAACGGGCTGGCGCGCGCCATTCGTGTGCCGCCGCGCCGCATCAATGAAATCGTTCTCGGCAAGCGCGCGATCACCGCCGATACGGATTTGCGTCTGGCGCGCTATTTCGGGATTTCGGAAGGCTTCTTTCTCGGGCTGCAGGCGGACTATGACATCATGACGCGGCGACGGCAGATCGGCGCCGAGCTCAACGCAATCGAGCCGCGCGCCGCCTGAGAAAGCTTGATCTGACCCCTCTCTGCGCCGCATATCGGCTCGATGACTTCCGCCGCCGTCCGCCTCCCGCCTCACGCGCCCGGCATGCGCATCGGCCTTTTCGGCGGCTCTTTCGATCCGCCGCATGAAGGCCATGCGCTCGTCTCGCGTATTGCGCTGACGCGACTCAAACTCGATCGCTTATGGTGGGTGATCTCTCCCGGCAATCCGCTCAAGGACGCGAGCGAGCTGCCATCAATCGGGGCGCGGATCGAAGCGGCGAAAAAAATCCTGCGCGATCCGCGCGTCGCCTTCACCGGTTTCGAAGCTGATATCGATGCGCGTTACACCTGTGACACGATCGACTATCTTCACGCCCATTGTCCCGGCGTGCGCTTCGTCTGGATCATGGGCGCCGATAATCTGCTGCAGTTCCATCGCTGGCGGCGATGGCAGGATATCGCCCGGACGACGCCGATCGCCATCATCGACCGACCGGGCGCCACGCTCAAAGCCATAAACGCCAAGGCGGCCGTCTATTTTAGCGATGCGCGGCTGCCCGAGAGCGACGCCGTGACGCTGGCCGAGACGCCGCCGCCGGCCTTCATTTATCTGCACGGCCCGAGGATTGAGCGCTCCTCTAGCGAATTGCGCGAAGGCTATTTGCGGTCGAAGAGCGGCAGTATCCAGCGCTTATAGGCCCAGAAGCTCGCCGGTATGCCGATGAAGATCGCGACCCAGAGCAGCAGCGAGCTGTCGGAGCCGCGCTCATAGAAACCGCCGCCCTCGGAGACCGACTGCGTGTAGGGATTGCGCACGAACAGCGTGATCGCGAATGAGCCGACGATGATCAGCGCCGTTGCGATGTAAAGGCTGCGCGGAATCACGATTTGCGGCACATGCGGCGGGGCCGGCGTATCTTCAGGCTTCGGCGGTGGGTTTTCCTGTGGCGCGCCCTCGTTGTGCGGTTCTTCGGTCATGGGCTTCTCTCCCGATATTTTGCGCTTGGCCCTAGTATAGGGCTGCTCTATGTCGCCGCGCCATAGACGTCGTACGCCTCCGCGCGTTCGATTTTAGCGGTGACGATATCGCCCGCGCGCAACGGGCGCCGCGCCGCGACAAAGGCCGCGCCGTCGATCTGTGGCGCATCCGCTTTGGTGCGGCCTTTGGCGGGCGCGCCCGAGGGTCCGCCGCCCGGCTCGTCAATGATGACGGAAAGTCGCTTGCCGACCTTGCGCTTCATCAGCCGCGCGCTGATCGACTGCTGCTTCTCCATGAAGCGCCGCCAGCGCGTCTCCTTCACCTCGTCCGGCACGGCGGGAAGGCCGAGCGCCTCGGCGGGCGCGCCGGCGACGGGCTCATATTTGAAGGCGCCGGCGCGGTCGATCTCGGCGTCATCCAACCAATTCAGGAGATCGTCGAAATCCGCGTCGGTCTCGCCTGGAAAGCCGACGATGAAGGTCGAACGCAATGCGAGGTCGGGACAGGCGTCGCGCCAGGCGCGAATGCGCGCCAGCGTCTTCTCCTCATTCGCGGGGCGCTTCATCGCCTTCAGCACGTTGGGCGCGGCGTGTTGAAAGGGAATGTCGAGATAGGGAAGAATTTTTCCCTCCGCCATCAGGGGCACGATTTCGTCGACATGGGGATAGGGATAGACATAGTGCAGGCGCACCCAAATCCCGAGTTCGCCAAGCTCCTGCGCGAGATCGAGAAATCGGGCGCGCACGCTGCGGTCGCCGAACAGGCTCTCGGCATAGCGGATGTCGCGCCCATAGGCGCTCGTGTCCTGCGAGATGACCAGCAGTTCCTTCACCCCCGCGCGCGCGAGCTTTTCGGCTTCGCGCAGCACCTCGGCCGCGGGCCGCGAGACCAGCGGCCCGCGCAGATGCGGAATGATGCAGAAGGAGCAGCTGTTGTCGCAACCCTCAGAAATTTTGAGATAGGCGTAGTGGCGCGGCGTGAGCTTCACGCCTTGTTCGGGAAGCAGATCGAGGAATGGGTCGTGGGCCGGCGCGGCGGCGCGATGCACCGCCTCGACGACGCTTTCATATTGCTGCGGTCCCGTGATCGCCAGCACCTGGGGAAACCGCTCGGAAATCGCTTCCGGCTCGGCGCCCATGCAGCCGGTGACGATGACCTTGCCGTTTTCATTGAGCGCCGCGCCGATCGCTTCGAGCGACTCGGCCTTGGCGCTGTCGAGAAAGCCGCATGTGTTGACGATCACCACATCGGCGCCGGCGTGGGTGCGTGAGAGCTCATAGCCTTCGGCGCGCAACCGCGTGACGATGCGTTCGCTGTCGACGAGCGCCTTGGGGCAGCCGAGCGAGACGAAGGAGACGCGCGGTCCGGCGTTCTGCCTCTGTTGTTCCTGCATGGCGCCCATTGCCATGCGGCGGCCGTCTTTGCAATCGCGGGCGCGGCCTTACGCCGTCAGCGCGCCGAGAAGAGCAAAGAGCGCAACGGCGGCAAAGACGATGGCGTCGAACATGAACGCAACTCCGACAAGCCCCTGACAGGGTCTAGTTGGGCGCGGTTTAAGAATTGGTTGACGGCCCGGCAATTGATGGACCTTTGCCGACTTGGCGTGAAAAAAAGCCAATAAGTCTACGGCGATGCAGGCGATGGCGCCGGGCTAAAAAAGAAGATTTGCGCTTGGCCTAGGCGGCACTTAGGAATAGCGCGCCGCCGGCGAACTTTAGCGCCGCCGCTTAAAGGGAAGCGCCACGTCTTGACGAATTCCATAGTTCTCGGAACCGGATCCTATGTGCCGCAGCGCGTCATCTCCAACGCCGACCTTGAGAAAATCGTCAGGACGAACGACGAATGGATCGTCAGCCGCACCGGGATCAAAGAGCGCCGGATGGCTGCGGATGATGAGGCGACATCCGATCTTGCGGCGGCCGCCGCGCGCGAAGCGCTGGAGTTCGCGGGCGTAAAACCTGAGGATGTCGACATGCTCATCGTGTGCACGGTGACCGGCGATACGCCGACGCCGTCCTGCGCTTCTTTTGTCCAGGCTCGGCTCGGCGCGAAAAACGCTTTCGCCTTCGATGTCGGCGCCGCCTGCGCTGGTTCGCTCTACGGTCTGTCGATCGCCGACCAATTTATTAAAGGCGGCAAGGCGAGGCGCGCGCTTGTGGTCGGCGCCGAGACTTTGAGCCGCTTCGTCGATTGGACCAATCGCGAGACTTGCGTGCTGTTTGGCGACGCCGCAGGCGCTATTCTGCTCGGCGCCAGCGAAGAGCAGGGACGCGGCGTGCTCGCCGCAAGCTTGCGCACAGATGGGTCCATGACCGGCATCTTAGGCATCTACGGGGGCGGCAGCCGACGTCCGCCGTCAGCCGAAATGTTGGAAGAAAAAGCCGGCAAAATCAAAATGCGCGGCCGCGAGGTTTATAAGGTCGCCACGCGGCTCCTGCCCGAAGTGCTGAGCGACGCGCTGAAGGCCGCGGGACTGACGGCGAACGACATCGACCATGTCATCGCTCATCAGGCCAATAAGCGGATCATCGAATCCGCGATGCAGCATCTCGGCGTGCCGCTCGAGAAATGCTGGATCAACATCGACCGATACGGCAACACGTCGAGCGCCTCGATGCCGATCACGCTCGATGAGGCGAACCGCGCCGGACGGCTGAAAAAAGGCGATGTCATCGCGATGATGGCGATCGGCGCAGGAATGACCTGGGGCGGCGCAGTTCTGCGCTGGTAGGCCCCTTCCGCCTTAACCCCATCCGCCTGAACGAGGTCATGCGAATTGCGCTCGTTTTGCGGCTTGCCGAGTTCGTATACTCATGCTATCGATTTTATAGACTATAGGAGGGTGAGATGACGATCGGTAGGCGTTCGGAAAAGCCCGTGGGCGTGGGAATTTTTGTGGGTTTGCTTGCGCTTGCCTTAATGGCGAGCGCGACCTCCCAGGCGGGCCAGACATTCCTGAATGTCTCCTACGATCCCACGCGCGAACTCTATAAAGCGATCAACCCGGCCTTTGCGGCCGACTGGAAGGCCAAGACCGACCAAACGATCGAAATTCAGGCGTCGCATGGCGGGTCCGGCGCTCAGGCGCGCGCCGTGATCGAGGGGCTCGACGCCGATGTCGTGACGCTGGCGCTCGCCGCCGACATCGACGCCATCGCCAATAAGAGCGGCAAGATTGCTGTCGACTGGCAGAAGCGCCGGCCCAACAATTCCTCTCCCTATACGTCGACGATCGTGTTCTTGGTCCGTAAGGGCAATCCGAAAGTCATCAAGGACTGGGACGATCTGGCGAAGCCTGGCGTCGCCGTCATCACGCCCAATCCAAAGACGTCGGGCGGCGCGCGGTGGAATTATCTCGCGGCGTGGGGATACGGGTTGAAAAAATTCGGCGGCGACGAAGCGAAGACCAAAGACTTCGTGAAGGCGATTTACAAGAATGCGCCGGTGCTCGACACAGGCGCGCGAGGCTCGACGATAACCTTCGCGCAGCGCGGCATCGGCGACGTGCTTCTCGCATGGGAGAACGAAGCCTTCCTTGCGCTCAAGGAATTCGGGGCCGACAAGTTCGAGATCGTCACGCCCCCGCAATCGATTCTGGCCGAGCCCCCGGTCGCCGTCGTCGACGCCAACGCCGACGCCAAGGGCAACAGGCAGCTTGCGGAAGCCTATCTCGACTTCCTCTATTCGCCGGCGGCGCAAGCAATTATCGCCCGCAATTTCTATCGTCCCGTCCATCCCGAATATGCGGCGAAGGACGATATCAAGAAATTCGCCAAAATTGATTTCATCACCGTCGACAAGACGTTCGGCGGCTGGGCGGCTGCGCAAAAAAAGCATTTCGCTGACGGCGGCATTTTCGACGAAATCCAGAAACAAGAGCTGACAAGGTGACCTCCCCAGTCCTTGTCGGCAAAAACGCCCGACGCTTCACGGCGCCGGGCGTTATTCCAGGCTTCGGCCTGACCTTCGGCTACACGCTGATCTATCTTGGCCTGATCGTGCTTTTTCCGCTCGCCACGCTCATCTGGTGGGCGTCGGGATTGGGTCTTTCGGGCCTCTGCGCGATCGCCGCGGAGCCGCGCGTCGCCGCCGCCTTGCGTACGACTTTTTTCATTTCCTTCGCGGCGGCGATCGTCGATCTTTTCTTTGGCCTCATCGTCGCCTGGGCGCTTACCCGATATGATTTCGCGGGCCGTCGACTGCTCGACGCCTTCGTCGATCTGCCCTTCGCGCTGCCGACCGCCGTGGCCGGCATTTCGCTCGCGGCGCTCTATTCGCCAAATGGCTGGTTCGGCGCGCCGCTTGCCGACTATGACATCAAGATCGCCTTCACCCGCTGGGGCATTCTGGTCGCGCTTATCTTCATCGGCCTGCCGTTCGTCGTACGCACCGTGCAGCCGATTATTTCCGAGCTCGAAGTCGAGTTGGAGGAGGCCTCAGCCACGCTCGGCGCGGGCCGGGCGCAAACCGTTCTGCATGTGATGCTGCCGCCCTTGGCGCCGGCGCTATTAACCGGATTCGCGCTCGCCTTCGCCAGATCCATTGGCGAATACGGCTCGGTCATCTTCATCGCCGGCAATATCGCTTATGTGTCCGAGATCGCGCCCCTGCTGATTGTCGTAAAGCTTGAACAATATGACGTCGCCGGCGCGACCGGCATCGCGACGATCATGCTGGCGATTTCTTTCGCTGCGCTGCTTCTCATCAATCTGGTGCAGGCATGGAGCCGAAGGAGATTCGGTCATGTCTGAGATTGCGATTGCGGGCGGTCGCCGCGCGAAATATCGGCCGGTCACCGAAGATTCGCCGCTAGCGCGCTACGCGCTCATTGCGACCGCTGTTCTGTTTCTCGCTCTCTTCCTTCTCGCGCCGCTTGCCATCGTTTTTTTCGAAGCCTTCAGCAAAGGGCTTGATGCCTTTCTGTCTGTATTCCACGATCCGGATGCGCTCGCCGCCATCCGCCTGACTCTTCTGGTCGCCGCGCTCGCGGTGCCGGCCAATCTCGTGTTTGGCTTGGCGGCGTCCTGGTCGATCGCCAAGTTTTCCTTTCCGGGCAAGAGCGTCCTCATCACGCTGATCGATCTGCCGTTCTCCGTGTCGCCTGTCGTCGCCGGCCTCGTCTATGTGCTCGTATTCGGCGGCCAGGGCCTTTTCGGCGCCTGGCTCGCCGAGCATGGCGTGCGAATTATCTTTGCCGTACCGGGCATCGTGCTGGCGACCATCTTCGTCACCTTTCCTTTCGTCGCGCGCGAACTCATCCCGCTGATGCAGGAACAAGGCAAGGTGGAGGAAGAGGCAGCGCTCACGCTCGGCGCCTCCGGTTTCAGGACTTTCCTCACGGTGACGCTGCCCAACATCAAATGGGGACTGCTCTATGGGGTGCTGCTCTGTAATGCCCGCGCCATGGGAGAATTCGGCGCCGTTTCCGTCGTTTCCGGCCACATCCGCGGCCTGACCAACACAATTCCGCTTCAGGTGGAGATACTCTACAATGAATACAATAATGTCGCCGCCTTCGCTCTCGCAGTTCTTCTTGCAGGGCTGGCGCTCGTCACGCTCGGGCTCAAGACTTTCCTCGAATGGCGTCACGCTGACGAACTCTCCGGACGCGCACGACGACACTAGAACGCGTAAGCGTGGCGCTGCGATCCGCATCGAGAGCGTCGAGCAGGACTTCGGCGCCTTTCCGGCGTTGCGTGATGTCAGCCTCGACATTCAACCGGGAGAACTCGTCGCTCTGCTGGGGCCCTCGGGCTCGGGCAAGACCACGCTTTTGCGGGTGATCGCCGGCCTCAATTCTCCCGACCGGGGGCGCGTGCTCTTCGACGGCGAGAACGCGACCAACCTCCCTGTGCAGGACCGTCATGTCGGAATGGTCTTTCAGAACTATGCGCTCTTCAAACATATGACCGTCGCCGACAATGTCGGCTATGGTCTGAGAGTGCGCTCCAGACGCACGCGTCCGTCGCGGCCGGCGATCAAGGCGCGCGTCGCAGAGCTCTTGCAATTCGTTCAGCTCGACGGGCTTGGCGACCGTTTTCCGGCGCAGCTTTCGGGCGGCCAGCGCCAACGCGTGGCGCTCGCGCGCGCGCTGGCGATCGAGCCGCGCGTATTGCTGCTCGACGAACCATTCGGGGCGCTCGACGCGCGCGTGCGCAAGGATTTGCGCCGCTGGCTGCGCGACATTCATAAGCAGACGGGATTGACGACGGTTTTCGTTACGCATGACCAGGACGAGGCGATGGAGCTCGCCGATCGCGTGGTCGTGCTGAACGAAGGCCGCATCGAGCAGATTGGCACGCCCGAAGAGCTTTACGATCGGCCGGCTTCGCCTTTCGTCATTTCCTTCGTCGGCGAAGCGGTCGCGCTGCCGGTCACTATCGCCGACGGCCACGTCAAATTCGGCGGCCACGAATTGCACATTGACACCCATGGCTTGCGCAGCGGTCCGGCAAGGGTTTTCTTCCGGCCGGCGGACATCGCGGTCGCGGCCGAGGGAGACGGCGATCTCGAAGGCCGCGTGGAAAGCCTGAGGCGCACGCCTGCCGGCGTTCGCGCCACGATCGCCATCGACGGCTATGATCAAACGCTCGAAATCGACTCGCCGCTCGAACATTCGGCTTCGCTCGGCGGCCGCGTTCCGCTTTCGCTGGCGAAAGCCCGCATATTTCCGGCTGACGAGAGGGACGCATATGTCGACGCCGGAGACGGCATTTGAGTGCGGCGCCTGCTGACGCGATCGACGAGAGCACTGTCGCCAACGACTGGAATTCGGCGCTCTATCTGAAATTCGAAGCTGAGCGCACGCGCGCCGCCCGCGACCTGCTTGCGCGCGTGCCTAATTGCGATACGCGACTGGTTTTCGATCTCGGATGCGGACCCGGAAACAGCACCCGGCTTCTCGCGATGAGCTTTCCAGGCGCCGATATCATAGGGATCGACAAGTCCGACAATATGCTGTCGGTCGCGCGCGCCTGCACGCCAACCGCGACTTTTATCAAAGAGGATATCGCGCATTGGCGGCCTTCGGAGCCGGCCGACCTCATCTTCGCCAATGCGGCGCTGCATTTTCTGCCCGATCATCGCAGGTTGATGACCAGGCTGCTCAGCCATTTGCGGCCCGGCGGGCGTCTCGCCGTCCAAATGCCCAACAATACGCATGAGCTTTCGCATGCGGCGATGCGCATGGTCGCGGCGGACGGGCCGTGGGCGCCTCGTCTCTTGCCGGTCGCCAAGTCGATCATGGTGCTCGGTCCGCTTGAGGAATATTACAATCTGCTTGCGCCGCTCTGCAGCACGATCGATATTTGGCAGACGGTTTATGTTCACCCGCTCGACGGTCCCGACGGCGTCGTCGAGTGGTTCGAAGGATCGGGACTTCGTCCATTTCTCGATTTGCTCGATGAACATGAGCGCGTCGAATTTCTCGCCCGCTACAGGGAAAAGCTCGCGCAGGCCTATCCCCGTCAGCCGGACGGTAAAGTGCTTCTGCGCTACCCGCGGCTGTTCTTCGCTTTGCAGACATAAGACCGAAGCGCCGCTCGCGGGCACGCGAGTTGCTTCACCCTTCAATGCGAAAAAGTGTGGCATTACAGCAACGGTTCCGCCCGATTTATGGAGCAGTATATAAAATCGATAGACAAAAATCCGCATATTCGGTTGACTGACCCTTGCGGCGTAGGTGCAAACAGTTCGCAGAGGGAAGCCCTCAGCGACCAAAGGTCGAGAGCTGGGATGTCAAAGCGGAATTTAAGATTGAGCTCTGCAGTGGCGGCGATGGTTCTTGCCCTCGCGCCGAATGTGTCCTTCGCGGAAGAGGCGGCCCAAGGGCCGGCGGGAAAAGCTGACGCGCCGCAAAAGGCCTCGGTGAAGACGAAGACCGCAGGCAAGAAGGCGACAGGTGAGGCGGCTGCGCCTGCCGCCCCGGCGGAGAAGAAAAGCTATTACGTGCCGACGCGCGGCTATCGTTTGGAGCCGCAGCCGGACATTCCGCCCTATGTGCGCAATCTCGCCAAGACCTACAAGGAATTCGAAGGAATCGACTGGCTGAACGTCGGCCTCGATTCGCGGGTTCGCTTTGAATATCGCAAGGACGATTATCGGCCGTGGACGAGCACAATGACCAATCCGCCGAGCTCTCAGCGCAAGTATTTTCCCAATTCGCTGTGGCTGTCGCGCACGCGCGCCTATATCGGCGTGCAGAACATTCTCGATCCCTTCCGTTTCGTCCTCGAACTTCAGGACTCCCGCGCCTATAACAGCATCTATGAATATCAGGGCCAGGAGATCAATCAGACCGAATTGATCTCGGGCTATGGCGAACTCTTTTTCAAGGACGCTTTCGGCAAGGACGATCTCGGCAATGATCGGCCCTTGACCCTTCGCGCCGGCCGGTTTCACCTCGAACTGCTCGATCGCCGTCTGATCGCCGAGAACGAGTTTCGCAACACCACCAACAATTTTGACGGGTTCCGCATCAAGATCGGCAAGAAGGACAATGACTGGGACATCGACAGTTTCCTGATGCGGCCGGTCATTCGCTATCCCTATCAGTTCGACCGGCCCGACTGGCAGAACTGGATTTACGGCAGCGTCATCAGCATTCGCCGCTGGTCGGAATATGCGACGGTCCAGCCGTATTTTCTGGGCCGCAAGCAATATGGCGATCCGCTCAACCTTTCGAACGCGCTCAAGGTTCACCGTGACACTTATGCGCCGGGGCTGCGCGTTTACGGCGTGATCAACGACTTCGATTATGACTTCGACATCAACAAGCAGTTTGGCGAGATCGGCGAATTCCGCCAGCTCGGGACTGTCCAAAACGCAGTGCAGACGACGGTGCAGCATGACGCCATCGCCTATGCGTTCGAAGCGGGCTACACTTTCTCGGACTTCCCGTGGAAGCCGCGGATCAGCGCCAACTACGCCTATGGCTCCGGCAACAAGAGTCCTTACGACAGCGTCAATCAGACCTTCGACATCTTCTACGGGTTCAATCAGCCCTTCTCACGCGATGATTATTTTGCGTGGAATAACGTCAAGGCGCCCAAGGCGCGCATCGAGTTCACGCCATTCAAAGATCTTCGGGTCGACACGGCGTTCAGCGCCTATTGGCTGGCGAGCGCCGCCGCGGCGTGGGACCGCGCCAATCTGTTTGCGCCGCTCGGCAACAGAGGCACGTTCCTTGGCACGGAATATGATCTGCGCATCCGCTACAAGCTCAATCAGTTCATCAATCTGACGGCGAGCTATGCGCATTTCTGGCCCGGCTCGTTTACGTCAAGCTTCGCGCCGCCGGTCACGCTGCAGCCGTTTTTTCCGCAATCCTTTCCCGGACAGACGGGGACGACGAACGGCCTGACCGCGCGGCCGACCGACTTCTTCTATCTCGAAGTTTCCGCCAACGCCTTCGGCGACGGCAATCCGATCGCCAAGCCGCCGGGCTCGGATTTTATCGCGCTGTTCAAGCCCGAAGGGCCGCCGCCGCCGCCGGCGAAGCCGCCGAGCTGGTCGGACGTTTACGTCGGCCTCAACGGCGGTTCCGCCTGGTCGAACCCGCGGTCGATCGTGCAGCCTTGGCCTTTCGGCGCCGCCGTCGCCAGTCCGGACATCGCCGTCGCCGCGACGCCGATCGACCAGACCAACCATCTCGCCGGCTTCATCGGCGGTCTGCAGAGCGGCGTGAATTGGAAATGGGCCGACAGCATCCTGACCGGCGTCGAGGCTGATCTTCATGCCGTCTCGGGCAACACCGACACCAGATGGCAGGCGGCGCCGACCTCGGGCGGCGGCAATAGTTTCGTCACCTATACGCAGCGTACCGCGACGCTCAACTATCTTGGAACGATCCGCGGCCGGCTGGGCTATCTCGTCACGCCGACGCTGGCGGTCTATGGCGCGGGCGGCATGGCCTATGGCGGAGTCACCTCCAACGCCGCGATCCTGACCCGCCGCATCGGCGGAACCAACCAGACGCAGGTCAATCCCGTCTATCAGGACAGTCTCGTCGGCTGGACGGCGGGCGGCGGCGCCGAATGGATGTTTGCGCCCGACTGGAGCATCAAGGTCGATTATTTGCGTTACGATCTCGGCGCCGCTCAAGCATCACCCAGTTTCGCGATCCAGCCGAACGGCTTTTACGCGACTGGAGCGATAAGCTCGACGCGGTTCAACGGCAACCTCATTCACGCCGGCGTCAACCGTCACTTCGATCTCCTCAGCCTCGTCGCAGCAAAATAGGCCGCGCCGAATAGGGCCCCGTGGCTTGGCCGCGGGTCCCATCAATCTCAAAATTGAGTCTGCCTCGCCCGGAGAGGCGCTTGCGCGAGAAGTCCGGCGCTTAGCTCTTCCTCATCGATTTTATGTGCGCCGCGGCGAACATCTCGCGCTTGACACCGGCGGCGGCGCCTTCGCGCGGCGCTTCTCGACTGCGCTGGCCGGGCTCGTCGACATGGACGGCTATGTTAAGGCCAGCGGCGACAGCGTGAAAACCCACCTTCCCAAGACGGCGCTGAAACCGGCGGTCGACTTTGAGTGGAAGGCGCCGAGATGGAGCAATGCTGATCGATGACATGATGGCGGCGTAAACGGACACGAGGCCGATTGCATCGGGGGAGAAGGAGAAGTGCTATGAGCGGATGGGAGATTGCAGGAATCGTTCTCGGGATTATCATCCTCGGCCTGTTGATCATGAACGCGAAGGATCTCTATCGCTATCTCAAGATCAGCAATATGTGAGGTTAACAGGACGTCATGGCTTTCGCCGCGGAACAATCGCAGGCGCTCGAATTTCGCGTGCGCGGCCGCGTGCAGGGCGTCGGCTTTCGCCCGACGGTCTGGAGGATCGCGCGCCAACTCGGGCTTGCCGGCGAGGTTCTCAACGACGGCGAGGGCGTGCTGGTCCGCGTCTGCGGCGATCAAGCGGGGATCGAAGCGCTGCTGCGACGAATAGCATGTGAGCCGCCGCCGCTCGCGCGCATCGATTGCATCGAGCGGCGAGGATACGCTGGCCGACTGCCGCAGGATTTCCGCATCGCGGACAGCCTCGGCGGTCCCACCCGAACGCAGGTCGCGCCGGATGCGGCGATCTGCGGCGCTTGCGCGGCGGAATTGCGAAATCCGCGCGACCGGCGCAACCGCTATCCTTTCGCCAATTGTACGCATTGCGGACCCCGTCTCAGCATCGTGACCGGCATTCCCTACGACCGCGCGACGACGACGATGGCGCCTTTCGCCCTTTGCGCGGCGTGCGAGGCGGAATATCGCAATCCGGCGGATCGCCGCTTCCACGCCGAAGCCATAGCCTGTCCTGAATGCGGACCTACCGCGTCACTCATCGCTTTTGGGCAAACTGAGGTTCCTCTCGACGGCGAGGCCGATGCGGTCGAGAACGCGGCCCGCCTCATCGCGCGCGGCGACATCATCGCGATCAAAGGTCTTGGCGGCTATCATCTGGCCTGCGACGCGACCAGCGCCGAGGCCGTTGCGCGCCTGCGCCGACTGAAGCGTCGCGACGCAAAGCCATTCGCGCTGATGGCGCGCGATCTTTCCGTCATACGGCGCTATTGCCCGGTAGGCGCCATCGAAGAGCGCGAGCTGACGGGCGTCGAGGCGCCGATCGTGCTGCTGCGCGCGACGGGTCCGCAGCGTTTGCCCGAGCCGATCGCGCCGGGAGTGGACACGCTCGGCTTCATGCTGCCGACGACGCCGCTGCATCTTTTGTTGATGGATCGGTTCGATCATCCGCTTGTCATGACAAGCGGCAATATTTCGGACGAGCCTGCGGTGACCGATGACGCCGAGGCGCGACGGCAGCTCGCCGATATCGCGCCATTCGCATTGACGCATGATCGCGCCATTGCCAATCGAGTTGACGATTCGGTCGTCAGAATCATGGACGGGCGACCGAGAATGCTACGCCGCGCCCGCGGCTATGCGCCAGCGCCGTTATCGCTGCCGAGGGGCTTTGACCATGCGCCCGATCTGCTGGCGATGGGCGGCGAGCTGAAGACGACGTTTTGCATGGTCAAGGACGGTGAGGCAATCCTGTCACAGCATCAAGGCGATCTCGAAAACGCCGCGACCTTCGATGACTATCGAAGAAATCTGCGCCTCTATGAAAAACTGTTCGATCACGCGCCATCGGCGATCGTCATAGACCGGCATCCGGAATATCTATCGTCGAAACTCGGCAGGACCGAGGCCGAAACGCGCGGCCTGTCCTTGATCGAGGTTCAGCACCACCACGCGCATGTCGCCGCCTGTCTTGCCGAGAATGGACGACCGCTTGACGCGCCGCCGGCGCTGGGGATCGTGCTCGACGGATTGGGCTTTGGCGACGACGGGACCATATGGGGCGGCGAATTCCTGCTCGCCGACTATTTTCGCTATGAGCGGCTGGCGCGACTGAAGCCGGTCGCCATGCCCGGCGGCGCGCAGGCGGCGCGCGAGCCTTGGCGAAATCTTTACGCGCATCTTAGGGCGGCGGTCGAACCCGACTCGGAATGCCTTGCTGCCGAGTGGATGGCCTTCGACCGCAAGCCGCTGGCGATGATCGACCGAATGATTTCACAAGGCGTCAATTCGCCGTTAGCTTCGTCTTGCGGGCGCCTGTTCGACGCGGTCGCCGCGGCGCTCGGCGTCTGCGCCGATCGTCAGGCCTATGAGGGCGAGGCGGCGGCGCGGCTCGAGGCGCTTGCATTCGCAGCGCCGAAAGAGCAACGCGGATATGAGTTTGAACTTTCTCAGTCGCAGCTGATCGATATCGACCCGGCGCCCTTGTGGCGCGCGATATTCGATGATCTGCGTCGAGGTGTCACGGTGCCTGTCGTTGCGTGCCGGTTTCACCTCGGCCTTGCAGAGTCGATCGCGGCGGTCGCCGTGCGACTTTCCGCCGCGCGAAATATCGAAACAGTTGCGCTGTCGGGCGGGTGTTTTCAAAATCGCCTGCTGTTCGAGAGCGTTTGCGAGAGACTGCGCGGATTGGGATTGGAAGTTCTGACCCATGCTGACACGCCCGCCAATGACGGCGGCCTATCGCTGGGTCAGGCCGCGATCGGCGCCGCGCGTTTAGTCGGAGCCGACATGACAAGAGAGGGAGAGCGCCGCACATGTGTCTCGGCATTCCCGGCTGCATTGTCAGCATAGACGATGCCGAAGATCTCCTCGCCACCGTCGACGTGAGCGGGGTGCGCCGTCAGATCAACATCAGCTGCGTCGTCGATGACGCGCATCCGGTCGACTCATGCGTCGGCGATTGGGTTCTCGTCCATGTCGGCTTTGCGATGAGCCGGATCAATGAAGCGGAGGCCGCCGAAACGTTAAGGTTGCTTCAAGAGCTAGGCGATCTGCAAGCCGAGCTTGAGAATATGCAGGCGCGGACCGACGTTGCGGCGGAGGAACAAGGGGAATGACCGGAAGATGGCGAAGGTCCGCTGCGTTATCGTGCCGACGACCTCGGTTCATCGTATTCAAGAATGTCACGTCGCCGCCTATCACAGTCTTTGGGACCTCGTTCACACGCTGCTGGCGGACGATCGGGGCGCAGCCATCAACGGAGATGTCGCCGCATGAAATTCGTCGATGAATTTCGCGATCGGGAGAAGGCCGGCGTTCTGGTCAGAGAGATCGAGCGGCTGCTCGTTCGGATGAAGCGCGACGTAACTCGGCCGCTTCAGATCATGGAAGTATGCGGCGGACATACGCATTCGATTTTCCGCTATGGCGTCGAAGGCATGCTGCCAAAATCGATCGAACTGGTGCATGGACCTGGCTGCCCGGTTTGCGTGCTGCCGATGGGACGCGTCGACGATTGCGTCGCCATCGCCGAGCGCCCCGAGGTCATCTTCGCCACCTTCGGCGACGCCATGCGGGCGCCGGGCTCGCGCAAGAGCCTGTTGCAGGCGAAGGCTGACGGCTGCGACGTGCGCATGGTCTATTCGCCGATGGACGCGATGGCGCTGGCGCGTCAAAATCCTGCGCGCGAGGTGGTGTTTTTCGGCATCGGCTTCGAGACGACAATGCCGTCGACCGCGTTGACCGTGCTGCAGGCGGAACGCGAAGGCGTCGAGAATTTTTCGATCTTCTGCAATCACATCACCATTGTTCCGACGATCAAGGCGATCCTTGACAGCCCCGATCTGCGTCTCGACGGATTCCTAGGGCCGGGCCATGTCTCCATGGTGATCGGCGACGCGCCGTACGAATTTATCGCGCGCTATTACAAAAGGCCGATGGTGATCGCGGGGTTTGAACCGCTCGACATTCTCCAGTCGATCTGGATGCTGCTGAAACAAATCGACGAGGGACGCTGCGAGATTGAAAATCAATATGCGCGCGTTGCGGCGGCGGGCGGCAATTCCGTGGCGCTAAAGGCGATCGCGCAGGTCTATGAGCTGCGGGAATTTTTCGAGTGGCGCGGTCTTGGATCGATCGATCACTCTGGCGTGAAGATACGAGACGCCTACGCGCGCTTTGACGCCGAGCGAAAGTTCTCGGTGCCTAATGCAAGAATAGCCGATCCCAAGTCCTGTCAGTGCGGCGAGGTCCTCAAGGGCGTCATCAAGCCGTGGCAGTGCAAGGTTTTCGGCCAGGCCTGCACGCCCGAGACGCCGCTCGGCGCGCTGATGGTTTCGTCCGAGGGCGCTTGCGCCGCCTATTATCAATATGGCGGCGTTAAGCGCGGGCGCGACGAAACGGAGGCGAGCGCAGCATGAACATGATCTCCATTTCGCCTCGGCGTTCGCGCGGCAAAGTGCATGTGGCGACGGTCACGCTCGCCCATGGCGGCGGCGGCAAGGCGATGAAGGATTTGATCGACGACGTGTTTGTCGAGGCCTTCGACAATCCGCTGCTGGCGCCGCTCGACGATCAGGCGCGCATCGATCTTTCGAGCCTTTCGCAACACGGCGACCGGCTGGCGTTCACGACCGATTCCTTCGTTGTCGATCCGCTGATCTTCCCCGGCGGCGACATCGGCAAGCTCGCGGTTTGCGGCACGGTCAACGATCTCGCCGTCGGCGGGGCGCTGGCGCTCTATCTTTCTTGCGCGGTGATCGTCGAAGAGGGCGTCCCGATCGACCTGTTGCGGCAAGTCGCCCGCTCGATGGCCGCAACGGCCCGGGACGCCGGCGTGAAGATCGTCACCGGCGACACCAAGGTCGTCAACAAGGGCGCCTGTGATCGCATGTTCATCACTACGACTGGAGTCGGCGTCGTCGCGGCCGGCGTCGAGCTTGGCGCGCATCGCGCGAGACCAGGCGATGCGGTGCTGGTCAACGGACTTCTCGGCGATCACGGCGCCGCCATTCTCGGAGCGCGCGGCGACATGGCGCTGCAGTCGCCGATCGAAAGCGACTGCGCGCCGCTTCATGATCTCGTTGCGCGCCTGCTCGACGCGGCGCCGAATACGCGTTTCATGCGCGATCCGACACGGGGCGGGATCGCGACTGTGTTGAATGAAATCGCCGAAGCCTCTCAAATCGCCATCGACATCGACGAGACGGCGACGCCGCTTCGAGACGAGGTGCGTGGCTTTTGCGAAATTCTTGGTCTCGATCCGCTTTATCTCGCCAATGAAGGCAAGATCGTCGCCGTTGCGCCGCCTGACGAGGCCGATCGGGCAGTCGAGGCGATGCGGGTGCATCCACTGGGACGAGAGGCGGCCGTCATCGGCCATGTCGTCGACGGCGAGCCGGGCCGCGTCACCATGCGCACGATCTTTGGCGGCCGCCGCATCGTCGACATGCTCGTCGGCGAGCAACTGCCGCGTATCTGCTAAGGAGCCGAGGTGCACGAACTCTCGATCGTTTGCAGCATCGTCGAATTGGCGTCGCAAGCCGCCGAGGGCGGAATCGTGCGCCGCGTGACGATCGAGATCGGGAGATTATCGGGCGTCGACCCGGAAGCTGTCGCCTTCTGCTTTCCGGAAGTCGCGCGCGGCACGCCGGTCGAAGGCGCCGCCCTGGACATCCGTGAAGTCGAGGCCGAGGCGCGTTGCGATATTTGCGGCGCGGAATTTCCGACGCCCGACATGCTCTCGGCATGTCCTTGCGGCTCTCTTCACTTCAAGCGCCTGCGCGGCGAAGAGCTGAATGTCAAGAGCATCGAAATTGAGGAGCCTGCGTAATGTGCACGAGCTGCGGCTGCCAAGGGCAGGGGACCACAATGACGAATCTACAGACGGGCGCAAGCGCCGAGATCCCGGCGCCCCATGGGGAAGTCCATTCGCTCGGCGCGGACGAGGGCCATGGCCACGGTCATTTCCATGACGGGCATTATCACGTCCATGATGATCATGATCATCACGGACACGATCATGTGCATGAGCATGGTCATGCGCATTCTCACGATGACGACCATCATCATGCGCATGAGCCTCCGCACCGCCGCGTGCACGTGGAAGCGCGCATTCTCGCGAAGAACGACGGAATCGCCACGAAAGTTCGCGCCTGGCTTGCTGGTCGCGAAATCGTGGCGCTCAATCTCGTGAGTTCGCCCGGCGCCGGAAAGACGACGCTGCTCGAGCGCGCCATCGCCGATCTGTCGGGCAAGCGGGCGCTGTTCGTCATCGAGGGCGATCAGGCGACCTCGAACGACGGCGAGCGCATTCGCGCCGCCGGTGCGCCGGCGGTCCAGGTCAACACCGGGACCGGATGCCATCTCGATGCTGAAATGATCGCGCGAGCTCTCGCCGAACTCAAGCCGAGCGTGGGTTCGCTGGTGTTCATCGAAAATGTCGGCAATCTCGTGTGTCCGGCCCTGTTCGATCTCGGCGAGCACGCCAAGGCGGTGATTTTCTCGACGACCGAAGGTGAGGACAAGCCGCTCAAATATCCGCATATGTTCAGCGCCGCGAAGCTCGTCATCTTCAACAAGATCGACCTTCTGCCGCATCTCGACTTCTCGATGGAGCGGGCGCGCGAGAATGTTCGCCGCGTCAATCCAGATGTCGAGATTGTGGAGGTTTCCGCGCGCACCGGCGCCGGCATGTCGGCCTTTTACGAATGGATATTCGCGCAGCTTAATGTCAAGGAGCGGCTGAGCGTCATCTGATGACGATCGGCGCGCAGGAGGCGGAAGGAGAATCGGCGAAAGCCGGTCTTCATGCCGCGAGGCGCGGCTGCCCAGCGACAAGACCTAGCGATGCTCAGCGCCCCTAGAGCAGGTTCCGAAAAAGTTGACAGACTTTTTCGATGAGAACCTGCTCCAACGTTCTGATTTTGAGCGATTCCTTATCGATCACATGATTCCATGTGATCGGGAAGCGCTCTAACAAGCGCGCCAAATGGCGCAATACGAACGTATCAGCTCTGCAGCACATATGTTCCTGGCGCGTCGCAAAGAGCTGGGCCCATCGCCGGCGGCGCAACCGGCGGGCCGGAACGAGCAGCGAGCCAGGCGCTCCATTCCGGCCACCACGAGCCTTCCCTGACGGCTGCGATTCTTACCCATTCCTCAGGATCGGCATAATGTTCGCCATCCACTCTAGTCGTGAAGCGATAGCCGCCGCGTTTCTTTTCTGGCTCCGAAACGATGCCGGCGTTGTGCCCGCCGCTCGTCAGCAGGAAGGTGATTTCGGCGTCCGCAAGCAGGTGAATTTTATAGACCGAGCGCCAAGGCGCGATATGGTCCCGCTCCGTGCCGACAGCGAAAATCGGCGCGCGAATGTCGTGCAGCGCCACGGCGCCGCCGTTGGCGCGAAGCCGGCCCTCGGCGAGATCATTGTTGAGAAAGAGCAGCCGAAGATATCCGGAGTGCATCTTGTAGGGCATTCGCGTCGCGTCGGCGTTCCATGCCCTCATGTCGGTCATCGGCTCGCGCTCGCCCATGAGATAAGATTTATGCGCATAGGACCAGACAAGATCGTTGGAGCGCAGGAGTTGGAACGCGCCAGCCATCTCCTTGGAATCGAGATAGCCGTGCTCCCACATCAGATCTTCGAGAAAGTCGAGCTGGCTCTCATTGACGAAGAGCGTCAGTTCTCCCGCCTCGGTGAAATCGGTCTGCGCGGCGAGCAGCGTCACGCTCTTGAGACGTTCGTCATTGTCCCGCGCCATTGCGGCAGCTGCAATTGCGAGCAACGTCCCGCCCAGGCAATAGCCGGCCGCATGAATCTTTTGGTCCGGCATCAGGCTGGAGATCAAGTCGAGCGCGGCCATGACGCCGAGCCTGCGATAGGCCTCCATGGTGAGATCGCGGTCTTCGGCGCTTGGATTGCGCCAGGAGATCATGAACACCGTGAAGCCTTGCCCGGTCAGAAACCGCACCAGTGAATTATGCGGCGAGAGATCAAGGATGTAGTATTTCATGATCCAGGCCGGCGTGATCAGCACCGGCTCGGGCCGCGCCTTCTCCGTTGACGGCCCATATTGGATGAGCTCGATCAGCCGGTTGCGGTAGATGACCTTGCCCGGCGTTATCGCGACGTTTTGCCCAGGCATGAAGGCTTCGGCGCCGACAGGCGGCTTGCCGCCGGCGCGCCGCTCCATGTCTTCGAGAAAATTCTGCAGGCCGTAGACGAGATTGACGCCGCCGGTCGCCAGCGTTCGTTGCAGCGCTTCGGGATTAGTCAGCAGGAAATTCGACGGCGAGAACATGTCGAGCAATTGCCGCGAGGCGAATTCGACGACATTTTCGTGCTGCTTGGTGACGCCGCCGATGCCCGTCGTGGCGTTGTGCCACCATTGCTGATTGAGCAGAAAACCCTGGTAGAGCAGCGCATAAGGCCATTGACGCCAGGCTTCGCCGGAAAATCTCTTGTCCTGCGGCAGCGGCTCGATGCACGGCGCAGCGTTCGGCTGAAACGCGCAGCGCCACGCATAGCTCGCGAAACGCCACGTCTTGCGCATGGCTTTTTCGGCGAGCAGCATCTGCCGTCCGGGCGAAGACGCAAGATGCACCGCCCAGTCCCAATAGGCGCCCGCCATCGCGGCCGGCGAAAGGCCGCCGGTCAGATGGGCGACGCTTGCATGGAGCGAGCGGTCGACGACGTCGCTCAGCGCTGCATAGCCGTGCGAATCTCGGTCGATGGCGCGCTCCGCGGCGAGAAAGGCGCTCGGCCAAGCCTCCAGGAAAGCTGTCGACGCGAGCCGCGGAAAGCCATGGCTTGGATAGGACTGGACGGGACCGGAGAATGTCCGCTCCGCGCGTTGCTCGTCCGTCTGGGCAATAGTCGCGTCGGTCGTCATCGCCTTCCCTTATTGAACTCAGGGGTTGGGTCGGAATTCAGATTTTATTTGGGATGATGCTGCAGCGCAACATTACGTCTTGCCGGGCTTGGCCGGGCGGGGAGCGGCGCCATCTCCTCTTGAGCAAAAAGTCGACCGAATAGGAGACCGTCGTGAGAGCCATCGCCGCCGTCCTGCTGACGCTCTTTTCGACAAGCGCGCTCGCCGCTCTCAAGCCCGGCGACGTCGCGCCGGACTTCGCCATAGAGGCGGCGCAGGCCGGCAAGGATTTTTCCTTCTCGCTGCGACAGGCGCTCGAGAAGGGGCCGGTGGTTCTCTATTTCTACCCAAAATCATTCACCAGCGTCTGCACCGTCGAGGCGCATGAATTCGCCGAAGCCATGGAGGAATTCGCCGCTTTGGGCGCGAACGTCATCGGCGTGTCGAGCGACAAGATCGCCACCCAGCGCGAATTCTCGTCGAAAGAATGCCGGGACAAATTCCCGGTCGGCGCCGATCCCGACTTCAAGGTCATCAACGCCTATGACGCCGCTTTCAAGATTCCGGTCGCCGGCGCAATGTTCGCCAACCGCATTTCTTATGTCATCACGCCCGATGGGAAGATTCTCTCGGTCGTCGAGGATTCGGGCGCGAAGAAGCATATCCAGAATGCGCTCGCCGTCGTGAAGCGCTGGCGCGACGCTCAGGGGAAGTGACGCCGCGACCTGCAAGTCAACGTCTGCGGATCAGCCAGCGCAGCAGAACGATTTGCGCCAGCAGCGCGGCGAAATGCGTGTTCCAATTGACGAACACGGCGCATGGCTCGTTCTCGTCGCCGCAGCGAAAGGCCTTTTCGAGCGGCGGATCGAGGATCCATCCGATTGGCGCGCCGATCGGAAAGGAGACCGCCCGCATCGCCTGGCGCGCGAATCGCCCGGTGGCCTGCAGGCGTTCCGACAGGTCATAGTCGTCGTAAGCGGTGACGTAGATCGCCAGAACTGCGATCGATAGAGCGATCGTCGCTATCGCATAGACCAGCCACGCGACGCGCAGAAACCGCCATCGCCCGTCTTGCGGCGGGCCGTCGCTCACCCCCTCTTCGGGCGAATACGGATGATCACGTCGCAGCCGACGACTTCCATTCCTTCGGGCGGCGCCGGCAGCCGCGCAAATTCGACCGAACCGTCGGCAGCGTCGAACATGCGGCCCGTCGCCTCATCCATGAAGTGATGGTGCGGCGAGGTGCGCGTGTGGAAATAGGTGCGCGGTCCCTGAACGGCGATCTCGCGCAACAGTCCCGCTCCGGCGAATTGGTTGAGCGTATTGTAGACCGTGGAAAGAGACATGGTCAGCCCGGCCTCGCGCGCTTCGGCGTGCAGGGCTTCCGCGCTGACGTGGCGGTCGCCGTTGCCGAACAGCAGCCGGCTGAGAGCGAGACGCTGAACCGTCGGACGCAGACCCGCGCCGCGCAGCCGCGTCTTGAGGTCCGAGATCTTGATCGCGCTCTCGGGAGATTGATCGCGCAGTTTAGTCGAACGATCGAAGCTTGTAGTTGAGGGTTGATGAGTCATTCTTGGCGACAGGCGAGCATCACTCGCTCCCTATTCATGCAATAGCTTTTTTTAGTAGAGGGCAGGGACATGCCCCTGTCAAACGAAATGGCGGAAGGTGTAATATTTCCAAAGAAGCAGCAAAGGATTGGATCATGACTAGGCGCCGAGCGCCGATACTACGGGCGCCGATTGATCGCCGGCAAATGCTTAGCTGGTTTGTGCCCGCGTTCGCGGCCGTCTGGACTACGCAAGATTGCGCCAAAGCCGACACGTTTGAGGCGTTTTTGCAGGGCCTGTGGCCGTCGGCCCAGGCGGCGGGCGTCTCGCGCGAGACCTTCGACGCGGCGATCGCCGGACTTTCTCCCGACCCGTCGGTCATGGGTAAGCCGCGCGCCCAGGCCGAATTCATCGTCTCGATCCCAGCCTATCTTGCCGGGGCTGTGACGAATGGCCGCGTCTCGCGCGGCCGCGCCGTGGCCGCGGAGCTGGCGGCGCCGCTCGCCAGGGCGCAGGCCCGCCACGGCGTTCCAAGCGAAATCGTCGTCGCCATTCTGGGCGTCGAAAGCAATTTCGGAACGGCTGCCGGCGCGGCCGACGCGCTGCGCGTTCTGGCGACGCTCGCCTGGCAGGGCCATCGCGCCGAGACTTTCGTCGACGAATTCGTCGCCGCGCTGACCATGCTCGAGAAAGGTTATGCGACGCGCGCGCAATTGCGCGGCTCCTGGGCCGGCGCGATGGGGCAGCCGCAATTCATGCCCTCCGCATACCTCAAATATGCCGAAAGCGACCAAGGCGGCCGCGCGGCCGACATTTGGCGCTCGCGCGCCGACTCAGTCGCCTCCATCGCCAATTTCCTGGCGAAATCCGGCTGGGTTGCGGGACTGCCGGCGGTCATCGAAGTTCGACTGCCGGACGGCTTCGACTATGCGGCGTTCGATCTCGACTTCGGCCGCTGGCGGCAACTTGGAGTCACGCGCGCCGACGGCGGCGCGCTGCCGACGAGCGGCGCGGCCAGCCTTTATCTGCCCGCCGGCGCGAACGGCCCGGCGTTTCTCATCAGCGACAACTTCGAAGTCATCCGCCAATACAACACGTCCGACGCCTATGCGATGTCGGTCGCGCTGCTCGCCGACCGAATCGCCGGGCGCGACATTCCGCTTGCGCCCTGGCCAAAAGTCGCGCCGCTGTCGACCGCCGACGTCAAGGCGATGCAGCAGCTCCTCAGCGCGCGCGGCCTTTATCAGGGAACATTCGACGGCAAGCTCGGCCGCGCGAGCCGCAACGCCGTCCACGCGTTTCAATTGAGCGCCGGCATTCAGCCCGCCGACGGCTTCGCGACGAAAGAAGTTCTGGAGCGGCTACGCGGCCGCTAGCAGGCTGTTGAAAAAGTCTCTGGCGCCTCGAATCTCGATGTGATTCATTCTCGCATTATCAGCGAGGAATGAATCATGCGAGGCGCGGACGCGCGATCTGGGTCGCTATTCAGTTATGTCGATC
>Ga0194127_10002030_pt1 | contig 28417 bp, 33 predicted proteins | sample TA2KigC100mmetaG_FD_148624 | JGI IMG/M metagenome (GOLD analysis project Ga0194127, IMG submission 148624) | Freshwater microbial communities from Lake Tanganyika, Tanzania - TA2015036 Kigoma Deep Cast 100m | ecosystem: Environmental > Aquatic > Freshwater > Lake | place: Tanzania: Lake...
CCCCCTCTTAATGCAATCGGCATATGCAAATGAGGAGGCGATCTGGGATAGGTTACAAGGCACAAACCCTAAAGGATATGTACTACTGCTTCGCCACACATTAGCTCCTGGGGTTGGCGATCCAGCAAACTTTAAATTAAATGATTGCTCAACCCAACGAAATCTCTCCTCCGTAGGAAGAGAGGATGCCAAAGCAGTTGGTGATTGGCTTAAGCGGCGGGATATAAAGATCACCCGGGTTGAATCATCAAGGTGGTGTCGGGCAAAAGAAACTGCGCAATTACTTGGAATTGGCAGGGTTAGATTAAATCCCAACTTAGATTCCCTGTTTGAATCTGCTGATCCTGCCAAAGCTGTTCAGACTGTGAGGGTTAAAAAGCAGATTGTTGATTGGCGCAATAAATCTGGTTTATTGGTCTTAGTTGGCCATTTTATAAATATTGGCGCAGTTACAGGTGTTGGGGTGGGATCTGGTGAAGGGGTATTGGTTAAAGCAGATAGTAATGGAAAGATTAGCGTTGTGGGTTTAACCCCAAAGCTTGGTAGATGATAAAAAAGTATTACTGCTTACCATTTTGAATGGGCACTAGCTTGCTGCCCACCACCATGGCCGCACCAATTAAAACTAGGTTTTTAACAATGTATTGACCCTCCAGGGTTAAGTTAAAGGGAAAATCAAGAAAGCAGATCTCAGGCCGTAGGATCAATGGCAAAAATGTGCCAGGCATCTGCAGCGCTAGTAAGAATAAGCCAAAGCGAATCAGTGGTGTGTATAACAGGCAGATACCAATCAACATCTCCCAGTAGCCAAGAATTGGGATAAAAACATCAGGATCAAACCAGTAGATGGTCTTGGTAATAACATCATTTGCTGGTGAATCCCCAAATGGCTTAAGAGCACCAAACCAGATAAAGACCACCCCAAGTGAGACACGAAGTACTGGTAGTGAGATCTTGCTTAGATAATTAATCAGCAGAGTGTCAAAGCTTTTTAGATCAAAGTTTTTAAAATCGGTAAGACTTCTCACGCATCCCCTTTTTAATTATCTTGATAAAACTTTGCTACAGAAATTACTTGCTAGGCTCTAATTCTGGGGCAGGAGTTGGCACAGCGGGTGTAATCACCGGCTCACGCTCGCGGCGGACCACCCGATCAGGTTTACCTATCTCAGCCATATTTCTCACACCACCTTGTTAAAAGTATATCTTTATCTGCTCTAAGGTAACCATACCTAGCCATGCTTAGCCTGTAAATGAAGTGGTGATTTGATCTGGATCACCTACCAGTCAATTGATATCAGGTGTTTAATTGCCAGTATGGGATATATCCATAACCGCATGCGGCTGATCAGATTAATCCGCATCTATCCTGTAGTAGTTATCTGCTTACTGGCCTTGGTTTATCTGCTGGGCGGATTTTCAAATCAAAGCGATCAGCTAGTTCCAAAATCTGCCCTGATAACCCTTTTATATATCTTTGCCTCAGTTGTGCCACTGCTTTTTATAATCGGTTTTATTTATATTGGCGCAGCTGGCAATAAGGTGGCTAAGCAATCTAGTAATAGTAAGAGTTTCAATTACCAATCAGTTTTTGATCTACCCAATGAGCAGATGAGTGGTTATAAGTTAGCGTTAATTACGGGGCGAAATCCCATCCTGACAGGCCTTACCGGTGATACCTACCTGGCAGATGCCAGTGCTAGTTGCAGTAAGGATGTAAATCATGTGCCACCAGTTGTAGATTGTGAGTGTGGCTTTTACGCCTACCGTGATCTTGATGAGGCAGCCTTTGAGTTGACGATAAATCCTGGCTCATTTTTATTAGCGGTAGATCTATATGGGGTTGGTTTTAAATATGATCGAGGCTACCGAGCTGAGAGTCAGGTGGTTAGAGGATTAAAAAAACCAAGCAGGTGTCAACATTGTCGCATCCTGCCGGGCAAAGTATTTGTTACCAACTATCGAATGGGTTATGACGATACAACTTGGTGGCAATGGCAGTTTCGCTGCCTAGTTTGTAGCAGCTCCCATAAGGCAGAGGATAAGTTAAGTATTGCTCAAATGGAAAAAGCGCTAACAGTTGTAATTACTTAATTACTTCCCAAGTAAGGAAAGGGCAGCGATTGCTGCATCAAATCCTTTATCCTCCTCTGATCCCACTCCTCCAGCACGAGCTTGTGCCTGCGATAAATCATCACACATTAAAACACCAAAGCCAACTGGTTTTGATCTACTTAAGGACACATCCATAACACCTTGGGTTACTCCTTGGCAGATGTAATCAAAGTGTGGGGTCTGACCCTTTAAAACTAAACCAACCACTACCACCAGATCTGCTCCCTTATCTAGTGCTAATTGAGCAGCAAGTGGTAACTCAAAGGAGCCGGCAACATAGGAGATCTCTATCTTTTCAATACCACCGCTTTTTAATCCCTTAACTGCGCCATCTATTAATGATTGGCAGATCTGTGGGTGCCAGGAGGATGAGATAACTTGGGCAGAAAGAGTGGGGTATTTTCCAATCTCAACCTTGGGTGCATTATTTAACATCAACTGATCCTCCTAATTTGTGTTTAAGTAATTGCGCTTTGCTAGTTAAATAAGCTTGATTATGGATATTTGGTGTGGTGATTAACTCAACCCTTGAGTATTTAATCCCTGCTTGATCTAGGGCATCTGTCTTTGCTGGGTTATTGGTTAGCAGGCAGATGCTATTTATACCAAGTGCTTTAATGATTGCAATCGCATCAATATAACTTCTCTCATCTGCAAGGTGTCCCAGGGAGATATTTGCTGCCACCGTATCAAGACCTAAATCTTGTAAGGCATAAGCTTTAACCTTTTCTGCAAGTCCTATGCCACGCCCCTCATGATCTTTAAGGTAGATAATCAACCCAGCACCTGCTCTTTCAATCTGATCAATTGATAGTGCTAACTGTGCTCCACAATCACATCGATTTGAGCCAAATACATCACCTGTTAAACACTCAGAGTGAATGCGGGTTAATAGGTTCTCCCTATTTATATTTCCAAAGGATAAAAGTGCATGATCTGCACCATTTTGTGAGCGGTAGGTAGTAATTTGCCAATCCTTATCTGCCATTGGCAGCTTTGCCCAGGTAAAGCTTTCTGGTGTTTGTTTAATCTCAACCTTTGGTGAGTTTTTAATGATCTCCTCAATTGAGATCTTCTTTATATTATGTTCCTTTGCAAATTGAGTAAGGGCCTCACCCCGCATCATCGTGCCATCATCATTTACCAACTCAGCGATCACAGCAACTGGATATGTCTTGGTTAAATTACAAAGTGCCACCCCTGCTTCAGTATGTCCTGCACGCTGACTTAACCCACCATCTACTGCAACTAGTGGAAAAATGTGTCCAGGTCTTAAAAATTGATCACTCTTTGCATTACTACTTGCTAGTGCCCGCAAGGTATTTGCCCGCTCCTTTGCGCTAATTCCTGTTGTGCGATCTTTAATTAAATCAACTGAGACGGTAAATGCGGTGGTGTGGTTATCCTCATTATTTGCCACCATCATCGGAAGCTTTAACCGCCTAGCAATATCTCCTGTTAGGGCAGCACAGATCACCCCTGAGGTGTGACGGACCATAAATGCAATCTGCTCCGTTGTAACTGCACCTGCGGGCACAATTAGATCACCCTCATCCTCTCGATCCTTAGCGTCGGTGACAATTACAAATTTACCCGCCTTAAAATCAGCTAATGCCTCATTGAAATCACTCATTTATCACCTGCTGGTGCTTTATTTACTAACCGCTCCACATACTTAGCCAGGATATCAACCTCAATATTTACCAGATCATCTGGTGATTTTTTACCTAAATTTGTTAACGCTAGAGTTTGTGGAATCAACCAAACAGTAATTGTGTTTTTACTATCATCAACCTCACCTACGGTGAGTGATACCCCATCAATTGCAATTGATCCTTGGGGAACTACATAACGCACCTTCTCTGCTGGAATTGTTACGGTCAGTGCTACCCACTTTTCAGCCTCTTTGATCTCAATAACCTTGCCAATGCAGTCCACATGTCCTTGCACAATATGACCACCAAGTGCTTGTCCTGCCTTTGTTGCTAACTCTAGATTTACTAGATCACCTTTAGTAAGTGAGCCAATTGCACTCACCTTTAAGGTCTGCGCCATTACATCAACTACAAAACTTTGAGTATCAAACTCAGTTACCGATAGACAGGTGCCATTTACCGATACAGAGTCACCAATTGCAATCTGCCCACAGATTTTGGCATCTTTGATGGTTAATTTTGCATACTCACTACCTTTAGTAATCGCCTCTACTACCCCGAGGGATGAAATTAAGCCGGTAAACATTATTTAACCACCTTTGCATAAAGGGTGGTCTTGATATCACTGCCAATCTTTTCAATCTCTTGAATTTCAAAATCTATTCGATCATTAATTGTGTTAATGCCAAGAGGGGAAACAAAGCTAACCCCATCTCCTAGCACAGTTGGTGCTTGATAGATGATTACCTCATCCACAACATTTGCTTTAAGAAGGGATGAGATTAGGGCAGGACCTGCCTCAACCATCACCCGATTAAAGCCGCGCTTATTTAGCGCTGTTATTAATTGATCAACCCCATAATCTTTTATCAGGGTTAGATCAGCTCCTCTTTTCATTAACTTTGAATTTGGTGAGATCTCACGTTTTCCAACAACAAAGATGGCGGGATCGCTTCCTTCTCCCTTACTTGTTAACTCCGGGTCATCTGCTAATACAGTTCCAGTTGAGGTAATAATTGCATCAACTTGCGAGCGCAGCTTTGCCACATCATCCCTTGATTGCTGCGAGGTTATCCACTTTGATGATTGATCAGCTGCTGCAATCTTGCCATCTAAGGTGGCTGCTATTTTTATGATAATTCTTGGCCGATTTAATTTAATCTTGGTTAACCAATCACGGTTGGTATCAGATGCATACTCAATAAGTAAGCCGCCCTCAACCTCAATGCCAGCATCTGCTAATGCCTTTGCCCCACCCTGGGCGATTGGGTTTGGATCATTAAGTGCGAAGAAAACCCTCTTTATTCCACTTTTAATTATTACCTGACTACAAGCTGGGTTTTTACCAATGTGATTACATGGCTCAAGGGATAAATACAAGGTTGCCTTTGATAGATCACCCTTGGCATTATTAATTGCGATCACCTCAGCATGCTCCTTGCCCAGATGAACACCTTGAGCGATTAATTTATTATCTTGATCTACTAAAACTGCGCCAACTATTGGGTTTGGATAGGTGTGAGATAGACCTTGCTTTGAGATGGTGATGGCATGGGCAATCCAGCCTTGGTGGATTGAGCTAACACCTTTTGTAGCTAACACGGTTAGTTACTGCCTCTCCCGAATAAAAAACTTGATGTTGCGTTTTTCGGGATGGCAAGAGTTTGGGCTAAATGCGCAAATTACGCATGCCCAAATCGATGTTGAATCTCTCTCATCCGGACTTTAACCGTCGGTTTAGGAGTTTCACCTAATCCACCAACCAATGGCTTTGGTTGGGTCGCAGACTTTAACTGCCGGTTCGGAATTACACCGACCCCGAAAAACAACAGGACAAATCTTACTCCAGGGGTGTAGGAATTGGTAAATCTAAGCGCTAGATAAGAGTGCAGGCCTTACTTAGAGATTGAAGTTACTGCCCTTACTTGGGGTAACAAACAAGATGATGTTGTAGATCGGAACTAAGATAAACCAGCCACTCTTACCAACATCATGAACCCGTCTTACCGCAACAGCTAGGGTTGGAATTAATGTGCCAAAGGCGATGATATTGCCAGCTAGATCACCAAATGATAACTGCGCAATTACAACTGCAATATTGGTAGTTAAAATAAAGTACCAGTACTGGGATCTGGTGGATACCCCAGAAAAGTCAGCGTAACGGTTTAAGCCATCCTTTAAGGCTAGCCAAAATGCTGGTTGATTTTGTTCCATATGCCAAAACTACCCCACACCTTGGTAATTCAGCGATACCATCATCCTTATGATTAAAAAGATCTTAGAGCTCACCCGGTATGCAGTAGTAATACCGGCAGTGGCTGCGATCTTAGGCGCTCTTTTGTTGATGGTGCAGGGCTCAATTGAGATGTTGGTGGTGGTAAGTGAGGCGATCTTTGATGGTTCATCCTTAAAGCAAAGCATTGTGGATGTTTTAACCGCAGTTGATGCTATTTTGCTTGGCACCGTTTTGTTAGTTATTGGTTACGGTTTGTATGAGTTATTTGTTGATACTGAGATTAAGGTGCCCACCTGGCTTAGAGTTGATGATTTAGATGATTTGAAATCAAAGTTAATAGGTGTAGTAGTTGCCATTATTGCCGTGGTCTTTGTGGGAATCTTTGTTGATGCCAATCGAGCAGATGAGATTATTGAGTATGGCGTTGGAGCAGGAGCATTAGTTGCTGCCTTAGCTCTTTTTGCCTTCACAACAAATAAAAATAAATCCAAAAAGTAACTCTATTTAACCTTATCTATTAAAGGCTTTTCTTAGGTAAGTACCTGCCCCGGTGCACCAAATCGCCCAGATAACAAGTGGTGGTTGAAAAAACAATCTAATCAGCCGCTTTTGATCTGTATCTAAACCAAAGGCATCTATCTGATTGAGATATTGATTTATATTTCCTGGAAAGATTAGTATGAAAAATAAGCCAACTAATAAACCAATTACCTGGCGGTATTGGGTGAGAAAAAAGGTGGTGGTAATTAAGGCAATACCCAGTGCTATCTCAACTACACCGGAGGCCACAACTACAAAATCAGGATCAAGTGGCAGATAGGTAGGAACCTGGGCTAGAAACTCTTTTCGATTTGAGGCCAGATGGCTGTTGCCAGCGAAAAAAAGAAAAGCGCCTAATCCAAGTTGAGCGATATTTTTTACTAACACCATGGTGTAAGTAAAGCGGATTTTTATCTATTTAGGCTATCTTTGAACTATGAGTAAACCATTAACAGTTGAAAGATTACGTAAAACCAATATCTACGCAGGGCTATTACATCTAGCTCAAATGATTGCAGTGCTTGCCCTAAGTAGTGATTTCTCACTACCAATAACTGCTACCTATATGTCAGGTCCACCAGGAACTACTTACGCCAATCCAGTTACCTTATTTGAAACCCCAATTGGATTAACAGTTGCCATCTTCCTTGGCTTATCTGCGCTGGCACATTTTATTGTTGCCTCCCCTAAGTACTTCCCAAGGTACTCAGCAGGATTGGCTGCGCAACGAAATTACTTTAGATGGGTTGAGTACTCAATTAGCTCATCGGTAATGATTGTCTTAATTGCTCAGGTAACTGGGGTGGCAGATATCACCGCGATAATCTCAATCTTTGGGGTTAACGCCTCAATGATTCTTTTTGGCTGGTTGCAAGAGAAGTATGAGAACCCAGGAAGTGGCGGCTGGCTGCCATATATCTTTGGTTGCATTACCGGCATCATTCCTTGGCTTGCACTTTGCTTTTATGTATTTGGCATCGGTGGGGCAAGTGAGACTAAGGCACCAACCTTTGTCTATGTAATTGTACTAACTATCTTTTTGTTTTTTAACTCCTTTGCACTTGTGCAATTTTTACAGTACAAAAAGATGGGTAAGTGGAGTAATTACCTTCGTGGTGAGGCTACCTACATCACCTTATCCTTGGTAGCAAAATCAGCACTTTCTTGGCAGATCTTTGCCAATACCCTGATACCACCTGCTTAAGATCTACTGAGAGTATTTACTCTCTAGCTTTGCGGTAATCATCTAGTAATAGACTTGCTAGATGATTACCAAGTTTTTAACACTGCTTTTTGTTGTAATGCTTACTCCAAGTGCATCGGCAAATGCTGCAGTAAATCTTGATATTCAATCTATTAATATCTCTGCCTCATCTACTAAGGGTGGCAAGCAACGAGGGGCAGCCCTTGCTGTGTTGGCCGATGGCAGTTTGTTACTAGGTGGTGGCAAGGGTGGTGGTGAGATATTTACCTACAGTATTGCCAGCAAAAGCTTAAAAAAGATTACCTCTCTGATACCGCCAAATCGAAGAACAAATGACTCTAGATTTGCTATCAATGATATTGGAGTCTTATCCCAAAGCAGTACCGCAGTTAAGTTCCTAGTCTCCTATCCACGGCTGGGCAGTGAGCGAAACTGTGTTGAGGTGGTAGTTGAGCAGTTAGATTTTAATAGAGTAACCCAAAAGGTTAAGCGGGTTAGTAATTGGTTGATTACTAAACCATGTGTGCCAATCTCAGCGGTGCAGCACACCTCTGGCAGATTTGCCGTAATTGATCAAAATTCTGCCTACGTGACTATAGGAGATCTGGGATATCCACAAATTTCAGATCGCAAAAAACGAGGTGATCTTGGTTCAATCTTTAAGGTATCTGCAAAGGGTGCGGTGAAGATCTCACAGGGACACCGTAACGCCCAAGGAATTGTCTTATTTAATAACAAAGATCTACTAGCAGCAGAGCATGGACCACGTGGTGGGGATGAGCTTAATTTAATTAAACCAGGTAGTGATTATGGCTGGCCATTTGTTACCTATGGCGAACCTTATGGCGCAGGAGATTATGTTCGACCAACAAAAACTGGCACACATGCAGGATTTGTTGAACCACTTACCTACTGGGTGCCCTCTATTGCCCCAACTGAGTTGGTCCAACTTCCAAATGATGGCTGGGGGCAGTGGAGTAATCAATTACTCCTTGGCACCTTACGGGAGCAATCCTTGGTATTTCTTAAATTAGATCAATCACTGGCAGTAGTTGAGCAGGAGATTGTTGATGTGGGGCAGCGAATTAGAGATTTAGAGGTATTACCTGATGGCCTGGCGGTGGCAACTACTGACTCTGGCCAACTTCTTCTCATATCCTTAGCCAAGTAATAAATATTTAAGGAGCTCTATGAGGGGCTATCTACTTCTACTTACCACACTGCTACTTACTGGGTGTGGCAATCCCACACCTCTTGCTCAATTACCAGATGGTAAATGCTCTCAATCTCAACAGTTACTGGTTAAGGATCATATCTCTGGCCAGATTGATGCTATTGCTGATCAAAATTGGCAAAAGGCTTATACCTTTGCTGCAAAATCATTTCAAGAGGTGGTCAGTTTAGAGCGGTTTACCAGGATTATCTCTGAGCAGTATGTTTTATTAATCACCAATAAAGGTTACACCTTTGATAGTTGTGAGATTGAAAATGAGCGATTGGTGCAAAAAATTACGGTAATTGGCGCAAATGATGATTTTCGAATGACCTATCGATTAAGTGTGGAGAATAAACAACTGGGCGTGGTAGCAGCAGCGGTTACCGATCTATCAGAGGATGTCGCCACCTAAATCTACAAACTCACCATGAGTAAATACTCCTGGATTTTGACCTTTTAAGATATGTAATTTTCCTCTGCCCCAAACCTGCCAAGGTAGATTAGCTCGTTTTACTACAGCGGTATCCTCATCAATACCTACCAATATTGAATCCCCAGGCAGATCAAGTAGATGTTTGGCAGCAGAGTCTGGAATCCATTTAAAAAACTTATCAAAGTGTGGAATTACCCTTACCTGGCTTAGTAGAGCAAAGCCCTGGGTTGGCTTTGCTCTACTTAATCTAAAGTGGGGAACATAGCTACTAAGTGCCATCGCACCTGCGCTACAGCCAGCAAGTGAGCCACCTGATTGCCAATTTTTTAATATTAAATCCCAGAGCAATGTATCCCGCAAAGTTTGCGCTAAGTAATGAGGATCTCCACCAGATAGGTAAATCAATGCTGCATCATCAACATTTTTTAATAATTCTGGGTTATTGGCATCATCCCTGGTAAAGATCGGCAAAAAATCTTGGGTTACACCCAGTGATTGCGCAGCGGTTGCACCAAGTGATCGCCAGTAATTGATTCGGCTTTGACTCTCCCTAGCTGCAGCGGTTGGGATCTGGATATAGATTGATTTTTTATTATTTGCCAAGCCATCATTGATTAAGGATTGTTCAAACTCTCTCATCTGTGGCAGATACTCACCAGAGCCAACAAGGGCTAGTGAGCCATGATTTTTCATCTTAGGTTAAATACTACCTTTCTTATCTTTATGGTTGGTTTGAGCACAGTTGTTGGGATAGGGTTTAACAATGTCCTATCAGGTAGATCAGCTTCGCAAAGATTTTCCATCCTTAAACTCAGGGATCGCCTACTTTGATGGCCCAGGTGGCACCCAAACACCACAGATTGTTGGAGATGCGATTGCCAAGGCGATTGTGCAGCCATTATCAAACCGAGGAACTACCACCATCTCTGAACAAAATGCGGAAGGGTGTGTCATCGATTATCGAGATGCTGTTGCTGATTTATTAAATTGTGATCCAAAGGGTGTGGTCTATGGCAGAAGTTGGACCCAATTAACCTATGACTTTTCCAGAACCTTAGCTAAAAGCTGGGGTGGTGGGGATGAAATTATTGTCTCCCAATTAGATCATGATTCAAATATTAGGCCCTGGGTGCAGGCAGCAGAGGCAAAGGGTGTAACTGTTAAGTGGGCGAAGGTAAATACCAAAACCGGTGAGTTAGATACCCAATCTGTAACAGATTTACTAAGCAATAAGACAAAGTTTGTGGCGGTAACTGGAGCTTCAAATACCTTAGGAGCCAAACCTGATATCAAAGCAATTGGAAGTGCAGTTAGAACAAATGGCGCAATGTTCTTAGTAGATGGTGTTCACCTTACCCCCCATGCAGTAATTGATTTTAAAAATCTGCCAATAGATTTTTATGGATTTTCCTCATACAAATTACTAGGTCCACACTGCGCATCATTTGTAGCAGATCCTGCCCTTCTTGAAACATTAAGTAATGACAAATTACTTCCCTCCACCATGGTGGTGCCGGAGCGGTTTGAGTTTGGCACCCTGCCTTATGAGTTAATGGCGGGGGTAAGTGCTGCTATTGATTATGTGGCAACACTTGATAGATCAGCATCAGGTAGCAGACGAGAGCGGTTAGTAACCTCTCTTCATGCATTGGAAGAGTATGAACAATCACTCTTTGATTACCTTGTAGCTGGACTTACAAAATTACCTGGCATAACTATCTACTCAAAGGCGAAAAACCACACACCAACTGCCTACTTTAATTTAAAGGATGTGGTCGCAGCTGAGCTCTATAAATTTATGGCAGGTAAAAAGATAAATCTGCCAGCTCATAATTTTTACGCACTTGAGGTCTCCCGTGCCCTTGGTTTAGGAGATACTGGCGCAATCAGAGCAGGACTTGCTCCCTACTCAACCAAGGATGATGTTGATCGGTTAATATCTGGTTTAGAAGAGTATTTAGGTAAGAAGTAAAAAAATGGCAATAACAAATACTGACCGCACCTCATACTTTCCGCTGATTGAAAAACGGTACGGCGAGAAGATGAGTTACTGGTATTCAGTAATAAAAAAACTTGAAGGTAAGAAGTATCCAGAACAAATTGCACATTTAAAAGAGAATTACGGATTTTCCCAAGCACATGCCAATGCTCTTGTTATGTACTCAAGGGGATCAAAATCTGCTGCTAGGTATGCATCAGTTGCTGATTACTACAAATCCTTAGATCCAAAGCAGGCAAAGTTAATTAAGGCAATCTTTGCGGCGATTAAGAAGAAGCACCCCCAGTTGAAGGTGGTGATTGCTTGGAATCAGCCGATGTTAAAAAATGGGGATCAATATGTATTTGGCGTATCCTCATCAAAAAATCACATCTCAATCGCACCTTGGAGTGAGAAGGTCTTAAAAAAGTTTGCCCCCCACTTCAAAGAGTATCGAGTTACTAAAAAAACTATTGCACTACCTAATGATTGGCAGGTTGATCAAAAAGTACTCTGCGATATGGTTAAAGCTAATTTGGCAGAGTAATTAATCTAATTTATAGATCTGACCTGTCTGCTTTCCTAAGATTGATTTCACATAGGCATCTGCCACAGATTGCGCACTTACCTGGTGGTAGCCAGCAAATTTTGCATGATAACTAGTAGCCTCAATTAAGACATTTGGACTGACGGTATTTATTCGCAAACCTCTTGGCAGATCAATTGCCGCAGCTAAGGTGAAGGATTCAACTGCGCCATTTGCTAAGGCAGCAGCGGATGCGGCAGGGATTGGATCCCTAGCTAGTACCCCAGTCATTAAGGTAAAGGAGCCACCATCTGTTAGGTAATCAATACCTGCTCGCACTAATTCAACCTGGCCAAGTGCCTTATCTTTAAAACTAATTAAGTACTCATCATATGAGATTTCATTTACTGGTTTAAATACCACCTTGCCAATACATGATGCCACCGCATCAACCTTTCCAACCTTTTCATACATCGCCTTTATTGAGGCAGGATCTTTAACATCAACTTTGATATTAGTTGTTCTCGATACGCCAACTACGGTGCCATATTTGCTTAATGTCTTTGCCACATATGAACCAATTAACCCAGTTGAACCAACCACAACAAACTTCATTAAATACCACCCTAATTAGAGATACCTATGATCAAATCATAGGCCAGCATTTGAACCCTTAAGTTGTGCTCCTGGTTAGGATAGGCAGATGATTGAGGTTGTCTCCGCCCACGCTGAAGGTGAGGTTGGGGATGTAATTATTGGCGGTGTTACACCTCCGCCAGGAAAAACTTTATGGGAGCAATCTAGATTTATTGCAAATGATCAATCTCTTCGAAAATTTATCTTAAATGAACCCCGTGGTGGAGTATTTCGCCATGTAAATCTCCTTGTGCCACCAACAGATCTCGCTGCTGCCGTTGCATTTATCATCATGGAGCCAGAGGACACTCCTCCAATGTCTGGATCAAACTCAATCTGTGTTGCAACTGTGGTCTTAGAGCGGGGCATCGTAAAGATGGTTGAGCCAATTACCAACTTGGTTATGCAAGCACCAGGAGGCCTAGTTTATGTAACTGCTCATTGCAAAGCTGGCAAGGTCACCAAGGTAGTGGTTAAAAATATTGCATCCTTTGCTGGGCAATTAAATGCCCACCTGGAGGTGGATGGTTTGGGAAGTATTGAGGTTGATACCGCATTTGGTGGCGATAGCTTTGTTATTGCAGATGCTAAGGATCTAGGTTTTCAAATAAATGAGTCTGAGGCAGCAGATCTAGCTAAGGTGGGAATGAAGATCACCGCAGCTGCCAATGAGCAGTTAAAGTTTGAGCATCCAACAAATCCTGATTGGCGCCACTTCTCCTTTACTCAGATAGCACTTCCTATCTTTTATGAAAACGGAGTAGCAATTAGTAAAAATGCGGTGGCGATACAACCAGGCAAAATTGATCGCTCACCAACTGGTACCGGCTGCTCAGCTAGATTGGCGCTACTACACAAAAAAGGTGTCCTGAAAGTAAATGATTTAATGATCGGTCGATCAATAATTGACTCTCAATTTGAGTGCAAGATTGAGGAGGAGATCACCGTAGGTGAAAAATTAGGGATTATTCCATCGATTGCAGGACAAGCTTGGATTACTGGATATCACCAACACACATTAGATCCCACCGATCCATACCCACTTGGTTATAAGTTAAGTGATACCTGGCCTAATAAGCTCTAACCTACTGATACTTGAGTAATAACACCTTTTGTAATAAATAGATCAACTCGATCGGTTCGATAATCTTTCGTTAACGGGAAGAATTGGCCATCCTCCTGTGCCACCCTTGTAATACCACCTAAAGATTGAATACAAGAGATAGCGCTCTGCTTTTTCATACCAACCAAGGTAGCCGCTTGCGCATTAGTAATTACTACTGGAGATGTTGGTTGAGCAACTGGACACTGCTTTGGTTGATAAATTTCACCCCGCACCTCTTTTGAACCAGTTGATACGGTGATGCCAGCCTTACCCTTTGATTTAATTGAGAACTCATAAATGCCAGCTTTAGCAGTTTGAGAAAACCTTGATAAGAAGAGGTAATTGGTTTTGCCGTATGGCTCATAAAACTTACTTCGTTCATTTAATTTAATAACCTGTTTTGTGCCATCTGGTGCAGTAATTGTTACAACCGGTAATTTACTAGTAGCTAATCTATTCTCTGGAGTGCGATCAATAATCAAATACTCAAAATTTAGTAACTCATCCTCCTCTAAGGAGATGCGAAAACCACGTTCTTGATTTGCTTTAGTGAAGTTAACTCGCATGGCAAAGGAGACTGTGCCATCTACCATTATTGGACCAGCCTTTGCGGAGGTGTGAGCATCGGTAATTGCAACTGGTTGATGGGCGTAAACAACTGGCATTGGTAGCAGCATCAAAACTGCTAGCAGGATAACTCGGCGCATTGTGTGATCTAACCATACCTAGATGTGAAAATGCTGTGTAAAAAACCAACCCAGCCGCTGTGGCTGGGTTGGTTTTAATCGAGTATTTTTTACTTAATCTCGATTGATCGAGGCTTTTTCTCCTCTGGCAGATCGCGCTCTAGCTCAATATTTAAAATGCCATCCCTTAGCTCAGATCCGATCACCTTTACATGATCCTCCAAGGCAAAGCTTTGTCTAAATTGGCGTGCTGCGATTCCTTTGTAGAGGTAGCTACCATCTTGATTCTCAGAGCCAGTTTGCCGAGATCCTTCAATTGTTAGCTGGTTGTTATGCAGCTCAATCTTTAGATCTTTCTTGGTAAAGCCAGCAACTGCCATCTCTATCTGATAGCGATCATTTCCCACCTGCTTAATGTCGTATGGTGGAAATGAGGTATTTCTACCCATCAATGCATTGCTCATCTCATCTAGTAGCCGCATTGGTCGATCAAATCCAACCGCCCAGCTCTCTAGATTTGGAAAGAAGTTAGCTAGTGATAAGCCATTATCTTGGTAATCACGTTTTGTTAATGTACTCATTTATTTCTCCTTATTAGTTAAGCGAGAAGTTTTCCTTTCGCAAGATCCCCACTTTGCGGAATCTCACTTTCAATAACCAAGGAGAGGATTTAGGTTATTCCCATCTTTTTGGGGGGCAGCACTCAAAGGTATGCGGGATAATCTTAAAAAGGGCTTAAAAATTACTATTGCACCTGCCTGTATTGGGGCGTAGGTTTTAACTCATGTACCAACATGGGATTAGGCAAACCTTAAAGGCGGGCAGCTTGGTATTTACCCTGTCGGCAGTATTTCTCCTGATCGCCCCAGAGTTGTTTTTAGATCTACTTGACTTAGATAGTAATGATCAGCTGCTCTGGTCGATGCGCATGATTGGCGTCACACTTTTTGCCTTGGCTGGAAATATGTGGCAAAACTCAAAATTAAATAACAACCCAGAGGGGATTAAATTTGTGGCCCGGGTGATGTTTATTTCCGCTGCTGCATTAGGGGTTTTAACAATATTTATTCCAGCAACTCTTACCCCCCTTGCCTTGGGATACGCCTTAATCGGCTTTGGCTTTGCTATCTCATACCTAATAAACATGTTTAAGAGGGCTAAGTAAGCCACACCGCCTACCATTGACCTTATGCGGGCAAAGATTAAAAATGGCTTTAAGCCAAAGGTTTGTGTTACCTGCAAATTAGAGTTTGAGTGGCGAAAAAAGTGGGCTAAAAATTGGGAAAATGTTAAGTACTGCTCTAAAAAATGTGGTGGCAAATGAAGCGGATTATCTACATCAGCCATGATCAATTAAATGCCAGGTATGGCGCTTTAAAAACGGCAAATCCAAAGGATGATCTAATTGTTTTGGTGGAAAGTCAGCGAATGCTCAAGCCAGAGTTTGGCAGCAAGGTGCGGCTCTACTTTTTACTATCTAGCGCTGCCCACTTCGTTAAAGAGTTAGAAGATTATGGCTACACCGTTATCTATCAAAAGAGCGCCACTACAGTTGATGGTTTAAAAGAGGTTTTAAAAAAGTATCCAAAGCTGCCAATTATCGCTGCTACCCCATCATCATTTAGATTAAAACAATCACTTTCTGATTTGGGCGTTACCTTTGTTGAAAATGATTTCTTCTTAACTCCTGCAAAAGTCTTCACCCAGTGGGCCAGCTCGCAAAAGAGTTACTTAATGGAGTCTTTTTATCGCACTCAGCGGATTAGATTAAATATCTTAGTTGAAAAGGGTAAGCCAGTAGGGGGTGCTTGGAACTTTGATAAGGAGAACCGCTCACCACTTCCTAAGGGATATAAATTTCCACCTTACCTACAACATAAAGCAGATGAGATTGATAATCAGATAGCAAGGCAGTTAGGGATAAAACCAATCAGTGATTTTGCTACCTCAAGAGCTGGCGCAAAGAAGGTTTTAAAAAACTTCTTAGATAATCACTTTGCACATTTTGGTCCATATGAGGATGCGATGACGACAGATAATTGGTCACTTCACCACTCACTCCTTAGTCCATATCTAAATAATGGGCTGCTTCACCCCTCTGAGGTTATTGATGCGGCGGTTAAAAGATTTGAAAAGGGGGATATTCCTATCGCATCTGCGGAAGGGTTTATCAGGCAGATTATTGGCTGGCGTGAGTATGTAAATGGGATGTACTGGCACCTAGGTCAAGATTACAAAGAGTTAAATCATCTAAATGCAAAACGAAAATTACTGCCGCTATTTGAGGATGCAGATAAAACCCAGATGAATTGCATTAAAAGTAATCTGCAAGATATCAACGCTAGAGGGTGGGTTCACCATATTCCACGTCTTATGTTGCTAAGTAATTTAGCCCTTATTACTGGGACTAACCCGCAGGAGTTTTTATCTTGGATGCGGCGGGTATTTATTGATGCCACCGATTGGGTAATGGTGCCAAATGTAATTGGGATGGGAGTGCACGCTGATAATGGTGTGATGATGACCAAGCCATATGCAGCAGGGGGTGCTTATATTTCAAAGATGAGTAATTACTGCAAAGGGTGTGTTTATGATCCAAAGCTAAGAACTGGCGATAACGCCTGCCCCTTCACTACTTTGTATTGGGATTTTCTAGATCGCAATCAAGAGGAGTTTGCGGGCAATCACCGGATGGCTCAGCAGTTGTTTGGAATTAAAAGATTAAAGGATTTACCTGAGGTTAAAAAGCGGGCCAAAGAGGTGCTAGCTGGGTTAGATAATGGTTTAATCTAACCTAGATGAAATCACTACTTTCAGTAACTGGTGTAGTAACTGTATTTATCTACGCTATTGGGGCTGGGCTTTGGACCAACACAGGTGATAACTGGTATCGCTCACTAAATCAACCACCTTGGCAGCCACCTGATTTTATCTTTGGTCTTATCTGGCCATATAACTTTGTGATTTTAGGATTTGCCTCAGTTGCAGTTGCCAACAGATTAAGCACCACTAATGCGATTGTTTACCTTTCAATCTTTACACTCTCTGTAGCAGCAGCTCTCACCTGGGCGTATCAGTTCTACCGGCCACATAATTTATATGCCGCCTCAATCGCACTGGCAGTAGTTGCCTTATTAACTCTGCCGATGCTCTACTTTATCTATCAAGCATCTGTGCCATTGTTTTTTGCCACAACTGTTTACCAAGCATGGGTGATTACCGCCGCTTATCTAAGTTTTAGTTACGCTAGGTTAAATTAGCCTTTATTGCGGTGGGCAGCCTTTGATAAAAAGATTGCAAAGACTAAGGCGATAACAACTAGGGCATTTAACCCTAACTCATATAGGGCTCGCCTGAAGGCCTCATCGGTTTTTTGGGCGGTTAAGGTCAAAGAAGCGCCAACCGTTAAAATATGTCGAACTGCGGCAATTACCCCAATAATTAAAAACTTATCTAATTGATAAACACCATCGGTAAAGCGTGAGATTACAGTACGTAAGATCTCAAGGATAATGACAATAAACAGGATGTCATTAACACCTTGAATCATCCCATTTGGGAAAAAGGGGGTAGTCTCAATTAATCTCTTTATTGAGTAGAAAAAAGCTCCAATACCAATTACAAATAGAGCGAGCGCCAAGATAGCGTGAAAGATATCCTCAACTAAGTCAACATACTTAATTGGAATTATTGAGGTTTCAATATGTTTCTTATCTGTGTTATTTGCCATGCTCAAATATAGATCTCCCAATATAACTCTTTGCAGTTGCCACGCTTAGGAAAAAGATTAAATCCTAATTAATCTGCTAAGTATGCGCACTAACAATGATGAGCGATGGCTTGCAACCCAGAGGTAGCCCCACCTGCCAATTGGGCCAGAGGCGCTCAAGAGCATTGCTAAAACTTTATTTCCACGCTTTTTAAGAAGGAGGGCTACTGCATCGGCGCCGTTGTACTGGCTTTGACCATCGATGACATAGACCGATTTAGCGCATTGGGTGGTGGTTAGGCCAAAGTTTGCTAAATCAGCCTCTTGGTAGGAGATTGCATCAATTGGTAATTGTTTTTTTACCCAGGTGATTGATCTTTTGCATAGATCACATTGACCATCATAGATAACAATTAATTTACTCAATTTAAGCTCTTAAGCTGTTGTTGATAAACTTACTACTCGGCGAAATCTCCACCACGGCCAGTGCTCTTTCCCTTAGGTTTTTTTGGCCGCTCATATATATAGACAAACACCCCTAGAGTAATAACTAGGGGTGCTAGCCAGATAAGTAGGTTGTTCAACTACATCCCAAAGATTGCCATATAGGCAAATAGAAATACTGCAATATCAGCAACCACAATTAATGCAGCTGTTAGTGAGACAAAGTTTTTTGAAGTAGCAATCTTCTTAGCTAATGGACCAGCCTTAGCGACCTTAGCTAACTCATCACATACCGCCTCACCCTCACGGATAGCGGCATACTGGTTTACTGTGGTCAAGATACCGGTGATAGCAATTACCACTAATGCAAAATACTTAGCGCTATCTGTCGCCTTATCAAAGTAACCAAGAGTAGCCAAAACAAAGGCAGCAATTAGTACTAGTACTGGCTGCATTTGAGCAGCGATTATCTGTGAACGCTTCTCATTCCAAAGCGCGATTAGATCCTTCTCATTCATTTACTTCTCCATCTGTTATCCAGTATCTACCTGATCTGGGATGGGAAAATATTATCGCCTATACGGTGAATATCAATCCATTAATCGCTGTGATTTGAGCAAAATTATCATGAATTACCCTTTGAACCAATCAACTTTACAACTGAGGAACACTTTGGCTTATCAATCTATCTTGCCTACTAAGAATCTGATCTGATACCCATTTCTCATACAACTGCTCAAGTGACCAAGCAGCAGATGCTCTAATTGATACTCCCCTAGCCCCAGTTCTTCTAACTACCCCCCTTGCCACAATTAGGTTGTTTCCTTTAATAACATGGGCATAACTTTGTTGGGTATCTTCAAAAAAGGTTAGATCACTACAGCCAAAGCCATCATCTAGGGTTAGAAATAAAACTCGTTTGCCACTTCTAATTGGTGGCGATTGCAGCGCCACCTTTACCCCAACAACTAACACCTCTTGATTGGATCTGACTTTTATTAGATCACTTGATTTGCAAACCTTTAGGGCATCTAAAAATGGGGCGTACTGTTTGAGTAGGTGCTCGGTAACATCCAAACCTAGATTTTGTAGCTCATTACTTATCTGCTCACTTTTTGTTATATCAGGAAGTCCTAAGCTATCTATCTCACCTGGTGATAAGGCAAGGGATAATTGACCAGCAGCTACTTTGCCAGCATTTAACTGTTTTAACTCCTGCAGGTGGATATAAAGATCTCGCCGATTTATTTTGCTCACTTTATTAATCCCATGAAGTAGATCAAAGGCGCCGATCTCAACTAATACCTGGGTAGTTGGCCAGTGCGCACCTGAGCGATAGGTGAAATCAGCTAGATCGGTATAAGGGCGGTTGGCAATTATTGATTTAATCTCACCAGTAGATATGCCAGCAATATCTGATAGGGATACTCTAATTCCATAACTAGAGGCATCTGGCAGAGTTAATCTCTCGCCGGTGCTTTTAGTATCTGGTGCGGTGTATAGGTAGCTCTCTTTTTTATCTGCTGCAATTTTTTCAACTCGATAACCTATATCTGATTTATTAATATCAACTGGCAAGATCTTTATCCCCCACTGCCTAGCCTCATCAATTATCAATCGCTTTGGATACATCCCAGGTTCATGTGTTAAAACTGCCGCTAAAAAAGCTGCGGTGTGATGAGTCTTTAAATACGCTGATTGATAGGTAGTCATAGCAAAGGCAGATGCATGTGCTTTACAAAAACCAAAGGAGGCAAAATCTCGCAAGATCTGCCAGGTGTAATCAACAACTGATTTTATATAGCCTCGTTTTGCTGCTCGCTGGTAAAACCAATCACAAACCTCCTGCATCCCCTCTTTGCTTCCCATATTTCTGCGCATCTGATCAGCTGCGCCAAAGGTTGAACCAGTTAATTTGGCAATTATTTCAATTACCTGCTCATGAAAGACCACTACCCCTTTAGTTTGCGCAAGAATTGGTGCTAGATCATCATGAATTAGATTTGGCTCCTGTGCGCCAGATCTAGCATTTAAAAAGGGTGTGATCATCTCAGATTTAATTGGACCTGGCCGAAAGAGTGAGATACCAATTACTAAATCATTAAATTGATTAGGAACTAACTTGCCAACTAACTCCCGCTGTCCTGGGCTTTCAACCTGAAATAAGCCTAGCGTTCTAGTGGATTTAATTAGATCAAAGGTTAACTTGTCATCTAAGGCAATCTTGTTGATATCTAAGCTTTCATCCTCAACCTCCTTAATCTCATTTAAGGTGTAGGCAATTGCAGATTGCATCCGCACCCCTAAAACATCTAACTTTAAAAAGCCGAGCCCTTCCACATCATCTTTATCAAAGGCCAGCATTGGGTAATTGCTTTGGTTAATTAAGATGGGTGAAAAATCTAGTAATCGATTATCGGAGATCACTATCGCACATGGATGCATTGATAAATGCCTAGGCAGCTTATCTAGCCGCATTGCTAAGTTAATTGTGGCTTTAATTAATGGCGAGGAAAGATCTAATCGCTTTAACTCAGGTAATTGCTTGATTGCATTACCAATATTTCTAGCACTGCAGTGGGGCATAGATTTTGCTAGTAGATCAATCTGGCTTCGATCTGCCCCTAACGCATTTCCTGCATCTCTAATTGCATGGCGAGCGCGGTATCGCTCCACCATTGAAACTGTGGCACACCGCCCTTGATTGCCCACCTTTGCCCAATTGGTATCCCCATACCTTTTAAAGATTAGGTCATAGATCTCATACCTTCGATCTGACTCAACATCAATATCAATATCTGGTAACTCATTTCGCTCTAACGAGCAAAACCGCTCCATCAGTAAGCCATTACTAATTGGATCAACCTCAGAGATACCAAGTAGGTGACAGGTTAAAGATCCCGCCGCACTGCCTCGGGCAGCAACTCTTATGCCAAGTGATCTTGCTGAATCAACAATGCCAGCGACGGTAAGAAAGTAGGAGGTAAAACCTAATTGACCAATTGTGTTTATCTCCTGCTCAAGCCGATGTGCTGCAACCTTTTTTAAATCAGCTGGGTAGTAGTAATCAATATTTGCCGCCGCCTTTTGCTCAAGTTGTGCCAGTAACTGCGCTTGGTTACTTGCACTAAACAAGGTTGGCTCAGGCAGATGAACACCGCCAAGGCCAATCTCACCCCTTGGTTTTAATTGGCAGATTTGGGCAATATCTTGGGTGGTTTTCATTAATTGATACCCATCAAAAAGCCCTGCTTGAGTTGATATTTGATCAGCAAGATAACCCATAGCCTGGCTATCTTTTAGGTAAGCCTCACCATTGCTTCGCTCAATTGTGGCATCACTAATTAGGGATAGTTTTCGGCTGGCATCTAGTAGATCTGCCACCGGTCCATCTGAGCGATCTAAAAATCTAACGGCATTGGTAATTACCGCAGGTATTTGATGTTTATTGGCAAAGGTTAGAGATTTTGCTGCATTTGCAGTTGATCTTAAATTTCCTGCCCGCTCCAGGTGGCTAGTGCACTCAATTACTACCTGATCAAAGTAGCCTCGAGCTAATTGGTAGATACTTAAAGCAGCTCCCTCTTTTCTGGCAAGTAGATTACTAATTAATTGAGATTGCACCCCAAATAATGCAATTAAATCAGCTGAGTATTGATTAAATTTTTCTAATAACTCAACAGTTAACACCCCATCACTGGTGTTGGTATTAATGGCGGTTACTAACCGATAAAGGGATAATAATTTGCCAGCCTTGGCAAGTAGGGTAATTCGAGATTGCTTTTGAATAAAACCAATATTGATGCCAAGAATTGGGTTAATCCCATAACTTTCACAACTTTGGGCAAATCTAACTGCGCCAGCTAAATTATCAATATCGGTTAATGCTAAGGCGCTCATATTTAATTGGGCAGCTTTAGCAACTAAATCCTCTGGGTGGTTAACCCCATACTTAAAGGAGTAGTTAGAGGCAACTGATAGGTGGGTAAATCCTTTAACCATTTTTACTTGCTTCGAGAGCTTGGCCTAATCTGCCAAGAGTTATCACCTTGATTAAACTCAATCTCAAAGGTGGTGAGTGCGCCAATTGGTGCAGCCTCTACCTGCCAATACCTACTTACCTGCTCATTAATCTGATCAGAGTTAATCTCCTGCCACCAAGAGCTACTTTGCAGCCAGGTGGTTAATACCTCACTGATATGAAAGCGCACCCCTTGATAAATAAACTCAACAGGTTGCCCACTTTGGGTAGTCAGGCAGATCTTGGTTAGCTGATTTTGGCTTGGATTTGGGCTTACTTTGCGTTCGAACATTTGTTCGATAAGATACTAAACCCCACTGACAGTGGCAAGTGGGTTACTGGCAGGTGAGGAGTTTTAAAAAAGTGTGCCAGCAGGTGGTAGCTCTATTTGTGCTGCCAATTGCGCGCCAGTATTTCTGGCATTATTAATCTCATCAGATACTGGCCAAAAGGTCAATCCAGTATCTGGTTTTTCTAAATCAATCATCTTTAAGTACTCACCTATCTCCTGCAGTGATAAAGATTTATTACTAAGCCAGCTACTCCATAAACTCTTTGGCAAGATTACCGGCATCCGGTGGTGAATTGGTTTTAATATCCCAGCAACCTGCCTAGTAATAATTGCTGCAGTGGTAATTGGTGAGGATGTTTGGGGATTAATCCACTGCTCATAAATACCAGCGATGGCTATTGTGCTGTTATCTTTATTTGAGATATAAAAAGGCTGCTTTGGTTTGTATTGGCCAAGCTCAGTTGCCCACTCATAATATCCAGTTGCTGGGATTAAACATCTTCTAGATTTAAAAGCGCTCTTAAAGGTGGGCTTTTGTGCAATTGATTCCACTCTGGCATTGATCGCATTTGATTGCCTACTAGCATCCTTTGCCCAGGATGGAATTAATCCCCACCTAGCAATACTTATCTGCCTACTATCACCACTGAAGTCATCGGATGCAATAAATGGAATTGGTGTGGTGGGTGAGATATTCCAATTACTTGGAGTGAGTGCCACATTGGCATTACCTGCTGCAAACTCAAGTGCTAAATCTTCCCCTGAGATATTTAACGCATATCTGCCACACATGCTATTACTCTACCGATAAAGATTAGGCTGGCAGTTTTTGACCAACACAGGTTGATAAAATTTTACCTATTGCTGCCTTCTCTGGCTGTGTCACCCACAACCCATACTTTGCCTTTACTGCAACCTGCCTAGCCACATACTCACAGCGAAATGCTTTATAAGGCGGCAGCCAGGTGGCAGCATCGCCATCACCTTTTTTTCTATTTAACTTTGCATCAACCGCCAATAAATTAAGTGGATCATTGGCAATTTGGCTGCGTTTATTTTTATCAAAGTAGGCCGCCCCAGTTTGCCAAGCATTAGATAAGGCCACCACATGATCAATATCAATTACTACCTTGTTGGCAGAGAAGGTAATCACCTTGCCACTAAATGGATCTAGTAATTGCCCAGCAATCACCTTGCACTCTCTCGTTCCTTCTTTAAAGGTGATATTTGTAAGATCTCGTTTTAAGGTGTCATTTCTAGCATCACAACCATTTCGATCTGGATCTGACCAATGTGGAAATTGGGCTCTGGCATACCCAGTCTTAGGCGCTCTGCCCTTTACCTCTAAGTTATTCAACACAGTTAAGGCATCTGTTACAGCTTGGGTATTGGTAGGCGAGAGAAGTGAGAGCAGCAGAGCAATTACAACTATCCGTCTCATAGGGCAATACTCTTAGTAATGCCTTAATAAGGCAAGTATCTAAATAACTAAACTACTAAGTTCAGAATTAACTGCATTTAAAAACAAGATTAGATCAACAATTACAGTAATAATCAAAGACTTAAAGATTACTGAGTTTGGTGCGATGGTAGTAATTGCTGCTGCTAAAAGCCCGATTACTAATAATGGCGTATTGCCAACCAGTGAGTGCAGGATCAATGTTGTGCCAATTAATAAGCTGGCACAGATTATGCGAGAGGCTCTCTTGCCTAATCGCTGTGGTAATCCCTTGATCTTAGACTCAAGATCTTGATCTATATCCTTAAGCACATTTGCAAAGTGTGCTGCCACTCCAAGTAATGCCCCGCAGGTAATCAACCAAATTGGTGGGGTTTGATCAGTTGAAATAACTATAGATGAAACTAAAGCTGCAAAGGCTAGTGCGTAGGGCAGGGGTGAGAAGAGTGTGGATTTAAAGTAAAAGTTATAAGCCACACCCATACCTACACCAAATAAATAAATTAAGCCACCTTTGATACCAAGGGGTCCAAAAAGATTAAAGATCACTGCAAAGGGTGTGCAAATTTTTACGGCTCGCAGTAGCTGCTTAGGAGTAACCTCGCCATTTACTAGTGGTTTTAAGGTGCGGTTATGTTTTTTATCATCTGAATAATCATTTAAATCATTACTCCAGCCAACAAGAAGTTGACCTAGAAATACGCCAAAGGCAATAACAAAGACTGGTCCTTCCCACCATAGATTTGTTGCTAGCAGAGCTGAAATTACTGTAACCGCCATTGTTGGGCCAAAGTGTGATGCTTTAAGTAATCCAAGTATTACTTTCATTTGATAACACTACTCATAGTATTTATTTATATCAATTAATAACTGATTGTGTTGTGGATAAAGAAATTCATCTGACTGCTCTTGTAATAATAATTCGGGGATGAGAAAATTTCCATCACTAAATGCAAAGATTTTTTATAGAATTCTTACCAGTGAGCCACTAAACTACTATTTGAAAAGAAAGGTAGCAGGGTCACATCGAATACTTCACGCCGAAGGTCGCCATGTGATAAATTTTAGTTGGCATGATAGCGATGAAATTAGTGGACATATAATTAAAAGGATTTTAATCAACAATGCAAAGTTAACCGAGGAGCAGGCATGGGAGGTAATTCATTGAAAACTGTAAAAATCTATTTTTACCAGACCGATGGGCAATGGACCGCATACACTCAAGATTATGGAGTGGGCTACTCAAATAATGATTTCTCATTGGCAAGAAAGGTGATTTTAGAGGGGGTTAAATTCTTTTATGAATCAGAAAACATAGAAATCATTGAGCAAATCACAACAGAGGAAATTGTTGACCAACTTTGGAATCAAAATAATCTGCATGAGGCTTCCAATAATTAGATTAGCTTAACTTCAAATAGCCCAGTAACTGCTATTTATTACCTATCGCCTGCTTTAGCTCTAGATACTCTTCGCAATTAATCCCACATAGGGTTTTTAACTTTGCTAAATTCTTCTTTGCTGCACTGATTTTCTTAGTTAACACAAACAACTCTCCTTGATACTCCAATGCACCAAGGTGATTTGGATTTACTCTAAGCGCCTTTGCGTAGTATGTGCCAGCTGCCTTGTACTGCTTAAGATTTCTTGCGCTATATCCAGCTAAGTTATTGATATCAGCATTGTTTGGGTATTTTCTATCGGCAGCTTTTAAAGCAGTAAGTGCTGCTGGGTAATTCTTATTTGCAATTAATCCTCGTATTGATGCCAAATCACTACTTAAACTACTTGTGGCTACAGTTTGAGTAGGTGTTGGAGCAGGAGTTGCCACCTCATACTTGGGAGTTGGAGTTGGAGATGGAGTTGGCGTTGGAGTTGTCGCTGCAACTGGCGCCGGAGTGGAGGCAGGAGCTGGGGCAGGAGCTGAACCACCTGTATCTGCTGCAAAAGCATTTGGAGCAGCAAGTGCCAATAAGAGGGTTAATGCCAATTTTTTCATAGGCAAAGGTTAGCCTTGCAAAAAGGGAGTTAGTAGTTGGGTGGGTGTAATTTAAACTACAAAATTTACTAATTTAGGCGCAACGGTAATTACCTTCTTCACTGTAGCACCAGCTAAGGCTGCTTTTATCTCAGCATTTTCTCGGCTTAACTGCTCAAGTGCCTCATTTGAAATATTTGGTGGCACCTCTATTCGATCTTTGATTTTTCCATTGATCTGCAAGATTGCAATTACATTATCAACACCTAACAATGACTTATCAACTGCTGGCCAACCAGCATTTGCAATCGCAGGTTTATGTCCAAGCTTTTCCCACATGTCCTCTGCGGTGTAAGGGGCAACCAGAGATAGACAGATAGCAATCGCCTCCGCTGCTTCACGAACTGCTGGATCTGATGGACCGCAGCCAGTATCAATCGCCTTTCTAGTGGCATTGACCAACTCCATAACTCTGGCGATTGCAACATTAAATCTAAATGATTCAACCGCTAACTCAATATCTGAAAGTGATTTATGAGTTACTTTTCTTAGATCAATATTTCCACTCTTAAAATCAACCCCGGCTTTGCTGGTCACATCCTGACTTATTCGCCAAGCCCGGTTTAAAAACTTTAATGAACCAGCTGGGGATACATCTGCCCAATCAATATCATCCTCAGGAGGTGCGGCAAATACCATTGATAGGCGAATTGCATCCACGCCATGTTTATCTAACTCATCAGATAACTTAACAAGATTTCCTCGGCTTTTACTCATGGCAGAGCCATCCATTAAGACCATTCCTTGATTTAAAAGACGGGTAAATGGTTCGGTGAAGTTTAAAAGGCCAAGATCATGTAATACCTTGGTGAAAAATCTAGAGTATAAAAGGTGCAAGATCGCATGGGTTACACCACCAACATATTGATCAACAGGTAGCCAAGTTTCAACTGATTTTTTATCAAAGGCCACATCATGATTATTAACTGATGTGTAGCGAAGAAAGTACCAAGAGGAGTCAACAAAGGTGTCCATGGTGTCAGCATCACGTTTGGCGGGGGCGTTGCACTTAGGACAGGAAACATTTACCCAATCTGTGGCAGCTCCTAAAGGGGAAGTTCCCTTTGGTTTTAGATCCAAACCTTTTGCATCAGGTAACTCAACTGGTAATTGAGATTGAGGTACTGGCACTTGGCCACACTTATCACAATGAATAATTGGGATTGGCGTTCCCCAAAAACGCTGGCGGGATATCAACCAATCTCGCAGGCGGTAATTCTTTGTTGCTTTTCCAAGTTCTTTACTTTCAAGCTCTGAAATTATCTTTCCTATTGCCTCATCCTTCGATAGGCCAGTGATGGATCCTGAGTTAATAACCTTGCCATCACCATCGGTTGCAACCCCTGAGGTATTTGGATCTTCTAAGCCAGTATCAATTACAACTCTTACTGGCAGTTTCATTGCTTTGGCAAAATCTAAATCTCGCTGATCATGGGCAGGAACTGCCATAATCGCCCCAGTTCCATAATCTGCTAAGACATAATCCGATGCCCAAATTGGAATCTTTTCGCCATTTACTGGATTAATTGCATATCGATTTAAAAAGACACCACTTTTTACTCGATCTGTTGCTAGTCGATCAATATCAGAGGCGGCCTTAACAGTTTCAACATACTTCTTAAACTCTGCCTCCACTGAGGTGCCAACAACCAACTTTGCCGCAAGATCTGAATCTGCTGCCACCACCATAAAGGTTGCGCCATACAAGGTATCTGGCCGAGTGGTGTAAACAGTGATGGTTTGCTCTAATCCATCAACTGCAAAATCAACCTGTGCACCAGTTGATCTGCCAATCCAATTTCGTTGCATTTGCAAGACTTTTTCTGGCCACTTACCCTCAAGTTGATCCATATCATCTAGCAAGCGATCGGCGTAATCAGTGATCTTTAAATACCATTGATTTAACTTTTTCTTTGTGACTGCGCTGTCGCATCTTTCACAAAGCCCAGCTACTACTTGCTCATTTGCTAATACGGTTTGACAATCTGGACACCAATTAACTGGTGAATCTTTTCGATACGCCAAACCCTTTTCAAACATCTGTAAAAACAGCCATTGATTCCATTTGTAATACTCAGGATCACAAGTATGCAAAACCCGATCCCAATCAAAGGAGCAGGCGTA
>Ga0194127_10002031_pt1 | contig 28417 bp, 22 predicted proteins | sample TA2KigC100mmetaG_FD_148624 | JGI IMG/M metagenome (GOLD analysis project Ga0194127, IMG submission 148624) | Freshwater microbial communities from Lake Tanganyika, Tanzania - TA2015036 Kigoma Deep Cast 100m | ecosystem: Environmental > Aquatic > Freshwater > Lake | place: Tanzania: Lake...
ATAAAAATCAGAATAGGCATCGATGTATGTTTCCATCGACTGGTATCCAAGGTAAGGTTTCCCGGTTTTCACCAGGTAGTTTTTCACCTCCGGATGGATATTTTCGCTTCCCATGATGATCCCATCGGCATAATCGATGGCGCCTTTCATCAGGTTAACGTAATTGGGTGCCTTATAGTGTTTAAGGTCCTTGCCATTGATCCCTTCCTGCTTGATTTTATTGGCGAAGTTCTTATCCAGGTCTTCGGTAAAATCATCGTCATAGATGGACAGAACGACCTTGGTATCGCTGTAAAGCGGGTTGTCCTTGTATGCTCTTTTAAGGTAGATGGGCATCAGGGATGCGATCCATCCATGGCAATGAACGATATCGGGTCTCCAGCCCAGCTTCTTCACTGTTTCAAGCACACCACGGGCATAGAAGATCAGCCTTTCATCATTATCCTTGTAGAACAGATCGTTCTTGTCGTGGAACATGGCTTTCCGCTGGAAATAATCTTCATTGTCGATGAAGTAGATCTGCATCCGTGCCTGCTGGATCGAAGCAACTTTGATGATCAGCGGATGGTCGTTATCATCAATGATGATGTTCATCCCCGATAAACGGATCACTTCATGCAGCTGGTTCCTGCGTTCATTGATGTGCCCCCAACGTGGCATGAAGGTTCTGATCTCTTTCCCTCTTTCCTGGATTCCCTGCGGCAGATAGCGGCAGATCATGCCCATCGAACTCTCTTTCAGGTAAGGATGTATGTCCTGGGCGACAAATAATACTTTGGATTTCTCCATATTCTGCAACAAATTTAGCTCCTCAAAATCAGGGTGCAAAGATAATAAAAAAAAGCTTACAAAATCCCAAATACAAATACAAAATATTTTCTTCCATGCTGATTTTCAATGTCTTGATTCAAGTAAATAAAAAAGATGTAGAAAAACAGATGACCTTTTTCGATTTTTCGGATTAAACCATGAACCATTGTTGGTCAGAGAGGGGGTGGCATGATTGAACTGAAGAATTGAACAACAAAGGGTCACCATATAGCAAGGCTTTGTGATGACCGGGTAGTGCGGCGGTGCTTCTGAAATTTACCGCCGTCCAGGTGCTGCTGCTGGATAATACAGCACAAAAATCATTGAAATTGAAAAACAAATGAACATGAAAAAGCTATTAACATTCATTGTTGCGGTCATTATTTTATCTCTGATTATTCCGGGAACCACTGAAGCCAAGCCTTTTTGGATAAAACTCAAACTTGGGGTCTTTGCAAACTGGTCGGTTTCTCTTGGTGGCGGTTGTTCCGATGGTTGGGGATTATGTCTTGTTATTGGTGACAATATAAGTCCCGATTACCTGGGATACGATAATGAGACCGACAAATTCACCCTTAAGGTGGCTAAGCACAGTCAGCAGGCCAAACATTTTTCACAGGGATCGTATGAAATCCGTGAAGATTCACCGGTTGACCCAAAGCTGATTGCCCAATTCCGGAATTTTCCTCATCAGGGCAAAACGGTGGTAGTTAGAAAAGGAACATACCGCATAACCGATGACGGGGAGTACTACCTGATGACCGTTTCATATTATCTGCAGTGAAACAGATGAAAGATGGCAAGGGCGCAAAAGCTAGAATTTATTATTGATCAGGCAATGCGTCTTTGCCTTCTCTCCCTGAGTTTTAATATTTTCGACTGATGATCCTCAAAAACCAATAAATTCATTCCACAACAAAAACAAACACCCGAAGGTTATGAAAAACGTGACATTCGTTCTCATCATCTGCCTGGTCATAACATTGGCAGGCTGCAAGCAGATCATTTACAGGAAGTATGGGATGCATGATCCACGGGAAGAAACCACTGAAACATTAAGGGCATTCCTGGCAGAAAAGAGCTATCCCCGGCATCACAATTATATTTTTGCTGATTCGGTAAGCTACCTGAACTATCTCTGGGATTCTCTTGCACACAAACAAATCATTTCTACAACTATTTACAGTCAAAAAGGCTTGCTTAGTAAAATATGGGATCCCAATAAATGCCAATGGTCGGGAGGATACTATATCTCTCATCTGAAAAACGATACCGTCTATGAGGTTGACTCCACCCATAAAATCCAGGCCCTCGTAAAGCACCTAATACCATTATTTGACTTTCAGGAAGACATCTTTGATCCAGATTCATGGGATTTCATCGCTTTGGTCACATGGGGGAAGTTCCTGGGGCAGTACAATGAACGCCAGTTCATTGTGGAGGAGGTTGCCAGACAAAATACAAAAGCAAAAGTGGTTGTATTTTTCCTGAATATCGACATGCAGAAAGAATGGAACCTGAGTGAAAGCAACCGTCTGAAGATCAAATGAGGAACCATTTATCCATGGAGAAAATTAGACAATCCCGGTAGTGATTGAGCTAACAATAATCTGATACCATCGTGAAGGGTGAGGGGAAATGGGTGCAGGGTTGGAATTTGTTGCATGATGCTGTTTTTGAATGTTTTGCCGGGAGCAAAAGACACGGCGATCCTTAAAAGAAAGCTGGAACCTGTGGCCTGGCCGCCGGCAGAGATTCTTTATAGCATTAGCCCTTCATTTAACTATGTGGTTTCTGCCAATCTCCAGCAATACATTAACAGCCATGTAAATCAGGATCTTCTACAGATACATTTCATCCAGGATATAAGGTATGGTATCCTGGCTGATAAACCCGGTAAACTCAAATTTAATCAGGAAATCCAATCCAACATTGGTGTTTTCTGCATCATTGACAGTACTTACCAGGTAAGACCGGATGAGAACCACTGGAAAGCAAACCTCTCCGTGAACATCACCCGCTTCTTTACGTTCCTCCTTGATTCAGACTTCTCTACAGCGCTTTTTAACCGGTATGATTTGATGCCTGATACGAGTGGAAAACTTCAGAAAGTCCTGGATGCCTCCTTTTGTACGCCCTTGGTATGGAATATCTCAGCAGGCTTCCAATATGCAACCATTGACTGGTTCAGGTTTTCAGTTGGGATTACCAGCGGCAAACTGACCGGGATGCTGAACAACCGGGTTTACACAGAAAAGAATACCCATTTATTATGGGGCGTTGAGCAAGGCAGAAAGTATCATTTTGAATATGGACTCAGTTTCAGGATGACCGTTGACCGTACTTTTTCAGAAAAGCACAAATGGTATGTTGATGTTCATCTTTTTAAAAACTATCAAAAGGCGATGGATCTGAATGCGGAAAACAAGATCCTCCTGAATGTCGGAAAAAATGTATGTATAACGCTAAAAACCAGAATTATATATGAAAAGGAGAACAGCCGGAAAGTGCAATGGGAGAACCTCCTTTCCTTTGGCTTCACATATGCTTTTTAAGCCAGGGCGCGACTACCTAACCCTTAATGAACAGGGCTTTGATGATGTGGGAAGCGATTTTCGGGTTCTCTTTCAGCCGGCGGGTAGAATAGCCAAACCATTGCTTGCCAAACGGAATGTAAACCCTCATCCGGTGCCCCTTGCTGACGATCGAATTGCGCAGCTCAGGCGTCACCCCATACAACATCTGGAACTCATATTTTTCCTTCGGCACCTGGTATTTTTCAATCAGTTTGTACGACCCTTCCACAAGCGGTTTATCATGTGTGGCAATGCCCGGATATAAACCATTCTGGAACATGAATTCAAGGTCTTCAAGAAAATGTTTGTTGACCTCTTCATATTGTTTGTAGGCAATTTCGGCCGGTTCAATGTAGATACCCTTGCAAAGGCGGTATTTCAGTGGGATTTCCGATGTATGAATATCCATCAGGTTTTTCATGTCCTGCAGCGTTCTTTTCAAATAAGCCTGGAAAACCAATCCGACGTTTTTGGGGAATTCCGCTTTCAATCTTCTGAAAAGGGTGATCTCCAGATCGGTACACCGGGAATCTTCCATGTCAACCCGGATGAATGTGTTGTAGGAGGCTGCTTTCAGGACGATCTCCCGGATATTTTGATAACATACTTCCGGATCGATCAGCAGTCCGAACATGGTCGGCTTCAGTGAATAATTCCCGTTGATCTTTGCTTTCTCAATGGTATCGATGATCCAGAGATAGGTCTCCTTGTTGGTTGTCGCTTCTTCCAGTTTGGTGATATATTCACCCAGCAGGTCGATGGTTACCAGAATTCCCTGGGTATTAAGCTCCTTCGAAACCCTGATGGCATCTTCAATGGTCTCTCCGGCAATGTATTTTCGTGAAAAAATCCATACCAGCTTCTTTGGCATGTAAGGCAGGATGGAAGCAATCATTTTATTGAACATGGCAGGAAATATTGATGGGCAAAAGTAGTACTTTTTTGATATCATAAAGTTTTGTAATTTTGCAACCTTTTTCATCTTAAGGATGGATAAAACGAAACCATATCATCTTCATTTTGGAGGACTTAAGCCGGGTATGCATCATTATACCTATGCGATAGATGAGTCTTTTTTTGAGCTTTTTGAGGAATCGGAAGTGAAGTCAGGTCAGATTGGAGTGGATGTTCAATTGGAGAAGAAGGAGGGGATGCAGATCCTGGATTTCAATATTAAAGGTACGGTTCATCTGCATTGCGACCGTTGTTATGATTTTTATGATCAGCCAATAAAGGGGAATGAACAACTCATTGTAAAGTTTGCCGACACTGTCGGAGAAGATGAAGAGGTGGTTTTTCTTCCCTTTGAAACGAAGCAGATCAATCTCGCACCTTATCTCTACGAATATATTCATCTGCTTATCCCGATGAGGCGGATCCATCCCGATGATGACACTGGCCATCCAACTTGTAATCCTGCGGTTCTTGATAAGCTCGAACACTTGTCAACCCACAAAACAATGGACGAGCGATGGAATGTACTAAAGACATTAAAAAACAGCCAAAAAAAAAAGGACAGTTCAACTTCTAAGTGACTTATATTTAATAATTTATAATTTATAATTAATAGCGATGCCACATCCCAAACGAAAAATCTCCAAAACCCGCAGAGACAAAAGAAGAACGCACGATAAAGCTACGGTTCCTCCCATGTATCTTTGCCCGGAATGCAAGTCACCGGTGGAGCTTCACCGGGTATGTCCGGAATGCGGAACATACAGAGGTAAAAAGGCCATCGAGAAATCAGCTGCTGAATAAGACTGCCAACGATGAAAATTGGTCTGGATGTTTTTGGCGGTGACTTTGCACCGGTAGAAACCATCAAGGGTGCCATCCTTGCGCGGGAAGCGTTGCAGCCTCCCGATCGGGTCGTGCTGATCGGCAAGAAGGAGATCATCCTCTCCTTGTTGGAAGAATACCATGCAGATCCTTCCGGGTTTGACATCGTACATGCCCCGGATGTCATTGAGATGGGAGAATCCCCCACAAAAGCTTTTAACCAGAAGCCCCATAGCAGCATTGCTGAGGGTTTCAGGCTACTGAAGCACAAAGAAATTGATGCCTTTGCAAGCGCCGGCAGCAGCGGAGCCATGCTGGTAGGATGCGTATATGTTGTCAATACGATTCCGGGAATTATCCGTCCCAGTGCCCTGACCTTTATTCCAAAGGAAAACGGAGGGCTTTCCCTGCTGATCGACGTTGGGATCAATCCCGATGCCAAAGCTGATGTCCTGTACCAGTTCGGGATCCTTGGCTCACTCTATGCCAAATATATTCAGCACATTGCCAAACCGAATGTCGGCTTGCTGAACATCGGTACCGAAGAGAAGAAAGGAAACCTGGTGACCCAGTCGGTCTATCAATTGATGAAAGGTACCAGGGATTTTCACTTCGTTGGCAACGTTGAGAGCCGGGATTTATTCAAAGACTCCGTTCATGTGTTTGTCTGCGATGGTTTTATTGGCAATATTATCCTGAAGCAGAGCGAAGCCATCTACCGGGTATTGGCCAAACGAGGCATCCGGGATTCCTATCTTGAGCGGTTTAACTACGAACTCTACGGCGGATCCCCGATCCTGGGCATCAACGAAACAGTGGTTGTAGGACATGGTATATCCAACGCGGTAGCCATCAAAAACATGATTCTGCTGACAAGGGATGTGCATCAGGCAGGTCTCACCGAAAAAATTCGCCAGGCTTTACGTAAATTCGCAGCCGATAATTAATTTGGACATTCATTCAACCAAGATATCTCGTTATGTCAATGAAGATCAGGGCAGCCATCACAGGAATTGACGGTTATGTACCGCCGGATCTGCTGACCAACAAAGAGTTGGAGCAGATGGTTGACACTTCCGATGAATGGATCCTGAGCCGTACCGGCATCCGGGAACGACATATCCTGAAAGGAGAGAATCGGGGAACATCTGACATGGCTGCAGAAGCGGTCAAAGGACTGCTGAAAAAAACCCATACCTCCCCCGATGAAATCGAACTGTTGATCTGCGCTACCGTCACAGCTGATCTGCACTTCCCCGCTACAGCGAACATCATCAGCCACAAGGCAGGGATTAAAAATGCATGGAGCTACGACATCAACGCTGCCTGCTCCGGATTCCTCTTTGCCCTCGCAACAGCCTGCCAGTTTGTGGAAAGTGGTTTGTATAAGAAAGTCATCGTGGTTGGCGCCGATAAAATGTCAGCCATTGTTGACTATACCAACCGTGATACCTGCGTGCTTTTTGGAGATGCCGCCGGAGCGGTCTTACTCGAACCCGCCTCCGGGGAGGAAGGGATTATGGACTTCATCCTCCGCACCGATGGTTCAGGAGAAGAGTTTCTCCATATGAAAGCCGGCGGATCCCGTCGTCCTCCTTCATACGAAACCATAGACGCCAAAGAACATTGTGTCTTCCAGGAAGGTCAATCGGTTTTCAAGTTTGCCGTAACCAAAATGGCCGATGTTTCCGCCGAGATCATGGAAAAAAATAACCTTAAATCTGAAGATATTTCCTGGCTTGTTCCCCACCAGGCCAATATGCGGATCATCGATGCTACCGCCCGCCGCATGGGCATCAGCAAAGACCAGGTGATGATCAATATTGATAAATACGGCAACACCACTGCCGCTACCATCCCTCTTTGCCTCTGGGAATGGGAAAAACGCCTTCACAAAGGAGATAACATCATTCTCGCTGCTTTTGGGGGCGGGTTCACCTGGGGATCGATCTGGGTGAAATGGGCCTATTAGATATTCAATTTCCGATTTCCGATTTTTAGGATAGCTCTTCACTCTTCATTTTTCATTTTTCATTTTTCATTTTTCATTTTTTTCTCTACTCTCATCCCTATTCACTTCCCAGCGTCAGATCTCCGAATTCTTCCGCTATAATTCCATAAATCAGACTTTCCTGGTCTTCCATTTCCCTTGCCGGAACACCATCCAGGCCACCAATGTCATCGTCGTTTCTGCAGCCACAATGGCCATGAAAATCCCGGTGGATTCAAGCTTCAACGGAATGGCCAGGAGATATGCCAGCGGAATCTCCAACAACCAGAAGCAAAAAATGTTGATGATCATGGGTGTTGCTGTATCCCCGGCGCCATTCAGCGCATTTACCATCACCATCCCAAAGCCATAGGCTGCAAATCCATAACTGATGATCCTCAAAGCATTGGTACCAGCCGAAATGATCGCTTCACTGTCGGTGAACAGCATGACAAACGAACGACTGAAAACAGCCAGGATAATCCCTACTATACCAAGAAAAAATACATTCACAAGGCCTGTCACGTAAACCGCACGCTCAGCGCGTTCAGGCTTTTTCGCACCCAGGTTCTGCCCTGTTAATGTGGATGCTGCATTGCTCAGACCCCAGGAAGGGAGCAATACAAAGACAATGATCCGGATGGCAATGGTATATCCTGCCACCACCACACTTCCGAACATCGAGATGATCCTCACCAGGCCAATCCAACTTGAAGTAGCAATAATGTTTTGGCCGATACCGCCGAGCGAAAGCCGGATCATCAAACCCATTACTTTCCAATCCGGCTTCAGGTGATGGACCGCCAAAGTCACCCGGCGCCTTCCCCGGAATAATAAATAAAACTGAATGATCACAGCGATACCGCGCCCTGTGGTAGTGGCTACAGCAGCGCCGGCAACACCCATCTCCGGAAATGGTCCGATCCCGAAGATCAGCATCGGATCCAGGAAAATATTGATCAGGTTGGCGATCCAGAGCACCCGCATGGAGATGGCGGCATCACCTGCACTCCGGAAAACGGCATTGATGATGAACAACAGCATGATCACCACATTTCCTCCCAATGCAACCGCCATGTAGCCCCACATCTCTTCAATAATGATAGCTGAGGCTCCCATGGCCTGTAACAGGAACCGGGAATAAAAAATACCGGGGATGGCGAGGATAACAGACACCCCGATACCCAGCAGGATCGCCTGGAATGCAGCTACGGATGCCGCTTCCGGGTTTTTCTCCCCGATCCGCCGGGAAATGATCGAGGTGGCGGCTGTTCCAAGTCCCAGTCCCAGGGCATAAACAAGGGTTAGCAGCGACTCGGTGATCCCGACCGTTGCGATGGCATCAGCACCTAGTTTCGAAACAAAGAAGATATCTACCACGGCAAATACCGACTCCATCAGCATCTCCAGCGCCATGGGAACAGATAGCAGAAAAATGGCGCGTCCCAGCTTACCGGTGGTGAAGTCCTGATCTGTGCCGGCAATGGCCTCTTTCAGGTCTTTCAGCAGTTGTTTCAGCCTGCTTTTTACTATTTCTTTTTGAAGGTTCATCTCTTTCTTGTATCATGGTAAACAATAAATAAACTTCAGGTTCGTGGCCTTCATCCACGTCCTCAGGTTTGATCATATTTGGGGAGATGCTGTGGAATGAAAAGCCGTGTCAGGCGTGCAGGGGGGTGCACACCGGGACCAAGAGGGGGAATACAGCAATGGTTTTCATCGGCTTCTCAAATTTTGGACAAAGATATAATACAATTCAATACGATAGACCGAAATGAAATGATGTTCTGCAATTTTTATGGTACTGGCTTTATGGAACTTGGGCTAAAGCCCAGTAGGATAATGCTTTGGTATGCCCCGGACTGAAGTCAGGGGATATTGATCGGATGGGGAGGAAGGAACTTCGACAAATCCACTTGAGTAGGTGCATATTGATCAACGAAATGGGAAGGCCGATCAATTTCAGGTTGTCGGCTCACAATATGTCATCATGGCTCAAACAGTCAATCAACGGCACAAACCTTATCTTTTTGTTCTCTATCGTTTTGATTTCGGCCAGGTGGTCATTAATAATGGTAAGATCATCGGAACGAAGAATTTCAGATGCTTCAAGCAAGCCATTTACTTCCCGCTTCATGGTTCCTGGCGCCATAAGATCCTGGCACCCCTGGATGAGTTTCAGGGCGCCATCGGGACGTTTTACCACAAAATCAACCTCGCGTTTTCCTTTGTAATAAAATAACTCGATTCCCAGTGTTTGTCTAAAGCGGAAGAGATGCTGAAATACCAGGGTTTCATATACAAACCCTGTGTTTGGTGAACCGGCAGGCATGAGTGACCGATAAAATGCAATATCGATGATATAGGATTTCCGGTACCGGAGAGTTTCCTGATGCTTGTATGAAAATTTTCCGATGGTTGAGATAAGATAAGCCTCTTCGAGAAAGGCAACATAATTTCGCGCCGTATGGGCGCTCCCCAGGGAGAAAATGTTCTTTAACCTGTTGAAGCTAATCTCTTTGCCTGTATTTAAAACCAGGAATGCAGCAAGATCCTTAAAGGCTCTTGTATGATTGATTTTGTGCCGGAAAAGGATGTCGCGGTTGATAATCGAATAGAACAGGTCGCGGGCATAAGAAATGGGTTCTTCACCTTTGATGATTTCAGGAAATCCGCCTATCAGGCTATATTCTTCGAACTTGCTTTTTATGATTCCCTTTTCGCGTGTCGTTTCAGCTCGATTGACTTCGGTTTTTGCAACCAGAAATTCACTAAATGAGAACGGGAACAATTCAATGGTAGTGAACCGTCCTGTCAGATGCGTAGCAAGTTCGGCGCTTAGCAACTTTGAATTCGACCCAGTGACAATGACCCTGTTTCCTGCTCTCTTCAAGCGGTTCACAAACAAACTCCAGTTGGGGGTGTTTTGAATTTCATCAAAAAAGAAGCAGGTAATATCACCATAAACTTCGTAAACAGCAGTCAGCAGTTCATTTAGTTCTTCAGATCTCAGGCCGGTCAGCCGCTCATCATCAAAATTCACATAGGCAAATTGTGTGGCAGCCAATTGTTGTAACGCCAATGTAGATTTTCCTGATCTCCTGACCCCTGTAATAATCCTGATCAAACCGGTCTCTTTTTTCCACAGCTGCTCAGCCTCTCTTGGAATCAACGAGTTGAGATTCAATCTGGTTAACTCTTCCTTTTGATCGGACAGAACCTGTTTAAAATTTATCATGACTCATTTTATTTGCAATAACAAAACAAATATAATCTAATTTATTTGCAGTATATTACAGTTCACCATTTTGCACGTTACATCCCTCATTCTCCTCCTCTGAAACACCTATTTAGCACTATCCTGATCCATATTCTGGCCTCACTCCACAAACTTCAATAAACCTTCCATTTGCCTGATGTACGGTGCTTTTCGCTGGCCGGGGGCGTAGACGTATCCTTCGATGGTGAGGATGGTGCGGCTATCAGGGCGATAAACGGAGTAGGAGATGAATGGTCCGCCCATATAGTCGCCCTGGGTTTCCCATAATCCGCGGATCTCCGTGACTTGATGACCGTTGAGAACCCTGTCCCTGAAGATGGGTGGTTGCAGAGCGGAATGGGTGGTCATGAACGATCCTTTTGCCGGGCCGGGGATGTGCCGTCGGAGCATCGTATCACGAATGCCAAGCAGATGTGCATGGGTAAACAGGCTGGTGTCACTGCAGCGGGTCTGAAAGATGATAATGCCTGTTCCGGTTTCCCGTGTTTCTTTCCTCAGCCAGATAAAATCTCCGGTTTCTTTTGCCAGGAAATAGCCACGTGGAATAAGGATGTCGATTTCAAACTTATGCTTCACCAGCAGGTTCAACGAATCATTTTGGCTTTGACGAATCAATTGTTGATCCCTGGCAATTCTTAGGGAGTCGAAAAGGGCGGCGACTTGCTCCAGGGATGCTTCAGACAGGTTAGGTGTGGCCGGGTCATGGGGTATCCGGAGGGAGATCACAACCTGAGGCTGGGACCAGATATTTCGGCTGACCATCCAAACAGTGTTGTCCCCATCAACGGATTCTATTTTTAGCACGGCGTGGTGACCTTGCAGCATACGGTTGAAAGACGAAGGGTTGATGTGGATCATGGTAAAGCGTGGTTCGGGTTGGGGCAATCCCGGATAGGGCTGGGAAAGATAATCCCTGATCTGCAAGGCACTGAAAGATTGCCACACCTTATTTTCGGCGACAACCAGTATTTCTCCGGGCTTGCCGGTGGATGACTGCAGGCCGTTGGGGGATTTGCTGCAAGAAATGAGGGTAATGAAGAGAATGAAGAGAATGAGGGGTTGGATGGGGGTGACGAGTTTCATGACCCGTTCAGTTGGCTCATTTGGGGATTTTGATCTTCTGACCGGGCCGTAGCAGGTTGGCATGGCGGATGCTGTTGACCCGTTTGATATCGGCAACGGTGACGTCATATTTTTGGGCGATGTCCCAGAGGTTATCTCCTTTCTGAATGGTGTAATAATGGTATCTGGCGGAGGCGGTTTGGGGTTTTGTAACGCTGGTTGTGGCCGGGGCTGATCCCTTGTAGATGATCAGTTTTTGATTCACGCGAATAGTGTTTTCGCTCAGGTTGTTCCAACTTTTGAGTTCATCGACCGTACATCCATATTTGCGGGAGATCAGGCTGAGGGTTTCTCCGGAGACTACGGTATGTGTGATCCGGGGGGAAACGGGAGGTGTATCTTCTGAAATATTATTGGTGCCATTTTCTTCGACAGCAGCGAGTGATTGTGCGGAAGTATCGGACGTTTCCGGTTGTGGGGCAGACGTATGCGTGTTGGTAGTCACAGGTTTTGTCTGGGTTATCTTAGGCTTGGCAGTAGATGATGGAGCATACACGATGAGTCGTTGTTTGGGGCGGATGACGGTAGATTTCAACCCATTCAACCGTTTGATCTGATCTACGGAGGTATGGTATTTCCTGGCAATGGAGCCCAGGCTTTCTCCCGATTTCACATAGTGATAGTCAATATCCCGCACTTCCGTTGCGATGGCAAGCAAGGCTTCCTGCTCCAGTCCTTTCTTTGTTTTAAAGGCATACAAAGAGGCTTCGTTGTTGATGAAGTCGCCGACATATTTTTTCCGGAGGCGGAGCATGAAAGTGTTATCCTTGTTGGCCGGGATCACACCCTGCTTGTAAGCAGGATTGAGAAATTTAACCTCCTCCATCGGAATATTGAGCATCTCAGATACCTGGTCTAGCGTTAGGATGCTTTTTACGGTTACCGTATCAACATCATAATAGAGGATACCCGGATTGGCGGGATAGAGGTTATGTTCCTTGGCATAGTTCATCACATAGCTCACAGCGATGAATGCAGGCACATAGGCACGGGTTTCGCGGGGGAGAAAACGTTGAATGGACCAGAAGCTTTTGAGGCCGCCGGACCGACGGATGGCTTTGTTTACATTTCCTGCGCCGGAGTTATAGGCTGCCAGCGCCAGCGACCAGCTTCCGTAGATGTCGTAGAGGTCTTTCAGATGTTTTTAAGCGGCGATGGTCGATTTGTAGGGATCGTAACGGTCGTCGGTATAGGAAGTTACTTTCAGACCATACACCTTGCCGGTGCCGTACATAAATTGCCAGAGGCCTTTGGCGCCTGCTCTGGATGTGGCGATCGGGTTGAGGGCTGATTCAATGACAGCGAGGTATTTGAGCTCGAGCGGCATATTGTATTTATCGAGTTGTTCCTCAAAGAGGGGGAAGTAGAGACTGGCGAGCCCCATGATGCGGGCGGTGAGCTGACGCTTTTTCACGGCATAGAGCTCGATGAATTCTTTCACCTCCTGGTTGAAGACATATTCAAATGGGGATTGTTCGTTAAGGGAGGCGATCCGTTCTGCATAGACAGAATCGGGATAAACCGGAATCTGGTATTCAGCAAAGTTATAGTCATTGCTCTTCGAGTGGAGGAGGTGATTATTATCACTCTCAAAGAACCTCACATTGGCCAGGCTGTCGAGCATGGCCAGGATCGGGTCATCTTCCCGAAAAAGAGAGGAGGAATGATTTGTTGTGTCGCCGTTGAGGTTGCTTTGGGAATAAGACTGCTGTGAAAAAAAGGGGAAAGAGATCAGGATTACCAGTAGGAGAATGGGATATTTAATTTTCATCATTAGTGCCTTGGAGGTCTTATGCATTCATAAAATATGTATTATTACACTGTCAGGATCAGCAGAAACAACAAAGGACGCGGACCAGCGTATATTATCCGTTTTCCTTTCGGGGTTCCTCTTTGGGCGGTGACTTTTCGTCATCCTCTTCCGAAAGTCCTTTTTTAAACTCCCGTGCGCCTTTGCCGAGGCCGCGCATCAGTTCAGGGATCTTCTTTCCACCAAATAGCAGCAGGATCAGCACCACGATGATGATGATCTGCCACGGGCCGATAACACCTAATATTACCATATGCTTGGAATTCAGAATACAAAAGTAACAAATAATCAAACCCCTGATCATAACGGATGTTTCGCCGGATTATTTTTACCTTTGCTCATTCACAACATGCCTTCATATGAAATATTTATTCTCTCTGAATGATTTTCGCCATTTCCATCGGGTTTGGGTTTGGATACTTATTTGCCTGCCGTTGGCTGTAATGTCTCAGGAAAGTGACCGCGGGCCGGTTAAACTGACCCACTGGATGACACCGGAAGAACTGCTGTTGCGGCACACCCTTGGAAAAGGTTTTGTGGAGACTGATCCTCCGGTCGGCCCCGTGCGCAATGTCGCCGAGTTTGACGAAATGCAGGGAGTGCTCATCCGGTATCCTTTTGGCATCCCGATGACGCTGGTAAAAGAGATGGCTGAAAATGTGATGGTCACTACCATTGTCGCCAACACAAGCCAGCAGACTACGGTGACCAATCAGTATATAAGCAACGGGGTAAACATTAACCATTGCAACTTCCTCATTGCCCCCAGCGATTCTTACTGGACCCGCGATTACGGCCCGTGGTTTGCCAGTGATGCTAACATGGATATCGGTATTGTCGATTTCCCTTATAATCGTCCCAACCGCCCCAATGACGACGAGATTCCCGTTAAGGTAGCCCAGATGCTTGGAGTTGACCTGTATGGCATGAATGTGATCCATACGGGCGGGAATTATATGAGCGACGGTTACGGCCAGGCGGCATCCACGGAACTTGTTTGGGAAGAAAATCCCTCCCAGACCACCAATCAGATCGCCACAAAAATGCACGACTATCTGGGCATTGACCTGTACCATGTCCGTCCTGATCCAAACAATACTTACATAGATCACATCGACTGCTGGTCAAAATTCCTGGGTGTCGGGAAAATATTGGTTCGCTCTGTCCCGTCGTCCCATCCACAGTATAATGAAATAGAAGCGGCAGCTGCCTATTGGACTACACAGACAAGCCCATTCGGATTACCTTATCAGGTCTTCCGGGTGTATACCCCCAATAATCAACCCTATACCAATTCCCTGATCCTGAACAATAAAGTATTGGTACCTATCATGAATTCCCAGTGGGATGACGATGCGTTGGATGTTTATGAACAAGCCATGCCGGGATATGAGATCATTGGCATCATTAACAATACCGGTGCACCATGGGAATCAACCGATGCCCTCCATTGCCGTGCTATCGGCATCGCTGACCTGGGGATGCTGCGTATCCGGCATATCCCGATCACCGGCAACCAGCCGGCAGAAGTGGATTATGTTGTCAATGCTGACATCATCAACTTCAGTGACACAGCCGTTTATGCTGATTCAGTGCTTATTATCTACCAGGTGAACAACGGAATGTATGACACCATTCCGATGACCCATGTTTCAGGCTATCAATTCACGGGCACGATCCCTCACCAAGCCGGTGGAAGCCAGGTTTCCTACTATCTGTTCGCTGCCGACCGGACTGGACGGAGGTCATTTGCTCCCCGCATGGCTTCGCTTGATCCGTATGTCTTTAACACGGTTTGGACAGATTTGACCGTTGTTCCAGATACCTTGTATTTTCTAACGGTAGAAGACTGCCTGAACGGAAAGATAGCTTCCATCCATAATTTCACTGCAGGACCGTTGGATTTGGATGATGTTGAGCAGGATGGCCAATCTGCTTTTTACTGGTTTGTGAATCCATGGCCATTCCCGTCGTTCCCATATACCGTTAACAGTGGTGACTCCGTAAACCTGCATGTGTATATCGGCGTACCTGTTGATCATTCTTCACTGACAGATTTTGTATATGATACGCTCGACATCATCACCGAGCTTGGACATCATCACTTGATCCTGGCGGTTAATGAGGAGGTGATCCAGTCGGTTCGCGCGCAAATGCTGTCGAACGACCTCCTGCAAGTTCAGGTTTACCCGAATCCTTTTACTGATAAGATCCAGATTGGCTATCAACTGGCACCTTCTACCCGGTTGGATATCAGGATCACAAACACGAGCGGGCATATTGTAAAGCAGTTATTTATCGGATCCGGGTCTGCAGGTTCACACAACATCACCTGGGATGGCTTTGACAACGCTGGCCGGCAGGTTCAGGCAGGGATCTATCTCTATCAGATAAAAACGGATCGCCAGGTCGTGACGGGCAAGATCATCCGGCTATAGAAACCATCTACAGTTTATCTTACTTCCGGCCTCATTTGCGGGAAGAAGAGCACATCCTGGATGGAGGGTGAGTTCGTCATGATCATGGCCAGGCGGTCGATACCGATGCCCAGTCCGGCGGTAGGCGGCATACCGAATTCCAATGCGCGGAGGAAATCTTCATCGAGCACCATCGACTCGGAATCACCTCGTTTGCCAAGCTCCATCTGGAGTTCAAAACGTTGCCGCTGATCAATGGGATCGTTCAGCTCGGAGAAGGCATTGCATATCTCTTTGCCGTTGCAAATCGCTTCGAAACGTTCCACCAATCCGGGTTTACTGCGGTGTTTCTTGGCCAGTGGTGACATCTCGATGGGGTAGTCGGTGATAAACGTAGGCTGGATAAGGTGAGGCTCGCATAAAGTTCCAAAAAGGGCATCGATGATCTTGCCCCTGCCCATGGTCGGATCGGTTTCCACGTTCAGCTTTTTAGCCAGGGTAACCAAGGTTTTTTCGTCCAGATCTGAAATATCCTCGCCGGTATATTCCTGTATGATGCCATACATCGATATCCGCTTCCAGGGGCGTTTGAAGTCGATCACGTTATCTCCTACCGTGATAGCAGTTGTCCCATGCAAATCCAAAGCGATCCGCTCCACCATCTCTTCCACGAGCGACATCATCCATTCGTAATCTTTATAAGCCACATACAATTCCATCTGGGTGAACTCCGGGTTGTGGAACCGGTCCATCCCTTCATTGCGGAAATCTTTGGAAAACTCATAAACGCCGTCAAATCCCCCAACAATCAATCGTTTCAGGTAGAGTTCGTTGGCGATGCGCAGGTAGAGTTTAAGGTCGAGGGTATTGTGGTGGGTAACAAATGGCCGGGCTGCTGCTCCGCCATATAAAGGTTGCAGGATGGGCGTTTCGACCTCCAGATACCTGTGTTCATTCAGGAACCTGCGCATGGAGTTGACCATTTCGGTACGTTTGATGAAAGCTTCCCGCACGTGGGGGTTGACGATCAGGTCGAGGTAGCGTTGACGATACCGTTGTTCCGGGTCGGTGAACGCGTCAAATACCTGATCTTCTTTTTCTTTCACGATAGGAAGCGGGCGCAGCGATTTGCTGAGCAATTTATATTCCTTCACATGGATGGTGACCTCTCCCATCTTGGTGATGAAGACAAATCCCTTAACACCAATGATGTCGCCTATATCGAGGTATCTTTTAAAAACGGTGTTATACAGTTCTTTATCTTCCCCGGGACACAGTTCATCTCTTTTAAAATATAGTTGAATTTTGCCGGTGCTGTCCTGGATTTCCACGAAAGATGCGCCGCCCATGATGCGCCGGGCCATGATGCGTCCGGCAATGCTGACATCCTGAAACAATGAAGCATCTAGCGGAAATATCTCCAGGATTTCGCATGTGGTGGCATTGACTGCATAAAGATCGGGAGGATAAGGATCAATGCCCATTTTCCGGAGCCCTTCCAGCGACTCTCTCCGGATCTGTTTCTGTTCGCTCAATTCCATAAAGAAAAAAATTTCGGCAAAGATACCAATTTGCCTTTCGTATCAGGAGAATACTTCCCGCAGTACGGGCAGGGAGGAGAGGCGATGAAAAGCAGGTAGATGTAAACGGAAGTATGTGATGAGGGCGTCGAGTAGTTGGTTTCTTTCTCCGGCCGGTAGGGGGGGCATGGGGAAACTCGAAATGTCCTTGTTTAGCAATTTTGCTAAGGATTGGCTCAGAGGCATGGCCAGGAAATTTGGATGAGGCGGAATGGTTGGCTGGAAGTGTCCTTCCGTCAGGTTAAAGCAGGTGGCTGTATCAGAAAAATCATGGGACGGCTGAAATCCCAGCAACCTGGAAAACCGGATCATGAAGACCAGGTGAAAATCGGTGAACTGGACTTCCAGGTGCTCGAGGGTGAGGATGCTGGTTTTCAGGAATTCAAAGAGGGTATGATCAGGTGTTTCCTCCCTGATCGACCGGCTGATGACCTCATTGAGGAAGAGGGCGATGGCGCCTTTCCGGATATCTGTGGAAATGGATGACAGGAGGTGTTTGAACTGTGCCTCTTTTAATCTTTGCAATCCACTTTTTTCCTTGTGATACACCACCAGGTCCAGGATGCTGAGGTGGTGAAAAAAGGCCGGCTTAAGCCTGGCAGAAGGCTTCCTGATCCCTTGCAGGAGATAGGATTGAAGTCCGAATTTCTCCGTGTAGATCCTGGCGATCAGGCTCGTTTCGGAGTACTTCATGGTATGGAGTACAATCCCTTCGGTGGTTGCAATCATTTGAGCCGGATCAAGAGGGATAGATTTCTTCTGAAGACAGGAATCATCATTCCGCATAATACCAGGAGAAGCGAAGAAGCAGTGATGAAGAGGGCTGCCAAATATCCAGCCGGTTTCATCTCCAGCCGGATCTCATGGTCGCCAGCAGGAACAGAAATGCCCATGAAAGAGGTATTAACCTTCATGATGTTGGCGGGTCGGTTATCAACGGTTGCCTTCCACCCCGGGAAATGGTTTTGGAGGATAACCACCATACCTGCTTCCTGGTAGCGGGTTTTAATCACCATGCCGCCGGGATTGAAGGAGGCAAACCAAACACTGTCGCCAGGTTCAGCTGCAGCAGGTGTTACCGGGATTTCATGCAGCATATTACCTGGAAGAAAAACCGATCGGGAAGGCAGAAGAGAAAGATTGTTGAAAAACTTCATGCTATCTTCAGGGATGAGCCTTCCGGCGATGTAAACAGGCGGGTTGACGAGCAGTGCCCGGTAGATGTTCGGGAATGTGTCCATCAACATTTGCTGGCTTTTAAACACATAGGGGTTGATGCCATCTGGGGCGATGTCTTTCCGGAACATGTGCATGTTTCGCCACAAAGGCCCGAAGCCATTGCCTTCATCCCTCACCTGGTTCAGCGGCCGCATGGAAGGAATGGGAAATCCTTGCGGGAATGAGCGGCTGAATTCCTTCACCGGACCGGTTTTAAATTCACGGTAGTAGACCGTGTAGGGGGTATTCAGCCAGGTGGCGATGGTGAGATCAGCCAAGACAATCCAAAGCAAGACCCGATGGAATGTTTTTTCACGATACGCCAGGTAGAGCCAGAGTATCACCATTAATACCGTCACTTGTATCAGTCCTTGAAAAACCAAGTGCTGATGACGGGTTGAGGAGATGGAAAAGACCAGCAATTCATTTCGAAAGAAGGATGGTAGAGAAAACGGATGGGCAAGGTATTGCCACACCACCAATGATCCGGTCAAGACAATCAGTGCAATGATCAGGATTAGCAATGGCTTGCTCTTTTTTGATCTTTCTTCTTTGACGTATTCGTTCATGGTGAAACCGGCTGCCACCAGAAAGGAAGTCAATGCAAAGAGCCTGAAAATGCTGGAGAAGCGGAACATGTTCATCATTGGAACATAGTCATACAGCCATTCTCTTACAGGCAGGTACCGGCCAAGGGAGGCCAGGAAGCAAACCAGGCCAAACAGGAAGATCAGGATGATCAGCGGCTTTCCGGGTCTGGTTAACAGAAACATGACCACAAAGACCAATGGGATCAATCCAAGGTAAAAATTGGAGGTGGAGAGATCGGTGTCGAAAAATTCCATATCCCTTACCACCGAGAAAGGGGAGATGAGGGATACCAGGCTTTGCGGGGAGAGGGGGCAGAACTGCGCCTGTGCGAGTGTTACCCCTCCACCCCGATCCATGAAAGGCAGGATGGATGAAAAAGCCACCAGCGGGATGGCTGAAAGCATCACGACGAGAGCCGGTGTCAGTAGGTTCAGGGCAGTATAGCGGAGCGCTTCCGTCCTGTTTTTATTTCGCAGGAAACGGATAAGGAAGAAAATATACAATGTCAGCAACAAATATCCCAGGATCAGGGCAAAGGCCAGGTAACCACCGGTGATAAAAAGAAAGGAGAAAAAGGAGAGCCTGAAGACATTCAGCAAGTTCCCTTGCATGCCGAGTGCCAGGTAGTACCTCAGGATAAAAGGTAGCCATGTTGCGCTGACAACCCAGGAAAAGTGCTGGGCATTGCCCACCATGAAACCCGACATCATATAGGCCATGGCAATGATGAGCGAAATCCTGGCTTCATGTCCCAGGAACCGCAACAGCTGGTACATTCCAATGCCAGCAAGGAAGATATGAAGGACGAATTCGAAGCTGATGGCGTAGATATCATATCCATGGAAGAAGCCAATGATCCAGGCTACCGGGTACCAGCTTGCAGGGTCAGCGCCAATGGGATATCCAAGATACTGGTAAGGATTCCAGATGGGGAGCAGACCGTTTTTCAGACATTCCGAAGCAAAATAGCGCCAGGGATAGATGATGTCGATCATGTCGTACTTCAGGCAGTACTGCATGGAAGCAACCTGCCAGAAACCCACGACCGCTGTGATCAACAAAAAAAGATACGGTGTGTTGACTTTGAAAAAGGACCGGGCCGACATGATTGAGAAATATCCCGGTAAAAGTACCAATTATCAGGGATCAGTTGATGAACAGGATCTTGGTAACAACGGTTTCCTTCCCGTCATCATTGGTTGCATAAACAAGATAGACTCCGGTTGCTGCTTTCCGGCCTTCATAATTCCGCCCGTTCCACACTGCCTGTCCTCCTTCCGCCCGGGTGGCAAAGATGACATTACCCGCCACATCGGTGATCTTCACATCGGCACTGGTAACCAGTCCTTTGATTGCGATGTAGCCTGTATAACCTTCCCGTACCGGGTTGGGGTAGGCATAAACATTTTCGTTCTTGTCTCCTCCCTGTGTTGCTGTACCTTTATAGGAGATGATCCCTTTGTCGGTTCCGAAATAGACTTCACCGGTTTGATTGTCAATGGAAATCGTCCGGATGGAGTTTGAAAGGATGGGGCTGTTATCCACGGTAAAATGGTGTATTTCTTTCGTCCCATCTGAAGAGACAAGATATGCTCCTGACCGGTCGGTTCCAAACCATTTGTTATTTGCCCCGTCGATGGCAATAGCATTGACAGTCTCATTTTCGAGAAGATATTGCACATAGCCGCCATATTCCACCAGCGGTTTCTGGGCATCAAACGGTTGTCCGGAGAATATGTTCTCGGGATTGTAAAAGACGGCAACACCGTTATCAGTTCCAACCCAGATTCTACCTTCCAGATCTTCTGCAATCGAACGAACCACATTGCCGGGCAAACCACCATTGCCGGTCACATTGTTAAGGATTTTGGTCCGGTCATCACTTTGATTTTCGATGGTTCCGTTATCGGTAAATACGGCAATGCCGATTTCCTTGGGAAAGAAGATCCATTTATATCCGTAGCTGTCGGTGTATAGTCCGGCAACACCCCGCTCGCCAATCTCCGGTGAGAGGGCCTTCCAGGCGCCATCTGCCTTTCTCACAGAAAGGGCATCATTGGCTCCATTGTTTGTAAACCATGCCCGGCCTTCCTTGTCCACAGAAACACCACCTACGCCAATCCAGAAAAATGGAAGGTTGGCCCGCTGCAGGGAGCTGTTCTGATCAGTGAAACGGTTGACGAGTTGATGGTCATTGAATTCTATGGCGCCTTTCCCCCAGGAGCCGGCGAAAACTTGCTTGTGGTTTAGTGGATTGACAGCTACTGCAACGATATCAATAAGGGTATCCATGCTTGGAATGGTAGTCCGGTTATAGATTCCCCAGCTTGTACCATCAAAAACAGACAATCCATCTTTGCTCCAGATATTACCCCAGGAAGTTGACACACCGCCGGCAGCGACCCATAGTTCTCCCCCTTCCTGAGACATATCAAATACATTGGAAGAGTAAGGTCCGTTGGGAATGATCTTCTCGAACACATTAGCCGCCTTGTCGAATTTAACCAGTCCTTTATAGGTATCTCCGATCCAAACCAGATTCGACCCCTCCATGATGGCATCATTTGAATAAGGACTTTCAGGGTAATAATTCCAGATGCGGAATACACTTGTCATGTTTTGATCAAGAAAATCAACATAGTAATTATAGGTAATGATCAGTTGGTCGGGAGTGGAGCGGATACTATGAATCTCGTTTGATGTGCCGCTCAGGAGCGTATGCCAACCGGTCCCGTTGTAATAATAGATGGTGTCGGTATTTTCATTGATCCCGTTTTTATTCACAATGATCTTGTCGTTGAAGGTAGCAATGTGACTGTAGGATTGGAGCGGGTTCATCCCGGGAACCAGTTGCCAGTAAGCATAGTTAGCCAGGTTGGGGGCATTTTTCGGAGCCATGTAGATCCCTTTTTCGGTTGCAGCAAAGATGGTATCGTTGAACATAGTCAGCCCCAAAACATTGATCTGCGTTCCGTTCGGTCCGATGAAATAGGTGTCATGGATCTCCTGTTTGGCCATATTAAAGACAACAATCCCGAAACCGCAGGAGAGGTAAGCATACTTGTCGTCGTAAAATATCTTGTTGATGGTCTTATAGCCCAGGATAGGTTTTCTTTTAATATCGGCGATATTTACCACTCCATGGTCGTGGACAAGGTCGATGTTCGCGTTGGAGTATGCGACCAGCAGGGTACGGTATGTCTGGCTGAATTCTATGGTGCTGATTCCGATATCGGAAAGTCCGTTAACCTTTGACATTCGGGTGATGGCATTATCATCCTGGTCGAGGGAAAAAAGGCTTAGCGGTGTGGCGGCGTATATTTTGTTGCCATCGCGGGTAACGACGGTGCAGTTGTTATATGGCATATGATCCCGCCATTCTCCGATCCCGATTGGCTGGGACCGGAGGAGGAATGAAACGGCCATAAATGCGGAGAAGATCAGAAAGCGGGAGAGACGCATAATTATCATTTTAATATGTTGTAAAACTGATTTTTCTGAATTTTATTGTCAGGGGCAGTTCCCATTGATCATTCCGGCAGCGACTGTTTCATTGGTTGCGTCATCGATCAGGATCACGCTGCCGGTGATCCTGTTTTTACTGTAGGGATCGAAAAAGACCGGGCGGGCAGTTTTTATGATGATACTGGCGATATCATTCGTTTTCACATCTGATGATTCCTCCCGTGGCATGCCGGAATTCACGTTCACGACAAATCTCACCTCTCTGATCATGCATTTGGTTTCCAGGGTTGTATGGAGAAGAGTATACTTTTTATCCAATTGCAACGGTCTTTCATTCATCCAGCAGATCATCATCCGGATCTCCTGGGCGATGCAGGGCTTATTATTTACAGGCACGATCATAGCTCCTCTGCTGATATCGATATCATCTTCCAGCGTAAGAATTACCGACATGGGAGCAAAGGCTTCCTGCAGAGGGCCGTCGAAGGTTTCAATTTGTCTGATCTTTGTAGATATGCCGGAGGGTAAAACCACTACCTGATCCCCCGGATGGAAAACTCCGCCGGCGATTCGTCCGGCGTAGCCCCGGAAATCATGAAAGGAATCTTTTTCAGGACGGATGATGTATTGAACGGGGAACCTTCCATCAGTCAGGTTTTGATCGTTCTCCACAGGTAGGTTTTCCAGCAGGTGCATGAGCGTTCCTTCTTTGTACCAGTCCATGTTAGCGGAGGGATCAACGACGTTATCGCCATGAAGCGCACAGATGGGGATAAACCGGATATCCCGGAGGTTGATTTTACCGGCGAACCGGGAGAAATGGTCACGAATTGACAGGAAGACCGATTCCCGATAATCCACCAGATCCATTTTATTGATGCAGACAATGATGTGCGGGATTTGCAACAGGGAGGCAATAAAAGCATGCCGGTGTGTTTGTTCGATTACCCCGTGGCGGGCATCGATGAGGATAAGGGCGGCATTGGCGGTGGATGCTCCGGTGACCATATTCCGGGTATATTGAATATGACCAGGCGTATCGGCGATGATGAATTTTCGTTTGGGAGTGGCGAAATAGCGATAGGCGACATCAATCGTGATCCCTTGCTCCCTTTCAGCCCGCAGCCCGTCGGTGAGCAAGGCAAGGTTAATCCGGTCTTCCCCTTTTCGTTTACTAGCTTTTACGACAGCTTCCAGTTGATCTTCGAAAATGCTTTTACTGTCGTATAGTAAACGACCGATCAGGGTGCTTTTACCATCGTCCACACTACCGGCTGTGGTGAAACGGAGCAGTTCCATGTCCAGGTAGGCCCGGCTGGAAAACGTTTCGTTATGGTCTTGGGGGTTCATCAGCCGATGAGATTTAAAAATAACCCTCTTTTTTCCGGTCTTCCATGGCGGCGTCCGACCGTTTATCATCCGCCCGGCTTCCCCGTTCCGTGACCCTGGTAGCAGCGATTTCGCCGATGATGTCTTCAATGGTATCGGCCGTTGATAGTGAAAGACCGGTACATGTAATATCTCCAATGGTCCGGCACCTGACAGTGCGCTTTTCAACCGTTTCTGTGGGTTTCAGTTTCATGAACGGGGCATTTGCAAGCCAAACGCCATCCCGGTTAAATACCTCCCGTTCATGCGTGAAATAAATGGATGGCATTTCGATTTTTTCCATCAGGATATACTGCCAAACGTCCATCTCTGTCCAATTACTGATGGGGAAGATCCGGAAATGTTCCCCCATTTTTTTCTTGCCATTGAACAGGTTCCAAAGTTCCGGCCGTTGGTTTTTGGGATCCCATTGGCCGAATTCATCGCGGTGAGAAAAGAAACGTTCCTTGGCCCGTGCTTTCTCCTCATCCCTTCGTGCGCCTCCCATGGCCGCATCGAATTTATTTTTTTCAATGGTATCGAGCAGGGTGATGGTTTGCAGTACGTTCCGGCTGGCATAATATCCTGTTTCTTCCGTCACCCGGCCCAGATCAATGGACTCCTGTACTGAGCCAACGATAAGCCCGGCATGGATCTTTTTCACCAGATCATCCCGATAATCAAGGGTTTCCTGGAAGTTATGTCCGGTATCGATATGCAGAAGCGGGAAAGGAAGGTTAGCAGGATAAAAGGCCTTCCTGGCCAGATGCACCAGCACAATGGAATCTTTGCCCCCGGAAAACAGCAGCACAGGTCGTTCAAACTGCGCAGCTACTTCCCGAATGACAAAGATCGATTCAGCTTCAAGTTCTTTGAGATGCGTGAGATGATAGAGGCTCACTTAACTCAGGTAGAAATTATGACTTACTAAATATCCGTTTGACGATCGATTTTTTCTCGATCTCCTTGTCATCCGAGTAATATCCGTAACCGTATCCGTAACCATATCCGTAACCGTAGCCATAACCGTAGCCATATCCGTAACCATATCCGTAACCATATCCGTAACCATAACCATAGGAATTCTTGGCCAGGTTTACATCGTTGATCAGGATGGAAACATTGGGTATTTTCCTTTGTTCCAGATCATTCATGATAGAGGCGAAGATCTTCTTGTGGGTATAGTTCTGACGAACGATGAACATATTTGCGTCAGCATATTTCATCAGCAGGAAGGCATCGGTGACAAGTCCAACTGGCGGGGTGTCAAGAATGATGTAATCGTATCTTTCCTTAAGTTCCTGGAATAAGGTAGCTGAACGATCGGAGGCGATCAATTCTGAAGGGTTTGGTGGAACCGGGCCAGCCATCACAATATCCATATTTTCAACGGGGGAGTGCTGGATAATAGAGTCCACTGTGCTTTTATTGATCAGGTATGAACTGATCCCTTCGGTATTGCTCAAACCAAAGTCCTGATAGATCTTAGGTTTCCGGAGGTCGAACCCCATCAACAGGGTTTTTCTTCCGTACATGGCAAAGATAGTGGCCAGGTTGATGGAGACGAAGGTTTTTCCGGCGCTCACCATATCGGAAGTAATCAGGATGATGGTTTTTTCTTTACCCTGCAGGATGAATTGAATATTGGTACGAACGGCACGGAATGATTCGGCAATAGAAGATTTGGGTGAATCGGCCACCACGATTTTGCTCAGTCTGTCGCTGTGAAGCACATGGCCGACAATTGGAAACGAGGTTATTTTTTCAATATCTTCCCGTTCGATGATCTTGTCGTTGAAATAATCTTTCCCGATGATGTAGATAATGGGAAGTACCAATCCGAGGATGATGGCGATGAAGTAATTCAGGCTTTTCTTGGGGTAAACGGGAGTATCATTGTATTTTAGCGCCGGGTCAATGACTTCATTATCCGGAAAATTGGAGGCTTTGGTGATCTGGGCTTCCGATCTTTTCTGCAGCAGGAAGGTGTAAAGTCTATCGGTGAGGTTGAACCGCCTTTCAATATTCAACAAAACCCTTTGTGTTTCCGGTAATTCATTTAACCGTCCAGTCAACTCTCCAAGCCTCTTATCTGTTTCAGTCAGGGCAATTTGTGTTGAACTGATGGATCCATTAATGTTTTCGATCAGGTTGTTTTTCAGGTTCTGTATCTGCAGTTCAAGGGTCTGGAGGGTAGGATTTTTCTCCTTGGAATACATCGAAAGTTCAATCTTCTGGCTATAGAGTTTTGTAAGTTCCGTTACCATGTTTTCCAGGATAACATCTCTCACTCCCATGCTTGAAGGAACGACCAGGGCTTCATAATCCTGGTTTTTACGGAGATAGTCCCGGAGGAATTTAAGGTAATCCAGGGCGATCATCTGTTGGGCTTTTTCATCCTGGAGTTGGCTGATTTTGGAGAACACTTGTTCAACCTCCACATCCATGTTCATGATCTCCTTGTTCTGCTTGAAATTGCTGAGATTGACTTCAGCAGAAGAGAGACTGTCAGTAATTCCCATCAATTCTGCGTCAATAAAAGCAATAGTTTTTATAGCAATCTGGTTTTTCTTATCAAGGTTTTTCTGCAGGTAAACCTCGGTGAGCTTATTCAGGAAGTCGACCGATTTATCAATGTTCCCACCTTTAATCTTGATCTCAACGATCGAGGCTTCTTTTTTCAGAGGTTCCACCTCAAAACTCTGATATTCCTTTGTAAGTGTATAAATATCGTTGAACATGAAAAACATGTTCTTGTTTTTATGTTTGGATTCGTTGTAGCTGGAGTTGAGAACAACCTTAAACCGGAAGTATTCATTTTCGACAAGCTCTCCGACGTTGTATGTTTTGTCCACCATAAGCTTGGGGACTTTCTCTTCCAAGGTTTGATAGGTTGAATAATCGTAAAGCGAAATGTTTTCCCCGTTCGTTTCCAGCTTGTACTTATTGCCCGGTAAAAGGGTGACATTGAATTTTAAATTGACAGGCTGCATATGGGCCGGATCATATTCAATGGTGAACGGACTTTCCTTATAGAGTTCCTTGGTGATGAAGTTTTCTTCCATGTAATATGAAACCTCGAAACGGAGCCGCTTGATAGCCCCATTGCTGATGGCAAACGATTTCAGGATTCCAATCTCATTTTCGACATTCGACATCTTTCTAAGGAATCCGATGCCCAGTAGATCCTGGGCATCCATGCTATTCTGGCTGCCTTCTGAGATCAGAACGGTAGTCTTGACTTCATATACTGGTTTAGTATATTTGTTGAAGAGGAAGGCAATGACCATGGCAATGAAGATGGTAATGGCAAAGAAATACCAATACCGATAGAACCTTAAAAGGAAACTTTTATAGTCAATGGATTGCTCCTGCTGTTTGGGTTGAATGGCTGTGCTCACGGTATTATCTGAAATAATTGATTAACAAAAGGGTTGTAGTGATAGCGGAAAAGACAATGGCGTAGGGGAATGTCTGGAAGCCCCATTGTTTGATCCCCAGCGGCTGGATGTAAATGATATCCTTGGGCATAACATAGAAGTATTTGGAGGACAGGATGTTCTTGCTGGTGAGGTCAAGGCGGTGGATGGTGGAACCGTTTTTTGTCTGGCGGATGATCATCACCCGGTTGCGGTTGGCGAAATCGGATAAATCTCCAGCCAGAGAGAGAGCTTCAAAGATATTAAGTTTTTCTTTATAGATCAGGAATTGACCGGGATGATTAACCTCTCCAAGGATCGTAATATTGAAACTGACAAGTTTCACAACGATCGTGACTTCCTTAAGGTATTCCTTGATGGCCGTTTCAATTCGAGTTTTCGCTTCTTTGATGGTGAAATTCTCCACCTGAATTTTCCCGGCAATGGGGAATTCAATATAGCCTGAATCATTCACCGAATAACTATTCATATAGATACCGGCTTCATTGTAGTAGTTTCCACTGGACCCTGTACCTCCTTTGTTGAAGAAATCAAAAGTCTTCTGATCCAGGCTAAAGATCTGGATGTAAAGGTTATCACCAGGCTGAATGATGCGATCATCAGGTGCAACACCGGGAAACATAGAAGTGGTATCTTCTTTTGCTTTATCCTGCAGGTAAATGATTTTTTTCTGGGAAACACAGGAAGATAATACCACGATGGCCAGAAGGATCAGAACAGCATTTGTACGTAAAAACCTGAAGTGCTTTTTCGCAGGGGTTTGATGGATCATGCGTGTTGATTTTAATAAGAGGGTGCAAAGGTACAAATAATATTTAGATATTTCCTACCTTCCAAGGATTATGGCTAAATCTTTTTTTGAGGTGCTACGTATAAAAGAGAAAAAAGCAATATGGAAAAGAAAGATGTAAAATCTCTACTTGCACCGCAAGAGATTATCGAGAAGTTTGATCTGGTAAAGATCAACGAGA
>Ga0194127_10002032_pt1 | contig 28416 bp, 24 predicted proteins | sample TA2KigC100mmetaG_FD_148624 | JGI IMG/M metagenome (GOLD analysis project Ga0194127, IMG submission 148624) | Freshwater microbial communities from Lake Tanganyika, Tanzania - TA2015036 Kigoma Deep Cast 100m | ecosystem: Environmental > Aquatic > Freshwater > Lake | place: Tanzania: Lake...
GGGGGTCCATGCGCGTCACCTCGGCCTGGCCGAGGACGCGCGCGCCGAACGAGACGGCCTGCCGCCGCATCGTCGCGACGATCTCGGCACCGGAGGCAGCCTCCACGCCGGGGTAGTTCGCGACCCGGTGCGTGAGGATCATCTGGCCGCCGATCGTCCCGTGGTCCACGACAAGCGTCCTCATCCGCGCGCGGGCCAGGTAGATCGCCGCCGTCAACCCCGCCGCTCCGCCTCCGATCACGATGACGTCGTATCTCGTGTCCATCGCGCCCTCCCGTCCCCGCTCCCTCACGCCGCCTGCGCCGCGCTCCCTGAAAGCCTCGAATCGAGGATCTCCTTCACCTGCTGCTTCGTCTGGATGCTCGACGTCGCAGCCACGACCTTGCCGTTCCGGAAGTAGACCGTGAAGGGCAGCCCGTTGAAGCCGCGCACCTCGGGCAGCGACCGGATGGTGTCGCGGCCGACCTGGCTGTCGAACTCCATGTCGAAGAACCGGACGTCCGGGTACTTCGGCTCGAGCGCCTCCATGACGCCGTAGACCGGGATGCACATCGGCCCCATGCGGCCGCACACGATCGCGACCTTCCCGTTCTCCCGGATCACGTCCTTGAACTGGTGGGCCGTCTCCACGTGCTTCAGGTTCGTCTGCAACATCGACATCGTCCCGTCTCCTCTTCCGGTTGCCGTGAGCTTCAACATGCCGCCATCGGCATATTTCTGTTTAGCAATATAATGACGCAAGCGGCGGTGTCAAGAGGAGGTCGATCGAGGGCGCATCCGCGGATGACGCGGACCGGCGCACGACGGGGCCCCGCGAGAGGCAATCGTCGGGGCGGGATTCACCCGAACAGCTTCGACATCAGGCCGGGCTTCCGGACGCCGAGCACCGCGTCGAGCATCCGCCGGAGTTCGTCGATCGACGATGCGCCGATCTTCGAAGCGACCACGTCCTTCCCCCGGAACACCACGAGCGTCGGGATCGACCGGATGCCCATCGCGCCGGCCACGCCCGGGTTCGTCTCGGTGTCGACCTTCACGAACTTGATGCGGCCCTCGTACTCCTTCGCCAGGGCCTCGACCACCGGCCCCACCATCCGGCACGGGCCGCACCAGGGAGCCCAGAAATCCACGAACACGGGCTTGTCCGCCCCCACGACCTCGCGCTCGAACGACGCGTCGGTGACGTGCTTCACCAGGGACGCGGGCTCACCCGCGGGCTTGTTCACGAGCCATGCCGGTCGATCGCTCTTCATCGTCACTCACCTCCGGTTTCGGTTCGCCCTAGACCTGTCCGCGCGCGGCGCGCCGTGCCCGGCACTCCGCCGCCTTCACCACCGCGTCCGCCCCGAGCGCGTGCAGCGCGTCGATCGCCGCGCCGAGCAGGTCGGGGCTCGCGAGCCTGTACTCCCGGCACCGCCCGTCGGGACGGCAGGCCAGGAGCCCGGCCTCGCGCAGGATCGCAATCTGCTTCGAGATCGTCGCCTGGTTCTCGCCGAGCGCCTCGACCAGGTCGCCGACGATCATCGGGCCCGCGCGGAGGCGCTCCAGGATCTCGTATCGCAGCGGCACCGAGATCAGCGCCGCCGTCGACGTCACCTGCTCCAGCTTCCGGATCGCCTTCATCCCGGGCCTCCCGGCCGACCCCGATGACCGGCCAGCCATATTTCCGACTGGCAATATAAGTAGGCTCCGGGAGCGTGTCAACCCCGGGAGGTGTTTCGCCCGGTGGCGGGCCCGGGCGGGTCCGCTCTACAATCGCTCGAGAGGAGGTGCACCATCCGCCACTCCCGGATCTTCGACACGGCCGCCCGCCTCTACGACCTCGCGACCGACCAGCCGTTCTGGCGCGAGGCGATCGGCCGGATGCTGGACGCGGCGGGCCCCCTCCCGCCCGCGCCGCGCGTGCTCGACCTCGGGTGCGGCCCGGGGCACGGCGCGTTCGTGATGGCGGCGCGGCTCGGTCCGTCCGCGACCGTGCTCGGCATCGACGCGGCGCCCCGGATGATCGCGGTCGCGCGGCGCCACCTCGCCCGCCGCCACCCGGACCTCGCCAACGTCCGGTTCGAGGTCGCGGACGCGGCGCGCCTCGACCTCTCCGGCGCGTCGATCGACCTGGCGGCCGGCCACAGCTTCCTCTACATCGTTCCCGACCCGGCCGCGGTCCTGGCCGAGGTCCGCCGCGTGCTCGCACCCGGCGGGACGCTCGTGCTGATGGAGCCGGACGCCGCCGGGACGCTGCTCCGCGCGGCGCGCCGCCTGCCGATCGAGGGCCGCGACTGGGTGCGGCGCCCCTGGGCCGCGGCGCGCTTCGCCGGGTCCATGGTCACGTGGCGGGTCTACAGCCGCGGCCGCGGCCAGCTCGACGCGTCGAGGGTCGAAAGACTGATGCGGGACGCCGGGTTCCGGGACGTGTCCTTCGCGCCCACCCTCGGCGGCCTCGGGATGCACTGCGTGGCGCGGACGTGAGCCGCGGGCTCAATGCACGCGGCTGCCCCCGCCGGTCCGGCGCCCTTCCTGTCGGCGTCGCTCATTCCTCCCCCGGACGGCCGTCAGTTGCCGGCCAGGTATCCGATCAGCGGGCCGATGCCGCCCATGAGCCCGTCCGACCAGACGTAAGCCATGTTGTCGCCGTCGAGCACGATGTTGTACGGGATCCCCTGGAACCCGTACGGGTAGATGTACTTCATCACCTTCTGCCAGCCCGGGTCGACGAACGTCTCGTCGTAGGACAGCCCGAACTGGTCCGCGTACCACTTGCACTCCTCCAGGTCCGGCGTGTTGCCCTGGTGGTCCTCGCCGACGATGTGCCAGATCTTCGACGTGGCGCTGTACTTCTTGTTGAAGTCCATCACGATCGGCGTCCACTCCTTGCACGCCGGGCACCAGTTCGCGACCAGGATCATCCAGATCACCTTGTCCTTGCCGCAGGACGAGTGCAGCGAGCGGTAGTTCCCGTTGCAGGTCTGGAGCTTGAAGTCCGCGATGTTCTGGTCCTGGAGCGTCCCGGTCCCCTCCTTCACGCACCCGGGCTCGGGCACGAGCAGGGTCGGGTCGTCCGACTTCATCTCGTACCCGTCCAGGCACCACGCCTTGCCCTTCTTCACGAGCGTGGTCGTGTACAGGCCCTGCTGGAGGTCGGCCGTGATCTTCGCCTCCGACATCACCACCCCGTGGAGCACCGCCTCGAACGCGCCGTCCGCGCCGTTCATCCGCTTGATCTCGATCGTGCCGTCGGTCGCGAGGTACCGCCGGACGCACCCCTCCTGGCCGCACGTGTCCGCAAGCGTCAGGCAGATCACGCAGTCCTGGTAGCCGGACCCCTCGATCTTGTAGGTGCCCGGCCCCTGCGGCCCGTTCCAGGGCGCGTGCTGGCGGATCTCGAGCTTCAGCGTCGTCACGGGGTACGTCTCGGAGTCCGCGTCGATGTGCACGAGCTGGCCGCGCGGGTCGCCCACCTTGTACATCGGCTTCCACGACGTCGTGTGGACCTTCGGCTCGAACCCCTTGCCGCCCGAGCACGCGGGCTTGCACTGGCCCGCGAGGCACTCGAGCCCCGCGTCGCACCCGCCGCACGACCCGCCGCAGCCGTCGTCTCCGCACGACTTGCCGTCGCAGGACGGCGTGCAATCCGCCTCGGGCTGCGCCGGCTCATCCTCGGTGCCCTCGGCCGCGCCCGGATCCTCGCCCGGGTCCTCGCCCGGGTCCTCGCCCGCGGCCTCCTCCAGGCCCGGCTCGTCCACCTCGCCCGGCTCCCCGGCCTCGGGGTCCGCGTCCTCCCCGGGCTGGACCGCCGCGTCGGGCGCGCCCCCCGAGTCCTTCGCTCCGCACGCCGCCGCGAACGCCGCCATCGCCGTCGCAATCGCAATCACCAGAAGCCGCCGGACCATGTCATGACCTCCGCAATTCGCGGTCACCTCTATCATTCCCGGACACTTCCGGTCAATGGATCTGCACGTCCAGCCTCACGTCGAGCGGCAGCCGCTCGTCGGACGTCAGCACGTAGTATTCCTTGCGCGCCACCGGCTCTCCGCTCCCGTCGAGCTTCGCGCACGAGAACGGCTTCACGTTCCCCCCGGGGTCGAGCACCCGGTCCGCGACCACCTTCCCGTCCTGACCGACGTGGCGCACGTGCAGGAACGCCGCCGCGTTCGTCTCGTTGCCGTACGCGTCGAGCACGGGCGACGGGCAGAACCGGTCGGCCGTCGCGGACCCCGTCAGCGGCACGGCCCACTCGCGGACCACGCGGATCTCGACCCCCTTCCCGCCGTTCCGCGGGTGGCCCTCGCCGAGGCTGTTCGCGACGAACGCGAGGTCCGCGACGTACGACTCCAGCGAGTCGTACCAGACCGTCCCGACGGTCACGCCGCCGTCGGCCGCGGCCGGGTCGGGCGCCGGTTCCGGAAGCTCGAAGCATCCGACCTCGGCCTCGGTCCCGTGCGCTTGCGGACAGGCCGGCGCCGCCTCGAACGCGACCGGTCCCGCGTATGGCGACGGGAGCGCCTCGCCGGGCCGCAGCGCCCGGACGGCGAACCGCCACGTGCCCGCGGCGAGCGGGTGGTCCACCGCGACCGACGACCGGGTCACCGTCATCCGGACGTCGTGCGGACCGTCCGTCTTCGCGCCGCCCCACTCTTCGCGCGCGAGCACCCCGCGCATCGACGGCGACGACGCGACCACGACCTCGTACGACGTCGCGCCATCGACCGGCTCCCACGCAACCGTGACGGGCCACGCGCCGGTCGCCGCGAGCCCGGCCGGCGCGGCCAGGGCCGGCGCGTCCCCCCCGAGCAGCCGGTCCGCGGCGAGCGCGTTCGCCGCGCCGAGCCCGTCGATGAGCGTCAGGTACGGGGTCCCGTCCACCGCGACGAGGCCGCAGTTGCGGCTGGTGCCCGCGGGCCCGCCGGCCGGGGGATCGTCCGTGAAGCGCTCCCACAGGAACCCGGTCACGACGCGCACGCCGACCGCCTCGGCCGCGAGCAGGGCCTCGACGGTCCGGCCGTAGTCGGCGGCGCGTTCGGCCTGCGTCGCGACCGCCGACGACGCGCCCTTGTTGGGGAGCCCCGAGTCCGACGCGCCTGCGATCGGTGCCACGATCAGGACCGGCTTCGGCTCGCCGCCGCCCCCCGCCGTCGTGGCGAGCGCCGCGACGCGCGACGCGTCCGCCGCCCCCGCGCGAACGACCGGCACGTCGCAGGCGCCCGCGGCCGACGCCAGGGCCTCGGGCGCGTCCGCCGGGATCGGGGCCGAGAAGACCATCCGGTCCGGGTCCGCGGCGCGGATCGCGGCCGCGACCGTGTCGAAGTAGCGCCTCGCGGCCTTCGCGGCCTCCGCGGCACCCGCCGGGTCCCTGGCCGCCTCCGGCCAGTCGAGCGACGCGTCGGTCACGTACCCGACCAGGAACGGGTCCTGGCGGAATGCGTCCTTCACCGCCGCTCCGACCGCGGCACCGACCGCGTCCGCGAACCCGGGGTCCGCCGTGTCCGGGAAACCGCCGCCGCCCCGCGCGGACGCGACCGTGCGCGCCACGTCGAGCGCCACGATCCAGGGCGCGACGGGCCCGGGCCGCGACGCGAGCGCCTCGCCCGCCTCCGGCGTCGCGGCCGCGATCAGGTTGAACCCGGCCGAGCGCGCGGTCGCGACCGCGTGGTCGAGCCACTCGGCCCGCCCCGCCTCGTCATCACCCCACCAGCAGGCGTTCGACGCCCCTGCCGGCGAGTACGTGATGTCCCAGGCAGGGTCGCCCAGCGCGGGGGCCTCGTCGCCGTCGAAGTCGAGCCCGCCCACCCCGAGCGCCAGGAAGCCGTTCCCCGACGGGGTCACCAGCATGCGGCGGCCCGCCACGGTCGCGACCCGGAACCTCGCGGAAGCGCCGCCCGCGGGCAGGTCCGCGATCCCGCCGTGCGGGTCGAGCGCCGTGGGCCCGAGGACCTTCCCGGCCCAGGCCCCATCGCCGCCGTCCCCGGCGCATGCCGCGACCAGCAATGCAATCGGAACGAGAGCTTTGCGCGGATCCAACGTTGCCTCCACCCCGGGCGCAATGATACAATTTCGCGACCCGCGCGGGAGGTACCTCGTGCGCGTGCCGCTCTCCGTCGTGTTCGCGCTGCTGCTCGTCGGATCGCCGGCCGCGGCCGGCGAACCGGACCTGTATCGCCTCTCCGCCACCCTGACCCCGGGCGACCCCGGCCGCGCCGCCCTGCGCGTGACCGTGGCCGACGGCTGGAAGTGGAACGCCGAGTTCCCGTTCAAGCTGGTCGTCGAGGAGCAGGAGGGGTGCGCGCTCTCGCGGACCACCTTCGGCCGCGACGACGGGCGGGTCGACGAGGGCGGGCGGGCGGCCACGGTGGACCTGGGCGCCGCGGGCAAGGTCGGCCCCGCTTCGCGCGTGAAGGGCAAGGTCACGTTCAGCGTGTGCAACGACAAGGTGTGCAGGTTCTTCAGGGGGGTTGCGGTGGAGTGGATCGTCGCGCGGCCGTGAGCCCCCCCGGCGGACTGCCGTCAGCCGCCCCCCCGCGGCCTCGGGTCGCGCACGCACAGCGAGGTCGCGGCGTATCGCGCGTCGCCACCGCGGCGCGACCCGCCCGTGATGAATTGGACGGCCGCGGGGGGGGCGAGCCCCCGGCGGGGGCGGGTCCGGGCGGGGGCGGGCCCGGGCGGGGGCGGGCCCGGGCGGGAGAACGCGATCAGTCAGAAGCGAAGAGAAGCATCCAAGCGAACACCCGAGAACGGCGCAAGGTCGCGGCAGGTCCCGGACACGCAAACCCGGCCGCCGGCGATGCGGCCGCCGAACAGGCGCACCTCGCCGCCCATGGGGAGGACGACCTTCGCCTCGGCACCCGGGTAGTGGGTCGGGCGGGTCGCGACCTCGTCGGACCAGCCGTACAGCAGCGAGACGCTGCCGACCCCGGTCCAGGCGAGCCCGAGCGTGGCGAGACCGCGGACGAAGTCGTTGACGTCGAACGCGACCTTGCGTTCGCTCACGTGGCTCACCCGCGCGGCGATCGCGAGGCGCGCGGGCAGGGGCACGAGCGCGTCCGCCTCGACGTGCCAGAGCGTCACGGCGTCCTCGCCCGCGGCGTCGTCCTCGTCGCGGTACCCGCCGGACAGCATCAGCGTGGTCCCGCCCGCGAGCCGCACGTCCGTGCCGCCGTACGCGTGCCACACGCGGCCGCCGTCCACGGGGTCGCGGCCGTCGATCGCGAACCGGTAGTACAGGCCGTTGCCGAACACGGTCACGGGCCCGGCGACGCGCCAGTCGACGCGACCGCGCCCCCCCACGCTGTCCGCGTTCCCGGGGATCTGCTGGTCCGATCGCTCCAGCGTGGCCGGCTCGCCGTACGCGAGGCAGCCGGTGGGGCGCCCGAGGCCCCAGCGCCGGTACCACTTCGCCTCGCCGAGCAGGCTGACCGGCCCGGCATCGACCGCGACCGAGCCGGTCAGGCCGTGCGGCGTGTCGCGCGTCGTGGAGCGCCCCTCGCGCTGCCCCCCGGCGCCCTCCGCGGCCACGCGGACCGGCCCCGCCTCCACCGCGACCGATCCGCCGCCGAGCACCCAGGTCACGTCCGACCCGTCCGGCGCGGCCCCGGGCAGCGAGGCCGCGACCGCGTACGCGTCCAACGCGAGCCCCTTCAAGGGCCGGACCTCGACCTCGCCCGCCGCGATCAGGTCGTCCACGTCCGCCACCACGACGAGGTCGATCGGGTCGAGGTTCTGCCGGTTCACCACGCCGGCGATCCCGGTCACGCGGAGGGGGCCACCCGACACGTCGACGCGCCCTCCCCGTAGCGCGGTGTCCGTGCCGAGCGGATCGACGCGCCGGAGCGACAGGGTCATGCCCTGCCCCACCCGGACGTAGTTGTCGCCGAGCCGGACCCGGACCGCGCCGCGGTCGAGGTCGAGCAGCGCGCGCTCGAGTCGGAGGTCGAACGTGTCGCCGGCGGTCCTGCCGACGAGCGTCGCGGAGTCCATGCGGGCGCTCGCCGCGACCCAGCCGGAGCGGACCTGGGGCTCGAACCGCGCGACGAGCGCGCCGAGGTCCCCGTCGCCCCGCCGCTCGAACCGCGAGTGGCGCCACGTGCCGACCGTCCGGACCGCGAGCGAGGCGGACACGGGCGCACCCGCGTCCGCGGCCTTCGCGGGGGGGGCGGCGGCCGCGGCGACCCGCGCCGCGAGCAGCTTGACGACCTCGGCCTCGAGCCGCGCCTCGTCGCCGGGCTCGTAGCCGGATCGTGCGAACACGGGGTTCCCCGCCGGGTCGAGCAGGACCGTGAACGGGATGCTGCCGGACGGCTGGTAGCGGACGAGCAGCTCGGACTCCGGGTCGAGGATCCATGAGGTCTCGATCCCGATCTGCGCGAGCGAGCCCGCGACCTCGGAGGCGCTCGACGGGCTGTCGAGCGACACGAGCACCACGTCGAGGCCCTTGTCCGCGTACAGCCGGCGGATGCGGTCGATCGACGGCAGCTCCGCGCGGCAGGGCACGCACCAGGTCGCGAAGAAGGCGTAGAGCCTGGGTTTCCCGGGGGCATCCGCCGCGCGAACCGGCATCGCGGCCATGCAGGCAGCCACGACCGCGACCATGCCCGAAGCCCGGATCACGGCAGCAGCTCTTCGATGCGCGCGTCGAAGTCGGACGGCACCGGGCCCGCGGCCCGATAGCGGATCACGGCGGCGCGGTCCACGAGCAGGTTCAGCGGCGTGGACGCCGACAGCGACCCGCCCATGTACCGCTCGAACACGAAGTCGGGATCGACGAGCACCGGGAACGACAGGCCGTACCTGTCGCGCCACTTCCGGCAGAACGCGCCGTCCGCCGGGGCCCCGGCGGCGTCCTCGAACAGGACCTGCACCACGCGCAGGCCGCGGTCGCAGTACTTCTCGTAGATGCCGGCCTGCATGCCCTTCGCCTCCTCGGCGCAGGGGGCGCACCACCCCGCGGCCACCGCGACGAGCGCGAGGTCGCCCGACCCGAGCACGTCCGCGAACCGGACCGGGTTGCCGTCGCAGTCGGCGAGCGTGAACGCCTCGATCCGGTCGCCCGCGGCCGTGCCGTAGGGTCCGGCGGGGTAGGCGAACGACGGGTCCGGGGCCGCGGCCTTGCACACGGCCGACACGGGCGCGTCGCCGCCCTGCCCGCCCTCGTCTTTCGCCCCTCCGTCCGCCTGTCCGCAGGCGAGGAGCCGGCACGCCACCGCAACCGCCGCCGCAAGGACCACCGGGAACCGCCGCATGTCCACCTCCGAACGACCGGACCCGCCCCGCGCCGATTCTACGGCACGCGAGAGTCTCTTCCCAAATCGTCGGGCCTCTTGACACGGCATTGCGCGTCACCGAGAGTCCCGGGGGGAGGTGGGAATGATTCGGACGCCTGGCCTCTGGCCGCTGGTCGCCGCCGCGGCGGCCGTCTTCACCCCTTCGGCCGTGCGCGCGGACGGACCGTGGCACCTCTTCGAGCCGGCGCTCGCGCCGATGCCGGACGACGTGCCCGAGGTCATCGACGTGAAGATGCCGGACGGGACCGTCGTGAAGATGGACCTCGAGGAATACGTCAAGGGCGTGCTCCCGAAGGAGATCGGCACGTCGTTCCCGATCGAGGCGGCGAAGGCGCAGGCCGTGGCGGCTCGGACCTACGCCGTGATCTACGTGCTGACCAAGGGCCCGATCTGCACGACCACGCAGTGCCAGGTGTGGGGCGAGAAGCGCTACCCCGCGACGGACGACGCGGTCGACGCCACGCGCGGGGTCGTCGCCACGTCCGGAGGGATGCTCGCGGGCACGTTCTACAGCGCGAGTTGCGGGGGGCACACCCAGGACGTTGAGGACGTCTGGACCGAGCCCCTGCCGCACCTGCGCGGCGTGCCGTGCATCGAGAACAAGCTCGGGCTGTGCGACCCGATCTGCGCCCCGGACGAGCCGGCGAGCGCGACCTGCTGGGGCGTGTACGGGCACCGGGTCGGGCTCTGCCAGCGCGGCGCCGAGGCCATGGGCCTCTGCGGGAGCACGTACGAGGAGATCCTGTCGCACTACTACACCGGGATCGAGCTGGTCACGACCGGGTCCGCGCCCGCGGAGGGCGCGGTACCGGACGCGTCGGAGGGGGGCGGGGAGGACGGCGCGGCCGAGGGGGAGGCGGAGGAGGCGATGCCGCCCGAGGCCGCGCCGGAAGCGAAGGAGGGGATCGCGGAGGCGCAGACCGGGGAACCCGCGGGGATCGAGGTCGCCGGGGAACCGGGCGGGGTCGTGGTCGTCACCCGCTCGACCGGGTCGTGCGGCGCCGGGGCGGGCGCGACCGGCCTCCCCGCGCTCGCGCTCCTCGCGGCGCTCGCCGCGACCCGGCGGAGGCGCATCCCGGCGGCGGTGGCGGCGCTGCTGCTGGCCGCGGCCTGCGCCGGCACGGATGCCGCGCCGGGGGACGCCGCGCCCGAGGCCGCACCGGACGCGACGGCGGATGCTTCCCTCGAAGCCGCCCCCGATCCCGCGCCCGATCCGATCCCCGATCCTGCCCCCGAGGTCGGACCGCCACGGCGCGTGTCGGAGGCGTTCGACGCGCGACCGACCGTGGAGCAGGTCTACGTCTGGAACGCCGTTCCGGGGACGGAGTTCGAGGTCGTAGCGCACGACGGCACGGTGGCCGGTGGGGGGGTCGCGGACGACCTCGGCGCCCTCGTGGTGCGGGGCGTCCCGCCCGGTCCGGGCTACGCGGTCCGGCCGAAGGCGGCCCCGGACGACTACACCGGCCCGCTGACCGTGTGGTCGATCGACGGCAGCAAGCCGCCGGATTCCTTCTACTCCTCGCAGACGTTCGACGCCGGGTACGGCTACATCACCATGCGCGACGGCACGAAGCTGTCGATGTTCGTGACCCTGCCCGGCCCTCCCGACCAGGGGCCGTACCCGACGATCGTGAGCTACTCCGGCTACTCGCCGTCGCGGCCGGGGCGCTCGCTCGGCAGCGAGGTCGAGCCGCTCTGCGAGGCCTACCCGGTGCTGTGCGACGCGCCCGACGACCCGTCCAACCTGATCGCGGCCCTGTACGGGTTCGCGACGGTCGGCGTGAACATGCGCGGCACCGGCTGCTCGGGCGGCGCGTACGACTACTTCGAGCCGCTCCAGTCCCTGGACGGGTACGACGTGGTCGAGATCGTGGCCCGCCAGGCCTGGGTGAAGGATCCCCTGGTCGGGATGGTCGGCCTGTCCTTCCCCGGCATCGCCCAGCTCTTCGTCGGCGCGGTGCGGCCGCCGAGCCTGGTCGCCATCGCCCCGCAGTCGGTCATCGCCGACTCGGCGTCGTCGTGCCTGATACCGGGGGGGATCTACAACGACGGGTTCGCGTTCTCGTGGCACGACATGGTGCTCGACGCCGCGCTGCCGTACCACCACGGGTGGGTCAAGGACGTGATCGCGGCGGGCGACGCGCTCTGCGACGACAACCAGGAGCTGCACGGGCAGCAGCGCGACGCGATCGAGGAGGCGCTGCTCGACCCCTGGTACACGGACGAGGTCGCGAAGCCGGTAGATCCGTCCGCGTGGGCGGACCGGATCGGGGTCCCCGTGTTCCTGACCGGCCAGTGGCAGGACGAGCAGACCGGGCCCCACTTCGCGGCGCTGCTGGACAAGTTCACGGGCGCGCCCGCGCGGCGGTTCGTCGTGACCAACGGCGTCCACGACGACGGCTTCTCGCCGCAGGACCTCGTCGAGTGGCTCGACTACATCTTCCTGTTCGTCGCGGAGCAGGTGCCGCCGGACCGGCCGGACCTGCGGGCGCTCGGGTCGGTCTTCATGGAGAAGACGTACGGCGCGTCCATGCCGATCGCCGAGTCGGCGTTCTCGAAGTACCTCGACCTCGCGTCCGCGATGGCCGCGTGGCAGGCGCGGCCGGAGGTGCGCGTCATCTTCGAGACCGGCGCGGCCCCCGGCGTGACGCAGGGCGCGCCCCAAGGCACGTTCTCGCGCGAGTTCGAGTCGTGGCCGATCCCGGGCACGGTCGCGTCCCGCTGGTGGTTCCGGGCGGGGGGGGCGCTGGCCGCGCAGCCGCCGCCGGCCGACGGGGGCGCGAGCGCGTTCGACCACGACCCGGAGGCGGGCCAGAAGACCTGCCTCGCGTCGGGGAGCGTCCGCACCCCCCAGCCCGCGTGGGACTGGCAGCCGCTGGTCCCCGGCAAGGCCGTCGCATTCGTGACCGGGCCGCTCGCGTCCGACGTGGTACTGATCGGGCACGGCAGCGCGGACCTCTGGATCCGGGTCGACGCGGAGGACGCGGACCTCGAGGTCAACCTGTCGGAAGTGCGGCCGGACGGCAAGGAGTCCTACGTCCAGAGCGGGTGGCTGCGCGCGAGCCACCGCACGCTGCGCGAGGACGCGACCGAGCTTCGCCCGATCAAGACGCACCGCAAGGAGGACGCCCAGCCGCTCGTCCCCGGCGAGTGGACGTACGCGCGCGTCGAGATCATGCCGCACGCGCACGTGTTCCGCGCCGGGTCCCGGCTGAGGCTGAGCGTCGATACCCCCGGCGGCAGCCGCGCGGACTGGCGCTTCCGGCTGCTCGAGTTCGACCACGTCCCGCGGATCGAGGTCGGCCACGACGCCGAGCACCCGTCCAGCGTGGCCCTGCCCCTGGTGCCCGGCGTGGACGTGCCGACCGACCTGCCCCCGTGCACCGCGCTCCGCGGCCAGATGTGCAGGGACTACGCGACCCCGCGGTGACCGCGGACGGGCGCCGGGCCCGGGCGGCAGGCCGTCCCGAACGACACCCGTCGAGACACGTCCCCCGCCCTCCCGACCCGGCGGGCCCCGGGGGCATCGATCGGAGGGGGGCGCGGCTCGCCCCCCTGCCCGCCGCCCCGCGTTGCGGGGCGCGGGCCACCCCCCTTGCGCGGCCGCCTTGCGGCCGCTGAGCGCGCCGCGCCTCGGCGCGGCGCGCTCACCCAAGCCCGGGATGGACAAGCAGTTCCGCATCGGGTAATCCGGTTCCGGTGACGCGTTCCCGCTCGTGGAGGATGTCCGGATGGCGGCGAGACACGGAGGGCTGCCGGGGGTTTCGGTCTCGGCGATCTCGACGGTCGCGGCGATCGCGACGATCGCGGCGATCGCGACGGTCGCGGCGACCGGGTTCGGATGCGGGGGGGACGCGCCGCGTTCGACCCTCCCCTTGTCGAGGCCCGCGATCGACCGGCAGTGGCTGCGCGACCGCAACGGGCGCTACCTGACGCTGCACGGCGTCAACGTGTCCGGGTCCACGAAGGTACCGGCCTGGGTGCGGGAGGCGGGGGGGCAGTGGCGCCTGTTCACGAAGGACGACCTGGACCTCCGGCCGACCGCGTACGACGTGTCGTTCGTCGGCCGCCCGTTCGCGGTGGACCCTGGCTGGAAGCCTGGCGACGGCGCCGCCGGCATGGGGTTCGAGAACGTCCGGTCGGAGGTCCGCAAGCTGCACCACGCGGGGTTCGACTCGTTCCGGCTCCTGGTCATCTGGGAGGCGGTCGAGCCCCGGATGCGCGGCGTCTACGACACCGAGTACCTGCACTACCTGCGCCGCGTGGTCGAGATCTGCAACGAGGAGAACATCCTCGTGCTGGTGGACTTCCACCACGACATGGTCAGCCGCTTCTTCGCGGCGCGCTACAACGACAAGCCGTGGTTCCGCAAGGACGACGGGACGATCGTGGAGGCGGAGCCGGAGAGCCTGGAGGCGATCGTCCTGTCGCTGTTCGGGCCGTACACGGACCACGTCCGCGGCGACGGCATGCCGAAGTGGGCGGTCTGGACCGCGCTCCCCGAAAAGGACTTGCGGGCCGAGAACGAGTTCTGGGGGACCCCCCGCATCGTCGGCCGCTTCGACCCTGGGATGCTCTGCAAGGTCTACAAGGTATACACGTGGATCGACGGGGGCGACCCGGCGGACGCGACCGCCCAGTTCATCGACTTCGCGTGCGGCAGGCTCGACACGGACGACCCGGAAGCGAGGAAGGAGGCCCGCGCGCAGCTTTGCGACACGGTGGCGGCCGCGAAGGACGACGTGATCGACCCGTGGATCCGACACGTCGCGGCGTACGCGTGCAACACGGAGTTCCCGATCGGCCCGCCGGGCACGGACCCGACGTTCGCGCCGGAGAAGTCCTGCGACATGCTGCCGTGGTCGCAGTGGAGCATCGGGTCCATCGTCAGCCTGGACGCCGAGCGCGCGAACACCGCGATGTTCGGGTCCGACCGCGCGTTCCCGGGCCTGTACGCGCGCGAGTGCCGCGACGGCCGCACGAATCCGCACGAGCTGTGGGCGTGCCCGGCCGACAAGCTGGTCCTCCCCACCCACCCGGTCTGCCGCGACCCGGGCCGCGAGACGTGGCAGACGAAGGACTGCAAGGACGTGCGCGAGGAGTACTGGTCGGTCAAGGACTACCTCCAGGACGCCTACGCGAAGGCGTGGGTGCAGGTGGTGGACGCGGTCGAGGGCCTGCCGAACGTGATCGGCTACGACCTCATGAACGAGCCGGTCGGGTACAACACCATGCTCGCGCTGCAGGCGCTCGTGCAGACCGGCGGCGTGAACGACGGGATGATCCTGGACCTCGCGAAGTCGCTGGTGGACGACCCGATCATCGCCGAGACGTTCGCCCGGGTCGTGCCGGCGCTCGGGCTGATCCCGTCGCTGCCGCCGGTGCCAGCGGAGCCGGTCGCGCCGGTCGCCCCGGTCCCGCCGACGGACCCGGGGGCGGGCGCGAGCCAGGACGCGAAGGACCGCTACCTCGTGGAGAAGGCCCTGTACGCGGCGGCGAAGGAGGCGTACGACGCCGACAAGGCGAAGCACGACGCGGACGCGGCCACCTTCCCGGACCGGAAGAAGGCGGCGGAGGACGAGCGCAGGCGCGTCCTGAAGTCGTGGGGCCTGGTCTGGGAGGGGCCGGACAACGCGGAGCCCGCGAAGGCCGGGAAGAACGCCGACGGCACGATCAAGGCGGCCGAGTTCACCACCGACCTGTTCAGCCTGATCGACCTGAACACGTCCTTCGACTGGTCGTACCTGCGGCCGTTCTACCAGCGGGTCGGCGCGGCCATCCTGGAGGCGGACCCGGACGCGCTGCTCTTCATCGAGGGGTCCATGGGGCTCGGAAGCATCGGCTACGACCTCGGCATGCCGACGCCGGACGGGCTGGAGGGGCACGTGGTCTTCGCGCCCCACCACTACGAGGACATCTACCCGTTCATCGGCTTCAACATGAACCCGCGCTTCTTCAAGCCGGAGGAGGTCGAGTTCCGCGACTACACCGATGGCATGAAGGGCGCGTCGCTGCTGGCCACGCGGTCGCTCGGCAACGCGCCGGTCGTGTTCGGCGAGTTCGGGTCGTACTTCAACTTCAACTTCATCGAGCAGTCGGTCGCCGACGACTACGTCATCACGAAGCACATCCTCGACAACTACTTCGAGGGCTTCGAGAGCCTGAACGCGAGCCGGATGCTGTGGTGCTACAGCCCCGACAACGACATGCGCTACGGGGACCTGTGGAACAAGGAGGACTTCAGCATCCAGGGCTTCGACGGCAAGTGGCGGGCCGAGGAGGCGTGGTCGCGGCCGCACGCGCGCGCGCTGGCCGGCCGCCCGATCTCGACGCACTTCCACAGCGCGCTCCACTTCTTCGAGCCGGAGAAGGGCGTCCCGAACCCGGTCGGCGAGTTCGAGGTGCGCTACGCGGCCAAGGAGACGGACAGCCCGTCCGAGATCCAGGTCCCCTACGACATCCAGTACCCGGACGGGTTCTTCGTCTGGCTGTCCGACGGCATCGCGTACTACGACCACTCGCGGCGCACGCTGTACCACCTGCCGTCGAACGACGCGCCGGGCGCGGAGCACCGGGTGAGGCTCCTGCCGCCCATCGAGGGCCGGCCCGCGGTCGGTTGGCAGTACTTCTTCCGCGGCGACCGCGTCGTCGTGGGCGATTGAGGGAGGCGACGATGAAGACGACGCTCGCGCTCCCCCTGGCGCTCCTCCCCCTGGCCGCCCTGGCGCAGGAGGCACCGGCCGTGCCCGAGCCGGCCCCGTTCGAGGTCCACGCGCAGCTCCACAACCTGTTCCTGCTTCGCAGCGACACGGACTTCGACCGCCGGTCGCCCGCCTACGACGAGGAGGGGCAGACGGCGGGCGCCTTCGCGACCGTGTTCGGGCCGACCTTCGCGTGGAACGCGCTCGGCCAGTCGCTGCGGCTCTTCTACGAGGCCGAGATCGGCCTGAACTACTGGTCGAGGAACAACCCCGACCAGGAGAACGCGCTCGCGGCCGACATCTTCGTCCTCAAGCACCGGCAGATCTTCGCGGAGGGCAGCATCCCCGTGACGGTGGCCGGGGCCGGGACCGGGGCCGTGTGGTTCAAGGCCGGGTACCAGTACCTCACGGACACCACCGCGCTCTTCCTCGGGCACTGGATCGGCGCGGTCCAGGTCGGCTACCGCTGGGCGCCCGGGATGCGCGTCGGCCTGATGGCCGGGATGATCCCCGACTCCACGTTCGAGGGGCTGGACGTGCGGGCGAACAACTTCCGCCACGACATCTTCACGTTCGGCGCGCGCGCGGACCTGGAGCTGCCGGCCGGCTGGCGGCTGGACGCGGCCGTGCACTCGCTCTACGACACCCACGTCGTCGGGCGGACGCGCTGGCTGGTCGTGCCGAACGCGCACCTCGCGGCCACGACGCCGTGGATGCGCGATGGCTTGGTCCGCGTGTCGGGCTCGCTGGACGGGGTCCTCCAGGCGGGCCGCTCCGAGCGCAGCGCGCTCGACGGCGGCGATCAGACACTGCTCGCGTGGGCCGCGCAGGGCAGCATCAAGGTCGAGACGCGCCCCGTGGCCCTCGCACTGAACCTTCTCGCCCTGTCGCCCGACGACCCCCACCCCGGCAACGACCGCGAGGGCGGGTTCTTCTACTCGTCCAAGTCCACTTCCGCGACGCTCTACTTCACCGAGGACGAGGTCCGCAACTGGTACGACCAGCTCGACCGTCGCCTCGCCCGTTACGAGGGGGGGTTATGGCAGCACCGCGCGGGCCTGCTCGTGGGGGACCTGAAGGCGACCCTGACCCTACTCCCCTGGTTCCGGCCCAGCCTGATCCTCGGGTACGGCACGGTCCTCCAGCCCGACAACGCGCTCGGCCACTCCTCGCTCGGGCTCGAGGGCAACGTGGACCTCGCGTTCGCCTGGGGGCAGCACCTCGTCGCGCGCGTCCTGTTCGGCGGCATGGTCCCCGGCAGGGCCGCCGGCGCGCTGATGAACGAGATCGCGCCCCAGGACGCCGAGACCGACCTCGTCGGATGGACCGAGGCGGCGGTATCGGTGGTGTTCTGACATGCGCGCCGCCATCCCGCTGCTGCTGGTCGCATGCGCCTGCGCGGACGCCGCGTCCCCCGTCCGCCGCCTCCCGCGCCTCCGCGCCGACGGCGCGCGCATCGTGGACGAGGCGGGGCGCGAGGTGCGGCTGCGGGGCGTGAACCTCGGCGGCTGGATGTTCCACGAGACGTGGATCACGCTCGCGGGCCAGACCGGCCACGGCGCGCTGCTCGAGGCGGCCCGGGCCCCCGGCCTCGAGGACCCGGTCCTGGCCGCGATGCGCGAGGCCGGACCGGACTGCGGCGACGACCCTGCGATCACGAAGGTCTGCCCGGGGAGCGGCGACGCGTGGGAGGCGAGGCTCCGCCCCCTGCTAGGGAAGGCCGTGGGCGAGGCCCGGGCGACCGCGCTCCTCGATGGCCTCGCGGCGCGCCCCGCAATGTGCGACGACTCGGACCTCGCGCTGCGCCGGGTGCTCTCGGCGCGCTTCGGGGACGACGGCCGGGACGCGCTGCTCGACGCGTTCCAGCGCGCCTGGATGACCGAGGCGGACGTCGCCTGGATCGCGGCCCCTGGGATGAACGTGGTCCGCGTCCCGATCGGGTACCGGTCGCTGATGCGGGGCCCCGACTCGGAGCGGCCCGCGGCGCTCGACTGGAACCCCCTCGCGCTCGAGCGCCTGTCCGACCTGCTCCGGGATCGCCCGGAGGTCGCGGCCTACAGCCTGCTCGCGGAGCCCTACGGCGCGCCGGACGCCGCGGCGCGGGACCGGATGTACGACCGGCTCGTGAAGGCGATCCGCGCCCGCGGCGACGACCACGTCCTGGTGATCCACGACGGGTTCAGGGGGATGAAGACGCTCCCGGTGCCCGCGGACGTGGGCTGGGACGGCGTGGCGTACTCGACCCACCTGTTCGAGTGGACGGCGGCGGACCTCGCCGCGTACCGGATCCTGTTCGACGCGCTGTACGGCCCCGCGTTCGAGGAGGCCCAGCCGCTCCACGGGGTGCCGTACTACATCGGGAGCTTCTCGACCTTCCTCGACGCGGAGTGGGCCTACGAGGCCGCCGCCTTCCTGGTCGGATGGATGGAGGCGCGCGGCCTGTCGTGGTCGCTCCGGACCTACAAGCGCCTGGACGACCCGCTGTCCGCCCGGGTGTTCGGCTGGAGCACCTCGTGGGGCCTGCGGGGGCGGCTGTCCGGGGCCTTCCGCCGCCCGGACCCGCACGCCGACGGTTTCGACGCCCTCCGGGCGGCCTTCGAGGCGTACCGCGACCTCGACGTCCGGCCGAACGAGGCGCTTCTCGCGGTCGTGAAGGTGTCGCCATGACGCCGTCCCGCGCCCGGAACGCCGCCCTGCTCCTCGCCGCGCTCGCGGTCGCGGCCCAGGCCTGGATCGGGGTGCGCGACGCGGGTGACGTCCCGGAGGGCAGCGCCGGGCTCGGTTTCCCCCACGTGCCGACCGACCACCACGTGTACATGATGATCACGGAGCAGGCCCGCGAGAACGGCGGCCTGTTCCACCGGAACCTCTCCACCACCGAGCCGCAGGACGGCCGGTTCCTGATGCTCGGCCTGACCGCGACCGGCCGCCTTGCCGAGGCGCTGTCCCTGTCCGACGCGACCGCGTGGCACGGGGTGAGGCTCGCGATCTTCGCGGCGCTCGCGGCCGTGCTCTGGTCGCTCTGCCGCGCCCTGTGGCGCGACCCGGGTCGGGCGCTGTCGGGCTTCGCCGCGGTCCTGCTCGGGGGCGGGCTGGACTGGGCGCTCCGCCGCGCGATCCGCGCCGGGTGGATGACCGAGCCGGGACCGGACTGGTGGGGCGCAAACCCCTGGAACTACAGCGTGTTCTGGACCGGATCCCTGGCGACGTGGACGCTGCCCCTGCTGCTGTTCTCGGCGCTCGTGCTGCTCGAGGTCGCACACCCCGCTGCGGACTCCCCCCCCGGGCGCCGCCCCCTGCGCGCCGCGGTCCGCGGCCTCGGCGTCGCGGCGATGTGGGCCGTGCACCCCTACTCCGCGATCACGTACGGCGCGCTCGCCGCCGCCGCGACCGTCGCCTTCAGGCGCGTGCTCGCGGCCGCGCCGATCCTGGGGGGGCTGGCGGCGGTCGCGGCCCACGCGCTCTGGGCGCGCGAGGATCCGGTCTATGCGGCGACGTCGGACCAGGCGTTCCGCTGGAAGGCGATGACGCCCTGGCACCTCTACCCCGTGGCGTACGGCCCCTGGGCGCTCCTCGCGCTCGCCGGGCTGGGCCGCGATCGCGACGGGGAGCGCGGCTTCGCCTGGGTCCGGGGCTGGCTCGCGATCGCGATCGCGCTGTCCTTCAACCCGGTCGTGACCGCGGCCAAGTTCCAGTTCCTCGTGACCGTGCCGCTCTTCCTGCTGGCCGTGCGCGGGGCCTGGCGGCTGGCCGACCGCTTCGCGCCCCGGCGCGGGCCCTGGCTGGTCGCGGCCGGCGTCGCGGTCGCGGCCCTCGGCGCGATCGACGGCATCGCGGCCGACTGGCGGAACGAGCCGAACCGCGTGGCCGCCTCGGCCCGTCCCGAGCTGCTCGCGGCGCTCGATGACCTCCGTCAGCGGCCGGACGGCGGCGTCCTGTGCGACCCCGCGGACGGGGCGATCGTCCCCTGGAAGACGGGCAAGCCGGTGTTCGTCGGGCACTGGTTCCTGTCCACGCGCTTCGCCGAGAAGGCGGACCTCGTCCGCTTCTTCTTCGCCGGCCCGGCCACGCCCCCGCAGCGCGCGGGCATGCTGCGCGCCGCGCGCATCCGCTACGTCCTGTACGGCCCGCGCGAACGCCGCCTCGGCTCCATGCCGCAGGTCCCTGGGCTCTCGCGCGTCGGCGGCCCGGAGTCGCACCAGGTGTGGGAGTTCGCCGATGTCGCCGGCGACGGCTAGTACCACGGTGTCTAGAACTGGAAGACGCGCGTGACCACCAGCACGACGCCGGTCAGCGCGATGCCGGCGCTCGCGATCGGGACGCCGCTGCGCACCACCCACTCCCTGCGGCGCGCGAGGAGCACCGGCGGCAGCACGACCGCGAGGACCGCGATCTGGCCCGCCTCGACGCCGAGGTTGAACAGCAGCAGCGCGGGCACGACGTGGCTGCTCGCGAGCCCCGCCTCGGCGAGCGCGCCCGCGAAGCCGAAGCCGTGGACGAGCCCGAGCAGGAACGTGACGCGCCAGCGACCGCGGGCCTCCTTGGCCCACAGGTTCTCGACGCCGACGTAGGCGATCGTCGCGCCGATGGCCGGCTCGACGAAGCCGGAGCCGGGGCTCCACACCTCGAGCGCGGCCAGCGCCAGCGTCAGCGAGTGCGCCACCGTGAAGGCGGTCACGGTCGCGAGCAGCGAGCGGAACCGGCCGCCGAGCAGGATGAGGCCGAACAGGAACACGAGGTGGTCCCAGCCGCCCAGGATGTGCTCGACGCCGAGCCACAGGAACGAGATCGGCAGCGCCCCGCGGCCGGGCAGCATCTCGAACGACGAACGTGACTCGAGCAGGACCTCGGTGCGGGAGTGGCCGCCGTCGGACACGCTCGCCAGGTGCCGGTGGCTCGGCCCGAGCGCGCCGACGAAGCCCAGGGACGCCAGGATCGGGTCGTCCCCCCCCGGACACGCGTACGCGAGGCGGATGCGCCAGCTGTCCGGGGCCGCGAGGCCCGCTTCCGCGACGCTGCCGCCGCACGCGACCCCGCCGCGCGTGACCGCCACGCCCGAGGCCACCGCCGCCCTCATCTCCGCCGCGTCCGGCACGCGGACCGGCACGGGCGAGGGGTCCGCAAGGTGCTCGGCGAGGAGCGGCGGCATCGTGACCTCGACCTCGACCGCCATCCCCTGCACCCGCCAAGCGCTGCGGGACACGGTGAAGCCGTTCCTGGCGAGCAGGCCGAGGTCGTGCGCGGACGCGTCCCGTCCCCCGGCCCCGAGGGCGAGTCCGATCGCGATGAGCCGCCATGCCGCGCCGCGCGCCATCGCGCCATTGTAGAGCATCCGGCGGACGCGCAGGGTGCACCGGCCGTCCCGAGCGCGCCGCGCCGAGGCGCGGACCGCTCCGCGGCCGCAAGGCGGACGGTGCCGGGTCAGAACGCGGCCTGGACCGCGAGGCGGAGACGCAGGTCGTCGGCGTTCGCGCCGCTCGCGAGCCGGCCGGTGTCGTTGCGGAGCCACGCGAAGTCGGCCTGCCACTTCAGGTTGTTCCCGAACTGGTACCAGGTGAACCCGACCGCGGCCTCCTGCGCCGCCGCGGCGAATTCGTCCACCGGGTAGTTCCCGATCCAGACGTATCGCAGCGCCGGCTGGAACGCGCCCGCGATCACGTAGCCGATCTGCGCGTCGAACGGCTTGGCGGTAAGCTGCAAACCCTGGCGACCGCCGAAGGCGGGCGGCCGGCGCGACCGCTGCCGGCGCCCCCGCGATACGCATACGACGTCGCTGCACCGAGTGCGCCGGGGCGCGAGAGCGCCTGTCAGCCGGCGTGACGGAAAGGGCTTGTCAGCTTCACCGCTGGGTTCGGCGGGTTCCGTTCGTCGGGGGAGGGGTCGTCAGGGAGGGCTTGGACCCTGACGCGACGGCGGAACGCAACGCCTTGATGCCAACGACGACGCCGGCAAGCACGAGAGCCAGAGCGAGGAGAAGCGTTGCCAAGAGGGCGATCGACCAGAGGTTCGACCTGAGGCACTCGTCAGGGTCGTACTGCCCAAGTGAAGGGTCGCAGCTGTAGGCGAGGGCGAAAGTTCGGGTGAGGGCGTGCGCAGCGACAACCAAGACCGGCAGGGCGGCGAGGATCAGGACTGCTGCGAGCACGCCTCTGCGCATGGGTAGCCTCAAAGCGCTCTCAACTGGCCTTTCGCAATGGCGGGACCACCTTGGCCGGGCGGTTTCGAGCGAGGTCATGGGCCGACTGGAGGTTGACCCAGAACTCGGGTGTCGTGTTGAGAGCCTGAGCCAGGAGCCAGGCGGTCTCGGACGTGATCCCGCGCTTGCCGCGCACGAGTTCGTTGACGCGCTGAACAGGCACGTGAAGATGGGCTGCGAGGGCGACCTGCGTCAGTCCGAGGGGCAGAAGGAATTCCTCTAGCAGGATAATGCCGGGATGGGTCGGAACGCGGTTCTCCGGAAGCATGACCGCCTCCTTCAGTGGTAGTCCACGAGGCGGACCTCGCGGGCGTAGGTTCCCTTCCAGCGGAAGACGAGTCGCCACTGCTGGTTCACGCGGACGCTATGGAAACCCCTGAGGTTACCCCCAAGCGCCTCGAGGCGGTTGCCCGGAGGCGAGCGCAGGTCCAAGAGGGATGCCGCAGCAACGAGCATGTCCAGCTTCCTCAGCGCGGCCGGAACCACGTCTGGCGGAAAGCGGTGAGCGCGGCCCGACGGACGACCATGGAACAAATCGTCCGTGCCGCGATCACCGAACGACGCGATCATCCAGTCGCGACCTCCGACGCAGAAGATAACGGATTCACGGCAAACGTGCAAGACGGAACTTCGTTGCTGCGCATCTGCGTTGGTATCGGCACCGAGCCGGGATGGCGAGAGATCGAGGGCGACCTGCACGTCGCGGGCCGAAAGGGAGCCCGCGGCGTCGGCAAAGGCGTGCCCCGGCCAGGCGTCGCGCGCGGTCGCGCTCGACTCCGCCGAACCCGACCTTCTGGAGATCCTGCGATCCGAACGGATGGTCCTCGGCGACGCTCCACGCGTAGCCGGCCGTGGACAGCGACAGGCCGTACGCCTTCATCGCGAACTCCAGCAGCTTGTACGACGTCATCCAGGACCGCACGAACGGCCGCCGCCACTGGCCGAGCCGGACCTGGAGCCGGCCGTCGAGGAACCGCGCGTCCGCGAACGCGTCGAACAGCCTGGGCTCGGCGTTGTCGAAGCCGGGCTGGAGGTTCAGCTGGAGCCGGCCGCCGAACAGGGTCGCCGTGAAATGGAGTCGCGCCCGCTTGACCGAGAAGGCCGGCTGCTCGTCGCGCGTCGCGCCCGTGTCGTTCCGGACCGCCTTCCGTACGGGCCGGGCGACCACGGGGAATGCGCTGGAGGAAACGAAGGAGCGGCTTCCGGGTGAAGCGTCAGAACCGCGCGGAGCACCCCCCTCCCGACACGGTCGGCACGGACTCGGGGGCGGCCTCGGACGCGTCGGGCTCGGCAGGGGGAGGCCCGCAACGCACGCGGACCAGCAGGTCGCGACGGAAGGAGGGCAGCGCGAACGCATCCCCGGCGGCGACCTCGCCGGCGACCTCGCCGGAGACCTCGCCCGCCGGCCCGCCGGTCCACGTGTCCCAGGCGGTCGCCGACCGGGTCCCGGCGCAAGGAGCGAGGCCCGGCAGGCGAAGGACCGCGCCGGGCCGCAGCGGCGCCTCCCACCCCGCGGGTGCGTCCCACTCGGACCCGGGGTCGTGGACCCAGGCGATCGCGCCGTCCGAGGTCGCGGCCGCACGGACTTCCAGCGCCGCAACGCCTTCCGCGCGGGCTTTGGCACCGGCGGCGGCTCCGGCACCGGCGGCGGCCTCGGCACCGGCGGCGGCTCCGTCGCCGCCGTCGCCGACGGCGACTTCCGCGGCGGCCGGGTAGCCGGTCCAGTCCCCGATCCCGGCAGCGCGCAGCGCCCGCGCCGGCGCGGCGACGGCAGCCCAGAGCCCGAGCGGCTCGACGTAGCTGTCCCACCACCACGTCATCGCCCCGCCCTGGAACCCGACCAGCGCCGCGGTCAGCGTCGCGTTGTGCAGGTGCGCACCCCGCGTGTCCTTCAGGTTCTCCTGCCCCAGGAAGTCGATCCCGATCTCGGCCGCGATGGCGGGCTTGCCGAACGGCAGCAGGTAGGACGCGGCCAGCTCCAGCACCTCCCGGTACATCGGGACGTACGAGTGGAGCTGGGACAGGCCGTAGCCTTCGTACCCCCAGTCCTGGCGGGCGCCCGGCGTGCCCGGCGCGCCCCACGACGTGGTCACGAGGTGCCCGTACGGGTCGAGCGACCGGAGGACGTCGGTCCGCGCCCGCATCCACGCCTCGCCGTCCGCCGGGGAGTACCCGCGGATCAGCTCGACCTCGTTGAACAGCTCCCACGCGAGCAGGGCCGGGGAGTGCGCGTACCTGGCGACGAGGTAGCGGACCTTCCGGTCGAACAGCGCCACGACCTCGGGCCGCGTGAAGAAGTCCGCGCTCTTCGCGAGGGGCCCGCCGTTCGCCGCGTTCCACGGGCTCTCGTCCCAGCTCGACCAGTTCGCGGTGTCGAACTGCGAGTGCTGCTGGAGCACGAGCTGGAGCGCTACCCCGTGCTCCTCGGCCAGCTCCAGCACGCGATCCACGCGCCACGCCGCCTTCAGGTTGTACCGGCCGAGCCCCGCGTACGCGCCGCCGTCCCCCCCGGCCTTCCACTCGAGCGCGGTCCCGTCGAAGTGGGTCATCCAGACGCGCGTCCAGTCCAGGCCGTGCTCGGCGAACCGATCGAAGTACTTGTGGAACTCGGCTGTGCCGCCCGCCCCCACCCAGCACACGTTCACGCCGAACGGGACGTACGGCGTCCCGTCGGTCCACGCGATCCGCGACGGCGCCGCCGGGTCGCGCGACAGGAACCCGTGCCGCCCCGGCGCAGCCTCCCCGACCGTGACCGCAAGCGGGACCGGAGCGCTCGTCCCCTCCTCGTCCGTGACCGTGACCTCGAAGGCGTAGTCTCCGGACGACGGCGGGCGGAACCGCACGCGGAACCCCGGGTCGCCCTGCGCAGCGACCACCTCGGCCGCATCGATCGTGGCGGCCACGTGGTCCTGGTGCCAAAACCCCTCGACGCGCCACTCGCGGCCCGGCCCGCCCGCCGGGTCGGCGCGCCGCACGACCGCGTCGACCGCGACCCGCGCCCGGTCGAACGGGTCGGCCCAGCTCCTCCCGGTCGCGACGTCGAGCTCCACGAGGTCGAGCGCGCGCACGGGACCGGCCCCGACGCGCGCGACCTGCGGCGGCTCGGCGGCGACGACCCCCGCGGCGGCCAGCGACGCGGCGACGACCGCGACGGGCACCCCCGATCGACTGCGCATGGTCACCTCTCCGGCGGAAGCAGCGCGTCCAGGAACGGGGCGAGGTCCGGCGGCACCGGTCCCGCCGCACGGTAGAGGACAACCGCCTCCCGGTCCGTCACCAGGTGGAGCGGCGTCGCCGCGGCGCCGCCCGCCCCGAGCGCCCCGGCGACCGCGGCGTCCGCGTCCACGACGACCGGGAACGACAGCCCGAACCGGTCCCGCCACTCCCGGCAGAACTGCGGCCCGGCCGGCGCCCCGAGCGCGTCCTCGAACAGGACCTGCACGATGCGCAGGCCGCGCGGCCCCCACCGGTCCGCGACGTCGCGCTCGAGCGTCCCCGCCTCCTTGACGCACGACGCGCACCACCCGGCAGCGACCACGACCAGCGCCGCCTCGCCGCCCGCGAGCACGTCCGCGAGCCGCACGGCGTTCCCGTCGCAATCCGGGAGCGTGAAGTCCGCGAGGCGGTCGCCGACCCTCGAGCCGGACCCCGGCGGGAAGCCGCCCGGCTCCCCGGCCGGGCCTGCGCACCCGAGCGTGGCTGCGAGCGCGAGCAGCACCGGGCGCATGGCGGCACCTCCCCGACCCCGAGTATATGCCGCGCGTGGTACGATCCCGCACCCGTCGCGGAGACCCGCGTTGAAGGCGTTCCCCGCCGCCCTCGCGCTCGCGCTCCTTCTGCCGGCGGTCGAGGCGTCCGCCGAGGTCCGCGTCCCGGCGACGATCGCCGCGGACGAGACCTGGACGGCCGCCGCGAGCCCGTACCTCGTCGAGCAGGACGTGACCGTGGCCGAGGCCGCGACGCTCACGCTGGAGCCCGGCGCCCACGTCGTCCTGTCCGCGGGCCGCTCGATCGCGGTGCGCGGCGCGCTCGTGGCGCGCGGCACCGAGGCGAAGCCGATCCGCTTCACGGGCCGCGACGCGGGCCGCGGCACGGCCGAGCGCTGGGGCTCGGTGGTGTTCGAGGACTCCTCGAAGGACGCCGCGTTCGAGGCGATCGAGCGCTACGTGTCCGGCTCGATCCTCGAGTGGTGCGAGCTGTCGGGGGGCACCAGGGCCGTCCGGACGAACGCCGCCTCGCCGTTCATCCACCGCTGCACGTTCGAGGACAACCACTGCCAGGCCGACGGCATGACCGACGTGATGGGCGGCGCCGCGATCTACGTGGGCGAGGGCAGCCGGCCGCGCATCGTCGGGTGCGCCTTCACCGGGAACCGGGCGGACGGCGCGAACCAGGGCGGCGCGATCTGCGTCGACTCCGCGGACCCGGTGATCAAGGACAACCGGTTCACGGGCAACCGTTCGTCCTACGGCGGCGCGCTCGTCGCGAACTTCATGGCCGCGCCGATCGTGGGGAACGAGTTCGCCGGGAACGAGGGCGTGTTCGAGGGCGGCGGCGTGGCGCTGGTCTCGTCGCAGCCCGCGTTCCTCGACAACGTGGTCACGGGCAACCACTCGGCCGGGGACGGGGGCGGCCTGCACGTCTGCACCACCTGCTACCCCCACGCCGACCCCGCGGTGATCGACAACACGTTCACCGGGAACGCCAACGAGGTCGAGGGCGCGGCGGGCGTCGGGGCCGCGTACCTGCGCGCGTTCTCGTGGAACGACGTGCACGGCAACCTGAAGGCGGGCGAGCCGGCCGACTTCGGCTGGTTCAACCGGGGTGCGGGCACGGACCCCGCGTGGGCGGTGAACGTGTCCGTCGCGAACAACTGGTGGGGGACCACGGACCCGGCCCGGATCGACGCGACCATCATCGACGGGAACGACGAGCACGCACTCGGCCGCGCCGACTGGAAACCGGCGCTCGCGGCGCCGCGCCCCCCCGCGATCCCGCGCGTCGTGGTCTCGACGCGCCACATCGTCTACGAGCACGCGGGCGAGCCCATGCCGGTCTTCCTGACCCTCTACAACCCCGGCCCCGCGCGCGACGTGGTGCTCCACCTCCTCCTCCGGTGGGGCGACGAGGCGCCGTCGTTCTTCCGGGGCGCGATCGACTTCCCGGGCGCGGTCCGCGAGCCCGACGGGTGGCGCCTCGCGATGCCCGCGGACTCCGTCTGGTTCGCGACGGTCCTGTCGCCGACCTACGCGCCGCCCGCCGCCAGGCAGGCCGGGACGTGGAGCGCCGCGATCTTCGACGCCGCGACGGGCGAGCGCATCGGCGAGCCGTTCTCGTGCCCCTTCGACCTCGCGGGAGGTGCGAAATGACCGCCACGCGCAAGCCTGCCCGGCTGCTTCCGCTGATCCTCCCGCTCGTCGCGGCGTGCGCGTCGTCCGGGGGAGGCGATTCGGCCGACATGTCCGTCGGCGACGCCCGGTCCGAGGTCGTCGCGAGGCTCGGCGCGCCCGCGTCCGCGCGCGACCTCGGGCCCGGCGGCGTCCTGCTGTCCTACCCCGGCCGCGGGATGTCGCTGCTCGTCGCCGGCCCGTCCGACGACGCGCCCGTGACCTCGATCCGCCACCACGCCGGCTCGCCGTTCCGCGCCGCGGGCGACCCCGGCGTCGGCATCGGGGCCGACCGCGACGCGGTCCGGGCGGCGCTCGGCGAGGCGTCCGTGGACCCGTTCCTCGGCACCTGGCGTTACGCCGCCGCGGGCCTCGCGTTCGAGTGGGAAGGCGACGTCGTGGCCACGATCGCGGTGACGGCCCGCACGCGCTGATCGGGCCCCGGCGCGTTCGGCGTTCGGCTTCGCTTTGATCGGGGCAGACCCGGATGGTACCATCCCGGCCGGGATGTCCAGGGACTGCCAAAGGCTTTCCGCGAATCCGCAGGCCCTCCTGGCATGCTTCGCGAGACACGTCCGCGCCGCCGGCCTCGCAGGCACCGCGGCGACCCTGGACCGCGACGGCTCGGTCCTGCTTCGCCTCGCAGGCGAGGGCCGGACCGAGGACGTGCGCTGGGCGCCGCCCGGCGTCGACCACCCGGCGGCCCGCGCCCACGAGTCCCTGATCGGGACCCTCGTCGCCCCGGGGCTGTCGGAGGCGGAGGCGGACGCCGTCGGGCTGTCCCTGGCCAGCGCCGCGGCCGACGTGGACTTCCTGGCCTGGGGACCGCCGGCGGGCGACGGAGTCCGCCTGTCCGTCGA
>Ga0194127_10002038_pt1 | contig 28361 bp, 27 predicted proteins | sample TA2KigC100mmetaG_FD_148624 | JGI IMG/M metagenome (GOLD analysis project Ga0194127, IMG submission 148624) | Freshwater microbial communities from Lake Tanganyika, Tanzania - TA2015036 Kigoma Deep Cast 100m | ecosystem: Environmental > Aquatic > Freshwater > Lake | place: Tanzania: Lake...
CTTTGATTTTTTGTTCTTTTGCAAAATCGGAAATTAAGAATGCCGAATAACTTGCATCGTTATTTACCGATTTCTTGCATTTGTAATTACCGATTACATGTTACCATGCGATGATCCTGAATGGAGCAACTTTACAAAGTATTTTGCACAAAATTTTGGCCGATTTGGTTTGAAAAAGCTCATAAGTACCAGTTATGCTGAGGATAGTAAAATCTACAAATGCGGTTACCAACCAACTATTTTTGAAGAATGTTCACCACAATATGACAAGAGGAAAACAACAAAGAACGGTAAGATTTATATCTTGATGTATGACAGAACGGGTGATGGAAAGATTGATATAAATGATCTTGATTGGCATTATCTTGAAGGTGATGGGGATTTCAGAAGTGATGAAATTATAGGATTGCGTGATGAATCTGACATTATTATAACCAACCCTCCTTTCTCGTTATTTCGTGAATTTTTAACATGGATTATCGAATCTGAAAAAAAGTTTGTAATAATCGGGAATATAAATGCCATTACTTACAAGGAAGTATTTCCACTCATTATGAACGATAAGATGTGGCTTGGTAATGGTTTTCATGCTGGCAATGCGTACTTTTCAACACCTTTTGCAAAAGAATACGCTGAAGGAGTTTACAACCCAGAAACAGGCTTAGTGAAATTTCGGAATGTTTGCTGGTTTACAAACATTGATCATGGAAGACGACACAAACCTATTCCACTGATGACAATGGCGGATAATTTGAAATACAGCAAACACAAAGAAATTAAAGGCAAGGAGTCGTATGACTATTACGACAACTACGATGCAATCGAAGTACCATTTACTGATGCCATACCGAGTGATTATGACCGTGTAATGGCTGTGCCGATTAGTTTTCTCGATAAATATTGCCCTGAGCAATTTGAGATTTTGGGTGTCACTCAACGAAACGATGACCCATATAAAATAAAGCAGTACACAAAGGATGAATACTCTAATGCAAATGACTTAAACGCACGTGGGGTAATAATAGTAGATGGGAAACCAAAGGCGATGTACGCAAGGGTTTTAATAAAAAAGAAATACCTATGAAAACAATACTAAAGACCAACATTAGTGTCAAAGACATTTGCGAAGGATTTGTCTATAATGAACTTGAAGGCAGGGGCTTGTTCGGTTTGTCTGGCAAATTAACAATACAACCAGAGTATCAACGAAACTATATTTATGCCGATGGAAAGAAAGATGTTTCCGTAATTGATTCTCTGCTCAAGGGGTATCCTTTAGGGTTAATGTATTTCGTGAAAGTCAGTGATGATAGGTTTGAAATTTTAGATGGACAGCAACGTATAACCAGTTTCGGGAGATATGTTACCAACAAATTTGCCATTAAAGATGAAAACGGAATGGAGCAATATTTTGATGGTATTGCAGCAGACAGGAAGACTATGATATTAGAATCAAAACTAACTATTTACGAGTGTGAAGGCGAAGAAAGTGAGATAAAAAACTGGTTTCGTACCATAAACATTGCTGGTATTCCTCTAAATAACCAAGAGGAAAATAATGCCATTTTTTCTGGAACATTTGTAACGCTTGCAAAGCAAGAGTTTAGCAACAGTCAGAATGCCAACATCCAAAAATGGAGTGCATATATAAAGGGTAGTGTTAACCGTCAAGCATATTTAGAGAGAGCATTGGACTGGGTAAGTAGGGGCAACATAATAGATTACATGAGCAGGCATCGGTATGATGAAAATATTAAGGAACTCAAGACATACTTCCAAAGCGTTATAGACTGGATTTCTGGCGTATTTTGCGATGTTGAAAGTGAGATGTGTGGACTTGAATGGGGAAACCTATATGAAGTATATCATAATAAAGCATACGATCCACAAAAAGTCTCAAAACAAGTTCATGATTTGTACGGCGACCCATACGTTAAAAGTCGTAAGGGTATTTTTGAATATATCCTTTCCGGTTCGATAGACCATAAGTTGCTTGATATACGGGTTTTTGATGATGCAACTAAGAAATCTGTTTATTCAAAACAGACTATTGACGCAGATGAAAAGGGTATATCAAATTGTCCGCTTTGTGCCATAGGACATGATGCCAATAAGAGTAAGATTTGGAAATTAAATGAAATGGACGCCGACCATGTTACAGCTTGGATCAATGGCGGGGCAACAGATTTTAAAAACTGTCAAATTCTATGTAAGACACACAACAGAGCGAAGGGGAATAGGTGATGAACTATATCTTATTAAAATGTTAAATATGGTTGTAACTCATAAATCCAAAAAAACATACTAATATACCAGAGGAGGCAAAAAATAACCCCCAGGAGAATCCTGAGAATCCGATAAAAAATCCTATAAGTACAGAAAGCCCAAAGGAAACAAAGACCACCCAAGGTGCCAAAAGAAATATTGAGAAAAAGAAATACCAAAAACTTAAAGTTTGGTGTAAACACAATCTTATTCAGACGATTGTAGCTTTTGTTACAATTCTTACTCTTTTGGCTTATATCCTTGTTAGCATTCATCAAAATAGACTGACGAGAGAAGCCCTTGTAAGAGCTGATTCTGCCAACTACTATACACGTCAATCTCTTGAACTCACTAAAGATGCCGACTCTTTGGCAAAACAAGCCCTGAAAAGAAGTACTGTTTCTGATTCCATGAACCAGGTTTTTTATGAACGTGATACCCTGTCAAGAGACAGGAATACTAAAAGAGAAATGAGAGCTTACATCGCAATTGAAAGTTTTCAGGTTGATACTATAACGGATGATTTCATACAATACCACATCAACCTTGTTAATACTGGTAAAACTCCCGCAAACAATGTTATCTCTTGGAGTGTTATTAAGCCTGACGGGACAGGTGTTTATAATAATGAAATCCTTGATGTTGAAAATAGCGTCAGTGCAAGTTCTTCCACAACTCACGGAAATGGCCTTAAATTCAAAATAATCTTTGCATCCCCGATATTCATTAAAAAAGATGTTCTTGTGGCGGTGAAAAGCGGGGTTGTTGATCTCTATATTTTTGGGATCATTAAGTATTATGATGTTTTTGGGGAACAACACAGAACAAGATTCTGCTATCTGTGTAATATTGGAAGAAAGTCCTACAGCACTTATGAAAAATACAATGATGGTAATTAATTTTGTTTTCATATTTCAAACTGAGACACTACCCTCCAACCGGTCATTTCTTCGCTCTCGAACAAAAGACGTATTTTTGCCGTTGGATTTACCATTTATCTATTGAAACGAGTTTACATTACTGGATTGGGCATCATTTGTGCCATTGGCAAAGATCCCGGGGAAGCATTCACTGCTTTAAAGGAAGAAAAAAGCGGCATTGGCAAGTTGAACAGGATCAGTTCCATCTATCAGGGGATTTTGCCTATTGCTGAAGTTCCTTTTTCGAATGAAGCGCTGGCATCCCTGTTGGGACTTGACGATATCAGGGGACTCAACCGGACAACCCTGCTTGGACTTGTTGCCGCCCGGCAAGCTGTGGTGGGAACGGACTTCTCCACAGGAAAGACAGGTATGCTCTCTGCAACTACCGTTGGCGGTATGGAAAGAAGCGAAGGGTTTTACGAGAAATTCCTTGAAGACCAAAAGAAAGGGCTTCTCCGCGACATCTTCACCCACGATTGTGCCGACAGCACCGACCGCATTGCTGAAGACCTGGGCATCCATGATTTTTCCGGCACCATCAGCACCGCCTGCTCTTCTTCCGTCAACACCATCATGTTTGGCGCCGAGTTGATCCGCTCCGGCCGCCTCGACCGGGTGGTTGCCGGAGGAACCGATTCACTCACCAAATTCACCATCAACGGCTTCAACACCCTGATGATCCTGGATAAAAACCCCTGCCGTCCTTTCGATGAAAGCCGTAACGGGTTAACACTGGGAGAAGGCGCTGCATTTGTGCTGCTTGAATCGGAAGAGATGTTACAAAAAACCGGCAGGAAGCCGATCTGTGAAGTCAGCGGATATGCCAATGCCAATGACGCATACCATCAAACTGCCTCTTCTCCTGAAGGGACCGGCGCTTTCCTGGCCATGAAAAAAGCCATCGAAAAAGCTGGAATTGATCTCTCTGATATCAGTTATATCAATGCACATGGCACTGCCACGATCAACAACGACCTGTCGGAAGGTATCGCTGTGAAACGGCTTTTTGAAGATCGTATCCCGCCATTCAGTTCTACCAAGCCTTTCACCGGACACACACTTGGCGCCGCAGGTGCAGTGGAAGCCGTATTCTCCTGCATGGCCATCACCCATGGGTGTATCTTCCCAAACCTGAACTTCTCCAACCCGATCCCTGAAATCGGCCTCATCCCGGCGATCCAATTCATGGATGGACTGAACGTCCGGCATGTCCTCTCCAACTCATTTGGTTTCGGAGGGAATAACTCTTCTGTTGTTTTTTCAAAAGTCTGAGCCTTCAACCATGCAGAAAACGATATATATCACCGGCGCCGGCGTCATTTCAGCACAGGAAACCTTTGGGCACCGCAACCTTCCGACAGCATGGCGCAATGAAGAGACCCTTCAGTTGCGGGCCATCGATCCCAACTATAAGGATTTTGTCCCGGCCGACATGCTTCGCCGCATGAGCCATATCATCAAAATGGGCGTGGCAGCAGGAAAGACTGCTCTGAAGGATGCACAAATCGAGATGCCCGATGCCATCATCACCGGTACTGGACTTGGATGTGTGGAAGACACGGAGAAATTTCTCGGTACCATCATCAGAAATAAAGAAGAATTCCTAACACCCACCTCTTTCATTCAGTCAACACACAATACCGTTGGCGGACAGATAGCCCTGGGGATCAAATGCCACAACTATAATTTCACCTACGTCCACCGCAATGTATCTTTTGAAATGGCACTGATCGATGCCATCCAGCAAATCAAGTCCGGTAACGCAGAAATCGTTCTTGCCGGCGCTGCCGACGAGATTACCCCGAATTCACTTGCCATCCTGCAAAGACTGGGCTACTATCGCACCAAGCCGGTGCTGAATATGAACCTCATAAACGCCAAAAACCGGGGTTCAATCGCTGGTGAAGGCGCTGCCTTTTTTACCCTTTCAACCAACCCCGGATCAAGCCCTTATGCCCTTCTGACTGCTTCAGATACCCTGTTTAATCCACCTGATCCGACATATCTTCATCGATGGATTAGTACATTCCTGGAAAAGCATGCGGTTGATCCGAAAACCCTTGCCCTGCTTACGGGACATAACGGTGATGTAGCAAACGATGCGGTGTACGATGAAATTCTCAAAGACAACTTCACAGATCACCCAATACTGCATTACAAACACCTTTGTGGCGAGTTCTTCACCGCTCCCTCCTTTGCTTTCTGGCTCGCAGCCTCCGTTCTTTCGCGACAAGTCATCCCGGATGCCATTGTAAGCGCCGGAAAAGTCAACCTGCCCCTCAATCACATCCTGATCCTCAATCATTTTAACAGAAAGAACTTTGCCTTAACCCTGCTGTCGCAATGCTGAACTTCCGCACGGTAACGATCCTTTTCTTCCTTGGCTTGCTGATCCTGAACCTGATCCATTTTCTCATTCAGCCTATTCCTGCATTGTACTATATCCTTTTGCTGACAGCATATTTTGGGATCAGCATCGGATTTTCATTCTGTATCTGCTGCAAATTTCATCTGCCTGTTATGTGCCGCCAGAAGACCGACGTAAAAGTGGTTGCCCTGACTTTTGACGATGGTCCGCACCCGGAGTTCACAGGCCAGGTGCTTTCTATCCTGAAAGCGGAAAATATAAGATCAACCTTCTTTATCATAGGCAAACATGCTGAAAAGTGTCACTACCTGGTAAGGAAGATGCATGAAGATGGCCATAGCGTAGGCAACCATACTTTTTCTCATGGTTATTTCTTCGATTTTCTTACTCCTCGCAAGATGCGAAAAGATATTGCTGTGACCAATGGCATCATCTATCAGCTGAACGGCAAAAGGCCTTTGTTGTTCCGGCCTCCTTATGGCGTGACCAATCCGATGCTGAAAAAGGCGCTGATTCCGTTTTCCCTTCACATCATCGGTTGGAGTCTCCGATCGCTCGACACGGTGAGCAAGGATCCGGAAAAGACCGTGAGAAGGATCATTAAGAAAGTTAAAGCGGGTGACATCATCCTTTTGCATGATAACCTGCCCGGAGTGATCCCGGTGCTCCACGCACTTATTCCGCAACTCCGGGAAAAGGGATTTGGAATGATCCCTGTGAATGAATTGTTAAATATCGAAGCGTATGAATAAACAGGCCCTGCTTTTATTCGTCAGCTTGTCTTGCAGCATCACCCTGATGGCACAGGAAGGGTTTACCTACCTCTCCGACCCCAAAGAAGTGCGTCAGAAATTAAGCAAGGCAACAACAAATACAACAACGATCCAAAGCGACTTTGAACAGGAAAAGGTGCTGGACATTGTTTCTGAAAAGATGATCTCCAAAGGAAAATTCTACTTTAAAAAAGAAAAGAAACTCCGCTGGGAATACACCGAACCTTTCAGCTACGCCATCATCATCAACAATGACAAGGTGACGATCAGGGACGGAGGGAAATCGAACCAGGTGAACAGCCAGTCCAGCCGGCTGATGAAGGAGATCAATGGCATCCTGATCGGGTGCCTTAAAGGAACGCTCTTTTCCAACGACAAGGAATATAAAAGCGAGTTTTATGAAAACCCGAAAAACTACCTGGTGATCCTTCAACCCAAATCCAAACAGTTGGGAAGCTATATCAGCCGCATCAAACTCTACTTCGACCGGCAGGATCTGACCGTCTCAAAAGTCGAAATCATTGAACCTTCCAACGACCAAACCAAGCTGGTATTCGTGAATAAAAAGATCAACCAACCAATTGATGACGGGGTTTTCAATGTCACTGATAAATAGAATGATTATTTTTGAAGATGAAACTTTTTTTCACCACGAAGGCAAGAAGACACAAATGAAATCTTTGCGTCTTTGAGTCTTTGTGGTAACAGATTTAACCGATGCTAATAAATGAATTCTATAAAATCGATCATGTAAGTAAGCTTCCTGTTAAAGAAGGTGACGACTCCCCACATTTTGAGGTGCGAGTCACCATCAACAGAGATCATCCCATTTTTAAGGGTCATTTCCCCGGCAACCCGGTTGTTCCCGGCGTCTGTCAGGTTGAAATGGTGCGTGAAACACTTGAACATATCCTTGCTTCCAAACTTACCCTCATCCAATCCGATAACATCAAGTTTCTCAATATGATCAGCCCGCTCACCTACACAACCTTAACCATTGAACACCGGCTCAAGCACGCTGAAAACAATATTGTTGCCCATTCACAAATCCAAAGCGGAGAAACGGTATTTTTGAAGATGAAAGCGGTTTTCAGTGAACAGCAATCAGCAAACAGCAAACAGTAACTCACCAGTTCACCAGCTCACCAACTCCACCGATAACAGTCAACAAGTATATCACTACACTCCGAGTTCGTGGCAATGAGCTTGACTCGTTCGGTCATGTGAACAATGCCGTGTACATGAATTATTATGAGCAGGCCCGGTGGGAGGTGATGGAAGCGATCGGGATGCTGGATTATTTCAATGAATCGGGGATGATCCTGGCGGTGGCTGAAGCGTGGATACGGTATTCCAGGGAACTCAAATTGCTTCAACAGATCATCATCGAGACAACATACAGGAAAGAAGGTCCCTACCTGGTTTTTACCCAGCGGATCCTCAATGATCAACAGGAGATCTGTTCCAGGGCTGTATTCAAGACGGTTTTGCTCGATCAACAGCGCATTCCGCATGATATTCCGGTGATGTTTTTCAAAAACCAGAAGGATGGAGCAAAGTAACATATCCACCTGGGAATTGCATGGAGAGATCGGGGTGCTGCGGCTGAACAATCCCCCGCAGAACTACCTGGAGAAGCCCGAATTTGTTGCATTGGATACCTTCAGCGGATGGCTGGGAAGAGATCGCGTCAAAGGCCTTCTCATCACCTCAGCCGGACGGCATTTCAGTGCCGGAGCCAATATAGAGACGTTGAAAGAACTTGCCAGGGACCCTGCTGAACTTGCCATTCAGATAAGCAAAGGAAAAGCCTTACTGGAGTTCATCCGCCATTTAGATATCCCAGTCATCGCTTCCATCCGCGGCGTCTGTTTCGGCGGTGGGCTGGAGATCGCTCTGGCAGCTCACATCCGCGTTTGCAGCGAAAATGCCATTTTCAGCCTTCCCGAAGTAAACCGGCAGTTGATCCCCGGACTGGGGGGCATCCCCTATATTTCGAGCCTGGCAGGCTTTGAAAAGGCGGTCGAAATCGCTCTGTCAGGTGATACGATCAACGCCCGGCAGGCACATCAAGCCGGACTGGTGAGCTATGTAGTCCCTGCCCCTGAAACAGAAGCCTTCTCCCTTCAACTGATGAACAAGATGGTCTCCGGAAGAAGCCTTCCGGTGATCCGCGCCGTCATGCAGGCCTTGAAAAACAGTCGTACCCTCCCATTTGATCAGGCGATGCAGGAAGAGACAAGGATGTTTTGTGAGCTTGTCCGAATATCAACCGAGATGTAGTTGTCTTCCATCTTTCTGCTTTTCTCATTCTTTCTTGCAAAGAAAGTTATTTGTGCAGATCGCTTTCCAAAGGTAGCTTTGTCGATACGCTCCTGTTGATGAGGTCAGTCGTTACTATAAAGGTTGCTTCGTCCCGATTGCTCGGGACGAAGCAAACATACTACTCAAACACAATCTTCCCCGAATACACTTTCCGACCGTTGCTGAGTGTGGCGTGATATAACCCCTTTGCCTGGGCGCGGATGTCGAACCTCAGGGTTCCTTCCGCATTTGCCACCTTCACCTCCTGCACCAACTTGCCCATCTGGTCGTATATCCTCAACACAAGCTCTTCTTCATATAAAAACTCCTCCGGGATCGTGATGTTGCACTTGCCGGTGGTGGGGTTGGCGTAAATCTGGAGGTGGGTTTTTCTGGGAATAATGGGCTCCGGAACACCGGTTATCGGAGAGCATTTTGCGATGAAAAAGTCCCTTTCGCCCATAGAAGTTATTGTATCTCTAAATGTTCCTGTCAGTACAAGGTTTCCCTGTGGATCAAGGCCACAGATTAGCCGATCGCCGTCTTCAAAACGCTTAACACCCAGAAAATCTCCTTCAGCGGAATAATGCATGACATACGTATCAATTACACCGATCGATGTTAGCGTAGTATCACCAAACTGCGTTGTTCCCCCAAATGATCCTGCAAGGTATACACCTCCGTTTGGATCTGTTGTTACTGAATTCACATACACAAAATAGGACGACCAGGTTTGCCTGATCCAATCAATTGCCCTGTTTGCTTTATGCTTTATTGCATAGCCATCCGCTTCATTTGCGCCATGTAACGTGTCTGATCCAAAAATGCATGTTTTACTGAAATGACCCGCACTAAATTTCAATTTGTTTTCATGACTGCACATCTTATCAGCATACCTAGACCTTGGATATCCAAAATAATCAATATGATGAACATTTCCATCCATGGAAAAGGTTACAATTGATGAACATCTGTATTGAAATGGGTTTATCTGACCTGGGATGATAAAAATTGATGTATCAATAACAATCGTATCATTCTTTAAGTATCCAAGGCAAAATAGAGTATCATTCAAAATTTGAATATTTGTAACTATGACTTCACTAAAACAGTTGGGAAGACACATTATCCTGAACTTCTTCCCGATCCAGATCAAATCGCCATGATTGCTATACTTGCCCAAGAACCCACCAGCGTCAATCTGTTGAGTGCCGAATTCTGCAGATTGATGATTTACGCCAGTAACATATATAATACCACCATTATCATTTGTAACATCAATGGCATAATCTTCTCCCGCCCCTCCTCCGCTACGAATCCATATTACATCTCCATCCAGACTTATCTTCATCACAAATGCTTCAAGTATCTGTCCATAAATAGTGGTATCCCCAACTGTCATATTCTGAAAAAAGGAACCGCAAACGATCAGAGATTGATCGTAGGGGTTGTATTTCAGGCCTCCAATGGTTTCCAAATAGTCTCCATTATTCCCTCCGAACTGCCTGATCCAGATTTCATTTCCATGCTGATCAAACTTCGCAATGAAAATATCATTGGTTCCATGGCAACATAAGGTATCTGTCTGAAAATAAAGCATTGGGCTTTGGAAAACTCCTCCGATATAAATGTTTCCTTCCGGGTCAACAGCGAGGTTAGTTGATCTGTCATCATAATTTGGATTTGATCCTTTTATCTTTTTAATCCAGGTACAATCCTGTGCGTAGCAGCTGGAGAAAATGGAAGAAAACCAGTAAATGAATCCAATTAAGATGATAAGTCCTTTCATAATATGGTAAAGGTACGAAAACATCTTAATATCAATGAACATTTTTTTGAAATGATAACCTTTTCCATCTTTTCGGATTAAGCTATATAGATCGAAAGAATGATGAAATTAGGACAGTTTTACATTTACATCCTGACCAACCGAAGTAATCATGTTCTCTACACCGGTGTAACAAACAATTTGAAACGCCGCATATTAGAGTATAAAAAGAAAAAGAACAGCGGATTTACCAGCCAGTACAATGTTGACAAGCTTGTTTACTATGAGGTTTTCGATTCGATCAAAGATGCCATTTACCGGGAGAAGCAAATCAAGGCAGGCCCCCGAAGAAAGAAGATCGGATTGATTGAGGGTAAGAACAAGACGTGGAGGGATTTGTTTGAGGATATGTAGGGTGGCTTCGCTACGCACGATGATGGTGCATAAAGGTTGCTTCGTCGCTTGTTCCTACGCTTCGCTCGGAAAAAGGCTCCGCATGATGACGGTGGTCGTTTTAAAAAGGTTGATTCGCTACGGTCCGCGTGATGAGGTCAGTCGTTACTATAAAGGTTGCTTCGCTTCGCTCGCAATGACGGCGCCGCAGGGGTATTAGAAAAGGGCGAAGAGCGGCGGGCAAAGCCCGCCGCTCTTCGCCCTCCAATTTATTTCGCCCGCGCCGTCATTGCGAGTGGAGCCGAAGGCGACACGAAGCAACCCCCCAATTTTTTGTCCTGCCGTCATAACGAGTGCCCTAAAAGCAATACGAAGCAACCTCCTATTTTTTTGTCCTGCCATCATAACGAGTGCTGTTAAAGCGACGCGAAGCAGCTTCATTGCGAGTCCCGAGCAATCGGGACGAAGCCTTTAGTTGCGAGTCCCGAGCAATCGGGACGAAGCAAACCTCCCATTTTCTCCCAAATCACTACCTTTGCCAAACCAACCACCAACATGGTTATTTGGGGGTTTACAGGCATCATGGAGATCAAAAAAAATAACAGAAGTTACAATCTTGTTTGGAATCCAAACTCCTCCTCAACCCTGGGATACTCCATCCATACCGGCATAGCCGTCCTGGTGCTCAATCAACCGCCGTCGAATACGCTGAGTAAACTGTTTCTCTCGGAATTCAGGCAGGTCATTGAGTCTGTCGAAACCGACAACCAGGTCAAAGCCCTCATCATCACCGGCAAAGGAAGGCATTTTTCTTCCGGCTCCGATCTCCGGGAGCTGGCAGCAGAAATACAGATGAATGGACGCGGAGAGAGCAGTATCCCGACCTCACTGGCTGATAACAACCTGTTATTCCTGCGGCTTCTTCATTTGAACATCCCCGTGATCGCTGCGATCAAAGGAGTATGCCTCGGTTCTGCATTAGAGCTGGCTTTGTTCTGCCATTTCCGCATTGTTGCAGAAGGAGCTGTGATGGGGCTACCGGAGTCCACCTTCGGACCCCTTATCCCCGGCGCCGGAGGGTTTTCCCGAATGAACGAACTCTCTGGTGGCGCTACCGCTTTGGAATGGATTCTTCGGGGAGATAATCTCACAACTGCTGAAGCTTTCACGTTAGGCCTGATAGATCAAGTCGTGCCAAAAAAAGAGCTTCTCCCCTATGCCATTGACCTTGCCCAACGGTTGCCGGAGAACTTCCATCCCGGTTCCCTCCCTTTTTACAAAGCCAAATACCTGAATCAAGATGCCTGAAAACATCGCCATCAGACTTGCCGGAACAGGCGCCTGCCTCCCGGGGAAGCCGGTGACCATCAATGAGGTGGATCATTACCTGGGTGACCTCACCGAGGCCCCGGAAAAGATCCGGAAGTGGCTCTCCCGGATGAAGCTTCTGATGAAGGAGATGCTGGAGGTGGAGTACTACCATTATGCTATTGATCCATTCACCCGGCAGTTTACAGAGGACAATGTCACCATGTCGGTGAAGGCAGCGCGGAAGGCATTGGAAATGGCCGGCATGCAGGCCCATGAGGTGGAGTTGATCACCTACGGCAGCGCCCATCAGGATCAGATGCCCACCGCCAGCGTGCGTATCCAGGAGGCCCTTGGAATAGAAGCGTGTGGGGAGATGTCGATCCATGCCAACTGCACTTCAGCCTATAAGGCGTTGCTTGCGGCTTATGAGATGATCCGCAGCGGTCGTTACCGGAATGCCCTGGTGCTCTCATCCAGCATGTCATCATCGGAGTTGGTGGCGGAGTACTACAACCAGCCACTGGTCAGAAAAGAAGAGCTTTTCCTGCGTTATTTTTTGTGTGATGGCGCGGGAGCGCTGCTTCTGAAAGCGGAAGAAAAGGCAACAAATGGACTCTTTCTCGACCATGTATATATGGAGTCGATTGGCGGCAGGAAGCCATCGGCCATGTCAAACCGCCGGCCGGCTTATTGGATGAACCCGAAAACAGAGTTTGACCTGGGCTATCACCACCTGGCACAGATGTTCCAGGAAGAGCTGCGTGCCAACTTCCACGACCCGGATGGTTCTGTCTTCATCAAAGGACTCAAACGGATGGTTCGCAAATACGACCTTGACCTCTCCCATCTCCGGTTTTTTCAGGTCAACTTCCCATCCCGCCATATTTCCGAGCTGATCATGGATGAATGTGGAGAACTTGGTATCCGCCGTGAAACGCTCTATACAAAGATGTCGATGATGGGCTATGCAGGTCCTCCCATGGCATTCATCAGCCTGGATCAGATCATGCGGGAAGAAACGTTGAACTCCCAGGATGTGATCCTCAGCTTTGTCACAGAGGTAAGCAAGTTCATGCAAGCCGGATATGTGATGACCGTCCATTAGAATTGCAGGAAAACCTTCATTACTTCCTGGTTACCAGTTTGGCAGCCAGAAATGCCATCGGCAGGTATGCCACGACCAGGTCGAGGATCGTAAACCAAAATGGGGATGGCAGGATGAAGACATTGTACATCCCTCCGATCAGGAACAATGCCCCGACGACCATCGAGAGTTTCAGTTTGTGCGTCGCTGCGACCAGTGCCGTGAGCAATGCGCCCAAAAAGGTTCCCAGGGCATGCGCCAGAAATGGGAACAGGAAGTGCTTGGGTTCAAAGAGGTGCATCGACATTTTGAGTCCTTCCGCAGAGGTCACATCCGCCCCTTCCGGCGGCGGAATGACCGACCCGCTGAGCATGATGATTCCCATATTGACCACGCTTCCAAAGATCACCCCGAGGATGATGGCGAAGATATTTTTGACGACAGGGTTGAGGTTCATGGTTGTTCGTTGCTCGTTGTTCGTTGTTCGTTGTAAATTTATAATCCAAGCCTCAAAATTCATCATTAATTCTGTAATGTTCGCACTATTCTATAAACTTACCTGCGTTTTTCCACTCACATATTCCCGCAGATATGGCGCTGATTTTCACTGATTCTGAATGTCAATGTGCCATCGCAATTCGTAATTTCTTTTGTGAATTTGTCATTCGGTTATTCTTGTCATTCGAAGTGGTTCACTCCGGTCATTCACGACCGGAGCCGCCTAATCGATTGTGTTCTGCCCGAAATCATATTATACGAACTCCATTAATTTTTTCATTCTACCGGGTTGTGCCCAATTGCAAGTTCCCTGCATCCTCAGTGAAGCGAGGTAGTCCTGTATTATTGGATTGGTGAGCTTGTTGTAAATCTCATTTGCTTCGTCTAAGGTTGATGCCCCTATGAAAGCATTTAGTGATTGATTTCCTTGCCAACTTCCAAAGTTTTTATCCGGCTTCAGAATTTTCGGCTTGAATACGCTGTCACCGAATGCTTTCCACATTATTTTATACGGAACAAAGCTATATACTCCAATACCCATCAATGCCCACCAGTACCCTTTATTGATCCACGTGTTGATAAGAACACCCTTTCTGTTTTCAAGAAGCGTCTTGTGTTTTAACAAATAGGAAAAAAGCCCTTCTTCTTGCTGCAAAGTTTCTAAATCAATGGGCTTCCCATTTTGTTGATGAGGAATGAGAATTACTTTTTCTGGTTGAGGGGTTTCACTTGTCAGTGTTGAAGAAACTGTAAGTGGGTAAACATAATTTGAATCAACTATTACAGTTTCACCTGACTTGCTTTTTAATTCAACTCTATTTTGCCCGACAAGTTTGAATGAGCCGAAAAAGAAAATATCGTTTGCTCCACAAGTGTTCACCCCTTGTCGTGGCTGAAAATGTCTTGCCAAAACAATTTTTTGAAAGCCGTCAAGTCGGCTTTCAGTTTCCTCATTGTCAAAAACTGTCAGCGGATCTGTTGAGCTAAAAAGTGGTTTTGCTTTGCGAGAGTGCCACTTACCATTTTCAAGCACATGATACTTGATTGGAAACTTCTGTTTTATATTCCTATGGAACAGAGCGACACCATATCTCCCAAGAATATCTTCAAAGATTTTGTTACCATTAAAATCTATAATATCCTCAACGCAAAATTCAATACCTTTTACTTTGTAATTTCTAAACTGCTGATTGGCTCCGTCATTTTGAAAAATTGAAAGAGGTAGGAAGAAAATGGCTTTGCCATTTTCTTTCAAGTTACTGTGTAATACTTTTAATAGAATCAGAGATGCAATGTCCGTTCTTGCGTTACCCAATAAAAGGTCTTTCTGATTTGCAACTAATCCAAATTCAAGAAAGAGATGTTTGATTTTTTCTTTATAGTCATCGTCAAGATCGGTGAAGTTCACCCAAGGTGGATTACCAACAAGAAAGTCAGCTTTGATTTCGTTGGCTTGAAATAGGATGTCCCCTTGTCTGTAATTTGATTTTGGGAATTCAATGAAGTAAACTGAGTTGACCCGTTGAAAAAAGTTATCTATGAATTTCTGATTGAGTTCAATCCCAAAAAGCCGTGAGAGATTCTCATTTGTCAGTTTAATACTTTTTTCTTTGGCAATACACAGAAACGCTTCAATAAAAACCCCTTCTCCTGCTGTAGGGTCAAGGATTGTTGCTCCCTCTAACCACTGATTAAAGAAATGTTTTTCAACAATTCGTTTCGCCCAACTTAAAGGCGTAAAGACGGCTCCAAATTTTCGGTTGTAATTTTCTATTTGTGTTATTCTGCTCATGGTGCTATTTGATAAACTATAGTTGCATTCGCTGGGACTAATCTCTCTATTGTGCGTGGACCAAAGCTCGCATGTCCTGCGGTTGAACCTTCGGGCGCTTGATTGGCTAAAATTTTCTGCATGATAGCATGGTTACTAACGCAAATTATTTTTTCTATAACAAAACCATTTCGCCATGCAAAATAAAAATGCGAACAGAGGTTATACCTGGCAACCTTCTCTACGGATAGCCAATGAAATTGAAAGGAACGACCAGTATAACCTGTGATTGCCTTTCTTGAAATGAATTTGTACTCAACCGGATTGTTATTATGGTCTAATGCATCGACTTCTTGTGTGTCAATGTTGAATTTATGGCCAAGGATATTTGCAATCATAAGTGCGACATAGGCTTCATTGTAAAGCAGATTTGAAATATGAAGTTCATTTGCAATTTCAACACCTTCCTGTAACTTACTTATTATTTCAGTTACCCTATTTCTATTCTGTTCTATGGAGCAATCGATGTATTGCATAAAATCATTATCTATTGAATTTAAAATGAGAATAATTATTGTTCTTGAATTCCACAATTGCTTGGATTCGTTTATCCGCATCAGCTTTCACCCTATTGTAATGTGTTAATGCTAACTCACAGAAGATGTCAAAGAAATCAGGATAGGAACGATTCCATTCAATCTCATCCCACACTTGATTGATAGTGTAGTTCATGCGAACTTGTCCTGTGCCAAGATTTTCTATTCTGTAAGTGTCTTTCGGAAGGCAATGAAAAGGAGCGATACGGATGTATTCAATATCCCGACTTTCGTTTTTTACTCCGGATTTGTTGTGACCGAATTCAGCAATCACAAAGATCCCCTTGTCGTTCGCCATATATTTAAGAAGGTTTCCAACTGCACAAACCCCGCCATCAGAATACTTAGTGGTGTCAAGGTCTTTTGTTTTTACATCAAATCCAAAAAGTTGATTTTCTATTTTACAAGCAAAGTCAAAGATTGTTCTTCTTCCAGGTACGTTAAGGGGGTCATAACCAAGTTTCGCACAAATATTATCCCAATTTTGTGTGATACGCTTTTCAATCATTGCACCGAAAGCCCTTGAGTCCACTCTTTCAGAAATTCCAGAACGAAGTTCTTCTAAGAGTTCGGAAACTTTGTTCTTAATGGTTTGGGATATTTTTTTATAGTTCATGTTGCAAAGGTAGATTTTTGAAAATCATTTTATTTAAAATTGTCCAAGGCGGCAAATTCCAATCCAAGCATTCATTATTGTGGTTGCACTGGCCCAAACAGGTTGCACCCAACTGCAGTCCTTGCAAAAACCTAGTCTGAAGGTAGCATACGTATGGCGGATGAAGAAAAAGTAAACAGTAACGAAAACATTGATCCCTCCGGAATCGATTTTTGCCTTTTTCAGTCCCAAAAATAGAGAAAAAAGCGGTTTATGCATCTTTTCCATGTTTTTTTGGCCTTGCGGGTATGTCACTCCGAAAATGTCAATGGATGCCACCAAATCACTAAAGCACAAAAAGGCACTAATGATATTATAGTGAACATCAATATTTTGTGCAATTTAGAGTTTTTGTGTTTTAGTGGCACTATTATTTCATTCCCTTTTCCAAATCCAAACTGCGAATTACTGACCACAGACCACAGCAAAATAACTCCTCACCATCTGTGAAAACCAGTATCATCTGGTTATCTGTGTTCAAAAAAATGACAGACGAAAAGCAAAGTCAGAAGTCAGAAGCCAGAAGTACGAATGGAAGTACGAAGTACGAGGTACGAGGTACGAGGTACTGTACTTGACACTTGGCACTTGGCACTTGCATTCTCTGTGCCTCGGCGGTAATAAATCCATTCAAATAATGATGAATTATGGAAGATGAATCTTGAATTATGAATGGGTACCGAACAACGAACAACGAACAACGAAAATTCGTACCTTTACCGTCGCTATCGTACTAACAACCGTTCATATATGAAAAAGTCATTGTTTTTCCTTGTTTCGTTCCTGTTTTCAGCGTTAGCCTTATTTTCCCAGAATAGCGGAAGTATTCCGGCCTCATTGGCTTCCGATACAGCCCATTACCCCTATTGGATCGAGATGATGCAAAATCAGGAGGTTAATTTTTACGATGTTCAGCGTGCCTTCAACACATACTGGGAGGGTCGGGAGATCACGCGAGGTTGCGGATACAAGCCTTTCAAACGTTGGGAATACCTGATGCAAAGCCGTGTCCGTCCCGATGGCTCACGCCCGGCACCCGATGAGGTGTGGAATGCCGTGAAGAATTATGGAGATGCCGCAACATCTGTAGCAGGCAATTGGAGTTCATTAGGTCCCATCACCATCCCGGCTAAAGGGTATAAAGGGTTGGGGCGACTGAATGCCATCGCCTTTCATCCAACGGATCAGAATACCATTTATGTCGGCGCTCCTTCCGGAGGCTTTTGGTTTACAAACGACCACGGCCAGACCTGGAGCACCACGACCGACAACATGCCCACCCTGGGGGTCTCTTCCATTGCGGTCAACACAACCAATCCTGCTGTCATCTACCTCGGCAGCGGCGACCGCGACCATGGGGATGCTCCGGGAATGGGAGTCTTTAAAAGTACCGATGGCGGGCTGACATGGGCACCATCAAATACCGGCATGGGCAACAAAACGGTCGGTATGTTGTTGATCCACCCTACCAACCAGAATATTTTACTAGCTGCTACTAGTGGCGGTATCTATAAATCAACGGATGCCGGGGCTACATGGACACAGAAAGTCTCGGGCGACCACAAAGATCTGGCGTTCAAACCGGGCGATCCCAACATCGTCTACTCAGTCGCCAGCGGCAACTTCTACCGTTCTTCCAACAATGGCGATACCTGGGTGATGGTCACCAATGGCCTGCCTGGAGGACAACGTTCTGCCATCGCCGTTACAGCCGCCAATCCTTCTTATGTTTATGTCGTCACATCCAACTCCAGCAGTGGTTTCAAAGGTTTATACCGGTCTACCGACTCAGGTCTGAATTTTTCTACACGTTCAACCTCCCCCAACATCCTTGACTGGTCATGCGATGGAAGTGGATCTGGCGGCCAGGGCTGGTACGATCTGGATGTCATTGCCGATCCGGTTAATGCCAACATTCTCTTTGTGGGTGGCGTGAATGTCTGGAAATCGACAAATGGCGGACAAACCTGGGCAATCAATTCGCATTGGTACGGCGGATGCAGTGTTCCGGAAGTTCATGCCGATCTTCACATTTTTGAATATAATCCGCTGAACAATAAGCTTTACGCCGGTAACGACGGTGGCATCTATGAAACCAGCAATGGCGGAAGTACATGGCCAAATCTCTCAAATGGGCTTGTCATCGGGCAAATCTACAAACTGGGTCAAAGCGCACAGGTAAAAGACAATGTGATCACCGGCTTCCAGGACAATGGCTCTTCTACGTATATCGGCACCGGCGGATGGCTTGATACCGGCGGCGGAGATGGAATGGAATGTTTGTTTGACCACGAAAATCCGGCATATTCCTATCATACTGTCTATTATGGAAGCGTATATCGCAATTACAATCACCAGGGAGGATACCAGGTAGCCGGGAACGGTGTTTTCGGTATCAATGAAAGTGGTGCTTGGGTGGCCCCCTTCATCCTCCATGTTAACAATGGTAACACCATGTTCCTGGGTATGAAGAATATCTGGCGTTCCACCAATGTCCGTAACATGAACGTGTCCTGGACAAAAATTTCCAGCAACCTCTCCGGAGGCAACAATTCCAACATGGCCGTGTTAGAGCAATCACCGGCAGATAAGGACATTCTTTATGCTGCTCGGGAAGACAAGAAGCTTTTCCGCAGCGATAACTGCAATGATCCTTCACCGTCCTGGACCGTTCTTACAACCTATCTGCCTGCTGCAAGCACCCCTACTGATATTGAAGCGCATCCAACCGATCCGAATACGGTTTATATAACCCTGGCTCATAAAGTGTACAAGTCGACCAATAAAGGGGTGACCTGGACAGACATTTCAGGAACCTTGCCAGATGTGACCTACAGCTCCATCGCTTATTATGTAAATGCACATGAAGGACTTTATGTTGCCGGAGATGCCGGGGTATTCTATAAAGATAACTTCCTCTCCGACTGGGTACCATTCAATATTGGACTGCCGGCTAATCCACTGATTACAGAAATTGAGATATATGTTGATAATGACAGTGTGTCGAGTGACGTTATCAGAGCGTGTACATTTGGAAGAGGGTTGTGGGGTTCCGATATGTATCATGCCGTTCCGGCAGCCAATTTTGAAGCCAATCAAACCCTCATTGCCACAGGCAGCCCGGTAAACTTTACCGATCTCTCCTCCGGTGTTCCTACCCAATGGCTCTGGACCTTTGAGGGAGGTACCCCGGCCACCTCCACCGAAAGAAATCCGACAGCCATCATCTGGGCAACTGCCGGCACATTTGATGTCACATTACAAGTGACCAATCCGGAAGGAACCAATACCCTGACTATTCCCGATTACATCACTGTGAGTTCGTCTGCCCTTCCGCAGGTGATCTTCACGGCAGATCATACCGTACCCTGTCTCCAATCAGCCGTTTCCTTCATCGATTCTTCGCTTTATGGCCCAACTTCCTGGCTCTGGGCTTTTAACCCCACCAGCGTAACCTTCCTGAATGGAACATCAGCAACTTCGCAAAACCCCGTTGTTCAATTCAATGAGCCGGCGACTTATGACGTTAGCCTTACAGCCACTAACAGCAACGGATCCAATACTTTGCAAAAGCCGGGATATATTGCCAGCGGAGGTTATCTGCTGCCTTTCAGCGAAGACTTTGAGCAAGGTTTGGAAAGCAAGTCATGGGAGGTTATCAACAATGACGCCGGTATCACCTGGAGTGTGACCACAACCGGTGGAACCAGTCCGGGAAATCAAAGTGCATGGATCAATTTTTATAATTACTACAGCCTGAAACAACGGGATCAGATGATGAGTCCGCCAATGAACCTGTCTGCATACAACACAGCCTCGCTTACATTTGAACATGCTTACGCTCAGCGCGGCTCGTTGAAAGATTCTCTGATCATCTATATTTCAGATGATTGCGGCACAAACTGGACACGCATCTTCGCTCAAGGACCTGATGGAACCCCCAACACTTTCGTTACACACGAACCTACGACGAATTTCTTCCTGCCTGCAGTTGCTGATGATTGGTGCCTGTCGGGTTATGGCGTAACCTGTTATGATGTCAACATCTCAGCTTGGGCAGGAAAGCAAAATGTAAAAATCATGTTTGAATCCTTTAATAAACTTGGAAATAACCTTTTCCTGGATAACATCATGGTTTCTGATCTCACGGCGATCCCTGCTCAGCAGACAACTGAAGAAATAACCATCTACCCAAACCCATCGTCGGGCGTGTTCCGGATTGGCCTGAACAAAGATGATATTCCATGCCAAATCTCAGTCTTCAATTCATTTGGCCAGATTGTATTCAAGGATCATATTACCAATTACGATCCGGCAGGTTATCAGGTAAAGATGGGCAAAGTATCCCATGGATTATACCTGGTTAAAGTCGAAAACCAGACCATCAGAAAAACACAGAAAATAATGATCCGATGAAACCTTTTTCCCTGTCGATAGGCGCCCTTGTTTTACTTTTTCTGACATTCCCTGTTTTATCTTTCAGCCAGGGGTGGCGGGAAAAAGAAATGGAGATCAGGATCTCCATCAATCGGATTGACCAGGCTTCCCTCCTGCAGTCCCAGGGGATATATTTTGAAGGAGGTTCACGGCATCAGGGATATGTGCCGGCTTATGTAACCCCTACTGAGCTTGAAATTGTGAGGAACACCGGAATTCCTTTCGAGGTGACCATTCCTGATATGAATGCACATTACGCCGGCTATTGGGATCAGGATGTGCCTCCTGGGTATTACACCTATGAGCAGATCATCAGCATTGCCGATAGCCTGGCAACTGCATTTCCGTCTTTATGCAAGAAGGTGAGCTTTGGCACATCACTCGGCGGCAGACAGTTGGCAGCGTTGAAAATCAGCGATAATGTGAACACAGATGAACCCGAACCGGAGATATTATTGGATGGCGGCATTCATGGTGATGAAGTTGGAGGATCGGAAAATATCATCCGGTATGCGCGGGCGCTTTGTCTCGGTTACAATAACAATCCTGAGTTTACCAATCTGATCAACTCCCGCGAGATATGGCTTTACCTGATGGTCAACCCCGACGGACGGGTGAACATGAGCCGTTATAACAATAATATGGTTGACATCAACCGCGACATGGGTTATATGTGGAATGGGGAAGGCAGCAGTCCCGGCGCCTGTTCACAGGTAGAGGCAAAGGCGTTGAGAGATTGCTGGTACTCGAATCAATTCGTGAGTTATACGAACTATCACAGCGGTGCTGAGATCATCTCCTACCCCTGGAGTTACCGGGGAAACAATACGCCAGATATGACTTATATTGATCACCTGGCTTCTGTGTATGCGTCCAATTCAGGTTACTCATCCCTGCCATACGGACAAGGCTACAATGTGATGTATCCCATCAACGGCAGCACCAAGGATCACACCTATGGCGCCCTGGGGCTCATCGGGTGGTCGATGGAGATTTCGCTGAGCAAACAACCACCCTCATCTCAGATCATGCTCTACTACAACCGCAATGAACCGGCTATGACCAAGCTTGTCGAATATGTGGGATACGGGCTGGAAGGAACAGTGACCGATTCATTGACGGGTCTGCCCGTTGCCGCTACTGTCTGGGTTAATAGCTCTTATCCATGCTATAATGATCCCATCATTGGCGACTACCACAAATACGTTACGCAGGGCTCATATCAGATACGTGTTACGGCAAACGGTTACCGTACCAAGACTGTCACTAATGTTGCTGTTAACCCGATGAGCTCGACCACTGTCAATTTTCAGCTCGTTCCTGAAACCCATCAATATGCTTATCGTGTTGTGGCCTGCCGGATTCCCGGAAATAATTTCAGTGACGAAGGATATACCCCCGGATGCCTTGGAAACCCTGACAATGTGAATTATTCAATTGGGAAGAACGGATGGATCGTGGTTGACATGCAAACGCCCGTTATCAATGGGCCATCTGCCGATATCAGGGTGTATGAAGGAGATGCTTCGCAGGAAGGATATACCTGTTATGTCAGCCAGTCGATGGATGGACCGTGGGTTTCACTGGGTACCGGCACCGGCACGAATGAATTTGAACTCGCTGGCTGTGGTTTGCCTGATGTCAGATACATCAAAATCCTTGACGATGGAGACGGCTCTGCAACTGGTGTTGACATTGGATTTGACCTCGATGCCCTGGAAGCCATTGTGCAGTTACCTCTCCAACCCGGAAAACCCAACGGAGATACCCTTGTTTGCAACAATTATCCCAACAGTGATTACATCGCAACCCCTTCTCCCAATGCCGTCTATCATACCTGGATGATTCAACCATCTGATGCCGGCATTGTTTTACCTTTCGGAACAAACTGTACCATTAACTGGAATGAGAACTGGTCGGGACTGGCTTATCTAAAAGTGCGTGGCAATAATGGGTTTGGACCGGGTCCCTGGTCCGACAGCCTGGCCATTGAAGTGAAAACGTCTCCCTGGACCTGGCTCGGGAATGATACGACAATCTGTACCTTTGACAGTATTCAATTCGACGCAGGCAACCCCGGATCAACCTATCTCTGGTCAACAGGAGAAACCACACAAACCATTGTCGTCTCCAGCCCGACAGGCCAGGTTGATACCGTTACTTACTGGGTTTTTGTGAACCTAAACGGCTGTTATACAACTGATACAATAATCATCACGTATGATGAATGCAATGGATTGGCGTTGAACACAAACGATGTGGCATGCTCATTGTTACCTAATCCCACTTTCAATGGAACCTTTATGCTTCGATTCCATAAACCCGGAGACTATGTTGCGGAACTCTTCAATTCATCTGGAATCTTGATTGAAAAGAGACACATTAACACCTCCGGAGCCGATACCACTGAAACATTTCAAATCAGGCATTTGCCCAAAGGCATTTATCTTTTGAAAATCAACTCAGATCATCAACAATGCGTGAAAAAGATCATTTATCAATAAATATCATATTTTTGACCTAAAACTTGAAGCCATGAAAAAGAAGATCTTTATTTCGATGCTGTTTGCCGGTCTGATCCTGGTATCCTTGTCCTCCTGCAAGAAAAAGAGCCCACTGGAAGAATGTACAACATGTACTGAGCTGAATTCGGGATATACAGCTCCTGAGTACTGCGGTTCGCCGAGTGATGTAGATGATTACATCGATGAACTCTATTATAACTCTCCTCCGGATCAAGACTGGACTTGCTCTAAGAAATAATCTGCATTGACCTTCCTGCTTCATGGATCTCTTTTTTCTTCCTGATCTTTCCGGAGAATATCTTTTATTACCTGAAGATGAATCCAGGCATTGCATCAGGGTGCTCAGGAAGAAAAAAGGTGAGGCGCTTCACCTGACTGATGGAAAAGGGAATCTGTTGATGGGTGAGATCATCAATGACCATCCGAAACGCTGTGAAGTGAAGGTGGTTTCGATCAGGCAACAGCCAAAGCCATCCAAATACCTGATTCATGTGGCAATGGCTCCCACGAAGAACCTGTCGCGGATAGAGTGGGCCGTGGAAAAGATGTGCGAGATGGGTATCGCGTCGTTTACTCCGGTTATTTGTGAACATTCCGAAGGGACCCGGGTCAACATGAAACGCCTCGAGAAGATCATGATATCGGCTATGTTGCAATCAAACGGTTGTCATCTTCCAATACTTAGAGATTTACTGCCTTTTCCTGATCTCATTCAGGAAGAGACCAGGGGAATCAAGCTCATCGGTTATTGCGGAGAGCAAACCAGGCCGCTTACACAGGCTTACGAACATGGAAAAGATGCGGTCATCCTAATCGGTCCGGAAGGAGATTTTTCTGAAGAAGAAATCCAAATGGCCGCATCGGCCGGATTTGTTGCAATAAGCCTTGGCAAATCACGTTTAAGGACGGAAACAGCAGGTGTTATGGCATGCGCTGCCATTCACACTTTGAACGGATTATAATGATGAGGCGAATATTCATATTCTTACTGATCCTGCTAACACCGGGACTCACCATCGCGATCACGCCTCCTTCCTTTCAGATCGCCTTGCTGAAGTACAGTGGTGGCGGCGACTGGTATGCCAATCCAACCTCTTTGCCTAACCTGGTAAAGTTCTGCAATAAAAACCTGGGGACGAACATCAGTCAGGACATCGCCACCATTGATGTGGGGAGCAAAGAGCTATTCAACTACCCCTTCCTCCATATGACCGGACACGGCAATGTAGAGTTTTCGCCGCTGGAAGCTCAGAATCTAAGGGATTATCTTATTGCTGGCGGATTTTTACATATTGATGACAATTATGGAATGGATCCGTTCGTCAGGCCGCAGATGAAAAAAGTCTTCCCGGAATTGGAGTTTATCGAGCTTCCCTTTTCTCATCCGATCTATCATCAGAAATATGAATTTCCGAAAGGCCTACCAAAGATCCATGAACACGATGCCAAGCCACCACAAGGATTCGGACTTATCTACGAAGGCCGGCTGGTGTGTTTTTACTCCTATGAAACCGACCTGGGTGATGGCTGGGAAGACCCGGAGGTGCACAAGGACGCTGAAGCCAACCGGTTAAAGGCGCTGCAGATGGGAGCGAACATCGTGCAGTTTGTGTTCAGGGGGAGGTAGACAGTTAGCAGTGATCAGCAATCAGTGAACAGTTGCGGTCGTGACGAACAACGAGCAATGAACTACAAATTGATATCCGATTGTCGAGACCCGATATCCGATATCCGAGGTTATTGGGATTTCTGCTGTTCATTCGCATATCCGCATTTTCGTCATTCGTCAATCCGGGAATATGCGAATCCGGGAATCCGGGGATGAGAGAATGATGGTGTATCAGTCGTGTGAAACGTTTGATCCTCCATCCTCCAACATCCAATCTCCAACATCCATTTTCCTTTCTGCGCAAATCAACGTGAAACAATTCTGCGGGATTCCGCGGGAAACAATGGCTTTTTTCTTTCCCGCAGATACTCGCAGATTAAGAACGCGGATTGTCGCGGAAAAGAAGCGTTACGATCGTGACGGACAACAACAATTCCTTTTTCTATAATCTTTCGTGTTTTCCCTGCCAACTTTAGTATTTTCAATTTACACTGAATGAAAAAGCAGCTGTTGACTCTGTGTACAGTGAAAAAGGCCTAATGGTTAGTGAACGGTGAATAAATAATAGAGAAAAATGTGGTTCGTAGTTACTGAATCTTGAAAATTGCAACTTGTCCCTTGGAAATCAAATTTAAAATTTCCAATTGTACTTTGTACATCCACTTGATCTGATTTCAAACCGCGTTGATCAATATTCAAGATTTGGTTCAATTATTCTAACCCCCCATCCTCCAGGTTTGAGAGGGAGTGGGGTGAAATGATTTGTTGTATCTTTACACAATGGCGCTGATCGGTAAAACCATCGACTACCTGCTTCACCTTCATGCCAGTGAAAGCATATTCAAATGCCATGAAAAACGCCTGGTCATTGAAGTGGATGGAGGAATTCACAACAAAAAGCAAATTCTTGAACACGATCAAAACCGTTCCGCCGAACTCGATCGGCTTGGCATCCGGGTGATCCGGTTTTCTAATGAAGAAGTCCTATTATCACTCCAGAATGTTATCAACATCATCAGAAATGAACTCGAAAAATAATTTTTCGGCCCTCCCCCTCTCCTGAAGGAGAGGGGGCTGGGGGGTGAGGTGGAACAATGACCGCATCCTCCCCATCGTGTATTCCCGCAATGCACTTATCGCTGCAGAAAAAGTTAATTACCAGGAACCCATCAACCTGCCTGATGAGCAATTTGCCGGATCAGTCAGATCAGGATCGGGCAAAATAAGTAAGGCCTCTGCCCAGCGTTCATCGCTCTCTGTATTTCCAAATCCTGCACATACCCATATTGTTGTTTCATATGAAACAACAGCCAGTGCGAAAAATCTTTCTTTGTCTATCATCGATAAAATAGGGCGGAAAATACAAACGATTGACCTGACGAAATCAATCGATCAGATTGTAATTCCTCTTGATGCATATCCATCTGGCATATACATATATTGAGTATTCATTCAGGTAAACAAACCATGAATTCATCCATTATAACAATTATTCGATAATGTGGTTCTGAATCTGAGAGGATATGGTTTTTCCGCCATATCCTCTTTGTTAACTTACTGATATGAAAATTAATACAGTAATATTGGTAATCCTCTTTGAGTGTATTTTTTTCTATTCATTTGGTCAAGGCTGGCCTCGATTTTATGGTACTAATGCCAATTTTTCGTCGGTTGTAGAATCCTATGATAAAGGTATCTTACTTGGCGGGGATACGAGTGGTTATGGCTCCCTAACATGGGGCTGGCTTGTTAAAACTGATGTAAACGGGGAAATACTATGGCATATCTATATTGGAGACGGATATCCGTTTTGCAATATATGGGCAATTGATCTTTGTCAGGATGGAGCAGTTATTCTTACTGGCGCGACAAAAGAACTGGATACTTGAGCAGATTTGTATACTATGAAAATTGATGCCTGCGGAGAAAAGGAATGGTGTAATCTCTATCACAGGCCAGGGATAATGGATTACGGAAGAGATATTAAAGCGCTTGATGATGGTACATTCTTGTGCTATTATCGATATTGCAAAAATATCTATATGGATTCCTTGTTCACACGTTTAAGGCTGATTAGGATCGATGCGAATGGAAATACACTTTGGGATAATTATTATTACCAGGATATTGGATATGACGATCAGGATGCGCTCCAATTATTGGTTTTGTCAGATTCCGCTTTTTTACTTTCAGGAGAAGCATATTTCGAATCTGTTCCGGGTACCGGACAATGGTGGAGACACCCTTTTGGGGTGAAAGTTGCTGATAACGGCGACGAGATATGGGAACTCATATGGAACGAACCCGGATACATTGGGGGATACTGGGGAAGAGTTGTTGAGGATGCCCAAGGAAATTATTATAGTGCAAGTTGTATTGGTGGAAATGTAAAGACATCTTGCTTTTATAAACTTTCAAATGATGGACAGCCATTATTTCATGCAGAACAGCTACCCACATCTTTCTTTTCTTCTAATAACCGTATTATTAATTTCTTCGATGATTCAACATTGTTTCTGGGTGGATTGGCCTATTACACTTCAGACTCAAGTCACAAACTGGTATTTAAATCAGACATTGCAGGTAACCTGTTAATGGTTGATACACTGCTGCCCAATGAACAATATTTTTATAGCTCCATCCATACCCATGATGACAAGATTCTTATTACCGGCTTTGGAGATTTTGTTCCCAATACCACCTGGAACGCCATGCTCTACAAGTTAAACTCCGATTTGGAGTACGATTCTATTTATACCCAGCCGTTCACGTATGACAGCTTGTGTCCTGAGCCGATTGTTTCCAAAACCATCCCAATCGATTGTACGATCCTGTCGGAAGAGGATAAGCCAAAGCAAGACAGGAACGATTGCAGTCTGAATATTTATCCAAATCCTGCTTCAGATAACGTTCATATTGAGCTGCCCCAGTGTTACATCCGCGAAACCAGCACCAAGCAGTACCGCCTCAACCCAACTTGAGCATACAGTATTCGTATTTTCCTCATATTGAATTTGTTGTCGAGTAGGAATTCATTATTCGGGGAACACAAATTTTCTCCTGTAAAAGGGCATGGATTTG